>Ga0247845_1000131_pt1 | contig 15319 bp, 13 predicted proteins | sample PFST25metaG_2_FD_186008 | JGI IMG/M metagenome (GOLD analysis project Ga0247845, IMG submission 186008) | Peat soil microbial communities from Stordalen Mire, Sweden - P.F.S.T-25 | ecosystem: Environmental > Terrestrial > Soil > Wetlands > Peat | place: Sweden: Norrbotten County, Stordalen Mire...
GTGGAGTGCTCCAGCTCCGAGCGCACGATCGTCGAGAACAGCCATGTCCGGATGATCTCGTGGGCCTGTGGGCGCAGGTCCATCGGGTAGACCTTGGCGAACAGCTCGGGGTCCTCCTCCCATTTGCCGGCTATCTGCGGTGAGAGTGACGAGGTCGCCCAGGTGTCCATGACGTCTGGGTCGCCGACGAACCCCCCGGGTCTGCCGCGTTGCACCTCGGTGTAACCGTCAGGCACGTCGGTCGACGGGTCGACAGGCAAGCGCTGCTCGGAGGCGAGCAGTAGGCCGTCCGCGACGACTTCGCCGTCGTCATCGAGCTGGTACCAGATGGGGAACGGGACGCCGAAGAAACGCTGCCGCGAGATGTTCCAGTCTCCGGTCAGCCCCTCCACCCAGGCTTCGTAGCGGGCCCGCATGTGCTCGGGGTGCCATTGCACTTCGCGCCCTCGAGCCAGGAGCGTGTCGCGACGGTCGAGGGTCCGGACGTACCACTGAGACGACGTGACGATCTCGAGAGGCCGTTTGCCCCGCTCGTAGAACTTGACGGCATGGGTGATGGCGCGTGGCTCGCCGAGCAGATCGCCGGACTCGCGCAGGAGCTCCACGATCCGCCTTTGGGCCCGTTTGACCGGCTGGCCTTCGATCTCCGCGTAGCTCGCGTTCGCCCTCTCAGGGTCGGCACACTCCCAACCGGGCGTTCCGAACGGAGCCGGTCCGAGCCGGCCGTCTCTTCCGACCACCGAGCGCGTCGGCAGGGCGAGATCGCGCCACCAGGTGACGTCGGTGAGGTCTCCGAACGTGCAGATCATCGCGATACCCGATCCCTTGTCCGGCTCTGCGAGCTCGTGAGCGAGAACCGGGACCGGCGCGCCGAACAATGGGGTCAGCACCTCGAGGCCGAACAGGCTTTGATAGCGCTTGTCGGCCGGATGGGCGACGAGCGCGACACAGGCCGGTACCAGTTCAGGTCGAGTCGTCTCGATCTCGACAGGGTCGCCGTCGTTCGAGGACCGCACGAAACGGAGCCGGTGGTAGAAGCCCGGCTCCTCTTTGTCGACGAGCTCGGCCTGGGCAACCGCTGTCTGGAAGTCGACGTCCCACAGTGTCGGCGCCTCTTGCCGGTAGACCTCTCCGCGTGCCAAGAGGCGGAGGAAACCGCGCTGCGAGGCTCGTCGCGCCGCCTCACTGATCGTCGTGTAGTGCTGGGTCCAGTCGACCGAAGCGCCCAGCGTGCGGAACAACCGCTCGAAGGCCTGCTCGTCCTCGGCTATGAGGATGTGGCAGAGCTCGATGAAGTTCGGGCGCGAGATCGGTACCGGACGGGCGTTCTTGTCGCGTTTGTGCTCCAACGGCGGGGGGACGAAGTCCGGGTCGTAAGGCAGGGACGGGTCGCAGCTGACCCCGAAGTAGTCCTGCACCCGGCGTTCGGTAGGCAGGCCGTTGTCGTCCCAGCCGATTGGATAGAAGACCGCCTTGCCGGTCATCCGTTTGTAGCGGGCGACTATGTCGGTCTGGGTATAGGAGAAGACGTGACCGACGTGGAGCGCGCCTGACACCGTCGGTGGTGGCGTGTCGATCGAGTACACGTCCGCGCGGCGACGGGTCGGGTCGAAACGGTACGTGCCGTCTTGCTCCCAGCGAGTGGCCCAGCGATCCTCGAGGCCCTCCAGCGAGGGTCGGTCGGGCACGAGGGGAGTCGGCATAGGCCTAGTACGGTACTCCTGTGCTGCGCCTTCATGACACGGCCTTGGGCTGGGGCGAGGAGCTCGAGACCCGCGAGCCGGGCCGGATCAGCCTCTACATCTGCGGTTCGACCGTTTACGGCCCACCTCACATCGGTCACGGCCGTTTCTCACTGGTCTACGACGTCCTCCGCCGCTTTCTCGAGTACTCCGGGTTTGTGGTGGACCACGTTTCGAACGTCACCGACGTCGACGACAAGATCATCGCCCGGGCAAACGAGGAGCGCCGCCGGCCGGAGGAGATCGCCGAGCAGTACGAGGCCGAATGGTGGGACGCGATGAACACCTTGGGCTGCCTCCTCCCGGGGAGGATCCCGCATGCCACGGCCTTCGTCGAGCAGATGGTGGAGCTCATCGCCGAGCTCGTTGCGCTGGGGGTCGCCTATGAGACCAGCGACGGCGTCTACTTCACGGTCTCGGCGGTCGAAGACTACGGGCTTCTTGCCCACCAGAGCCTCGCCTCGTTGCGGTCAGGGGCGCGCGTCGAGGTGAACGAGAAGAAGCGCTCGCCTCTGGACTTCGCCCTCTGGAAGAAGGCAAAGCCCGCAGAGCCCTGGTGGGCCTCGCCGTGGGGTCCCGGACGTCCCGGTTGGCACACCGAGTGCGTCGTCATGTCGCTTGCCCTCCTCGGCGAGGGATTCGACCTTCACGGAGGTGGACAGGACCTCATCTTCCCGCATCACGAGAACGAACGAGCGCAAGCGGTCGCGATCGGAAAGCAGTTCGCTCGCCGTTGGGTGCACCACGGCATGGTCGAAGCGCGCGGAGGCGAGAAGATGTCCAAATCGCTGGGCAACGTGCTCCTCTTGTCTGAGCTCTTCGAGCAGAGCGATCCCCGTGCCTACCGGTTGCTCGTGCTCCAGTCGCACTATCGGGCGCCGATCGAGGTGACGGCCACGACGCTCAGTGACGCTGCGTCGGCGCTGAGCCGACTGGATGCCTTGAGCAGTCGGCTCAGCGAGCCAGGCACCCTCGACAGCGAGCGGACCGATCCCGACGTGAGGAATGTGTTCGCAGACAAGATGCAGGATGACCTGGACACGCCGGGCGCCACTGCAGTCCTTTTCGATGCGATCCGGCGCGCGAACGTGGCCTTCGATGCGCGCGAGGCGTCACGAGGCGCCGAGTTGGCCCGGGCGGTCCTGGAGTGCTTCGGGGCCGTCGGGCTCGAAGCGAAAGGCGTGGCCGAAATCCCTGAGGCCGTCCTCGAGCTCGGCCGCCGTCGCGACCGGGCACGTGCGGGACGGGACTTCGCGACCGCCGACGTGCTGCGCGCCGAGATCGTCGCGCTTGGCTACATCGTCGAGGACACTCCCGCGGGCACCAGGATCCGCCGCTGAGCAGGCGTTAGCCGACTCTTGTCGACCTCCGGTAACCAGGGCCCGGGACGCTCTGCTACGTTGTCGGTCGGGAGCAACCGGACCGTGTTGTCACGTGGGGTTGCCGACATGTCGGGCGGTAACCCGGTTGCCGGGGCACCACTCGGCCATCGGCCACTCCAAACCAGGCAGTCTCGGCCCCTCGCTCCTCCTTACCTGCAATCTGAGACAAAGGGGAACGCCACAGTGGCGACCGGAGTAGTGAAGTGGTTCAACAGCGAGAAGGGCTACGGCTTCATCTCGCAGTCCGACGGCGTGGATGTCTTCGTCCACCACTCGTCTATCCAAATGTCCGGTTACCGGACCCTCACCGAGGGCCAGGAAGTCGAGTTCGACGTTCAGGAGGGCCAGAAGGGGCTGCAGGCAGCCAACGTTCGGGCGCGCTGAGTCCGCGCACTTCCGGTGGGCCCGCCGATCAGAGGTGGGCCCTGCAATCGTCGGGCCCTGTTCCGCCGGGCTCGGCACCAGGCTTCGGTTCCACTAGTCGAACCGCTTGTTTTTCGCGCCCCGGACGAGGAGTCGCCGCCACGCGCCGGGCGCCAGCGCCGGTGCGCTTGTCCTACTGTGCTCCCCGTTGTACTTGGAAGCGGTGACCTGGGCGGAGCGGCGCTGTTAGGTGTATCTGACTCTTGCCTTTCACCCAGGGGTCACTACGCTCTTCCAGCAATCGCGAGTTGGCAGCGGCCGGGTTGGCCGACGACGTCAGATGCGCCGATGAGGTGACTCCCGGTCAGGACCCGAGGTGAACGATGGGTGACTTTTCGATGGAGCTGAACGAGGATCAGCTTCAGGTGCTCAGGTGGGTCCATGACTTCGCCGAAGGTGTGGTGCGTCCGGCCGCCCACGAGTGGGACGAGCGCGAAGAGACTCCGTGGCCGATCATCGAAGAGGCCGCCAGGATCGGGCTGTACTCGTTCGACTTCGTCGCGAACTGTCTTGCCGATCCGACCGGGCTCCTGCTCCCGCTTGTCAACGAGGAGATGGCTTGGGGTGATGCGGGCATCGCCCTGGCGATCCTTGGGTCGACTCTCGGCGTGGCCGGGATCGTTGCGGCGGGCACTCCGGAGCAGGTAGCAGAGTGGGTTCCGCAGTGCTTCGGCGAGGCTGGTGACATTCGGCTCGCAGCGTTCTGCGTGTCGGAAGCCGACGCCGGTTCGGACGTGAGCAGACTGAAGACCCGCGCCGTGCGCGACGACGCGAGCGATACTTGGACTCTGAACGGGACCAAGACGTGGATCACCAATGGCGGTATCGCTGACATCCACGTCGTTGTGGCATCGGTGGAGCCCGAGCTGGGTGCGCGCGGCCAGGCGAGCTTCGTGGTGCCGCCGAATACGCCGGGACTCTCCATGGGTCAGAAGTTCAAGAAGATGGGGATCCGGGCGTCCCACACGGCCGAGGTCGTGTTACAGGACGTGAAGGTCCCCGGGACCTGCTTGCTTGGGGGTGAGGACAGGTTCGACGAGCGGGTTGCCCGTGCTCGCGAAGGGAAGCACGGGAAGTCCTCGACGGCCATGGCGACCTTTGAGGCCACTCGCCCCGGCGTCGCAGCCCAGGCGGTCGGCATTGCTCGCGCCGCGTACGAGTACGCACTCGACTATGCCAAGGAGCGCAGGGCCTTCGGGCGTCCGATCATCGAGCGTCAGGCCATTGCGTTCAAGCTCGCCGACATGAGGACCCGTATCGACGCAGCGCGCCTGCTCTACATGCGGGCCGCGTCGATGGCGACGGCGGGAAAGCCCTTCACAGCTGGAGAGGGCTCGATGTCGAAGCTTTTCGCCGGTGAGACGGCGGTCTGGGTGACTGAGCAGGCGATCCAGATCCTGGGAGGTTGCGGCTATGTGCGCGACTATCCCGTCGAGCGTTGGCACCGTGACTCGAAGATCTACACGATCTTTGAAGGGACGAGCGAAATCCAGCGACTGGTGATCGCCCGCGCTATCTCTGGGGTGCACATTCAGTAGTTGAGCGGCGCGTGTCTTCGGCAGTAGGCGCGTGCCAACAAACGGCGCGGCGTGGTGACGCGGTCGGCCATCGCGCAGATTCTCTCAGTTGGACGCCCCCGGGCGCGTCGTTAAGGAAGAAGCTCGAAGGAAGGAACGTGGGTCGGCCGCACGACGGTGAAGTGCCTGCGGTCCAAGGTGGCGATCTTGGTGACGCCGAGCCTCTCGGCAGTGGCTATGACGGCGGCATCGACGGTCCCGAGCGGTAGATCGGCATAGGTGTCCATGAGGTCGGCCATCCGGTGCAGGTCGCGAGGATCGTTGCAGTGGAAGCTGACCACTGCATCGGCGAGCTCGCGGATGCAGCTCGCCTCGGCCGAGGCGCTGAGGATCCGGTCGACGAGATGGGCGGCCTCGGTGATCACGAGCTGGGGGATGACGAGCGGCTCGGAGACTTCCTCGAAGAAGGTCACACAGCGATCGTGGTCGGGGTCTCGCCGGATGGCCGCGGCCACGAGCGGCCCGGTGTCGACGACGACTATCGTCCGAAGCTTTCGTCTTCGCCGTCTTCGAGACGGCGTTCGGCCTCGGCCACCGAGAGGGCGCCCTTCGGCGCCTCGAACATGGCGATGAAGGGAAGCGATCGCTGCCTCGGTGAAGGCGCGTGCTCGTTGAGCACCTCGGCCGCGACGTCCTCGGCAAAGGTCCCCCGATCGGCAGCTTCTCTCGCCAGACGCTTAGCGGTCTCCTCGGGGACCGTTACCCGCAGCTCGGTCACAGAGCAGGGGTAGCTACCCACCGCTCGCCTCCGTGTTGCCGGCGCCCGCCGGATGGGTGGCGGCATGCACTGCTCGGAGCTTGGCGATCGAGACCCGTTCTGGTGTAGATCGCGATTGTCGGGAACTTGGAATGCCCGAGCATCTCGGCGCCGTGACCGTTGTCCGCCTTCTGGCTGCCACGTTCTGCCCATCACAGCCCCTTGCGCCCCGTAGCATGGCCGTACAGCTTTCGACCGAATCTCGATCGATCACCGAATCATGGGTGGGGTCCCCTGCATAAGCGGGACGAGGATCCCGGTCACGACAGTGGTGGCCATGACCGCGGATGGAATGACGACCGCTCAGGTCCTGAACGAGTTTCCCCAGCTGAGGGAAGACGATGTCCGTGAGGCATTGGGGTTTGCCGCCGCCGCCGTTGACGGGCACGAGCTACCGCTTCGCGCTGCTCAGTGAGGTTTCTCGTCGACTAGTCGCTTTCACGGCGCGTCGCGGCGGCCCTCGCCGGGTCGGGGCACGTCGCACGCAGTCCACGTGAGTGACCTCGACCTCCTCGGCACGGACGATCTCAGAGTCCTGAAGGCGGCAGCGAGTACTGACCGGGTCCTGGTGTCTGCGGACACGGACTTCGGGGAGTTGCTGGCTGTCGGGCGCCATCCGGGGCCGAGCGTGATCGTCCTCCGGAGGGCACCTCACCAACCGGAGGCGCAAACTGAGCTGCTCCTCGCCAACCTCGACGGCACAGAGGAGACCTTGGCTGCCGGCGCTGTGGTCGTCCTCACGGCACAGCACGTTCGTTTCAGGTTGCTGCCGATCAGTCGCGAGGAGTGACGACTCGTGGAGGAGGCATCGGTAGGGTGTAGCGAACGTCGTCGATTCCGGCCGGCTCGTACACCGGCTTCCGCTCTCCTGTGCAAGACCAACCGAGTCGCTCGTACCAGCACCTGGCATGTGTGTTGCGTTCGAGCACCCAGAGTGACGCTTGCGCGTAACCGACGTCCTGCAGGTGGGCCGCAGCGCGGTCGTAGAGGGACCGGCCAACTCCCCGGCCCCATAGTCGGGGCTCTACGTACAGCCTCGTGATGTGCCCGAACGTGGGCATGTCGGGGTCGCCGCTCGCGATGATGACCCCTGCGAGCTGACCGCTCAGCTCCGCTGCATACCCGACCGGATGGGGTGCGAACTCCCCGCTCAGTCGGCGGTGCCAGTCGAGCTCCATCTGGTCGGGATCTGGCGGCGGCGCCTCGGGCGGAAAGATCGAGGCGTAGGCGACCAGCGCAACGCGGCGATGGAACTCAGCAAGCAAAGGTGCTTCGGCGAGGTTGGCCTGGCGGACAGCGACCGGCACCGAGAGTCCATCTTGACGGAATCCCATCCCACGATGTTGGCGGAAGGAGCCATCGGCCACGTGAGAGCCAAGGGAGGTCAGGGGTCGACCTCGTCCGGTGTTTCGACTTCAATGCCGAGTCGCAGCAGAGCCTCGCCGACATCGGCGCTCGACTCGACCAAGACGGCCCGCATCCCAACTGTCCGGGCACCATCGACGTTCTCGGGGGTGTCATCGAAGAACAACAGCTCGGAGACCTGAAAGCCGATTCGCTCTGCGACGGCGATGAACGCCTCAGGATCGGGCTTGCGGAGCCCGAGGTCGGAAGAGACGAAGATGGAACGAAAGACGGACAACTCGTCTGCGAAGCGGCTGGCCCACGCGCTCTTGTGCGTCGGATTCGAGTTCGTGAACGCGTATAGCGAAAGGCGTTGACTTGCCGCAGACAGCAGTGCTGACATCCCTGGTACGAGGGCCAGATAGATGTCATTCCACCCCGAGACGATCTCCTCGTCGGAGAGAGTGAGGCCGAGGTTCCGGCGCAACGCGGTGAAGTAGCCCGCAGCGTCAAGCTCTCCTCGTTCGTGTTGCTCATACGCCTCATCGAACGAGAACCGTCGTTCAAGTTCGGCGGGATCGCAACAAGCGCGGTCGGCCCAGACTCGGAATGCTCGCTTGAAGTCGAATTCGAGAACCACTCCGCCGAGGTCGAACAGCAGTGCGCGGACTGACCCGACATCATCAGGCGCTCTGTTGTTCATCCGGCGATTCTCGCATCCTGCTCGTTGCGATCCTGATAGGGCATAAGTAGGACTGGGCTCTGCTGCATTCCGGAAGGCGCTCCACGACGCCCCGCTACGGGAGGTCTGGGGCAGAGTCGCGACCTCACTGAGCACTGTGGCGCGAGCGTACGGTACGAGCGCCCGCTCATCCAGGAGCGCGCGGAGCCGTGTCTGATCGGTATCGCTTTGAGACTGGGAGGCGTCTCATCCGGAGCGATGCAGATCGATAGTTCTAGTCTGGCACCGGTCGCCCGGCCAGGGTCGCCCGTGAGCGGGAGAGACCTGCGAGGTCTAACGCGCCGCCAAGGATGACCGAGTTCCGTCGTCTTGTGGACCGTGCCGGTTCATCCCCACCCCAAGCCTTCTTCGCTTCGCAAACGACGACGCTCCCGAGCGGACGTGCCGGCCCAGATTCCGTGGAGCGACGGATCATCAAGAGCGGCAGCGAGACACTCTTCTGCGACAGGACACCGTGTGCAGACACGCGTCGTACGAGCGAGCCCGAGGGCGCCTGCAGGAAAGAAGAAATCGGGTCCCATGTCCCGACACGCTGCATTCGTTGACCACGCTGGGCGAGCGATTGAGTCGCAACTGTCAAGCGGTTCCAGGGTGGGCTCCGGAAGGACCTCGACGCCGCTGTGCCGCGGACCGAACGCGATGGCGTCCTGCACAGGGTCCGGGAAGTTGGCTCGCCTGCCACTCATAGGAACTGGCATCGTTCCTCCCCTCGGTTGGTGCGCCCGCCAGGCCAGGTCGGCGGACCCGCCCGATCGTTTCCGACATCAGGCGGATGACATCAGGTTCTGGACGCAGACCCGGCCGTCGGGACGCGCTCTCAAGTTAAGGCACTCACCTGTGAAGAGCCTTGCAGACTGATTGCAGTCGGGTTTCAGCTCTTCGGAGCACGCGCCGGCTGTCGTTTGCCAGCGAGAAGGGACCACCTAGCCGGTGGTCTTGCCAGTGGCAAGGGACCACCCCCGTTGCCAGTCATGGGACCACCCTGAGGATCCACCAACACCGGCCGAGGGCAGACTCGGCTAGGCCTCCGAAGCCATCGCGGAGGAGGCCCCACGGTGTTCAGGGAGGTATCGGTGGCCCAGATCAAAGAGGCGCTACGGCGCTGGCTGAGAGGTGAGGGCGAACGCCCCGTTGCAGGGAATTGGAGCGATATTGTGTACCTTCGTCCATCTGAGAGGACCGTCGATGAGGGCGAACCTCGGTGTCTTCAGCCGTACCGTTGTGGTTTGTGCGCTGTCTCTGTCAGGTTTGGCTCTTGCCCCGTTCGTGCTGGCATCGGCCGCTGGCGGAGCATGGGACAATGTTTCCCGAGCTTTGCCATCGACCACGCCGGTGAGTCCACTCTCAAGCGTGAACGTCCTCGGATGGGGGTTCGATGAGCCGTGGGCCATCACCACGGGCGGCGCCCACATCTGGGTGGCGAACAATGGCAACTCGGTCACGGAGCTCTCGGCCTCGACCGGCGCCCTCGTCAAGGTCATCCGCGGCTCAAGATACGGGTTCAACGGCTCCCTAGGTATCACCTCGGATGGGACCCACGTCTGGGTGGCAAACTCGGATGGCCGTTCCGTCACCGAGCTCTCGGCCTCGACCGGCACCCTTGTCAAGGTCATCCGCGGCTCAAGGTACGGGTTCAACGACCCTTGGGCCATCACCACGGGCGGCACCCACATCTGGGTGACGAACGAGAATTCGGTGACCGAGCTCTCAGCCTCGACCGGCGCTCTGGTCAAGGTCATCCGCGGCTTGCGCTATGGGTTCGACGACCCCGCCGCCGTCACCTCGGACGGCACCCACATCTGGGTGAGGAACGAGCGTGGCAACTCGGTCACCGAGCTCTCGGCCTCGACCGGCACCCTTGTCAAGGTCATCCGCGGCTCGAGCTACGGGTTCGACGGCTCCCTAGGCTCCGAAGGGATCACCTCGGGCGGCACCCACATCTGGGCGGCGAACACGGGTGGCAACTCGCTCACCGAGCTCTCGGCCTCGACCGGCGCCCTGGTCAAGGTCATCCGCGGCTCGAGCTACGCCTTCAAGGACCCCGCCGCCGTCACCTCGGACGGCACCCACATCTGGGTGGCGAATGAAGGTGGCAAATCGGTCACCGAGCTCTCGGCCTCGACCGGCGCCCTGGTCAAGGTCATCCGCGGGTCGAGCTACGGGTTCAACGGCTCCCTAGGCATCATCTCGGACGGCACCCACATCTGGGTGGTGAATTCCTTTGGCAAATCGGTCACCGAGCTCTCGGCCTCGACCGGCGCCCTTGTCAAGGTCATCCGCGGCTCAAGGTACGGGTTCAACGAACCGAGGGGCATCACCACGGGCGGCACCCACATCTGGGTGGCGAACACGGGTGGCAACTCGGTCAGCGAGCTCTCGGCCTCGACCGGCGCCCTGGTCAAGGTCATCCGCGACTGGAGCTACGGGTTCAACGACCCCGACGCCGTCACCTCGGAGAGCACCCACATCTGGGTGGCGAACGACGGCGACTCGGTCAGCGAGCTCTCGGCCTCGACCGGGGCCCTGGTCAAGGTCATCCGCGGCTTGAGCTACGGGTTCGACAGCCCTGCGGGCGTCACCTCGGACGGCACCCACATCTGGGTGGCGAACAATGGCAACTCGGTCACGGAGCTTTCGGCCTCGACCGGGGCCCTGGTAAAGGTCATCCGCGGCTCGAACTACGGGTTCGACGGCCCCGACGCCGTCACATCGGACGGCACCCACATCTGGGTGGCGAACGGTGGCAACTCGGTCACGGAGCTCTCGGCCTCGACCGGGGCCCTGGTCAAGGTCATCCGCGGCTCGAACTACGGGTTCGACGGCCCCGATGCCGTCACCTCGGACGGCACCCACATCTGGGTGACGAATCCTTCTGGTAACTCGGTCACCGAGCTCTCGGCCTCGACCGGCGCACTGGTCAAGGTCATCCGCGGCTCGAACTACGGGTTCGACGGCCCCTCGGGCATCACCTCAGGCGGCACCCACATCTGGGTGGCGAACACGAACGGCCAGTCGGTCACCGAATTCCCAGATTCCTGACCACGCTCATAATCCGCGACCTCCCCTGATAGACGGAGCAGCATCGATGGCCTTGGTCCCGCCGAGATGGCTTGGCCTGCTGGAACTAATTGCTGTGCAAGGTCCGCTTTCCTCCCGCGGATTCCGATACCCGCCGCAATCGGAATATCGGCGATCCAGCCAGCGACGCAATTGCTCCGATCTGTAGGCCGCTGATTCTCACGTGCGGGAGGACCCCGACTGTGAAGGCAGCAATTTCTCGATGACACCGCTCGCCGCAGAGCGCGCAGTCTCTCCGACCCGGTCCAGCGGGCACCGCTGGACTCCGACTAGACACCCTTGCCTTTGCCGGCCAGCCTCACTACGTTGTTGAGCAAGCGCTCAAATAGCTCGCTCAGGAGGAGTTGATGGCCAAGGGTGGCGAGTCAAGTCGAGTTGGCAAGAGACCAGTGAAGGGTGATACATCCCGCCGATTGGTGGATGCCGCTATCGAGGCGCTTCGCTACGACGGGTTCGCGGGCGCCAGCGCTCGAGTGATCGCCGGTCGGGCCGGCTGTAATCAGGCGCTCGTCTTTTATCACTTCGGTTCAGTGGCGAACTTGTTGCTTGCCGCGTTGGACGAGACCAGCGCCCGCCGAATGGATCGCTACCGTGACGCGGTCGCCACAGCGGGAAACCTGAGCGACCTGGCTGGTGTCGCCGCAGACATCTACCGCGAAGATCTCGACGCCGGCCACATCACTGTGCTCAGCGAGATGATCGCCGGGGCGTCGTCGACCCCAGGTCTCGGCGAGGAGGTCGCGGCGCGGATTGAGCCATGGATCGACTTCACCGAAGCCACCCTGCGGCGATTCGTGGACTCGACCCCGATAGGCCAGCTTGTGCCGGTCCGAGACGCTGCCTTTGCCATCGTCGCCTTGTACCTAGGCGTCGAGATGCTCAGTCACCTCGGTGACGAACGCACGGCAGCTGAGTCGCTCCTGACCACCACAGCACGACTCTCCACGTTCCTGACCGCGTTCTCCGCTACCGCACCGAACAGCACGGGAGCCCGGTGATGGCACCAGAGCTGGCGGCACAGCGTCGATCGTGGGGCTGGTTCGCAACATGGACACTGGTCGGAGTGACCTGGTCGCTGGCATTGATCGGGATCGCGTCGATCGGCCTGTTCGTTCTACCGGCGGCCGTCGGTGCCACGGTGGTTGTGGCCCTGCGGGCGCCGTCATCGAGTGGTCTCCCCGGACTCGTCACCGGGCTCGCACTGCCGCCGCTGTACGTCGCTTATCTCAACCGAAGCGGACCAGGCAACGTGTGCACCTCAAGTCACGGGGTCCAAAGCTGCATCGAAGCCCTCGATCCATGGCCATGGCTCGGCGCCACAGTTGTCCTGGTCACCGTCGGCATTGCCATCTTCCTCGTCCACGGCCCAAGACGCTATTAGCCGACCGAACACACCGCGTGATAGCTGGACAGTCTGACGGGCGCTCTCGACTCGGGGCCAGGAACGTGACCAAACAAGTAATTGGCAATCTGTCTCGGTGGGTAGGCCCATGACGTGCGCCAAAGGGAACGCCGGTGGGTCCCCTCGAAATGCGCCAGGGGGCAGGCGAGTGCGGCAGGTGGAGAATCGGCAAGGCAGTAGCCAGCGAAGGTGACTGGAGATGGGCCTCACCGAAATGGTGACGTTGTCGACCTTCGGGCTCGGCTGGGGAGACCCGGTCAAGGTCCGCGGAGCAATCCCGGAGTTCTTCTTGTGACGACGGGATCGCGTGGCCTTGACGGGTCCGGTGCCTTACTCAAGGGGATGATTGGCGATGAACCGGCGCAGGCGGTTCTTGGGTGCTGCTTGTGGTCGAGAGAAAAGGTGAACGTCGGCAGGAGCATGATCACTCAATGCAGCCTGAGGACCGGGCCCCAAGCAAGTCGATGTCGAAATCGACCGGCACTGCTTCGTTCCAGCCCCGTTGCACGGAATTCGAGCGATATGGTGTGCTTTCGTTCGTCTATGAGGAGCTTCCATGAGGGCGAACTTCGGTCTTCTCAGCCGTACCGTTGTGGTTGGTGCGCTGTCTCTGTCAGGTCTGGCTCTTGTCAGCTTTGTGCCGACATCGGCGGTCGGCGCAGCAGGGAGCAACGCTTCCCAAGTTTCTCCGTCGGCGACGCCAGTGAGGCCACTCTCAGGCGTCAAAGTACTCGGTTGGGGTTCAACGGCTCCATCGCCGTCACGTCGGACGGCACCCACGTCTGGGTGGCGAACTCCTCAGGCAACTCGGTCACCGAGCTCTCGGCCTCGGCCGGCGGCCTCGTCAGGGTCATCTTCGGGCGGAGGTACGGGTTCGACCACCCCGATGCCATCGCCCCGGGCGGCACCCACGTCTGGGTGGCGAACGAGGGTGACCAGTCGGTCACCGAGTTCTCAGCTTGGTGACCACTCCAAGGAGCGGGAACGGCCCCGGATGGGAGGAGCGACCTGGGCGGGCTTGATCACACCGGGACAACCAGATCCGCTGGAACTGATTGCGCAAGGTGCGGTTTCCTTCCGTAGATTCCGACACCGCGCTGCAATCCGAGTGGCGACGAGCCAACCGGGGACGCAACTGCTGCGATCTGCAGGTCGCTGATCTTCACGAGCGGCGGGATCACGACTGTGAAGGCAGTAATCAGTCAATGCGCCCGGAGGGCTCAGTGGGCGAGATGGGCAAGGACTGGCGATTGACGGCATGAGTCGGGGTTCGCGTTGGCGGGCCGACGGCGCGGATCTGCGACTGGACTTGATTGCACGCCGCGAGGGTGCAGTAGCAGTCGGAGATGAGATGATGGTCGTTGGTGGGAATAGGACCTGCTCGGAGCGTCAAGACAGCCCCGGTGGCCACGAACCATCTTGACGACGAGGCAACCCTCAGACGGGTCGGCTTGCCGGTTGCTTGCGGATGGCTGGTGCTGGTCGCGTGCGTGGAGTTCGCCCTCAGCTGGTTTCTCCTGCAGTTCGGTGAGCCGATTGACGTGCCAGCCTTGGCTGCCGCCGGTGCGGGACTGGGGCTCGGGATGCTCGGCTACTTCGTGGCGGGTCAGCTCAAAGCGAAGGGGAGAGCCGACGTCCCGGACTCTGTGAGGCGCACGCTCGGGATAGGTGCTTTCTCGTTGCCCGTGCTCAGCTTGGGTTGGAATCTTGGTAGTAACGGATTTTGGGTTGTTCCCGCCGCCTGTTCGGTCGCTGTCATAGGAGGCCTTGTCTGCGCCGTCGGGGTCCTTAGCCGGGGACAGAGACGCGACAAGCGCCGTTTCGTCGTAACAGTCGTCTTGGTCACCGCGAGCATCGTCTTGAGCTGCTTTGCCTGGGCAGTGCCGGACGGATTGTCCCTGAAGTTTGCTGCGAACTACGAGGCTGGCCTTACCAGACGGCTAGCGCCCGGAACGCCCAGTTTCGACGTGCCGGGGCATCCGGGTTACGTCTTCTGGTACGGGCCGGAGGCTCCCGTCGACCTCTGTGCGCGGCACCTGATTGGGCCATGGTGGGAAGCGGCGAACGAGGCGCCGTTCTGCCCAACCGGCTTCATTGTGGTCGAGGGTCCCTGAGGGTGCGTGCCCTGTAACAGCACCCGCAGACTGCATCTCGATGGCATCGACGTTCGGGCTCGGCTGGGAGGCCCGGTCAAGGCCCGTAGAGCAATCCCGGAGCCATTCCGGTGACGACGGGATCGCGTGGCCTTGAGGGGGCCGGTGATGTACTCAAGAGCATCCTTGGTGATGAACCGGCGCAGCCGGTTCTCGGGTGCTGCTTGTGGCCGAGAGGAAAGGCGAACGTCGGCAAGACCACCATCACACAATGTCACCTGAGAACCCGGCCCTTAGGAAGTGGGGTTTGAGAAGCGTGCGGGTCGGCTTCGTTGTAGTCTCCTTGTGCGTAGGCGGGGCGGTGGGCTGCGCCTTCGTCGATCCGAGGAGGACGGTCCATGAGATCGGACTTCCGCCTGTTCAGCCGTACCGTTGCGGTTACTGGGCTCACTCTGTCAGGTCTGACTCTTGTCAGCTTTGTACCGGCATCGGCGGTCGGCGCAACAGGGAGTAATGCTTCCCAAGTTTCTCCATCGGCGACGCCGGTGAGGCAACTCTCAGGTGTCAATGTCCTAGGTTGGGGGTTCAACGGCCCCGACGCCATCACCTCGGGCGGGACCCACGTCTGGGTGGCGAACGCGAATGGCAACTCGGTCACCGAGCTCTCGGAGACGACCGGCGCCCTGGTGAAGGTCATCAGCGGCTCGAGCTACGGGTTCGACGACCCCGAGGCCATCACCTCGGACGGCACCCACGTCTGGGTGGCGAACGAGTATGGC
>Ga0247845_1000132_pt1 | contig 15245 bp, 23 predicted proteins | sample PFST25metaG_2_FD_186008 | JGI IMG/M metagenome (GOLD analysis project Ga0247845, IMG submission 186008) | Peat soil microbial communities from Stordalen Mire, Sweden - P.F.S.T-25 | ecosystem: Environmental > Terrestrial > Soil > Wetlands > Peat | place: Sweden: Norrbotten County, Stordalen Mire...
CGCTTATACGGCGCGGTTTGCGGAACATCCGTGACGCCCGTTGTCGGGACGGCGAGCTGCCCCGGAATAACTTTGGGCGGCGATGCTGCCACGGCCGAGGTGTCCACCGTGACCCGTCGTCTTTTCCCAGGTTGCGGGTTTGCTGGCGTCTCAGACGTTGTCCCCGTTGGCGGTGTTCCCGTGGTTGCGGTGCCCTGTTCTTGTTCGTCGTCTTTCATGGTGTCCCTTTCCATTTCCTTGGTTTCGGATTCTCAGATCAGATTCTCTTTCAGCCTACTCATGGTTTCCCTTCCCATCCTTCCGTCCTAGGACGGTCCGCAGACTGTCCAAGGACTGTCCTAGGACCGTCCGTGCTACCGTACCCACCGTACCCACCGTACCCACCTGACTGCTTTGTGTGACTTTCCGGGAAACCTTCGCCCTTCGGTCGGCTCTCTCTGTTTTCAGCCTCTGTTCTGTGGCGCCTTGCGCTTTCGCCTCTGCTCTCTCGTCGGCGTGTCGACGCGCATCCGCCGCGTATGCCTCTAGGTGCCGGCCCATGTAGTTCTCCCATTCCCATAGCTCGTCAGCATCGCCGAACACCAGTCCGCAGTCCCGGAAGGCGTTCCGCATACTGTCGGCAGTCCCCGGCCATTCCACAAATGCGGCCAGATCTTCCCAACGGGCTGCCATCTGCCCTGTTTTCTCGTGGTCCTTTCCAAACCAGATGGCGCGGACGAAGTACGCTTCGGCGGCGATTGGATATTGCAGCCTCGCCCTAAGTCGTCTTATCCCCGGCGACGTCCAGAGACTCACTGGCACCGTGACGAAGTTCCTCGGAGCCGCCTTTTTTCTCCCGTAGCTCACGGCGCACGCCCCTGAACCCCTGCAAGCGGCGCGCGCTCTACCCGACTGGAGATCCACACTTTGCGAGAGTAGGAAATCGGGGACACGCGCCGCTTGCAGGGTTTCAGGGTTCCTACGTCTCGCATGGTTTTAGCGTCTCACGAACCAAAAACCCTGTCAAGAAACCCGATCCCGAAACCCCAAAACCCTGCCCGGAAACCCCTCAAACCACTTAATGCGGTAAATAAATCGCTGGCGCCAGACGACGGAACGCGCGTGCAGGCAGCGTCACCACGGCGCCAGCGACGGGAAACCCTACGACGGATGAAGGAACAATTGATCCGGGAAAAACACCCTGTTTGAGTCTAAGTCTTTGAAAAGTAAGCGCATTCTCCCGGTTTCAGCATCTGCCCGGCGAATCGCTACCAGGCGCGCGCTGGTTCCCCGTCGGAGAATGCCCGCGCAAGCCTCGCTCGGAGTGTGCCCGTAGCCTAGGATCTCGTGCCTGCGCTCGTACCACGCGAGCTGCGCCTTTCCCCCCGTATGCCCCCCGGCTAAACCTAGTGGGTGATCGACAATCCCGTCAGCGTAGAAAAGTACGAGGAGCCAGAATTCGCCGGACAGCGCGCGGAGCTCGAATTCCCTTCCCAATACCGCGCGCGAAACCGCGCGAAGCATATCCTGGAAACCCCTCTCACGTGGGTTTTGACCATCGAGGATGATTTGCATGGGCATGGGGAAAGGGTTGCACAGTTTCGGGTTTCGGGCAATGCTGCCCGCATGACGTCACGCCAGCGCGCGCTTCACGGGATTTTTTCGTGCCTTGGATTTTTCCCCCCGGAGTTTCGCGAACGGTGCTACCGCTGGGGCGCTGGCCTAGGGATCCTATTCGGAGATCACAAGAATGACTCGCCGGAAACCAGGGAAACCCTACAGCGGCTAGAGGGTTTTATCCTCGATCTGGTTTTGAGCGCTGGTACGTCGTCCCTGTCCGCCAGCGCCCGAGAGCGCTGGTTTTCTGGGCTTGTCGCCGATAGCGAGCATATCGATCCGGTGGCCGTGTCCCAGATCCGCAAACACGCGAGGGGCGGGCAATGAAGTGCGCGCACACGTTCGCGGCGTCCGGCAAGTGCGCGAAGTGTGGGAAGCGCAAGCCCGGACGGCCCAAGGCATCGACCAAACCGCCAGCCTTGGCGCAAGTGGCGTCAAGCCAGGGGGAAGCGGCGCCGGCCCCACTGCCGCCGCTTCCCCCTGGGTCCACGGACCGGCCTGACCGAGCCGAACGGCTGGCGGTTTTGTTCGCGCCGCCACCACCGCCGCCAGCAGCGCCAGCGAACGATAACGACGGCGACGAGGAACCCGCCGCGAAACCCAGGGGGAAAAAATCCCGCGTTGGCTGGCCGTGGATTGCTAAGCGATCCTCGACGGTCGTGGACGTGGCGGCCGGCGCTGCCATCAACCACTGGACAGACCGCGAGCCGAACGACGCGGGCGAGGTCGAACTAGAGGAATTCGAGACCGCCCTAGCCGACTACGGCGAGGACACTTTCGGGAAAGTGGAGGCGCCCGCATGGATCGTGCTACTCCTCGCGCTGGCCTTTCTCGTCCTGTCAAAGTACGTCGGCGCACCGAAAAAAGAGGCAGTGCCGGCAAAGCCGAAGCCCGCGCCGATCCCGGCGCCTGCGCCTGCTGTGGCCACGTCGGCCCAGGACGCTGTGAGCGCTGTCATTCCAAACGAGACGGCTCCGATTTTATCGACGATGGATCCCACAATTCCCGACGAGAAAGGCGCTGGAAATGCGGAAGATGCAGACTATGGTTTCTAGGAAAACCGACTCGCCTGCGCCTCTGCCTGGATTGCGGGCAGAGAGCACGGCTGGAACGGGACGCGGCGAACTCGAAGGCATACAGGGACCGCAGGCGAGCCGCGTGTCCGCTGGTAAGACCGGAACCCGCGCCGACGGTATCGCCGCTGCACTCTCGCCCGCGATTGCCTCGGCCGAAGGGTGCAGGATCCTGGTTTACGGTCGTACCCGTTGGGGAAAATCTGCTTTCGCGCGCCACCTGGTTACGGCGGTTCTCAACTCCCGCGTGGCCGAAACCGTTCTAATCCACGATGTGAAGTACCCAGATCATGCGCAGTTCACTGGCGAGGAAGCGACGGCGATCACGCAGATCGGAGAGGCGATGCAAGCGGGTTCGGTCGTGGTTCTGAGGCCTCCCGTGTCGGCGATGGAAGCCGCGCACGTGGCCAAGCTGCTGGCCGAGTATCGAGAGCCCACCCTATTGCTGGTTGACGAGACAAGGCGCGCGCTTGGAGGATCCCAGATATGGTGCGACGGGAAAAACCCGGACGGGACGCAGGGGCCAAGATCGTTTGAGTGGCTTTGTCTTGAAGGGGGCGGCCTGGGCGCGTCGCTGGTTTTGCTAGTGCAGCGCCCGCGCCAATTGCCAGGCGATGCCGTCGATTCTGCCCAGGTTCACGTCGTTTTTGGTTTGGGTGGGCGTTCGCTGGCCTACCTGGTAGCCGCTGGGACCGTTCCGCCGGAGGCTGCGGCGACGGTGCGAGCGCTGAAACCAGGGGCGTTCTGTTTGTTCACGGATGACGAGGAATGGAGCGGGATCACGTACTACTCGCCAGAATGAAGTTGAATCATGGGACAGGGCAAGAAGCTCGCTAAACTGGGCATCGCTGCTGGGAAGGTTTGGATTATTCGAGTACTCCGCCGCGAAACCAGGATGTTTGGCATGGACCGGAAGTGCCCGGGCTTGAGATAAGCAGCGTTCAAAGCGTACTTTACTACGTGGACTCAGACGGAGACGTGTGCGCTTACCCGATCCGCAGGCGCCTGCGCCTCGAATGAAGCCGGCCCGGATCTGCCTGTTGTGCCCCCGGAAGGCCGCGTCGGGTTCAGCCCTGTGCACGGCTTGTGACTATCAGCAGTTTTCTGGGAAGGCCGGCGCGTGGTTGCGTTCCTTTGAAACGGCTCGCCTCTGCCCGCCACGCCGTCGCGAGTGGTCTGGGATACGTGCGCCCCGTGCGCGGCGTTGAACCACGCTAGCGAGCCTTCACCCCCGCAAGTGTTCGGTGGTACTCGACCGGGGCCAGGGACAGCGGCGCCGCTGCTGGCGGTGTTGCTCCGCTGTCAAATCGCAGTCGGTAGATCCTCGCCCTGTGGGATTGGACGTGACTCTATGCTGGCGGTTGATCCGGCAATGGTGCCAGCCTTGCCGCCGGCAAAAGAAAGCAGCTTGCCAGCCTTCGCGCCGCGCCTCTGCGTCGCCCGGGCGTGAGCCTTGGCCATGTACCACGTGATGATGACGGCAACCACGATCCAAAATGCACTGACTTTCATGGTTCAGACTCCGATCAATCCCTTAAGGGTGACGCCCGATCCAACCGACGACGCCGCTTGCTGCGCTTGCTGGCCAGCGCTGGCGATGTCCCTTGTCACAAAATACTGCGCCAGCAAGAGCAAAGCGCCGATCCCGACGAGGAGAAAAATGGTCCCTGGTTTCATGCGCGTTTTTTCCACAATCCGAGGAAGAGTACGATTGCCACTGCCATGACGATGGCGTAGGCATACCAGGGGATTGCGCCAAGCAATGGCTTGGCCAAGCTGGGAACGATGTCCCGCACCGATTGAGTGACTTGGTCTGTCAGATCCTGGAGCGCGCTTTGAGGCAGGGTCGTGGCGGTGACTCCCGTGGCGGTTTCTATAGATCCAATATCAAACGCGGTTTGCGATGCCACCGACGAATCAAGTGGATCGTCGGTTGCGGGCAACGCCGCAAAGTCTGACTCCGCGCGCGTGCGTATCCCGTCGAGGTAATCTGTGGTTGCCTCGCTAATGGTCTGTGCTGAACCCGTCTTGCTGGCCTGATACGCGGCAGGAATGTTCCATGGTTCCAATCCTACAAGAAAACCCGCCCACGTGTCAGCCGCCGAGAGACCCATGGGGCCCGCCGGGTTGAACGCTTGAACCTTGGCATAGGCACCGGAGAGATCGGTCAGGGACTGTCCCAGAGCCACGCGGGCGATGTTGCCCGTCGTCAGCTTGGCGGCGATCGCTGCCACACGCGCGGCACTGGCCATGGCTAAGCGCCTTTCTTGGGCGGTGGCGGTGGCGTCTCCGGGAGGTCCCGGATTGCGTCGGCAGGATGCGGCGTTGCCCATCCGATTAGCCCAGCTGCCGCAGGATAGAGAACAATCGCCTGGTCTGGCAGGTAGTGCCCAACAACCATACAGGCGAGCCCACCTAGGATCGTGAGCAGTCGCTGTGCTAGGTTGCCTCTCATCACTGCACCCCTGGCAGCGCGAGGCCCACGGAAAACAGCCCTTGGTATACCGCGTGCCCAGCAGTCTGAAAAACCTCCGTTCCAAGTCCGATGGTCGCGAACCTCATCACGAAGAGAAGATCGCATTGCCCAGCGTTGGCGCCATGGATCGCGAGGCCCGCGCCACACTCGAACGCGCCGCCCAATTTTAGCGAGTCTTGATGAATGATGGCCACACCGAGGAGCACGCCCATTTGTGAGGTGTCAGCGGTTTTGAGGTTTACCTGCCACACCGTCGATCCTGCGATCTGCACACACGCATTCAGCGCCGGAACATAGACGCCCGTGGGGCCACACTCGGACGCCGGCGCAGCGTGAGCCGCTGGCGCGGTAGGCATGGCCGTAGCCGGCGCTGCGGCGGCATCTTCTGCGGCCTGCGCAATTGTACCTATCCACGGCGAGGCTAGGGTGAGAACCGCGAAACAGATGATGCGCGCGAGATCCATGATGTTGCTTCCCCTCAGTGTGGGATGCGCGTAGTTAGGTAGTACAGAACGGCCCCCGGAAAGATGCCAGCGACGGTATACGCTATCCAGTGGCCGATTTTATGACGTGTTCCACGTTCGCGGTCACACGCTTCCTGGCAAGTCCCCACGGATCGCTCGATTAGCTCTAGACGCTTCGCCTGCGCGATCACGGCTGCAAACTGCGGCTCAAAAGTGGCCAATCTCGCGAGGCACCCCCCAAGGTCCTGACGGAGCTGTCCGAGTTCCCTTAGGAAAGTGGCTAATTCCCGCGTGGTTACGCTCACGGGGGACCCGTCCATTACTTGGCGGGCTCAGCGGCGGGCGCAGCGACGGGTGCAGCGACGTTGACCCGGTCCGAAATGACCTTGACGGCAATTTCGAGATCGCCCACCCGTTGCACCAACGTGCGCGCCGGCGCGGGTGGGGTTGTGTTCTTGGACTTGAAAGGTTTCATTCCTGGAAAGATGCGCATTTTTCTTTTGTTCCTCGCTGGCGGTTTAGAGTCCGGTTCCCAGAATTGTCGATAAATTCGCCTTGATTGTGGTTCCCACCATCATGGTCACGCCATTAGCATCAATGCCCACCGATGTCAGCGCGCCCCCTGGCCCCATGGCCGACTCGTTGAATTTGGCGCGGGTAACAGCAGTCCAGCCTGGCGCATCGCTGAACATTTCGATCCGCACGCTGCGCTGGCCCCACTCGTCCAAAGCGCTGATTTCCCCCTCGACGTGAGAGGGGGAACTGTTGCAAGCAATAGCGCAGTCAATGTTGTCTGTTAGCAATGTGGTGTCCACGTGACCAGCGTCTCGCGCGGACCAGCGTTCGCCGTGACCGGCCAACTTGGCACCATTGATGCGGAGTCCATAGACTGCGCATGCACCGATGTCCATCACTTCGGCATGAAAGCGCACGCCCCGGTTTGCAGGTACGGGAAGCGGCAGATCGATCGATGGTGTCCCGTTCAGCGCGCAGCGAATGGCACGTGGGGTGAGATCCTGATAGAGGGCCGCAGCCGCTTGCAGGGTTTGGACGAGTGGCGATAGGCCTACGATGGGATCCGCTCCACCGGACATTCCGCCGAAGTCTCCCGGCACCGTGCCCACAATCGGCACGTTCCCCGCTGACCCCGGTGTCTGCGCCAGCAGGCTTAGCTCAGCACTGACCGGGCCGGACGCGGTGACGGTCGATCCCGGCTGGATTCCGATTGCGTGGCCGAACGCGATTGCAACAGAATTCGCATCCACACAAGCACGGCAGTCAACCGTGATCGTGCCCGGCGTGTGGACATATCCCAGGGTTTTCTGGGCTTCATAGGTAAAGCCGCCGACGATCAGCGTCTGGTTGTCGGCAAGGTCGACAAAACCAAACGAGACGGCGCCTGTCGCCTGTACTCCATCAACAAGCTGCGGTAGGTTGAGAGCCAGTTCAGCGAGCTGCGGAAACCGCGCTGCCAACTGCCAAAGAGTGTCCATGCGTATCCACTTGGTTGGAGAATTCCCCAACGGGTGGAACCATGCGTTTCCGGCGAGGTCATCTACTACACCGACCGCGCCGGCTGGCGCGGGGTAGCCAGCGCCCGCCGTTGGATTAAAGCCATCCGGCCATGATATGAGCGGAACGAATCCCGTCACCGGGGGCGGTGGCGGCACGGCGCCCGCCAGCGCGACGCCGCCGGGACCCCGCGTGTGCGTGGGTTTCGTTGTCATGCCCAGATCTCCAAACCATGCGGCAGATCGAGAACCTTCGTCCACCCGTAGGATTGCCACTGCGCGACGGCTGCGGCGTACTTCTCCGGATCGTAAACGTGGTTTGTCGCAAACCCGTATTTATCTAAAAAGTGCGTGGCGCCGCCCGTTGGATCTGGCGTCGCTCCTGACTGGCAGGCGCGGACAAGTGCAAGGTGATAGTCCGTGGGATCGCTTCGGCCCGTCGCGTATTTCCTCGGACCTTCCGGCCCGAAACCCTTTCCCCCGGTCAAGCACTGCAAGATGTCGCCACCATTGTTTTTTGCGGCATCGTTCAGAGCAACCCAGATTCGCGCGTTTTTGTCAGCGTCGGATCCGCCTTTGAGCGCGGAGAGTGACTCCGTGGCACACATTCGCGCCAATGCGTATTCGGCCACCGTGACCGGCGATCCCAGCTGAACCGCAGCGGCCGCTGCAAGATCCTCGGGGCTCTCAACCACGTTCCCGGCGTCGTCTAGGCTGGCGTGGGTGAGTCGCATGTTACCGAGCCCCGCTAGTGCGTTGGCCATTTGTTCGGCCTGCGCAAGTGGATTGAACGTTTGCTGATACCAGGACAGCATGAGCCAGATCGCGACGGCAACCAGCGCGAGGGTGAGCCATTGACGTTGGCGCATTGGTCGTCACCCTGCGATCTCCAATACGGGCGGGCACTGCGCCCGCACGTCCGCTAGCAAACCGTCGTAGTCCTCGGGACTGAGGCTGGTTTCGGCCGGGTAGGCGTCGAGAGCAAACCAGAGCGTTTGTCCCCGGATCGTGTTGGGGCCAACCGCCGCACACCGGGCAACCACTAGCAGATCCGTCGCAGCGTCGATCTCGATATTATCCCCCGCCTGCACCGTGCCGTCCGCGCCGGCTGACATCGTCGGGCCGATGGGTCGCGCGTTGGCGCCTTCGACGACGCGCAGGGGGACGGTCCCGCCGCGCGAGTCCTCGCCCGCCGAATAGAGGGACCATGTTACCCCGGTGGGATTGTCCGGCGTTGTGCCGCCCGGGCGTTCAACCCAGAGCCGAGGCACCAACAACAGGCGCGGATCGACGCCGGAGAGGCGGATCGAGATAGCCCCCGTCGATAGCCCACTGGTCAGCCACGCCGCTACCGGCGTTGGACGGAACACGTTGCGCGCGCGTCTCAGCATGAGCCACCTAGCCGAGTAGATCCATGCCCGACGAATCATAATCGCTCGTCGGAGAGGTAATCTGGTCAAGGTATCCGTCGCTTGTCGAGTCGCCAGTCCCGAAGGCGCCCGCCGTGTCGTTTGGGGGCGCCGATCCCGCCACGGCTGGCGCTGACGATCCGAATAGTCCGGAGAATAGCGATCCGATCGCCGGCGCGGCGGCTAGGCCCAACGCTCCCGCTTGAACCAGTCCGCTATTCGCGAGCCCGCCCGTCAACGTAGTTCCGCCCACGCTGACCGACGTTGGCTGTCTCGCGCCGACGTTGGTCACGGCCACAACCTTTTTCTTCCTGAGAATGAGGAAATAGACGGCCAGCAGAACCACGGCGATGACGAGCAGAGTTTCGGAATCCTTGGACATTGGATCGATCTCCTACGTTGATAGGGACGCTACGCCCTGAATTGCTGTTCCGAGTTTGGGAGCTCCGAAGGCCGAACCGATAGCATTCAGACCACCACCGAGCCAGCCGAGTGACGTGCTACTTCGGTTGCTGGGAAGGTTTGGACTATTCAAGTACTCCGCCCGGTAGGTGGCTATTTGATCGCCCATGGCTGTCATGGCAAGTGGCTGCATCCCGATCACGGCTGAAAGTTTGTTGAGCGCTGCAATTTCCGCGAGCCTTGCGGCGTTATCCGTGACGATCTTCGTTGCGGCGGCACTGGCGCCCGCCGTGGCCTGCGCCAAGGTTTCGTAGGTGACATTTCCCGTCGGGTTTCCCCTGATGTCCATGACGTGAAACCATTCCTGGTCTGTCGGGTCGGCTTGCATTCTGGCGAGTGCCGCAGCCCTTTCGCTGTCAGTTCCTGTAAGCCAATTCAGGGCAGAGACTTCCTGGCCAGATGCGTTCGTGACTACTGGCGCTGACCCCGGCGGTTTTGCCGTCACCGTGGTCGTGACTGTCCGCTTGCGCATTATGAGCGCGATCCCGACTAGGGCGGCAATGGCGACAAGCAAAACGACCATGATCTTCATTTCGTGGACTATCGTTCAACCCAGTCATGAGTGCCGGTGGACGCTGATGGTAGGCCCGGGGGCAAGGGCTTGATGATCACGGGTTGGTTGAGACCATTGATCGCGTTACCCAGGTTTTTCCCGGCTTGGGCCATAAGCGCCGTGAGTGTCTGCTGTGTGGTTGGCACGACGGGTTGGTTGAGACCATTGATCGCGTTACCCAGGTTTTTCCCGGCTTGGGCCATAAGCGCCGTGAGTGTCTGCTGTGTTGGCGTCATAGAAGTCGATCCGGTCACGCCGCCGGCAGATCCTCCACCCCCGCCGGCGCCAGAGTCGCCCGGCAGCGTGACAGCGGCAGGCCTGGCGTTGCGAACTCTCAGCCATAGGAGCAAAAGCAGCGCGACGGCGCCGATTATGAGATACTTGGTCTTTGGCAGTTTCATGGGTTCACGAGAGGCACATCATATCGTCACCGGGAAAACTGGCGCCCGGCAGCGCGGCCTGTGGTGCAGTGGCGCCGGGTTGCGTGGTGTAGGTTTGTCCGCCCCAGCCTGCCATTTCGTTGAGTGAGGGCATCGAACCTTGCGGGCTCGATAGCCCCTGACCGGCGCTTGATGGCGTGACCGTGCCCGTGAGTGGCGTCCCGGTGCCCGACGGCTGGCCGTTGACGGTCGCCACCGTTCCGGCTGCCGCCGCCTTGGACCGCAGGAAGAAATACCAGAGCGCGAGCAAGACCAGAATCAGGTAAATCGTGTTGCGTTCCATGGGTTCCTTAGAATTCAACGTCTACAGATCCCGGGTTTGTCGTGATGCGGGCCGTGAGTGCCGTGGCCTGGCCTGGCCCGAAGATCAGCCAAGCCACGGTAACAAGGATCGCGAGCGTGAGCAGGGTTTTCGCGGCCACCTAGGTTTTCGGTCCCTGAGGCATACCTGTATACTGTGCCGCTCGCGCGCTGCCAGCCGCTACAGCGAGGTCTGCGTTGTGGTTGACGTGTCGGGTGACGGGTGCCCGCACGCCAGCGGCGGCAAGCAATTGTGCCGCGTAGCCGCCGTCAATGTCGCGGGCAGTTTCGAGGTACATCGCATATTGGCGGCCAGCCCCGGCTGGCGGATAGGCAGGCGACGCCGGGGGAGTCGTGGCCGGGGGAGTGGGAGGCGGAACCGCAGCGGCATAGGGTTGCAGGGCATGGACGGTCAGATCGCCTTTTACCCGTGGTAGCTTTGAGATTTTGGTCTGCATACCCGGCAGCGCATAGGCCAGGCCCAGCAGGGACGGAGTGAGAACACTTCCCAAAACCGAATGTTCGTCCACGCTGAGCTCATCAAATGGCTGAATTGTATACGGCCAGCCAACGCGGGAAGGAGCTCCGAGAGCGTTAACAGTTCTCGTGCCGTTGGCCCGGCGTTCGACGGCGAACTTCGCCTTTTGCTGCTGATCTGGGTTGTAGGTGTTCAGGATTCCCAGACCCTGACAACCGATCTCCGTGATGCGCTCGAATGTCCCCGGGCCAGGCAATCCCAGGTTGTTGGAGAGCAACACAGCGGAGACTAGGCGCTCGCCGTTTGTGACGTTGGTGTTTTGGGGTCCGGTCGCGCTGACCTGGGGAAAGACAACGTCAAACTGGCCATTGGCAGGCGTTAACATTGTGCGGCGGAAAAAGAGGGGCGGGACCACGAATTGCTGCGCCGGATTCCCGTGACCGACGCTCAAAAACTGGCGATAGCCGCAGCGGAGCTCGACTTCAGCGCCAGCCAATAGCACCGATCCAGCCGCTATCGAGCCGATGGTCGCCGCCGGAGCTAGGTTGAATTTCAGTTGAGTGGCCTGCAACCAGCCCACGAACATCGCAGACTCTTCCGGCTTGGCTAGGCAGCGGTGCATGAACGGATAGGAGATATTCAGGTTGAGAACATAGACCCCGCCGGCCCCCGTCGCGATGGTCGCGAAGGCCTCATCCCCCGAGTAGGCATAGCCGTTTCCGATGAATTCGCCGAAGTGCTTTGCGACCGGCCCGGTGTAGAAGTTTTTGTCGCAGATCGTACCGAATCGCGGCGATGCAATTTCCAACCCGGCGACCAAGGCGAATAGCTCGTCCCAGAATATATATCCACCGGTGTCAGAGTCGGTATTGTCGATAGAGATCCGTGCGGCCCAGTCGATGTCTGTGATCTTGAGAGGGAATCCGTTGACCGTTTCGCGAGCGGCGGAAAGGATGAACTTCCGTTCCACGATTTGATCGCCCGGCGTGAGCAGCGAAGTGTAGTTCCCTTGCTCATCTTTCAGGGCGCAGTAGTCGGGTTGCGGAAAACCGAACGCACTAGCCATCGCAAGAAGGCCTGTCCCCATGGTCAGCAAACCATGGGCGTGAACCGCAGCTACAGCATCCTTGACGAGTAGGAACATGCAAACGCCCGCCGCGACGGCGCCCGTCCAGCGGCCCAGCTTGCCCCACATCCCCGCCGGTTTGGTGGCCGCGCGGCCAGCGATCCAACGATTGATTGCGCCGGAAAAGTGCAGAAGTACGAGCACTCCCAGGATCATCACCACGGCGAACCCTATTGGGTTTCGTTTGGCGAATGAGAGGGGCGCAGTAGCGGCGGATTCGATCTGGTTGACGACGTCGGGCATTTTGGGATCCTCCGGTTTTGGTGGCCATCTGTGACGGCCATGTTCCCGAGTAGGATCCCACAAGCGGACGCTGGCAGCGTCTGACGATTTTTTCCCGAACGCGCGCGCGACTAGGGTCTGACGACTTCCGCGCAGCGCTCTAGATACTGCGCAACGCGCGGATCGCACAGTGCCCGGTGCTTGATGCCCGATAGATGGAAACTTCGGATGTGAGCACCATCAACCAACCATTCCCCGAAACCCGCGTATGTTGCCCTACGCTCCCAATTGTGGAATGGCCCCGGGCCAGGACCGAGAAGCGCGCGCCCATCGAACGCCCACCGTGCCGCCAGCATTTGACGGGAGACCAATTCGCGTTCAACGGCTAGGCCCCACGCGGCCTCATCTGAGTTTGGTCGGTACAGTTCCCGGCGTAGCGCCATTGCCGCGCGTGGCGCCTCCCGATCTCGGCACACGGTCAGGCAGGCGCAGATCCTGGCCCCCCTGTGGTAGTTTTCGCAGAATACGCCGGCGATCTGGGAAACCACGCCGGCCCAAACATCGCCGGCGCCTGCGGCCCAGATGAGATCCGCGTCTAGCAGCGCGGTTTCCCTGAACGGCGAGTTTGCCAGCGCTAGCAGTTTGTTGAAGCAGTTCCTTTCCCAGGGGATAGCTTTCCCGAGCTCCCACCCTGACCAGATCCGACAGAGAGGCTTAATCGCCTCGCGCGTCGGGTGGGAGAGAGAGCCCTCGATGTCGACCACAAGCAGATCCGGTTCTGCGCCAGAGCACGCGCGGAAACTCAATACGGACGCCGCTAGCAGGGTTTCGTAGATCGCCGCAGTATCTGGCCCGAGTCGCCCCGATGGCCAGAATGGGATGATGTAGCCGTGGGTTTCCATGGTTTACTTTCTTGTGACCAAATGCACCTGGTTTCTGTCACGGTTCCGGTTTCGAGTGTAGCTGTGATCCCGCGCCCGAGTCGCGTCCAAAATCCGCAGGGGGCTTTTTGTTGCGGTTCATGGCCGCTTTGAGGCTGGACACTGGCCACGGGCGATCCAATCGCTGGCGCCCGGTGCTTTTTATGACGCGCCCCCATTGCCGAAACCCCTGTTCCGCGAGGATGGCCGGGATCAATTTCCAACGGACTCCGCGCCGGCGTAACTCCGATATCAGGACAACGGCGCCCGGCTGCACTGGTTCGAGTGGGCGAGCGCAGTGCTTGCCCGCCGCTAGCGCGCGCGCCTTGCCCTGGGCCGAGGCTTCCGCGTACAGGTCGCGTTGGAACTCGGCACACGCCGCCAGCATTTGAAACATGAATTTCCCGCTTGGCGTCGATGTGTCGAGGTTTTGCTCTAGGACCACTAGGTCAACGCCTAGCCGGCGCAGTTCGTCCGCCGTGTCGATTAGGTTTCGCAGGGACCGACCAAGGCGATCCAACCGTGTCACGCAGATCGCGCCGATTTCCCCCCGTCTGGCTAGTGACATCGCATGGGCTAGGGCAGGACGGGCATCCTCGCTTTTCATCCCCGACGCCCTATCAGTTTCGGCCCATGCGATTGGGCGCCCCTGCCTTTCGCAGTAGGCCCGGAGGTTTTCGAGCTGACGCTCTGGCGATTGATCCTGTGATGCCTTCCACGTGCTGACCCTGGCAAGGAGAAACGCGGCCTTCATGGTAGCGGCTCACCCTGGTAAGCGACGCCCGCACACGAGAGCAAGAGGCGTCCCAGAAGTTCGGCTTCGGCGGGCAGTAGTCCATAGCTTCGATATGCTATCGACGGTTCGCCGACCGGGAACACGCAGATCGAAACGAAGGTTCGAGAATGGCCCAGAAGTTCCGCGGAGATTTCTACGCCGATGTCCGCTCGAGTGAGGCGTTCCGCATCTATCACGGTTCCGATTTGAACTTTCATCGTCTGTCCTTTCCTCCGGTCAATCCTGGGAACATCCCCCTCAGCGTATCGAGCTCCGTCCGCGTCGGGGCGGGATGGCTCGCCTTCCATGCCTCGCGCTCCGCTTGCCTCTTGGCAGTCGCCGCGATTTCCGCTGCGGCAGCCGCCCGCCGCGCGGCGATTTTGTTTCGCGCGCGCGTCGCCACTGCCCGCGCCCTGGAGCGTGCGATTTGTTCGGCCGTGCGGCGCGGGCGCGGCGGGCGCGGTTTGGGCGGCAATCCGTCGAATAGGGGCAGGCGCGGCCGCGCGTGGCGTCCGTGGCCGGGATGCCTAACCCGCCTGTGCAGATAGTGGTCTTGCTCGTCTCCGGTGGGCGGTTGCCACCACCAAGGCGAGTCGTCCACATGACACCCCCGGCGGATCGCGCGCCGCCGGCCTATGAAAAATTCAACAAAGAAGATTCCCGGCGGATCTCCCGCGTTGAGTACCTTGGCTAGGATCCTCTGTCCGCTCCACAGGATGCCCACCCTACTGCCGACCGCTGGCAGAAGCGCCATGGTCAGATCCCCCATTGTACGAGTATCCACGTCAAACCCATCGCCACGGCTGGTGCCACCAGGATTATCAGGATCAGCGCGCAACGTGCACGGCGCCTCTTGCGCCGATCTGGAAGGCAGTTTTCCCGGCAGAACTGACAGAGGGTTCCACCGATAAGCGCCGGCGAGGAACACGGCACGACAGGGCAGGCACACTGTCCCGCCCTCCGTGGTCGCGCCCGGTTCCACCTACGCACGGGTTAGCCCCATGTGACGGGTAACGCCGCCCAAGATCCCGAGGATGCGACAGGTCTCAAAGGCGTCCTTTTTCTGACAGGCCCCGAGTAGGTTTTCGGCTATGTATCGCAGGTTGATCCAATCGATCGGAGATAGCTCGCACGCTGCGACGGTTTCGCGTTCTTCAGCGGTGCGGCGCTCATCTTCGCGGATCTGTCGCGACGTGACCGGAGGAAACCCGGACGAGGGTTTTCCACCGAATGAGCCGCGCGGCCGACCTGGGCCACGCTTATACGGCGCGGTTTGCGGAACATCCGTGACGCCCGTTGTCGGGACGGCGAGCTGCCCCGGAAGAACTTTGGGCGGCGATGCTGCCACGGCCGAGGTGTCCACCGTGACCCGTCGTCTTTTCCCAGGTTGCGGGTTTGCTGGCGTCTCAGACGTTGTCCCCGTTGGCGGTGTTCCCGTGG
>Ga0247845_1000135_pt1 | contig 15131 bp, 10 predicted proteins | sample PFST25metaG_2_FD_186008 | JGI IMG/M metagenome (GOLD analysis project Ga0247845, IMG submission 186008) | Peat soil microbial communities from Stordalen Mire, Sweden - P.F.S.T-25 | ecosystem: Environmental > Terrestrial > Soil > Wetlands > Peat | place: Sweden: Norrbotten County, Stordalen Mire...
GTGCTCCATCAGGCGGCCGTCGGCAAAAAAAGCGTCCCCGAGGTGATCGAGGCGATCGGCCGCCTGATGGAGCACGACACCGCCGGCGACCCGGTCAGCGGTGTGAAATGGACCAGGCGCACCACCGAGAAGATCGCCGCCGAGCTGGGCACGGCCGGCATCGTGGTCTGCCCCAACACCGTCGCCAAGCTCTTGAAGGGCCTCGGTTACCGGCTCCGGGCCAACGCCAAGAAACTCAACCGGCAAAAGGACCCCGGCCGCGACGCCCAGTTCGTCTACATCGCAGCCATGCGCGAGTCCTTCGCCCAGGCGGGCCTGCCGGTCGTGAGCGTCGACAGCAAGCACCGGGAGCTGGTCGGGGACTTCAAGAACCCCGGTGCCACCTGGGAAGAAGAGCCCATCTTGGTGAACGACCACGACTTCCCCTCCCAGGCCAAGGGCGTCGCCCTGCCCTACGGGGTCTACGACGTCGCTGCCAACCACGCCTGTGTCTCGGTCGGCACGACCCACGACACCCCGGACTTCGCAGTCGACAACCTGGCCAGGTGGTGGGCCTGCCACGGGCGCCGCCACTACCCCGGCGCCACCGAACTGCTCGTGCTCGCCGACTCCGGTGGCAGCAACGGGGCACGCACCCGGGCCTGGAAGTACGGCCTCCAGCACCGCCTGTGCGACCGGCACGGCCTCACGGTCACCGTTTGCCACTACCCGAGCGGCGCCTCGAAGTGGAACCCCATTGAACACAGGGCATTTTCGGAGATCAGCAAGAACTGGGCGGGCCGGCCGCTAGCCGACTACGAGACCGTCGTCAACTACATCAGCACCACCCGGACCAAGTCAGGGCTCCGGGTCGACGCCCACCTTGTCCGGGTCGACTACCCCACTGGCACCAAGGTCAGCGACAAGGAGATGAAGGACCTATCGGTCCGCCATCACGACACCCAGCCCAACCGCAACTACACCATCAGCCCCAGGTGACTGGCTACCCGAAAGTGGGAAGTTGTTCTTGCGTCGGCCCTTAGGTCCGACCGCGCCAGGATCGGCCCCTTGCCCGTTACCAACATCGCGCGGACGCTGATCGACCTCGTCGGAACCGTGAACCATCCGGCACTGCGAAGAGCGCTCGACAACGCGCCAACTCTCCGGCTTACGTCCCCCACCTCCGTCATGGCCTCAATCGAGAGAAACCGACTCCGCAGCCGCACCGGCTCTGAGGTTCTGCGGTCGGCGATTGCTCCTTGGCTCGCCAACTCGCTCGAAAGCCCTGCCGAGGCCGAGATGCTTCGAATGCTGACCGATCGCGGCCTACCGGCACCGACGACCCAGGTCACGGTGGTCCTCAACGGCGGGGCGACGTTTCGCTTGGACTTTGCCTGGGTCGCCGAACGCGTCGCGCTCGAGGTCGACCGCTTTCAGTACCACGACGGGCCGGAACGGTTCGTCAACGATCGTCATCGTGCGAACCTGCTCACCGGTGCGGGCTGGCACGTCCTTCGGACGACGCTCTCCGAGATACGCCGCGATCCGGAGCCGCTGTGCCAAGGGCTCCACCGGGTCCTGGTTGTGAGGCCGACTTAGTCGCTTAGGCGCTTGCGCGCTGAGCTCGTCGCCGCGAGCCGTGCCTCGGGTCGACGGCGCCCCCGATGGAGCGTCCGCACACCTCCGTGCGCTGCTGCCCGCTCATGCTCGACATGCCAGCACACGCGTGGGCCAAGAGCGGCAAGATCCACCTGGTTCTCGCGGAGCTTCGCACGCGTGGACACGCAGCAGCAGGGATACCTGTCGCGTGCAAGTAACCTGCCGCCATGGCGACGTCTCCCGAGTCCGCGACCAACCCCGAGCTGTTCGACGCCGTCGTCAATTTGTGCAAGCGGCGTGGTTTCGTCTTCCCTTCGGCCGAGATCTATGGCGGCATCCGCTCGACGTACGACTACGGCCCGCTCGGTGCTCTCATGCTCCGCAACGTCCGCGAGGCCTGGTGGCGAGCGATGATCCAAGAGCGCGACGACGTCGTGCCGATCGACGCCGCGATCCTCACTAACCCCAAGGTCTGGGAGGCATCGGGCCATCTGGCGACGTTCACCGACCCACTGGTCGACTGCCGCAACTGCAAAGAGCGGTGGCGCGCCGACGAGATCGAGGACGTATGCCCTAAGTGCGGCTCGACGGACCTAACCGAGGCACGGCCGTTCAACCTCATGTTCAAGACCTTTGTCGGGCCGCTCGAAGGCGACTCTTCGGTTGCCTACCTCCGGCCCGAGACGGCCCAGGGCATGTTCGTGAACTTCTTCAACGTCCTCACCGCCACGAGGCGCAAACCACCCTTCGGGATCGCCCAGATCGGCCGGGCGTTTCGAAACGAGATCACACCCGGCAACTTCGTCTTCCGGACACGAGAGTTCGAGATGATGGAGATGGAGTTCTTCGTCCCACCTGCGGACAGCCCACGTTGGCACGAGTACTGGTGCGAGGAACGGCTCGGGTGGTACATGCGCTACGGCATCGCTGGCGAGAAGTTGCGCCTCCGGGCCCATGACAAGGAGGAGCTCTCGCACTACTCCGCTGGGACAACAGACGTCGAATTCCTCTTCCCTTGGGGCTGGGGTGAGCTCGAGGGCATCGCCAACCGGACTGATTACGACTTACGCGCTCACCAAGAGCACTCGGGTACGTCCCTCGAGTACTTCGACCAGACAACCGACGAGAGGTACATCCCCCACGTCGTCGAGCCGGCGGCCGGCGCGACTCGGACAATGATGGCGTTCCTTTTGGCGGCCTACGACGAGGACGAGATCGGCGGCGAGCGCCGTGCGGTGCTTCGCCTGCACCCCCGGATCGCGCCCTACCAGGTCGCCGTGCTCCCACTGTCGAGAAAGGACACCCTCGCCCCACTTGCCAAAGACGTCCTGCATCGCCTTCAGCGCTACCTGATGTGCGAGTACGACGAGACCCAGTCGATCGGCCGCCGCTACCGGCGCCAGGACGAGATCGGCACGCCCTATTGCGTGACCGTCGACTTCGAGAGCCTCGAGGACCAACAGGTGACGGTGCGCGAGCGTGACTCGACCGAGCAAACGAGGCTCCCGATCGACGACCTCGTTCACCATCTTCTTGGGCGGCTCGATATTTGACGCGGGCCCCTGTCCTGCGGGGGCGGGGCTCGTTTTGCGGACACCGCCCATGTCTCGTTTAGGCTCGGACTGACGCGACAATTACTAGGAGGTCCCAATGGGCTACGTGTACGGCTTCGACCACGAGCATCCTCGTCCGCCCATGGAGCTCAAGGACCTGCTCGGTGGGAAGGGTGCCAACCTGGCCGAGATGACCTCGGTGCTGGGTCTGCCGGTGCCACACGGCTTCACGATCTCGACAGACGCCTGTCGTGCGTACATGTCAGAGGGGTGGCCCGTCGGACTTGATGCTGAGATCGCCGAGCACCTCGCAAAGCTCGAGGATCGCATGGGACGCCGTCTCGGCGACCCGGACGAACCCTTGCTGGTCTCGGTCCGCTCGGGAGCGAAATTCTCGATGCCCGGCATGATGGACACCGTCTTGAACCTCGGTCTCAACGACCGGTCGGTCGCAGGACTCGCCAAGCAGACCAATGACGAGCGGTTCGCGTTCGACTCGTATCGGCGTTTCGTGCAGATGTACGGCCGCATCGTCCTCGGCGTCCCGGGCGATCAACTGGACGGGCCGCTCGAGGCCTTGAAGGAGCGCACCGGTGCCTCGGACGCCGAGTTGCCGGCGGCGGCGCTGCGCGCCCTCGTCGAGGAACTGAAGGGCGTCGTCGAGCGAGTGACGGGCAGTCCCTTCCCACAAGCGCCGATCGACCAGCTTCGCGGTGCGATCGAGGCCGTGTTCGCCTCGTGGAACGGGGCGAGAGCTGTCGCCTACCGCATGCAGGAGCACATCCCGAACGATCTCGGCACGGCGGTGAACGTGCAGGCGATGGTCTTCGGGAACCGCGACGACCAGTCAGGTACGGGCGTCGGCTTCACACGCGACCCGGCCACCGGGGCCAAAGGAGCCTACGGCGACTTCCTCGTGAACGCCCAGGGCGAGGATGTGGTCGCCGGGATCCGCAACACCGAGCCGCTCTCTGCGCTGGGAAGCAGGTTCCCCTCGATCTACGCGGAGCTCATGGAGATCTTCTCCAGGCTCGAAGCTCATTACCGGGACATGTGCGACACCGAGTTCACGATCGAGCAAGGCAAGCTCTGGATGCTGCAGACCCGGGTCGGCAAGCGTACCGGCCGGGCCGCGCTCCGCATGGCGGTCGACATGGTCGACGATCCGGCCATCCGCCTCACCCACGCCGAGGCGTTGCAAAGGACAACCGCCGAGCACATCGAGGCGGTGCTGCACCCGCAGTTCGCCGACAACTCCTCACCAGTGCTGGCCAAGGGCCTCGCTGCTTCGCCTGGCGCCGCGGTCGGCGCCGTGTGCTTCACGGCGGATGACGCCGCGGCTGCCGCTGCCAATGGTGAGCACGTGATCCTCGTGCGCAACGAGACCTCACCCGAGGACGTGCACGGCATGCTCGCTGCCGAAGGCATCCTGACCGCCAGGGGCGGCCTGGTGAGCCACGCCGCGGTTGTCGCCCGTGGCTGGGGCAAGCCGGCGGTCGTCGGCGCCGAAGCGTTACGCATCAACGCATCCGACAAGCTACTCGACTGGGCCGACGAGATCCGCTCAGGCCGCCTCGGGGTCCGCGCCAACGCCGACACCGGCGACGACGCCGCGAACGCTCGTAAGCTCGGAGCCGAGGGGATCGGCTTGTGCCGGACCGAGCACATGTTCTTCGGAGACGACCGCCTGCCGATCATGAGGCGGATGATCCTCGCGTCGACCGCAGACGAAGAGACCGCGGCGCTCGAGGAGCTTCGAGCTGCACAGAAGGCGGACTTCCTCGGAATCCTCGAGGCCATGGACGGCCTGCCCGTCATCGTCCGCGGGCTGGACCCGCCCCTGCACGAGTTCCTCCCCGACGTCGAATCGCTCCTCGTGAAGCAGGCGAGCGAAGGGCTCAGCGACGACGAGAAGAAGCTCCTCGAAGCGGCCATGTCCTGGCGTGAGGCCAACCCGATGATCGGGGTGCGTGGCGTGCGGCTCGGGGTCCTGAAACCGGGCCTCTACGCGATGCAGGTACGCGCCCTCATGGAGGCCGCCTACGAGCGGGCCGAGGCGGGCGGCCACCCAATCGTTGAGATCATGATCCCCCTCACAATCTCCCGCGAAGAGATGGCGCTCGCCCGTTCCTGGGTCGTCCAGGCGCTGCATGACGCGGCGCCCTCGAAGGACAAGGCCGGAGACGCCGAGACCGCCGAACGGATCGAGGTGGCCATCGGCACGATGATCGAGACTCCACGGGCTGCGCTGCTCGCAGACGAGATCGCCGAGGTGGCGGACTTCTTCTCGTTCGGGACGAACGACCTCACACAGATGACCTTCGGCTTCAGCCGCGACGACGTCGAGGGCAGGATGATGGCCGCTTACCTGAGCCAAGGCCTGCTCAGCGCGAACCCGTTCGAGAACGTCGACGTCGCCGGCGTGGGCGAGCTGGTTCGGATCGCCGTCGAGCGCGGGCGGGCCGCTCGTCCGGGTCTCAAGATCGGCGTCTGCGGCGAGCACGGTGGCGACCCGGCCTCGATCGACTTCTTCGCGAGGGCAGGCCTCGACTACGTCAGCTGCTCACCGTTCCGGATACCGGTTGCACGACTCGCAGCGGCCCACGCGTTGCTGGCGATCGACGCGGAGAAGGCGGCGCAAGCCTCGGCGTAGCGAGAGGTCGGCTCCAACCAAGTCGAATCGCCGCCCCGCAAGCGCGTCCACGCACGAGCCGCGGTACGGTCCAAGCGATGGCGATTCCCGACGAGGACGTGGCGGAGGTCCGCGCCGCGACAGACATCCTCGCCCTGATCGGTGAGTACACGCCGCTCAAGCGGGTTGGAAGGCGCTATGTCGGGCTGTGCCCGTTTCATGCTGAGAAGACGGGGTCGTTCTCGGTCAACGCCGAGGAAGGCCTCTACTACTGCTTCGGGTGCCAGGCGTCCGGAGACGCGATCACCTTCCTGCGCGACATCGAGGGCTGCGACTTCGTGGAAGCAGTGGAGCGGTTAGCGGCGCGATGCGGGATCACAATCCACCACGACACAAGCGGCAAGGACCAGTTCGACCGAGAAGGGCGCCGAGCGCTGCTCGGCGTCATGGAGCAGGCGGTCGCGTTCTACCACGAGGAGCTGCTGAGCCGACCGGACGCGAAGCACGCACGACAGTACTTGCGGTCGCGGGGCTACAAGGGCGAGACCGTGCGCCAGTTCGCCCTGGGCTGGGCACCCGAGACCGGCAGATCGCTCGTGGGGACGATCCGGGCCCCCGCAGATCTGCTCGTCAAAGCAGGGCTCGCCCACCAGGGCCAGAGCGGGCTGCGGGACGCTTTCCGGGGTCGGGTCATCTTCCCGATCTTCGACCCGGCAGGCAAGGCAATCGGGCTGGGCGGCAGGATCCTCCCGGGCGCCGGCGAGGGGGCGGGCCCAAAGTACCGCAACTCGCCCGAGACACCCGTCTATTCGAAAAAGCGCACCCTCTACGGCCTCAACTGGGCCAAACAGGCCGTCGTTCAGGCCGGCGAAGTGATCGTCTGCGAGGGCTACACCGACGTCATCGGCTTCTTCACCGCCGGCTTGCCGCGAGCCGTGGCCACTTGTGGGACAGCGCTCACCGAGGAGCACTTCCGCCTGCTCGGGCGATTTGCGAAACGAGTCGTCCTCGCGTTCGACGCCGACACGGCCGGCCAGTCCGCTGCTGCCCGCTTTTACGAATGGGAGAAACGTCACGAGCTGGAAGTCGCCGTTGCCGCCCTTCCCCCGGGCAGCGATCCGGCGGACCTCGCAATGCGCGAACCGCAGGCTCTGAAGGATGCGGTCGAGCATGCGAAGACGTTTCTCTCCTTCAGGGTGGATCGGGCGCTGGCCTCGAGCGAGCGCAGGACCGGTGAAGGCCGGGCCAACGCGGCCGAAGCTGCTCTCGCGATGGTCGCCGAGCACCCCAATGAACTGGTGCGCGACCAATTCCTCGTTACCGTGTCGGACCTGACCAGGCAAGACCCCGAGCGATTGCGACCACGCCTGGAGGCGCTCGTCCGGGCCTCCGAGGCGTCGAGTCGCAAGACTCCGGGCGAGACCAGGCGGACTGCCACAGGCGGGCAGCCTCAACCAGCAAACGAAGAGCCGCCGTGGGAACCGGACACCGAGGACAACTGGGAGCAGTCGGGGGGCGGAACACGACCGGCCGGACCGGGCTCCAAGGCGCGGCGGGGCTCGGGCCGCGTTCCCTCGGGTGAGCGCGCCGGCCGGGACGCGCTCGTGCTTGCGGTTCGCGAGCCCCGGGTCATGGCTGGGCGGCTGAACGAGGCGCTGTTCGCCGATCCGCTCCAGCGTGCTGCGCTCAGGGCGCTTACGGACTCGGCGAGCCTGCACGACGCAATCGAGAGTGCAGACGACGAAGTGGCGGATCTGCTTCGGCGTCTCGCCGTGACCGAGCCCGACGCGAACCCCGATCAGACGGTGGCCGCCCTGGCCCGCTCCGCCGCCCAGGTAGCACTCGACGAGATCACGGCCGAGGCCCGCCAGGCCGGTGCCGAGGACGACACGAGCCGGCTTGCTGCGACCGGTGCCGCCATTACCTGGTTGAAGTCCGAATTGGAGATCATGCAAGAGCCGGGAACGGCCGACCGGACTTCACCTGCCGTGAGTGACGCTGCGAATCGATTGGTAGCGTGGCTGTTGCAGCGCTATCTGGAGGCGAGATGACCGGCACGAGCGAGCAAACGCCCAAATCCAGCGTCACAGACTCCACTACTGGCAACAACGCGACTAATGGGGCCGCGGATGTCTGCGAACCTGAACCGCTCCAACCGCTCCTGGGAGATCTCGACGGCATTGGAGCCGACGCATCGCCGCACGACAGCTCGAACCGGGACGGCGTGGCCGCCCGCACGCCGCGTCCGCGTCTGGTCTCCATGCCGATGTCACTCGCAGGTGGGAATGGCGATGCAGAGACGACTGATCCCGTTCGCGCCTATCTGAAGGAGATCGGACGCGTCTCGCTGCTGTCGCCCGAGCTCGAGGTTCTTTGCGCACGGAAGATCGAAGCCGGCCAAGACGCGGCTGCAGAGCTGGCCGCCCGCAGGGCATCGGGCACCTTCGACAAGATTCCCTTCGAGGAGCGCCGAGCCGTCGAACGGGCCATCCACGAGGGCTCGGAAGCCAAGGACCTCCTCATCGAGGCGAACCTGCGGCTGGTGGTCTCGATCGCGAAGCGTTATCGCAATCGCGGGATGGCGTTCTTGGACCTCATCCAGGAAGGCAATCTCGGGCTGATGCGCGCCGTCGAGAAATTCGACTATCGCCGTGGCTTCAAGTTCTCCACCTACGCCACATGGTGGATCCGCCAGGCCATCACCCGGGCCGTCGCCGACCAGGGGCGCACGATCCGGATCCCCGTCCACATGGTCGAGACGATCAACAAGATCGTGCGCACGCAACGCCAACTGTCCCAGGAGCTCGGCCGTGAGCCGACCGTCGAGGAGATCTCCGCTCGGGCGCAATTCCCGGTCGAAAGGGTGCGGGAGCTCCAGCGGATCAGTCAGGACACGATCTCCTTGGAACAACCGATCAGCGAAGAGGAGGACTTCAGCCTCTCGGACCTCATCGAGGATCACACTGCCGAGGTGCCCGTCGACGCAGCCACGCGAATGCTGCTGAACGAAGCTGTGAAACGGGCACTATCAGAGTTGAGCGAACGCGAGCAAGAAGTTGTGAGGCTTCGTTTCGGCTTGGACGACGGACAGATCCGGACCCTCGAGGAGGTCGGGCAGATCTTCGGAGTCACCCGCGAGCGCATCCGTCAGATCGAGATGAAGACGCTCGCGAAGTTGCGTCACCCGATGGTGTCGCGCCCACTTCGGGACTACGTGGAAGGCGACTGAAGCCAAGCGACCGGCGCTCAGGTCCCTCTCGACGCCTCCGCGCGTTGAGACGCGATGGCGCCCTCGAACCGGGCAATGACCCGTTCGCGTGCAAGGTTCCCAACCGGGCCGCGCAGCAGGTCGCTTGCCCTTTCCCGAGCCAGGTCGCCCAGTGCGAGAATCTTCTCGGCCCTCAACTCAGTCGCGTGCGCACTCGGGCCGTTGCGCCCCAGCCAGTCCGACGCGGGTGAAGTAAGAGGGTTGCGGCCCGCAACCGGTGCCCGGAGTCGGCGCGCCTTCTGGGTCAGGTAGAAACCGGCTGCGCACCCTAGAACGAACCCGGTCCTGAACCGCATCCGTCCTTCTTACCTCGCACGTCCAAGCTTCGCCAGCGCGAGGTGTCTGCCAGGGCGAGCTGATCGGCCAATCGTCCGCAAAGGCGTCCGGGGAGGCGTCCGGAGAGACATCCGGCAAGGACGTCTGGCAAGGACCGTCAGCCCGGATAGGCTTCGCGCTGATTTCCGGGGTAGCTCAATCGGCAGAGCACGCGACTGTTAATCGTGTGGTTGAGAGTTCGAGTCTCTCCCCCGGAGCTGCAAGGTCCTCCGGCAAGGGCGCTCCCTGTGGAGGCCCAATGCGCCTGGCGTCGTGGCTGCGACCAGCAGACCCGCTATCGGTTCATCGACAGCTGGGGCGCGTAACTGCCGTCAGCCCGGAGCGAGAGCCACACGAACGTGGCACAGCCGCTCAGGAGCCCGGACACGGGCACATCCTCGAACTAGGCGGCCTCCCGGCGATCCGATTCTCCGACCTCATCTGATGCTTGTGATTCGTCGCCGGTCACGCTCGACCGAACGATCGAGATGAGCCCGACAGCGATGGCCGACGCACCAGGGCCTAGCGGAACCTTCCTGGCTATCCCTTGAACCCCTTTTTGGGCCTTTTCGAACTTTCTTCCAAATAAGCCTCTGACCAGCGCGTTTGTCCTGGTCAGAGGCTCGCGTTTTGTTGCTACAGGGTGTATGACCTAATACATGACATCGATCATCGGCAAGACCATCAAGGGCCATACGTACTACTACTCCCGAGAGGTTGCCCGAGTGGGCGGCAAACCGAAGGTCGTCTCTCAGCGATACCTGGGCAAAGCGGCCGATATCGAAGCGGCGATCAGTGGCGCGACCGTGATGCCCGACCGCACTCGTCACCTCGCCTTCGGCGACGTCGCTGCGGTGTGGGAGATGCTTCGACGCCTCAAGGTCACAGACATCGTCGATGACGTCGTCGGTAGCCGTCGCAGCGATGCGGGTGCATCGGTGGGGACCTACATCGCGCTCGCGGTGTTGAACCGGGTGGTCGATCCCTGCTCGAAGCTCGCCTTTGAGACTTGGTGGGCAAAGACTGCCGGCGAGCGGTGGTTGGGACTCCCGCCAGGAGCCCTCGACCATCGGCGCTTTTGGGATGCGATGGATGCGATCTCCGAGAGCCGGCTCGAAGAGATCGAACGGCGCATCGTCGAGGCCATGGTCGCAACGTTCGAGGTCGACTGCTCAGGGCTCGTGTTGGACATGACGAACTTCGCCACCTACATCGATTCGGCGAACCCCCGGGCCCCGATCGCCCAACGTGGACATGCGAAACAGAAACGAAATGACCTTCGATTGGTCGGCCTGGGTCTTGTTGTCTCGACCGATGCGGGTGTTCCGCTCGTCTCGCACGCCTACCCGGGCAACAAGCCCGACGTCACCCAGTTCCCCACGCTGGTCGGTGAGCTCGTCTCCCGCTTCCAGGCCCTTCCTGGCGCCGAAGGAGGCGAGCTCACCCTTGTCTTCGACGCCGGGCAGAACTCGAACGACAACTACAAGCTCTTGGACGGCTTACCGCTGCACTTCGTCGGTTCACTGCCTCCCTCGGACCATCCTGAGCTTCTCAGTGCGGCAAAGGACCGCTACCAGATCCTCGACGAAGAGACCTTCCCCGACCTCCGTGCATTCGAGTCCCGAAAGGTGGCCTTCGGCACCGGGCGGCGTCTGGTTGTCTGCCACTCAGAGGGCCTGCACGCCAAACAGTCCCGGGGCTTCGACCAGACCTTGGCCAAGGCCCACCGCCAGCTCGCCGAGGTCCAAGCCCGCCTCGCTCGTGGCAACACCCGCAAACCAAGAGAAGAAGTCGAAGCCGAGATCGAAGGGATCCTGGCCCCTCGGTGGCTGTCGAGAGTCATCTCGACCACGCTGACTGGAACCGAGCCCGCCGAGCTGCGTCTCGGGTTCTCCACCAGCGCCAAAGCCAGAGCAGCTCTCGAAGACGAATTGTTCGGCAAGAGGATCCTGTTCACCGACCACGACGACTGGAGCACCAAAGAGGTCGTCACGTCCTACCGCTCCCAGGAGGCGGTCGAGGCGGACTTTCGCCAGATGAAAGACGTGAAGGTCGTCTCGTTCTCCCCGATGTTCCACTGGACCGAGCAGAAGATCCGCGTCCACGTCCTCTACTGCGTGGTTGCCCTCATGGTCGCCCGGCTCATGGTCCGTGAGGCCGACCGGGTCGGCATCCACATGAGCGTCCGTGAACTCCTCGACACCCTGGCGGGGATCGAGGAGACCTTGCTCCTCTACCAGGGCGAACGAGGACGTCCTCGGGCACGGCGGATGCTCACCGAAATCGACCCCATCGGCCAACACCTCTACGACCTGTTCTCACTCGATGCCTATGCCCCGAAGCGGTGAGTTAGGTACTACGCGCCGACTGGCAAAACATGGCCTCTGAGCTGCGGCAATACCGGTCTGTCATGGGATAGCCAGGAAGGTTCCGCTAGCCCGATCGCGTGTGCAACCCCGAGGACAGGTGGCACCTCTTGGCGGCGCGCCTTGCGCACCAACCAGGACGACGTCTCGGCGACGCCGCGCTCGGCAACATCGGTCCCCTCCAGCTGCTCGGTGCCACCTCCAGGTCGCCCGGAAGGATTGCAGCCAACTGCTCCACATCCGCCTCCGTGCACGGGCGGAGCACCAGTCGGGCGGTGTACTACCGCAGATCGAAGAGGGGCCAGTAGGGGCTGCTCACGCGGGAGATCATGCCTCAGCCGGAGGCGGGGAGCCTCTTCGTCAATCAGCTCCGAGACCAAGCCGCCTGAGATCCTGCTGCACGTCAGGCCAGATGTAGGAACCACCGAACTTCACCGGGGGCACCTGCAGCGCCGCCACGTAGTAGGCGAGCACGGCGTTGGTACGAAGCCCCCATGGCACCACGGTGACAGCGCCTACGCCATAGGTCTTGAGAAAGATCTGGATCGCCTTGGCAGTGGAAGCATCCATCGCCGGTGGAGAGCTCGGCTTGCCGTACAACCCCCACACGAGGACCTGCTCGGCCTCAAAGGGCGGCAACAACATGGCCGCACCTTGGATCGGGCGGCCCGTCGGTCCGGCGACCGCACCCCTGAAGGCGATCAACTTGAAGCGCATGCGGGCGGCGGACTGCCACAGCAGCGCTTGGTCGTTCGGGCCCGCGTACCCGTACGTGATGGGCAGCGGGTAGGAGAGCACGACGGTTCCCGACTTGAGCGGTGAGTTCGCCGCCGTGAACAGCAGCGGCACGTCGGACGGGGTCGATCGGTACGGAAGCGCCGGGAGGAGCGGGGCGAGGGCGACGACAGCGATCCCGAGGCACGCAACCGGCCGGTCGAGTTGTCGTCGCGACCATCGACGCGAAACCACGGGAGCGCGGGCTGCTTCGCCGGTCGGCGCCTCGGTCGGGCGCGACCTGACGAGCTTCGCAAAAATGCCTTCGCTTCGCATCCGGTCGAGTCCGATGGCGAGCACGACGGCGATCCCGAGATACATGAGAAACGAGTAGCGCAGGTCGAGGGCACCATTGAGGATTGGGATCCTCAAGATGAGGTCAAAGGGAAGCTTGATCCCGCGAACCTCCCGCCCGAGCGTGACCACCCAGCCACCGAGGGCGACGAGGACGAACAGCTGCACGTGGCCGACCCTCCGGCACCGGATCACGATGAAGGCCAGGAGCACGAGAAGGGGGATGCCAACGTAGGTCGTGTGCTCGACGGTATTGCTCTGGAGCAGCGCCGTTCCTTTGGCAAGCCAGCTGCCGAACCCGAAGCGCTGCAGACTCGTCGGGTAGATGAGCGAGGCCGGATAGGAATGGTACTGCACGAGAGCGGAAATCGGGTGGGGTGGACCGACCACGTGGTACGGCCCGCGGAAATATATCCAGATCGGGTAGGCGGCCAGGATCACCATCGTCGCCACGGCTACGGAAAAGCCGCGAAGGAGATCCCCGATCCGCTCACGGGCGGCCACCGCGTGACGGATCGTCATCACGATGAGAGCGCACGCGGTGGCGATCAGCGAAATGACCAGGATCTCGGGCGAGATCATCACCTGGGCAGCGACGACGACACCCAGGAGGATGCCGTTGCGGATGAGGTGGCGGCGGTGCACGACGAGCTCGTCGAAGAGGACCGTCATGATCGGAGGCAACGGTACGAAGGTCAGGAAAAGGTGGCTCTGCGACTGCCCGACCATGAACGGAGAGAACTCGTAGAGGAGCCCTCCGATGAACGCCGCCGGCCACCATGTGGTCCAACGCCGCAACGCGAGGCACATGGAGATGCCGGAGAGGGCCAATGCCAACCGCATCAGCAGGCTCAACGTCGACAGGGCGCCAAAGATGAGGGTCATCGGGGTGAAGAGGATTCCGAGCAGCGGGGAGGCCGTGTTGTTCATCAGGTTGACCCCGTGCGGGTAGTCGACCCAGCTCGAGTAGAAGGGGTTGAGGCCGTGCGAGAGGGCGTAGGCCGGCCACGCTAGGAACCAAACCTGGGACGAGATGTCACCACAAGCGCATGGCGGCAGAGTGGCGCTCGTCGCCGGCGGGTGCACGCCGTAGGCGAAGGCGGCGAGAACGCTGTAGACGAGGATGCACAGCACCGGCGGCCCGATGCGCCGGATCCGAGACCGCCCCGGCGGGCTTCCCGGTGGCGACGTGGCGGTGTCGGCTGCAGGAGAGGCGCTCCAACCGGGCTCGTCGTGCGAAGTCGGCAACCCGCCGGAAGGAGTTTGTGCGATCGGGCTGGTGACGTCGGGGGCTGCGTGTCCGTCGCCGCTGGGAGCCTCGGCACTCATTTTGGGGGACAGTACCAGGCGATGCCGTGCCGATGTAAGTGCTGATCGAGAACAGGTGCACCTGCCAAGCGTTTCGCGCTGATCGAAGACAGGATTACCCGACCATCCCTGGGCGCGCTAACCCTGGCCCTCGGGCTTGTCGCCTGGAGCTGGGTAGGAAAACAGGAGAAGGGGTGCCCACCGACATGGAGATGTGGACTGAGATCCGCCGAAGGGTTCTCGTCGAGGACGTCTCGAAGCGCCAGACCAGGCGTGATCACGGGATCTCTTCGAAGACCCTGGACAAGGTCCTGGGTCACACCGAGCCCACTCGTGGGCGAGCGCTCTTCGGGGCGTCGGCCGGACCCAGCGACCCGTCAGAGCAACAGGGGAGGCTGCCCGTTCCACCGTCGCCAACAGGAACCGCCCTACGCTGACGCCGGGCCAGGGTCGAACGCGTGCGTGATGTCGATCTCGAAGTGGTTCCCAGAGGCCCCGCACCTACCAGGTAGCGTGACCGCAACGCTTCACGGCGCCGACGAGAGGAAGGACGCGGCCGGCTCCCGTGCGTACTTGCAAAGCGTCACTCCAGGCCGACTTCCAGAGGGAGTCCCGGTGGCGGGAGGCTACGCCGATTCGGTACGGACCACTCCGAGGTGCTGGACCAGTCGACGACCGGACGGGACGAGGTTTCGACTCTGGAGGCGGCTGTCTGTGGCTTCCGAGGGCTGACCCTGAGCATCTCTGAATATCGACGGTGCTCCTCTCACGTCTGCGCTGCTCATTGTGACCTCGCACACCACGGTCCGTGGAGCACCGTGTGACAACTGCCTCCCTCAGCGCCCGCACGGGTTGGTCTGCCGGATGACTGTGCCGAGTAGCGTTCCTGCATACAGGAGAGCCCGAGGGAAGGCTCAGCCAGTGCCGTGTGAGCATCCAGCACGGGCCCGTAGCTCAGTGGTCAGAGCAGGGGACTCATAATCCCTTGGTCGCAGGTTCGATCCCTGCCGGGCCCACCAAAACATGCAGGTGGGGGATAAGAG
>Ga0247845_1000138_pt1 | contig 15059 bp, 15 predicted proteins | sample PFST25metaG_2_FD_186008 | JGI IMG/M metagenome (GOLD analysis project Ga0247845, IMG submission 186008) | Peat soil microbial communities from Stordalen Mire, Sweden - P.F.S.T-25 | ecosystem: Environmental > Terrestrial > Soil > Wetlands > Peat | place: Sweden: Norrbotten County, Stordalen Mire...
TTGATGGACTTCCTCAACTAGCGGGGGCCACGTTCGGGCCGTTGGGGGCGCACGCGCCTGCACCCTTCAGGCTTTCCCGCCGAGCCAAGCGTGTTCGAGTCCACATCTCGTCTGTGTGGTCAAGATCGAGCCTTGCCCCCTGTCGCCGTCAGCCCGGTGGCGTAGGCCACCTTCGCCCGACCCGACACCAGTTGCGGCTAGAAATACCGTGAAGGGTGCCACTTAACGATCGGTCACCCTCCGTGACCATGGCGCTCACTTCAATGACGGACTGATCGTCGCGCTGGTTCGCGGAGGGAAATGCAGCGAGAACATGGCCGCATTCCAACCCGGTGAGTCCAATGGCGCCGGTTGTGTGGACCTCGCCGACGGGCGGTCCGCGATCGAAAGGCTCAGGCGGCCTTCCGGTAGTACTCGTGGATGAGCCCACCGAGACGATCGCGGCGTCCGATCTCTCCCGGCTCCGGGCTCAGTGCTCTGAGGCGTGCCGACCCGCCCGGAGGTTCGAGCCCGAGGCTGCGGTGCGGGCGCTCCTCGTTGTAGTGCTTCACGTAGGTCGTGAGCAGCTGCTCGAGATGGCGTCGCCCGAGGACCATGACGCGGTCGAGGCACTCGGCTCGCGCTGTGCGGATCCACCTCTCGGCATACGCGTTCGCCTTTGGCGCCCGCCACCGAGTGCGGACGATCTCGATGCCCTCGGCCCTGAAGACCTCGTCGAAGGTCGCCCCGAAGCGCTTGTCGCGGTCGTGCACGAGGAAGCGGACCGGCTCTGAGCGGTCCTCTCTTGCTTGTGAGAGGTTGCGGACGATCTGGGTCGCCCAGGTGAGATTCGCCGCCCCGTCGGTGACACCTCCGATGAGCACCCGCCGGGTGTGCAGCTCGATGAAAAACAGGACGTGGAGCGTCGTGAGCTTCACCGACTCGACCGTGAAGAGGTCGCAGGCGATGATCGAGGACGCCTGCGATCTCATGAACTGGCGCCAGGTGTCCCGCTTCGGCCCGGGGCGGCGCTTCGGAGCGGTGATGCGGCGGATGCTCGTCGCCGAGATGTCGATCCCGATCTTCTGCAGCTCGCCCTGGATCCGCCGGTAGCCCCACATCGGGTTCTCCTGTGACAGCCGCCAGACGACGAGCTGGGTCTTAAGCTGGATCGTCTTCCTCTTGTCTATCCGGTGTGGCCCGTCCCACTTCCTGCGCACGAGCTCGCGGTGCCAGCGCCGGAGCGTGTCGGGGGTGAACAGGTTGGAGAGGCGTTCGTGGAGAGGACGGAACCGCTGCAGGACAGTGAGCACGAGCCGCTCCTCGCGCCTCGTCTTCGGATGAGGGACCTGGCGACGCAGCACGGCGAGTTCCTGGCGCAACACGAGCAGCTCGAGGTCCTTCGAGCGAGACGACCTGCAGGTGAGGAGCAGGAGCCGGAGAACCTGGCGTAGGGAGAGCGTGATGAGGCGGACAGTCACCGGCCCAGTCTCGCTGCCGGTGGACTGGTGTGTCGGTCCGAATCAAACGGCCGACCGTGATGTGGCACCCTTCACCATCAGATGCGTCGCCAATCGCTCTGGTCTGGTCGAGGCGACGTACAAGATCGCGAGTAGAACATGCCGACGGGAGAGAACCTCACAGCTCGGCCGAAGGAGAGGACTTCATGTCAGCATCATCGCAGGACTCGCTGGCTGCAGCTCCGGCACAAACGACGAATCAGCCTCACCCGCCGTCGCTGTTCTCAGGATGGCGCGTGCCGAACCCACTCGCCACCGTTGCCCCGATCTTCAAGCGCGACGAAGCCGACATCTTGTTCATCGCGGGTATCGTCGCCCTTATCGCCTTCGACCTCATCGACTGGCCAATCGCAGCGCTCATGCTCGCTTCGCACGCGATGGCCCGAAGCCGTCACAAAGTCCTCCACGCGGTAGCCGAAGTAGCCGAAGAAGCAGGGTAAGCGCCCTCGCCGCCCGGGCGCTGGGCAGTACTGGGCGGAAGAAGTCCTGTTCGGGCAAGTCGCAGGCGAGTAGTGAAAATACGTACTCCGACTAGAGCGGGATACCCACAAGCAGCGTCCAGGGTTGATCAACCCGAAGAAGAACGCCAGCAGAACGCTGGGCACGAGCCAGTAAAACCCACTCCCACCCTGTGCGAGCAACGTTGCGCCCGCCACTGTCAGGCAGGCATAGCTCACAAGCGCCGGGGCGATTGCGCCCACAAATCCTGCAAGGCGACCGACCAAGGGCAATGGGGTGTCCTTCTCCGATCGGACGGAACGACGATCGATCGCCACCTGACCAGCGCCGAGGAGAACAGCTGAGACGATCAGTTCCCACGCTAAGACCGTCCTGGATTGACCGGGAACAAGCAGGAAGAACCCGATCAACAATGGACTCACGAGCAAGCCCAGTGTTTGCCAGGCACGGGTCGGGAGACTCGGGTATGCGAGGATTCGACCTAAATTTAGATTGATCGAAGTGGCCACGAACACCAAGCCAGACAAGGTTGCTCCTGCCTCGACGGCGGCAGCGCCGTAGTCCGTCCACCGGGCGGGACGCCGTGGAGAGAGAAAAGTCGCTGGAGGGCCGGCGCCACTTTTCCAGAGTAGGTGTCTCGTCGGCTATGACAGCGTCTCGGGGAGCTCGCCGAAGTCGGTTCAGGGTCGGAGTGTCGGGTGACGCCACCGCGGCGTCCACGCCATCGCTCCATTTGCTCCGTCGGATGTACGACGCGGATTGTGCCCATGTCGGAGGTGGCGCTGAGCCGCACGACAGGAAAGCCCGGAATCGGCGGCCCGACGGTGGTAGGCGTGATCTTCGACCCGCGACGACCCGCCAAGAGACATCGCTCGCCTCCATCGCGGTTATACGAGTGTGCTACTCAAGACGGAGGGTGACTTCGCGCCGCTGAGTAGCGATGGAACCTGAGGAAGGCGCCTGACCGCCCACGGCACCACTACCGATGACCCGGTTGCTGCCACAGCGCTGCCGACGGCGATTCCCCACCCAACCGGCCCCATCGGGGTGCAACCGAAGAAATGGCTCAGTCCAGGCGTCTGGACGATCCCCACGAGCACGCCGGCTGACACCAGGGTCGATGTCAACACCACCGGGCTCGTGCCCCCGATTACAGCTGTTTGCCCGAGCTGGGTGCCCACCAAGGCCGCAAGCGCGACGGTGCTGGCACGCCGCGAGGTTCCCGTCGACCGAGCAAGCAGCCAGGCGCCTGTTGCCCCGGCAGCCGTAGTCGCGGCGCGCAGGGCGATCTGGGTCGCGAGAGCACCACCGAGCGACGCCTCGGGTCCCTCATGCAACAACTCCTCCGGTGAGCGCCGCGTTGGAGAACGCAAGGCGATTGTCATCGCCGGCAGCATGTCGGTGAGCAGGTTCACGAGCAGCATCTGGCGCGCCCCGAGCGGCGACGCCCCAGCAATAGCGGTAGATGCGAGGACGAACGCGACCTCTCCCAGGTTTCCGCCGATGAGGATGGCCAGCGCGTCACGTACAGAGGCCCACATCGCGCGGCCCTCGACGATGGCGTCAATGACCGTCTCTATGCGGTCGTCGAGCACGACCAGGTCCGCCGCCTCGCGTGCTGCGGGAGAGCCGCGCCCGCCAAGGGCGATCCCTGTGTGCGCGAGCCGGATGGCAGGAGCGTCGTTGGCACCGTCACCGGTCATGGCGACTGTGCGGCCGATTCGCTGGTAGGCGCGGATGATGCGCATCTTGTGGGCTGGGGTGACGCGGGCGAACACCGTTGCCTCGCCCAGCACGGCGTCAAGCTCGTCATCGGCCCACGCGTCGAGGTCTGCTCCGGTGAGCACCGGCGCGCCATTCAAGATATGGAGTTCCTCGGCGATAGCGGCCGCCGTCGAGGGGTGGTCGCCGGTGATCATGACGACCGACACACCGGCCGAGCGCAAGTCGGCCACAGCCGCGGCGGCTGTCGGGCGCACCCCGTCAGCCAGACCGAGGAAACCGAACAGCTCCATGTCGCTCACTCGCTCATCGGCAAGCTCGGCGCGCGCTGACGCCGGGCGCTCGGCCACGGCGAGCACTCGTAGTCCCCGGCTCGCCAGGCGCTCCACCTCGGCGTCGAGCCGCAGTCGGGTTCGGCGGTCTATGACGGTCACGCCCTCAGGTGCCCGCCAGGTGGTACAGCGCGGCAATACGATCTCTGGTGCGCCCTTGACGGACACTCGCGAGCCACTCGGGCTGTCGCCGACGACGGCGTGGTACCCACGTGCCGGTTCGAAAGCGAGCTCACTCAAGAGCTCCCAACCCCCGAGCCCGTCGCTCGCCTCCACTCCCGCAGCGTCAGCGCCCTCGAGCACCGCCCGGTCGGTCGCATGGGGAAGGTCGTCGCCATCGTCGGCGGGGCTTGCCCGCAGCGCTGCAGCCAGTACCTCCATGGACCGGGGCGACAGATCACCCACCGGCTCTTCGGTGGAGCCATCGGACACCCGCTGCAAAGCGATATGCCCGGCCGTCAGCGTGCCGGTCTTGTCGAAGCACAAGACGTCGACACGCCCGAGCGCCTCTATCGTCCGCGGGTTGCGGACAAGTGCCCCGCGTTCTGCGAGCCGGTGCGCGGCCGCGAGCTGAGCGACAGTGGCGAGCAAAGGCAGCCCCTCGGGCACCGCGGCGACCATCAGGCTGACCCCGGAGCTCACCGCAGCACGTGGTGAACGGCCCCGCAGAAGGCTCATGCCCGTGACTGCGGCTCCGCTCGCCACGGTCGCGGGCACGGTCAGCTTCGTGAGCGCGGACAGCCTGGCCTCCACCCCGCTCGCTGGGGGCTCGGGCGCGTCGGCAAGGCTACGACCGACCTCGGTCTGGTCCCGAACGGCAACCACTGCAGCGAGAACCGTGCCGGTAGCCACCACTGAGCCCTCGTAGAGCATGCAGGTGCGCTCGGCGAGTGTCGTTCCGGTGACGGGCAGGGCATGCTTTAGCACCGGGAAGGACTCACCAGTGAGGGCGGATTCGTCGACCTCGCACCCGAGGGTCTCGAGAATGCGACAGTCGGCGGGGACCATGTCGCCCGCCTTCAGCTCGAGCACATCACCGCGCACCAGACCGATCCGTTCCATTTCCTTGACGCGACCGCTTCGGCGCACGTCGACATGTGTCGTCATTGCGTACATCAACTTGTCGATCGACGCGTCGGCGCGGACTCGTTGCACCCCGCCCATAAGGGCATTCGCAGCAGTCACCCCGGCGACAAGCCCTGCGTCTGTGACCGAACCGATCGCAGCGGCGAGCCCGGCACCCACGGCCAGCACCGGGGTGAGCGGGTTCGCCAGTTCGCCCGCCACCGCCCGGGCGAAGGAGATACGGAATGATCCTTCGGCAGGCAGCTCCGCGTGGCGACGTGCCGCTTCGGCGACCGAGAGCCCTCGACGTGACGAGCCGAGTGCACGGAGCACGGCGTCAGGTGTCATGGCGTGCCAGGCGATCTCCCTGAGCGGCGCGGGCGCGGGACGCCGACCCAGGGATGATCCGGCCAGAGTCCCTGCCGCTTGGGCGGCGAGCGCGGCCACGTTCACCGGCACGGCCGCTCGCCGGGACGCGCTCGAAGCAGGACCTAGGAAAGACCACGCCGCGCCCACGGCGGAGCCCGCTGCGGAGAGGGCGACGCTACGGGTGCTGACCGAGCGCGCCACGGGCAAAGATTCGACCACGAGGTGTGCCTCGGCGAGACCGGGACGTGTCAGCAACGCGGCACCCCAGGGTGGATGGCGACCGTGACCGTCGACGCCGACCCCGACGTCGGCCGCGCGCAGCGCTGCGTGTGCCGGACTGCCCGATACGAGGAGCACGCCGTGACCGGCTTTCTGTAACGAGCGCACCGAGGCCGCAAGACGAGTACCGCCGGCGACCAGGCCGTCGGCGCCGAGCCGCTCTCGTAGTCCGCTGCGCAACCCCGCGACCAGAAGCTGGTGGCCCCCCCGGCGCACGGAGTGGGCAAGAGGATCGGCCAGGGGGTCCAGCTCCAATTCGAGGGCTATGAGACCTACGAGAGTCCCGGCTCGGGTGACACCGAGCACGCCGGGCCGACCGCGCCCGAGGGCCCGCACCCGCGCGGCAGTCCCGACCGGTAGCTCCGCGTCGATCGACGCCATCGGCGCCACCCTCCAGGCACCACGGCGCGCCAAACGGAAAGGCCGCGTCGGGTCGAAGAGCTCGAGCGCCTTGAGGCCGACTGCAGCTGCCTCGAGATCGCCTACCGGCTCCACCGCGCCTAGCGCGACCCGCCCCGTGGTCAGCACTGCAGCGTCGAGCACGACTACGTCGACGCGGTCGAGCCGGAGTAGGACCTCGCTGTCGAGCACAATGACGTCGCGTGCGGCGAGCTCGCGCCCGAGCCGAGCGGCAAACGCATCGCGCCCGTGACGCGCCGCTTTCGGCACGGCGGCTGTCACAATGCCTCCGGCGCGTCTTGGGCTGCCCGTCAGGGCGAGAGTGGCCGCGGCTCCGGCCACGCTGAGCGCGCTCGAGATATCCGCGAACCCCTCCACGGGACCTCTGCCGAGGGGCGCTTCGCGCATCGGCAAGCTCACTGCGTCGATCGGGTCGTCGTGTGGTGTGCTGCAGAGGTCTGCCTCGCGGCGCTCCCACGTGCGACGCATCGCCTGCAGCTCGCCTAAGCGGTTGGCGCGGTGGGTGATGTCGGTCGCCAAGGTGAGAGGCCCCTGGGACAGCGACTGAACAAAGGCGCTTGTGATCCCGAGGCCGAGATCGGTAAGAGCTACTCCCAAATGCTGCTCCAGGAAGTGCCGGACCCGAGGCTCGTTCTCCGCGAGAGCAACGAACGAACCGAGCTCGGCCGGGATCGGCGTGATCCGCAGCAGCTGGCCGAACAGGCCGCTGCCAAGGGCGACAAGGTCGGCGCCGATTACTATGGCCTGCCGTCGTATCGGCTCGATATCGCCGGGATGTTCGGGTTGCTCGTGGGAGAAGCGTTCCTTGTGGACCTCGTGCACCTCCTCCACGCCCTCGATGACCTCGATCAGGTCCTCGGGCGAGGGGCCACCGGGGTCGAAGGCCACGACGACGCGTCCGGCGACGGCGTTTACCTGCGCCCACTGCACCCCCTCGACGGCGTGCAGCGCCCGTTCCACGTCGCGAGCCAGACGCTTGCGCTTCGGGTCGTTGACTCCGCGTACCTCAATGTGAGCTTTGCCGTCACCGACCCACGACCGGCGTCTTGGCCGACCCGGGCTCAGCCGGTCCAGTGCGCCACCGATGACCGCGCCGGGTACAGCCGCGCCCTCGCGCAACAGCCTGATTGGGTTCACCGGCCGGTATGCGCTGGGCCGGCCGCCCTGTAGAGGTGGTCAGACGGTCGTCGAAGACGTGACGGGCTTGGCACGAGTGCCGAAGCCGACCCACTCCAGTAGGCGCCAAAGCGCAAGCTGCACAGCGATAGCCAGGACTTCCACGAGCAACCGCTCCAGAATGACTTCCACCCGACCCCTCCTGTCCCGACTCCGCGTGACTGGTGAGGTTGATGGTAAGGAAGTGAAATGAACGCCAGCCGGCGTCCAGCCGACACTGGGGCGAATGCTGGGTGAAGGCTGCCCGTACGGCAACCTATGGGCAACGCAGTGGCCGGGGGATCACGAAAAAAAGGCCCGTCAAGCACGCCGGTGGCGGACGATCGCCACGCCGACGCCGGTGAGCAGAACTAAGGGCCAGTCGAGCGCGCCCACTACCGCCGCCGTAGCCAACCCACCGTAGAAGCCAGCCTTCACGACAGGCTCAGGCAAGTGGACGTGGACCACGGGAACGACGTAGTCACTCGGGGAACGCCCGCTGTCAACTGCAGTCTCCCGGTTTGTCCGAACAGGGCGTGTAACCATCATTCCTCCTGCTTGTTGTGGCAATCGATGTTATCCACGATTTGGCAGGAGTAGTCATGCAGATGGACAGATGACAGGTGTGAACGGCCGACAGCGCGCCGGAATTCGTACGGGCCATGCGCCCCCGTGCCCCGGATCGTCCAGCGCACAAGACGGGCACTGGTGGACGTGGCTCGGATGGCCGGTTCACTGGCGTCAACACCCACCTGCCGATCGCTACCTCGACGACCTTGACGATGACGAGAGCGAACGCGAAGAGCAGATAGCAGCGGAATGTCAACATCCCGGTCGTGCGCTGCCTCTACATGACGGGACGTTCGAGCAATGCGAGCGATGGTGTCCGCCAGTTTGCCCTTAGCGCCAGCCGGTTCTCGATGAGGGTGCTCTACCCGGGCCAGGAAACCTCGGTGGAGGGCGGTTTCAAGCTCTTGCCAGCACGAGATCACTAGACCTGCAGTTGGAACGGGTTGGAAGCGCTCCCGCGATCATCACGGCACCTGCGGAGTGAATCGACCGTCTCGCGGCCGAACTCGTGGACAATGCTTGCAAGTACGCGGGCGAGGATGGCTCGCCGGCATCGAAGTAAGTCGGATCGGTCCACCGGTCGTTCTCGCAGTCGAAAACACCGACCCCGGCATTCCGCTGGTGGAACGGCTATCGAGAGACCGAGCCCGTGACCGCCAGCCTGGTTGGTGCCGCGCCGAAAGCGATCAAAAGGCCGTTCCCCAGCGACGACGCTACCGGCCGGGCTCTGCTCGGTCTCGGAACGGCGGCGGCGGCAGCGGCACCGTGGCCGGACCTGCGCGATCGAGCCCTCATGCCCCTCGGCGAGGCCGCGGACTTCCGCTTCGAACATCCAACGCTGGAGCAAGCTTCGGCGAGGACTGCGGGTGCCGGCACCAGGAGAGCTGATCGTTCGTCCAAGTGCCATCAACACCCTGCGGCAAACGGAACCGGCCCCCGGCCAAGATGAGCCCGTTAGAGGAAACAGGGCGACCTCGGCCAGGAGGGGCGCTTTGGAATCCCTAGCAAGCCGGGATGCGATGGCGAGCAGTCGGCCGGCGTCGTCGGTGCAGTAGCCGCATTCCAGCCGTGGACAGTCCAGCTTGGCATGTTTGAAGATCCCCACCGCATCGGGCAGTCGGGCCAGGTGACGGAGGGACGGCAGTGGCGCCACCGTCTCGATCACGCCACCGCCCTCGCTGGCAAGACCTCCGCAATGAGCGAACGATAGGTCGCGCCGACCACCGGCCAGAGCAGGGTGGCCCCCTCCCGCCGTGACGCAATGGCCATCCTCGCCGCCAGGCCGGGTTCGTACAGCACCCGGTCGAGAGCGTCTGCCATGGCCTGGAAGTCACCCTGGGGCACCGTCAGCCCGGCGCCCTGGGAAAGTAGCTCTTCGGCGTGCGGGAATCGCGTCGCCACAACCGGCTTGCCAGACGCGATGGCTTCGACCAAGACACCCGAGCTGACCTGGTCGCGTGAGTCGTAGGGCAATAGCACGACATCGACGCTGCGGACCAAAGCGCGTAGGGACTCCCAGTCCCGGTAGCTGCTGTCAAAGTGCACCCGGTCGGCTATGCCAAGGCCGCGGCTCTGGTCTTGCAACTGGTGGCGGTAGTGCTCGCCTTGTGCGGCAAGGACTTTGGGGTGAGTCTGCCCGGCAACGATGTACACCGGCGCGGGCGAACGTTCTTGCAGGAGAGAGAGCGCAGAGATCCCGTGCTCGATCCCTTTGCCCGGTCCCAGGAGGCCCCACGTCAGGACAGTCGGTCGTTCGATGTCGGACAACACCGGTCCTACGAAGTTGGCAGCTGCGCCGTGCGGCACGACCACGACCTGTTCGGCGTCCGCGCCGTGGACCGCGATCAGACGGCGACGGGCGGCCTCGCTCTGGACGACGGTCAGCGACGCTGACGACATCACCTGATCGAGGATGTGACGCTGATGGGGGGTAGGGTCACACAGCACCGTGTGCAGCACCGCGACGAGAGGCACCTGCACGGCCTCGATCAACTCGAGCACGTCCTGCCCGTCAGGTCCACCGAACAGTCCGTACTCGTGCTGGAGTACCACCGCATCTGACGACTCGGTGGCCTCGACCGCCCGAGAAAGAGAGGCGCGGTCGTTGGCGATCCATTGGGCGACGACCTCCTCGTGTACGTCGGCCTCGGCGCGGTCCGTTATCCGCACGACTACCGCGCTCCAACCAGACTCGGGAGCGGCGATCGCCGCCGACAGGTTGCTCGTGAAAGTGGCCAGTCCGCACACGGTCGGCGGGTAGGTGCTCACCAACGCCACTGTTGGCGCAGGCGTCATCATGGTGGCCACCAATGGCGTACTCGGGCCGGGATACTTGGGCGACGCCAGCGCCGCAGGCGCGTCGCCGCTCGTCCCGCCCTGACGTTGCCATGCAGAGGTCGCTATAAGGGACCGAGGGCCCTCCGCATCAGCGCGACTGGCACCGTGGTCAGCGACGCGTGCGTGGCCATGATCGTCAGCCGCTGTTACGTCCATATCCATCTGTCTCCAAGTTCGGTCGGGACGACCGTGTTCGTGTCAGCGACCAACTACCTTGGCGCTCAGCGCCAGAGGCCGAACCGACGAAGCCCCCGCTGTACTACGCCGTTACTTGTGCGCAGCACGCGGCGCCGCACGACTCGCCTGCCGTGGGACGTTGGGCCTCGCTCGGCGGTGTTGACGTTGCCTCGGTCACGTGCGTCTCGATAGAGCGTGCTGGTGAGGCTACGGCGCCGTGGCATTACTTGATCCTGCCTGTCATATCCACCCGAATATCCCACTGGCGCAGCGGCACAAGGACCGTTGCCTCATCGAATCTCGTGGCTCCGGTCTCGGGGTAGCGTTGTTCGCGCGTCCATTCAAGGAGCTACTCGTGGAGGACCGCCGTGCGCGGCACGACCACGCATTCATTCACGCCAGCGACGACGCATCGGTACCGATGGAGTTGATCCAACGCGAGGCTGCAACTGCCGGCAGCACACTGCCATCTCGCTTCATCGAGCTTTGGGACAGGTCCGCTTTCCAGTTCGGACCCACCCACCTAGTGGCTGCCAGGATTGGCTGCCAATGGAGCTGGCTACCAGGTAAGCGACCGACCGTCAGGAACGGGCGGCGACGATTAGCTGGTTACTGACATCGACGACCCCGGCGGTGTCCCAGCAGTCGTCTCCTGCCGCCCGCTTCGCCACGGCGGAGGACACCTTGCCGGTCAGGATGACCACGCTCTGCTTGACGTCGACCTGCAGGTCGTGATCCTTGGTGTGCGGGTTCACCCGTAGGCGGTCGACGACCTCGGACTTGATATCCCCGTCGGTCGGCTTGGATTGTGGCGGCTGGTTGTACCAACCGTAGTAATAGCGGTCACTCGGGTACTGCCAAGGCTCTGTGCCGCTACCAGGTGTTCCCATCATAAAGACTCCTAATGTCGAAGGCAGAGTCAAACCCTAGCACCAACGCTTGCCCTAGGGCAACGCTTGTCCTAGAACATATACAAGGGGTATCACCAAGGGCTCCCATCAAGGCATGGTCCCAACCTCTACGCTTGTCGACATGGAGCTCGTCGGCATCGCTGAAGTCGCCGGAATGCTCAAGGTGTCCAAGCAGCGCGCCGACCAACTAGCGCGCCAAGCGGGGTTCCCGGCGCCCGTAGCTGCATTGACCGGCGGGAGGGTCTGGGAGAAGTCGGACGTGGAAGCGTGGATGCGAGAAGTCGGGAGGCTCAAGTGAAGTACCGCCGCGTTTATGCCCACGAGAACGAGGACGGCAGCACCACCGTCACGAGCTACGGCCCGATCACGACCGGGGCCAGCAAGTTCTGGCGGAGCCCGTTCGCGACTGGCTTCGTGTTCTTCATCGCCTTTCTCTTGCTCGATCCCTGGCCACTCGGCTCGACGGCCAACCTGATTTGGGCCGTTTGCTGGGGCGGTGTCGGCTTTACTCTCCACGTCCTCCACCCGACGTGGATTCGAGGAGCTAAGCAGACTCGTCCGGCGGACAACTGGGGGATTTGCTGTCACACCGTGGGGATATCCACCAACTGGGTTGCTATACCAAGTACCGTTAATTGCTAGACAGTTGGTGTCCGAACTGACCTGGGGTTGTGTTTCCCCGGGTTAGTTCGCGTCAGCACTCGCCTTGGTTCGTGGCCAAGACCTACCACGCCGAACGTCTTAAGCGGTACCCGCGAGACAAAAACGTCTACCACGACCATGACAACTGCCCGGAACTGAACCCATTGCACGAGATGGCGAACCAAAGCCATTCGGAGGGACCTCTCTTCCGAGTCCTCCAACTGTTCAAATGTGCCACCTGCCGCGATCCAACAGGCTTCCTGCTCAGCAGCACCCGTCAGGACGGCCCAGGACGCCTTGGGGGAGTGGAACATCGGCCGGAACCAGCCACGGAAACTGCTGGAGCTCGAGCTCAGGCTGCGGCGCTTCACGTAGCCCGCGGATGTTGGCGAAATATCCGATGCTCCTATAGCTGTCAAGCAGCTCGTTGGAACGCTTTGAGCGTGGTGATTGGTGCGACCTGATCAGCCATGTCACCCATGATCGCTTGGTAGACCTCTCGAGCGACGTAGCGCTTCAGGCAGCGGATGATCTCCTTCTTCGTCTTGCCTTCCGCGGTCCGACGAACCACGTAGTCCTTCGAGCGCTGATCCCACGAGAGCCGGTTCAAGACGATCAGGTAGCAGTTGGCTTGTCGGTCACCACCCCGATTGAGACGATGTCGAAGTTGCCTCCCTGATGAGGCGTCGACAGGTGACGAGCCACACAATGCGGCGAAGGAGCGGTCTGAGCGGAGCCTCGTCGGATTGTCGCCCGTGGCGGCGAGGAGCGTCGCGGCTGTCGCGACCCCAACGCCTTTGATGTCGAGGAGCGATGGCGCAGCGCTCTCGACGAGCACGGCGAGGTGAGTGTCGAGCTGGGTGATCTCCTCGGTGAGCGAGAGCCAGCGGCGAGCCAGGCTGGCGAGAGCGAGCTTGGCTGCACCGAGGGGCGTGGACGTGTTGTTGCTGCGCATACGAGCCGCTTTGGTAATCCGTTCGCGTTCTTTCAGGCCGATGAGCTTGGCCCGTAGTTCCTCGAGAGCGGTGTCGATCACCGAGTGGACCTGTCAAGAATGCGACAACCACCGGGATCAGACGAACTCGTAAGCCTCGGGCTCTGCTTGGCCGCCGCCGGTCCGAGAAGGCTCGTACTTCAGCGGCGTCGTAGTGGTCCATCGGCCAAATGAGCTGGTGTGTTCCGGCCGCCCATATCGCCGTTCCGGCGCGTCTGCCCCGGCTGTCCACGGTGTCGTTCTGGCGCGCCCCGCTCCGGAATTGTTATCCACCACCTACAAGCTTCGCTCTGTCCTTGTAACTCTTCTTTCCGGTCACTGATCCGCCCTGTCTCTCGGGCCCACTTCTCGACGTCCTGGCGCTCCCGCACGCGGCCGATGCTGAGCACCGCTAAAGGAGCAGGGAAGGTCGGGTCATTCTTCGCCAGGTAGTCGACGCCCTGGCGCGAGATCCCGAGCAAGTTCAGAAGGTATGTCTCCGGCGCAGCCTGTACGGGCGGCCGTCGGGATCGAAGATCAAGCGGTAGGCAACCTCTGCCCATCGTTGACTGCCAGGCGGCACCGCCGGGATCTCGTGTGATCGGACTCGACTCGGGGGCCGCGCCCGGCGGCCCGGGTGCGTCTTCCAGCTCGCCAGCTCCCCAGCGGTCTCTTCCCAAAGAGCGAGACAGTTCGCAAGATTCAACAGTTCCGGATCCTCCGGTGACCGTCCGAGGTGCTCGGCCCAGAGCGACAACCGGAGCGCGCGTGCGAACCGGCGGCTTCCGTCACCTAGCCCACCTGGATCAAGCGGAGCTCGGTCGTCGAGATCGCTGTCTATCACCGAGCAGGACAACTCCGAGTCATGAGTCCATGAGCGGCGATTCAGGTTGTCGGATCCAACAGTCGCCCAGACGTCATCGATGACGCAGACCTTGGCATGGACGTAAACAGGTGTCCCGACTTCGTTCTCGAGGTCGTAGATTCCGACTCGACTGCCGCCGGCCGCCTGAACCGTTGCCATTGCCCGCGCCTGAGCGAGTCGACTCGGGGGCCCTGACAGTCGGCCGTCTTTGTCGGGGTAGCGAGGTACGACACCGATCAGTTGCAATCCTCGATTCCGGCGTAAGGAGTTTGCGAGGAGTCCCGCAATCTCGGCGGACCAGAAGTACTGGTCCTCGAGGTAGATCAGCGTGCGTGCTCGGTCGATCGCCTTCGAAAACGCCCGGGCGATGCTTCGCTCGCCCTCGGGCGCAAACGGATACTTCGGGCGCCTCGATGGATAGGTCCGAAGTACCTGGACGGCATGGTCGCCCAGTGCCGGGGGATCGGCCAGACGGGCGGGGAGCGGACGGGCGAGACGATCTTGCGACATCACGCGCGAGATCCATGATCTCGGGCGACCGGCATGGTTGAGAGGAGTCGGATCCTCCCATCGCTCCCGGAACGTGATATCGAGATCAGCGACTGCTGGTCCGTGGACTTCCAGTTGTGCATCGTGCCAAGGGGGATGTGGGCCGTACCGACGGTCGAGCTTGATGGCTTGGCGATCTCCCTGGTGACGGCTGTCATCTCCGCGTCCATGGCTGAGGTCGATCCCCCCGACGAATGCGACATCACGCTCGGGGGAGGCAGGGTGGCGGATGACAACGAGCTTCTGGTGGTGCGAGCCGCCTCGCCGCACTCGCTCATCGAGCAATACTTCCCCGCCTGCCTCAGTGACCTCGACGGCGAAACGCCGATTGTCCTTCGCACTGAACGCGAGCCGATCGCTGTGGGAGTGCCAGAGTAGTCCTCGGACGTCAGCGCCACGTCGGCACAGACCCGCCATGAGTGTGGCGATCGCCGGCCCGTCATCGGCTACGCACTCGTCTCCGTCTCCTCTCCAGTCGGTGAAGCGCACCTCCTCATCGGGCCCGAGACTCGAGATGACTGCGGCTAGGCGAGCAAAATACGTGGCACCCTCCACCAGGAACTCGACATGGTTGCCTTCGGTCCACGCAACGCCCCCTGGCCGACCCGAGTCGATCTCGGTCGCCGGGTTGCCTCGTTCTTCGGGTAGCAAGAACCAGTCGTCGAGACGCATTCTGAAATACCGTATTACAGACTCTTCTGCTGCATCCATGGGTTGCCCGCAGCGGAAGTAGCA
>Ga0247845_1000144_pt1 | contig 14834 bp, 16 predicted proteins | sample PFST25metaG_2_FD_186008 | JGI IMG/M metagenome (GOLD analysis project Ga0247845, IMG submission 186008) | Peat soil microbial communities from Stordalen Mire, Sweden - P.F.S.T-25 | ecosystem: Environmental > Terrestrial > Soil > Wetlands > Peat | place: Sweden: Norrbotten County, Stordalen Mire...
CCGGTACACCGGGCCGTGGCTGGGCGCGATCATATCGACGCCCAGGGATTCGATCTTCTGGATGTAGCTGGCCTGGCGCGGGCGAAACGGCATCATGATCTCGGCGTAGTAACGCTTGGCGGCCAGGTACGCCTGTTGCTCATCGTCCGCGAACAGGTCACTGGTGGCCCGGTGCGCCCCCAGAAAATCGCAAGTAAAGAGGATCTTGTCTTCGCGCAGATGGGTGAACATGGTTTCCGGCCAGTGCACCCAGGGGGCAAAGATGAACTGCAGGGTGCGGCCACCCAGGTCCAATGTGTCGCCGTCCTTGATCGGGGTGATTGCCTCGGCCGGCAGGTGCACGTGCATCTTGAGCAGCTCGGCGCATTTCTGGTTGGTCACCACCTTGGCCTCGGGGAAGCGGGCCAGCACCGTCGACAGGCTGCCTGAATGGTCTTGCTCGGCATGGTGGGCGACCACGTAGTCGAGCTTGCTGGCGCCCGCGGCGGCCAGATTGGCCAGCAGCTCGTCGGCAAAGGCGCGATCCACGGTGTCGAGAAGAGCCACCTTGTCCTGGCCCTTGACCAGGTAGGCGTTGTAGCTGGTGCCCTCGGGCAAGGGGATGAGATCGTCGAAGAGCGGCTTGTCCCAGTCGAGGACGCCTACCGCATGAACACCTGGCTTCAAGGATCGTGCTGCCATGTTGCTCCTGTTCGCGCTAGGCGGGAGAGAACTCGTCTTTGCCCAAGCCGCAAGTGGGACAGACCCAATCCTCCGGCAGATCTTCGAACGGCGTGCCCGGTTTGATGCCGTTGTCCGGATCGCCAGCCGCTGGATCGTACTCGTAGCCGCAAGCGTCGCACACGTACTTGCGCATCTTGTTCTCAGTCATCTGGGCCAAGGACTAGCCTTCTTTGGGTCAGGTTTCAACCTCGCCGCGTCCGTACGTTGACAGAGGGGCGGGGCAGGGCAAGGATTGCCGCTCGTGAGGACTCAGCGATGAAGTTCGTGGCCTTTTCCCTGGCCTTTCTCGTGGGTGGCTGCGCGGGCTGCCTGAAGAAATCGGAAACGCGGCCCACGGCACGCGAGCGTGCGCCGGAGAAATCCCCGGCCGCGGCCCCACCTGCGCCGGCGCCGCCCGCGGACGGGACCCGCCGGATCCGGCGGGCTGAGATGGCCGGTTCCTGGTACTCGGAGAACAAGGACCAGTTGGCGGCTGAGGTCGACGGACTCTTTCGCGAGGCCAAGCCGCCCAAGATCGACGGCAGAGTCATCGCGCTCATCTCTCCGCACGCTGGCTATCGCTTCTCAGGCAAGGCCGCGGCATCGAACTACCAGCTCCTGCGCGGTCAGGACGTCCGCCGCGTGGTGCTCCTGGCCATCTCGCACCACTATCCTCTCGGCGGGGCCTCGATTCCCGACGTGACCGACTTCGAGACGCCGCTTGGCCTGGTGCCAGTGGACGGCAAGGCGGTGGCTCGGCTGCGACGCAGCTCGGTGGTCAGCAGTGTCATGCGCGCCGAAAACGGCGAGCATTCGTTGGAAATCCAGCTTCCCTTGCTCCAGCGCGTCCTACCCAAGTTCAGTCTGGTTCCCATCTTGGTGGGCCGCATGACCGATCAGGACTACGTGGATCTGGCCGCGGCCTTGGCTGAGATCGTTGACAGCCACACCGTCGTGATCGCTTCGAGTGACTTCACCCACCGGGGTGTGAACTACGGCTACGAAGTCCCGGAGGGCCCGGGCGACCTACAGGCCCGCCTGGCGCGACTCGATCAAGGGTCCATCGACGAGATCACGAAACTGAGTCGGCCTGGCCTGCTGGCCTACGCGGAGCGGACCGGCACCACGATCTGCGGGCTGCACCCCATTGCGCTGCTGTTGGAACTGCTGGGCCGTTTCCCGGGCAGCAAACCCCATCTCGTTAGTCACTACACGTCAGGTGACGTTACTTCCGACTGGTCCAGCAGCGTGACATATATAGGCATGGCATTTACGGGCAAGTGGCGCGAGGAGTCGAAGCTCGACGAGGCGCGCGCAGGGGGCGAAGGTGCGTTTCCGCTCACGGACGACGAGAAACGGACTTTGCTGCGGCTGGCGCGTTTGTCGCTCGAGGCCTCGGTGCGCAAGGGGCGCTTCGATCCCGACGGCATCGCGTCCATTCCAACAACGCCGTCGCTGGAGCGCAAGGCCGGCGCGTTTGTCACCCTGAAGTGCAAGAGCGGACCGGACGCAACCTGCAGCGGCCACGGCGAGGAACTGCGCGGCTGCATCGGCACCCTGGAGCCCAGCTCGTCGGTGTACGACGTGGTGGCCCGTCGCGCGGCCAGCGCTGCCCTGGAGGACACGCGCTTCCCTCACTCGGTCACCGTCGAGGAACTGCCTTCCATCACGATTGAGGTGTCGGTACTCACGCCCCCACGGCCGGTGAAGAGCGCGGATGAGATCGTGATCGGACGGCACGGTATCATCCTGTCAATGGGATGGAACCGCGCGACGTTCTTGCCGCAGGTGGCGCCTGAACAGGGGTGGGATCGCGAAACCACCCTGCGCCATCTGGCCCAGAAGGCAGGGCTGCCCGCCGACGCGTGGAAGAAGGCTGAGTATCAAGTCTACGAGGCGATCGTCTTTACGGAAGGGGAATTCAAGTAGAACGTCACGATCTTTCCCCCGGCGTCTCCCGCTGGCGCGGGCTATGATCTAGCCGTGTCTGGGGAACGCATCGACGCTGACCGTCGACAATTTCTGCTCACGATGGGCTCTCTGGCAGCGGTTGCTACCGGTTGCAGCTCGTCCTGTGGCAGCGCTCGGTCAGCAGGGAATTCGGCCGCCGGCACACTGGCCAGCAACGCGGCCACCCTGAATGGACCAAAGCCGACGGAAAAGCCACGCGTGGTGGTGGTGCGAGCCAAGCAGGCCCTGACCCACGGCTACGACGCCGACCGCGGCGCTGTGCGCGCCATGTTGGGCGCAGGTCTTGCGGCCCTGGCAGGCACACCGGACAGCGTGGCTGGCTTGCGCCGGTACTTCCGGCCGGGCCAGACGGTGGGCTTGAAGGTCAATGGGTTGGCCGGCCGCAATGCGGCCACGCATGTGGAATTGGTCGACGAATTGTCGGCATTGTTGCAGCAAATGGACATCGGCGGCCATCAGCAGGTGGTCTTTGATCGCTTCGCATCTGACTTGACCGCGTCGGGCTTCAAACTGAACGAGCGCGGGGACGCTTACTGCTGCACGGGCAACGATGCGCTTGGCTACGAAGAGGAGCCGACGGTCATGCCGTCGACAGCGTCTCGGCTGGCGCGCGTGCTGACCGAACGCGTGGACGTGGTCTTGAATCTGCCGGTGCTCAAACAACACATGTTGTCCGGCATGACGGGCGCGCTGAAGAACCAATTCGGCTGTATTCACAATCCCAACAAGATGCATCTGGACAAGTGCGACCCCTATATTTCCGAAGTCAACGCCTTGCCTGCGATCCGACAGAAACAGCGTCTGATTGTGATGGACGCGCTGCGCCCGGTGGTTGACAACGGCCCCAGCTACCAGCCCGGCATGGGCGAGGTGGCCAATGCGTTGCTGTTTGCCGTCGATCCTGTAGCGGTGGATGTCGTGGGATTGGAGCTGCTGGAGTACCTGCGCAAGAAGCGCGGCCTGCCTTCGCTCGACAAAGTCGATCTGGCGCCCACACATATTCAGACCAGCGCCCAGATGGGCCTGGGGGTTGGCCATCGCGGGGCGATCGACGTGGTGTCTATCGAGGTATGATCATGAAAGGCTTCACGCGACGCGATTTCTTTCGAGGCTGCGCCGGAACAGGGTGCGCATTGGCGGTAGGGGGATCGCTGGGCAGCCTGACTCTTTTCCAGTCCCGGCCAGCGCGTGCGGGGGAGGCGCCGCGGCCACACCCGGCGCGCTTCTGGAAGAAGCTCGACAACAAGCGCGTGCAATGCCAGCTCTGCCCGAAACAATGCTTGGTCGAAGACCGAGAACGCGGCTTCTGCGGCGTACGCGAGAACCGCGGGGGGGAGTACCTGACCCTGGTTTGGGGCCAGCCCTGTGCCGTGCACGTGGATCCCATCGAAAAGAAGCCGCTCTTCCATTTCCTGCCCGGCAGCCATGCCTTCTCGCTCGCCACCGCGGGATGCAACCTGGAATGCAAGTGTTGCCAGAACTGGGACATCTCCCAATCGCGACCGGAGGAGGTGGACTGGCACTGGATGCCGCCCGAGGAGGTCGCCCGTCGGGCGCAGGCGGAAGGTGCCTGTGTGACCTTCACCTATTCCGAGCCCATCGTCTTTCTCGAATACTGCATTGACACGGCCATCGCGGCCCACAAACTGGGCGTGCGCACCACCATGGTCACCGGCGGCTCGGGTGAAGTGGAGCCGATGAAGGAGGCATGCAAGGTCCTCGACGCCGTGAAGATCGATCTCAAGGGCTTCACCGAGGACTACTACCGCAAGCTGTGCAAGGGGAAATTGGCCCCTGTGTTGAAGACCATCGAAACGGTACACGAAAGCGGGGTTTGGCTGGAATTGGTGCACCTGTGTATTCCTGGCGCCAACGACAATGAGCCCGAGATTCGCGACATGGTCCGGTGGGTGAAGGCACACCTGGGCTCGGATGTGCCCTTGCATTTCACGCGCTTTTCGCCGCAGTACCAGATGAAGAACGTGCCGCCCACGCCCTTCGAGACGCTGGTTCGCTGTCGCGATATCGCGCTCGGCGAGGGGTTGCACTACGTGTACACGGGCAACGTGCCCGGGATCGAGGGCGAGAATACCTATTGCCCACGCTGCCACAAAGTCGTGGTGGCTCGCCATGGCTTCCATGTGGAATCGGTCAGCCTGAAGTCCGGGCATTGCGCCTTCTGTGGCCAGATCATTCCGGGTGTTTGGAGTTGAGCGCTTGGCTTGGGGCAGGGCGGATCTGCTTTGGGTCGGCGGCGTAGTTTGGCTGTGGATGGCCGCCGTTCTGATTGCCGGCGGCGCCTGTCGTCCGAAAGACACCCGCGCGCATCGCTTTCCCTCTAGGGTCGACCCGGCCGCCTTGCACGCACGCTACGGCGACGCACTCTATTCACAGGATGACGAGGAGACGCTCATTCGCGCGTTCTTCGAGGACCGTCGCGATGGCGTGTTTCTCGACGTGGGCGCGGGCGATCCGGTGAAGAACAGCACCACGTACTATCTGGAAAAGCACCTGGGGTGGCGCGGAATCGCCGTGGATGCGCTGGCCGAATACGGGGCTGACTATGCGCGGTTGCGACCGGCCACGCGCTTTTTCTCCCATTTCGTGGGCGACAAAAGCGGCCTGCTCCGGGACTTCTATGCCAGTCCGGAGAGGGATTTTTCGTCGGGCACCGGCGACGACCCGCGCGGCGGGACCTACCAGAGGCGGCAGGTATCCACCATCACACTCGATGATCTTCTGGCGCGTGAAGGTCTTTCGCATGTGGATTTTCTCTCCCTCGACATCGAGGGCGGGGAGCCGGCGGCGCTGGCTGGGTTCTCCATCGGTCGCTACCAACCAGGCCTGGCTTGCGTCGAGATCCACTCGGCCGAGCACGGCCGCGCCGTCAGCGAATACTTCACCCTGCACGGCTACAGGGAGATTATGGCCTATCGATTGATGGATCCGATCAACCGCTACTTCGCACCCGCGCCGTGACACCCTCGCCATGTCGAACGTGACCTTCATCCGCGCCGCGCCCAACGATATTCCGCTTCTGCAAGAGCTGGCGCGCGCGATCTGGCGTGCCCACTTTCCCGGGATCATATCGGTCGAGCAGATTGACTACATGCTCGATCGGATGTACGCGACGGAGGTGATCGAGAAGGAGATGCGGGCCGGGACCTGTTGGGAGCTGATTCACGACGATGCCGAGCCAGTGGGCTTTCTCTCCTATTCGCACGATTTGGCGGCGGCGCAGTTGAAGTTGCACAAACTCTATGTGCAGGTGAAGCGGCATGGGCAGGGATTGGGCCGGGCCAGCCTGGGTCATGTGATGGAGGTCGCTTCAGCCCTGGGCGCGCGAGAGGTGTCGCTCTACGTGAACAAGAAGAACCAGAAGGCGATTCGCGCCTATGAGCGTGCGGGGTTTGTCGTCGCCGAATCCGTGACCAATGAAATCGGTGCCGGTTTTGTTATGGACGATCATCGAATGGTAGCGCCTTGTACGCGAAGGTAGACACCGTCAGACGCGCGTTTTCTGCAACGCCCGTGCTGTCCCAAGATTCGATGTGTGAAAAGTGACGAAAATTAGGACGGTTGGGAGAAGTGCCGGTGGTCTTGCGGAGTGAGCCAAAGAGTGTAGAAGGCTCCTCTGTGAGCAAGAGGAAGGACCAGTCCACGGGGTCGATGCTGCCCTTTCTTCGGGCAGGGCGGTGGTTGCAGCGCATGGCTCGCGCGAAGACCCTGGGGTTCGTCATCTTCGGTCTAAGCGCCTGCTCGCACGAGGGCGTCATTGACAACGGTCTGTCGCTGGGCCTGATGTGGGCTGACGAGTGCCGCATCCATAGGCCCTGCAAGGACGTTAGCCCCTTGCCACCTTGCCCACGGGATATGAAGACCTCGACCCCGCCCGTGCCAGCCACGCTACCTCCCGGAAGCGAGATGACCTACAGCGTTGCGGGGCGGCTTCAGTTTGAGCAGGACCTATACACGATGGCGCGTTGTGCTCCTTCGTGGCGCCAACATTGCTGCAACCAGGGCGCGAAGGAGGCCTTCCTTGTTGTCGAAGACGGTGCAAGATTCGTGCTCCCCAAGGTGGGCTGTTTCGGAGACGAGTCGCGACTGTGCTGCAATGTCCCTGTCAAGGAACAGCGGGTGGTAGCAACCGGGGTGATGCAGGTCAAGGCCTGGAGTAAGACCCGGGCTGATAGTTGGCGCTGGGGCTTCCAGGACGAGGTCACGCTTTGTGCTTTGTAGGCAGGGCGACGTACCGAAGAGAGTGTCCGAGTTTCTTGCCGCCGGTTTTCCTGATGTCTGCACTCAGGTGCGGTTAGCCCCGCGCCGCCTGCCGCGCGCGCTGGAAAGCGGGCAGGGCGCGTTCGATGGTGTCAAGGGGCACGGTCATGGAAAGCCTGACAAAGCCGCCGCGGCCGAAGCCCGCGCCAGGAACGGCCAGCACGCCTTGCTCGACCAAAAGGCCCACGAACGAGACGTCATCGGGAATCGGCGTCTTGAGGAAGACGTAATAGCCGCCCTCGGGTTTGCGCACCTCATAGCCAGCCGCGGCCAGGCCAGCGCAAAAGACATCGCGCTTGTGCTGGTAGGCGGCTGCATCCACGCAGGCATCGGCGGCCTCGGCCATGACCAATTGCCAGAGCGCGGACGCGTTCACGAAACCCAGGGTGCGGTTGGCGAAGGTGCAGGCCGCCGCCATCTGCGGCCAGTCAGGCAGGCGCGGGGACAGCGCGAGGAACCCGATGCGTTCGCCCGCCAGGGCTTGCGATTTCGACCAGGAGAAGCAGATGGCGGTTTGCGAAATCAGCGACGCCACCTCGGCCGGCTGAAGGCCGTCATAGACCAGGCTCTTGTAGGGCTCGTCGCTGATGACCAGGGGCGGGCTGGGCAGGCGTGCGAGCCTGGTTTCAAGATCGCGCAGCAGCGCCGCCGGATAGACGCGGCCGGAGGGGTTGTTGGGCGTGTTCAGGATGATGCCGCGGGTACGCGGGGTGATGGCCGCGGCGATGCGGTCGACGTCCGGCAGGCAATCTGCGTCGGTCTCGACCACCACCACGCGGCCGCTGTGGTTGGCGACGTAGAAGGGATACTCGGCGAAGTAGGGGGCCAGCAGGATGACCTCGTCGCCCGGGTCGAGAATCGACTTCAGGATGACGTTGCAGGCGGCTGCCGCACCCGAGGTCATACACACATGTTCGGCGCCAAAAGGCAGCCCGACTTCCCGGCGCAGCTTGTCCGCGATGGCCGCGCGCACCTCGGGAAAGCCGGGATTGGGCATGTAGCCATGGCTGTGTGGCCGGCCCTGTTCGACCACCCGGCGCAAGGTCGCCAGGGTCAGGGCGGGCGGCTCGACTTCGGGATTGCCCAGCGTGAAGTCGAAGATGTTGGCATCGCCGCGCTCTTTCTTCAGGCGCGCGCCCTCCTCGAACATGCGCCGGATCCACGAGGCACGTTCGATCTGCTCAACGATTCCCTTCGCGACAGCCATCAGCGATTGAAGAGCTCGTTCTTGGCCAGCACGTTGACGCCCGCGGATTGCAGGGCCTGGGCAGCAGCGTCGGGATCGTCGAAGCGGAAGATGAGTACGGCGCGCTCACCATGACCAAAGGGAAAGGCGTACATGTACTCGATGTTGATTGCGGTTCGCTCGAAGGCGGACAGGATCCTGGCCAGCCCGCCCGGGCGGTCTTCCACTTCCACCGCCAGGACCTCGGTGGGCTTGACCACGTAGCCGGCCGCCTCGAGCACCTTCGTGGCTTGGTTCGGGTCGGACACGATGATGCGCAGGATCCCGAAGTGCTGCGTGTCCGCGACGGACAGAGCCCGGATATCAATGCAGTTGTCGGCCAAGAGGCGGCAGGGGGCGGCGATGTGGCCGGGCTTGTTTTCCGCGAATATCGAAAGCTGTTGAATTTTCATGTCTGACCTCGCTTGTCGATGACCCGCTTTGCCTTGCCTTCGCTGCGCTGGATGGTTTGCGGTTCCACCAGCGTGATCGCGATGCGGATGCCGAGCACCCGTTCCAGAGTGTCGGCCAGCCTCTCTTCCAGCGCCTCCAGGGCACCGACTCGATCGCTGAAGACCTGGGCCGTGACCTCGACCTGCACCTCGACCTGATCCAGTCCATGTTCACGCGTGAGGATGATCTGGTAGTGGGGCAGGGTGCCCTCCACCTCCAGCAGCACCGCCTCGATTTGCGATGGGTACACGTTGACACCGCGGATGATGAGCATGTCGTCGCTGCGCCGGCCGATGCGTCGCATGCGCCGCAGGGAACGGCCGCAGCCGCACGCCCCGGGGACGAGCGCCGTGATGTCGCGCGTGCGATAGCGGATCATGGGCATGGCCCACTTGGAGAGTGTGGTCAGTACCAACTCGCCCTCCTGGCCTTCGGGCAGAACGCGCCCGCTGTCGGGGTCAATGATCTCGGGGTAGAAGTGATCCTCGAAAATGTGCAGGCCCTCGTGACAGGGGCACTCGATGGCCACGCCCGGGCCGATGATCTCGGACAGGCCGTAGATGTCGAAGGCCTGGATGTTGGTCGCACTTTCAATGTGGCGACGCATGGAGTCTGTCCAGGGCTCGGCGCCGAACACGCCGACGCGCAGGGACAGTGCCTTGAGGTCCACACCCAACTGGGCTGCCCGATCGATGAGATGCAGGAAGTAGGTGGGCGTGCAGCAGATGGCGGTGGCGCCGAAATCCTTCATCACCATGATCTGCCGGTCGGTGTTGCCGCCGGACATGGGGATCACTGCGGCGCCGATGCCCTCCGCCCCGTAGTGGGCACCCAGTCCGCCCGTGAAAAGTCCGTAGCCATAGGCGTTCTGGATAATATCGCCCTCGTGCAGACCACAGGCCGCCAGGCTGCGCACCATGACCGAAGTCCACACCTCGACGTCTTGCTTGGTGTAGGCGACCACGATGGGCTTGCCGGTGGTCCCGCTGGAGGCGTGCACGCGCACCACATCGCGCATCGGGGTTGCGAACAGGCCAAAGGGGTACGTGTCACGGAGATCGGCCTTGGTCGTGAACGGCAAGAGCGCGACATCATCGAGCGATCGGATGTCAGACGCCGCCAGTGCGCGGCTCTGCATGCGCTCGCGGAACAGTTCGACCCGCTCGGTGGCATGGGCCACGATGGCCTGAAAGCGATCGTGCTGCAGCTTGCGCAGAAGCGGCGCGGGCACGAAGTCGGGTGCGCTGGCCGGATGGTAGGTGAGCTTTCGGTCTGGCGAAGGCGAGGTCATGGGTTCCTTCCGATGGCGAAGGCCTGTAGATTGGCGGCGTGGAGCTTCTCGGGCAAAGCGGCCCTTATGGCCGCATGCCAGAGATTCTCTGCAAGATCGAGGTGGCGAGCAAGCACTCCGAGCAAGGCCACATTCAGGCTGCGTTTGTTGGCCAGCCGCGTCTCGTCGACCAGGCCCGGGTGGATGAGGATCCCGCCGGCCTTCAGCACTGGCCGCGCCACCTCGACCTGGCTGGGCGCCAGCACCACCAAGTAGTCCGCCTCGCCTGCCGGCACCATTGGCGAAAACACGCGCTCGCCGAAGCGCACGTCGCTGGAGACCGAGCCGCCGCGTTGGCTCATGCCGTGGATCTCGCTCTTCTTCACGTCCAGTCCCGCGCGAAACGCCGTGTCAGCCAGGATGCTCGAGGCCTTGAGCACGCCCTGGCCGCCTAGGCCCGCGACCACCACGTTGACCACGGCGCTAGCGCCCGGCATTGGCCTTCTTCTCCCGAATCTTGATGGCGCCCGCGGCCAGCAGGCACGGCCGGCGCGCGATGATGACCGACAGCTCGTCGCGCCCCAGGGCCTCGCGCAGGACGCGCGTGATGGCCTCCGAGTCCGCGATGGGGTCGACCGTGAGCACATTTTTGATGCCCAGGGTGCGCGCCAGATCCTCGAAGACCACTCGGCCGGTTGGCTCGTGGTCGAGCCTGCGTCCCGTGCCAGGGTGTTCCTGCATTCCGGTCATCGCCGTGGTGCCGTTGTCGAGGATGACCAGCACATGGCCCGTGGCAGGCGGGTTGTAGACCATCTCGACCAGACCGGTGATTCCGCTGTGCACGAAGGTGGAATCGCCAATCACGCTGACCACCTTGCGCGCTTGCTCGGGCGGAAGTGCGTGGCGCAGGCCCAGGCCGACGCCGATGGCCGCGCCCATGCAGACACAGGTGTCCATGGCCGAGAAGGGCGGCAGTACGCCCAGGGTGTAGCAGCCGATGTCGCCCGCCACGATGCAGTTGAGGTCGCGCAGGGCCTCGAACACGTTTCGGTGCGGGCAGCCCGGGCACAGTTCAGGGGGCTTGCCGGCTGGCAGCGCTGGCTCGGGCGAGACGTCGCCAGCCACGATACGGCGCACGCGACCAACGTTCAGCTCGCCGAAACGATACATCGCGGGCTTCTGCTCGACCACAATGCCGGCGGTGCGCGCGGCTTCATAGAGGTACGGGTCGCCCTCCTCCACCACCAGGCAGCGGTCTACACTCGCGGCAAAGCGGCGCATGGCCTCGATGGGCAGGGGATAGCTAAGGCCGATCTTGAGCACGCGGGCCCGCGGTGCCGCCTCACGCACATGCTCGTACGAGATCCCCGAAGTGATGATTCCTAGTCGCGTGGGGAGCCCGCCGCCCTCGCCGGCGGCGGACCATCGCGGGAGGGTTTGGGAACCCTTTGAGGGTTCCCATGTCAGATCGTCCTCGCCGTCGACGACTTGGGTCGGACCGTCGGTTTCATTCCAGGCTGCAATTTCGGTCAGCTTGGCGCGCAGGCGATGGTGCGCGGGCCGCGCATAGGCTGGGATCATCACCCGGCCGGGCACATCGCGCACAAAGGTCGGCGGCTGCGCGGGCGGCGCGAAATGGCCCTTGGTCTGCACCACGGTCGCCGAGTGACACACGCGCGTGGTCATGCGCAAAAGGACCGGGATGCGCCAGCGCTCGGAGATCTGGATGGCGAGCAGGGTGAAGTCGTAGGCCTCTTGCGAGTCGGACGGTTCCAGCATGGGCACGCCGGCCGCCAGGGCAAAACGGCGGTTGTCCTGCTCGTTTTGGCTGGACGCCATGCCTGGGTCGTCCGCCGAAACGACGACCAAGCCGCCGGTCACGCCGGTGTACGCCACGGTGAACAAGGGGTCCGCTGCCACGTTCAGGCCCACGTGCTTCATGGTGACCAGGGCGCGCGCACCAGCAAAGGCGGCGCCGATGCCGACCTCCAAAGCGACCTTCTCGTTGGGCGCCCACTGCGCCCGTCCCCCGAGCGCGTCGAAGGCCTCAAGGATCTCGGTGGACGGCGTGCCTGGATACCCGGTGCCGAGCGCGACGCCGGCGTCAAGAGCGGCTTGCGCAACGGCTTCGTTGCCGCTCGCGAGTCGGCGATCGGAATTGTCCTGGGGCATAAAACTTCAGCCTCGAGGAGGTAGTTCTGTCCTGTCTAGCTTCCGGCGGCAAGGGGCTTGACTGACGGATAAAGAATGGCTAAGCAGTGGCAGTCAAAGCGGGGACAGTACCGTCACGAAGTTCGGCGTGAACTGGGGCATCTCGGCGCATTTCTAGCTCGCCCTCAGCAGCGCGCCCACGGCCCAGTCGTAGTCTGGCCGCGTGCCATCCCAGAGGGGCAGATTGCCGTCCGCCCCAAGGTCCAGCCCGCGGTCGGCGGCCCACTCGTGTAGCGACTCGAGCACGTCCCCGACCATCTGCCGCGGCAATTCGGCCGGCAGCGCGCGACCGCCCGGCGCGGTGAATGCCAATTCGCCGCTTTCGCCTTGGGCGACTGTCCAGCCACCCTCGTGGACCAGGTGGTGGTGGAAGGTACACAGCAGCGCAAGGTTGGTCACGCTGGTCTCGCCCCCGTGCAGCCAGTGCTGGATGTGGTGGCCATGCAGGAAGCGCGTGTGCGTGCAGCCCGGGAAGCGACAACCACGGTCCCGCAAAGCCAGTGCCCGCCGTATTGCGGGCGGAATCGAACGCGCGCGGCGGCCAATGTTCAATTCGGCGCCGTCACCGGCCACGGCCACCAAGCCGCAGTCGCAGGCGATGCGGCGAAACGTTTCCGCGGAAACGCGTGTTCCGTCATCCAGGGTGGCCGCAAGAGCGCCGTCGGGCGCCAGCGGATCTTGATCTACGTGAACCATGACCTGGAAGCGCTCGCCGCCGTTGCCAGTCGCGGGGTTGCCAGCGAGGAAGTCCTCAGCCAGTGCCACCATTCCGTCTGCCCGCGAGGGCCACGTCGAGCCCGGGGCTGACGTTTCCGCGGAAACGTCCTGTTGCCCGCAACCATGTTTCTGCGTTTCCGCGGAAACGTCCGTCTCTCCATGCACGACCTCCCGCGCCCGGTCGAGCGCGCGCAGGACCAGGTCCGCCTCGTCAGGCGCCAGCACGATCTCCAGCCTCACCATTCCACCCGGTAGATCCCGCCGCCGAACGCTCCGCTCCTCGGGCGCCAGGGCCTCGTCGGGTGCCAGTGCGCGACGGTACCCACGGCAGAGCCGTTCAAGCTGCGCGCCCGTGGCGACCACGGCCACCTCCAGCAGCTTGGCCTCAGTCTCGGGCGTGGCCACGCGGGTGAGAGCCCGCGCCTTCGCGTACGACAGCTTGCCCACACGCAGGGCCTCGTCGATAGCGGGCAGCTTGCCGAGCGCCCGCGCCACCCGCACCTTCTCGCGCGCAGTCGCCGAGTCCAACCCAATACGCCAGGCCAGCCAATGCGCACACGAATCCGCCCCCTGTTCATACCACCCGCCCGCCTCGTCAAATTGCCGGATGCAGGTCAGCAGTCTGTGCGTAGCCGCGTCCAGGTGCGCCGCCAAATCCGCTATCTCCCGACTCAAATCCTCGACGGAGAACATGACGTCGATCTGAACATATGTTCAGCGAGCTGTCAAGGAGAAAATGACATGCTTTACGTGAGATTTTGCGGTGCTGGCGGCGCGGCCGGCGCGGCCAGAATCGTGCCCACCATCGGTTCATCCCCGCGCGCGCGGGGAACGGCCCCCTGGTCCCATCGCGACCATCATGAACTGCAGTTTCAATCCACGCCCGGCTCCGAGGAGCCGGGCGACTCAAGCTAGGCGGTGCATGCCGTGAGGCAAAACGGTTTCAATCCACGCCCGGCTCCGAGGAGCCGGGCGACACTTTTAGTTCGTTTGGGCTTCAGCGTCGACCCGTTTCAATCCACGCCCGGCTCCGAGGAGCCGGGCGACTGCGTCAGGGCACGACGACGAGGATACCATCCGAGTTTCAATCCACGCCCGGCTCCGAGGAGCCGGGCGACCGAGAATGAGTACGGCAGCGGCCTTGGGGCCTGGTTTCAATCCACGCCCGGCTCCGAGGAGCCGGGCGACCAAGACACTCTTCTCGCTCGCGTCGAACCGGCAGTTTCAATCCACGCCCGGCTCCGAGGAGCCGGGCGACATGGCCATCCTAGATAGACGTAGAAGCAAGACGGTTTCAATCCACGCCCGGCTCCGAGGAGCCGGGCGACGCGATATTCTCGCGTGACTTTGCCGCTTCATGCTTGTTTCAATCCACGCCCGGCTCCGAGGAGCCGGGCGACTTAAGATAGCAATAGAGATACGGCGCCGACTACGGGTTTCAATCCACGCCCGGCTCCGAGGAGCCGGGCGACTTGGCGGTGCCCGAGGGCATGGATGGGACCGACTTGTTTCAATCCACGCCCGGCTCCGAGGAGCCGGGCGACACGATTCTGCGCTGGGCGGAGGGACTTCCGCTCAAGTTTCAATCCACGCCCGGCTCCGAGGAGCCGGGCGACCTTCGAGCGAACTTGCTACTCTCTACGCAAACCAGTTTCAATCCACGCCCGGCTCCGAGGAGCCGGGCGACATGACAACGTCCTACGCAGAATTCGACACGTATATGTTTCAATCCACGCCCGGCTCCGAGGAGCCGGGCGACGCTCAGGACGACGGCTCAACCATTACGGTGAGCGGGTTTCAATCCACGCCCGGCTCCGAGGAGCCGGGCGACATTACTACCGACGACTTGCCCACCGGGGGAACGCGTTTCAATCCACGCCCGGCTCCGAGGAGCCGGGCGACCTGGGGGAACGTCTTGTTCGTCGCGCTATTGAGGTTTCAATCCACGCCCGGCTCCGAGGAGCCGGGCGACGTCAAGGGCGCTGTACTCCTCAGTGCCCCGTAGGC
>Ga0247845_1000146_pt1 | contig 14696 bp, 14 predicted proteins | sample PFST25metaG_2_FD_186008 | JGI IMG/M metagenome (GOLD analysis project Ga0247845, IMG submission 186008) | Peat soil microbial communities from Stordalen Mire, Sweden - P.F.S.T-25 | ecosystem: Environmental > Terrestrial > Soil > Wetlands > Peat | place: Sweden: Norrbotten County, Stordalen Mire...
GGACACGTACTTTGCCATGCTCCACTTTACCTGCGGAATTATCGCCTGGCGTGCCTCGGGCCTACTGAAATAGGTTCTAAGCGCCCATGAGCCAGACGTCGTTGGGAGCGGTACTCGAAACCAACCACCACTCCGTGCTTTCCAATCCAATTCCCCATCTCCCCGCCGTCCAGTCGACCGCGGGCAGCTGCTGGACCGACCAGCGCGCGCCGTCCCAATGCACAACCGTGCCTGCATAGCCTGCAGCCCAGACGTCGTTGGGAGCGGCGCCTGAAACCGCAAAGAGGTTCTCCTTGGTCGGACTCGGCCATGCGCTCCAGGTACTGCCATCCCAGTGCGCAATGCTGCCCCAACAACCGACGGCCCATGCATCGGTAGCGCCGCTGCCCCAGACCTCCATCAGGGCGGCGTTGGCTCCGGTCGGGACAGTGGACCAAGCCTCGCCGTTCCAGTACACCAGATCCGCGGTCTCGGTCGTGGCCCAGACGTCCTTTGCGCCGCTGGCCCAAATCGCGCCGCTGCCCTCGCGGCCGTTCCCGGTACAGCCATCGTTCGCCGTCTGGGGGTCAAGCGCAGTTGACCAAGCATCCCCATCCCAGTGAACCACGAGGCCGCTTTTCCCCACTGCCCAGATATCGTTCGCGGCACTGCCCCAAGCTGCGTAAAGATTGGACACTGCCGGATCTGAGCGCAGCCAAGTCGTGCCATTCCAGTGCAGGCTCCCACCGCCCACGGCCCAGACATTGTTCGAAGCGCTGCCCCACATGGCGAGAAGTGACGGCATGCTCTGGATGGAGACGGTAGACCAGGCAACTCCATCCCAGTGCGCGATGCCACCCGAGCTGTAGGGATAGGGGCTGGAATAGGTCCACGACGGGTTGCCCACGGCCCACACGTCGCCCGCTCCGCTGCCCCAGACCGCGGCGAGGTCCCACTTTGGCGTATCGGACCAAGCCGTAGCGGACCAGGCAGTGCCGTCCCAGTGCAGGGCGGTGCCGTCGGAACCGACGGCCCACACATCGCGCGGGCCGCTGCCCCAGATTCCACCCAGAGGCACATTGGTCTCACTTGGGACAGTCGACCAAGCGCTGCCCGTCCAATGCAGTATGACGCCATCCGAACCAACTGCCCCGACGTTCTCTGCGCTACTACCCCATACTGCGTGCAGGACGGCGCTGGTAGCGCTAGGAGTGGCTAGCCATCCCTTGCCGTCATAGTGCAGGATCGTTCCGTCCGAGCCAAACGCTCCCCCAACCGCCCACACGTTGTCGGCTGCGCTCCCCCATACGGCCCGCAGGTCCGCGGAGGTGATGCTGTCAGACTCCGACCAGTTGCTGCCGTTCCAATGCACCATCGTCCCACCGGAACCGACAGTCCAGATATCGTCAGCGGCGCTCCCCCAGATCGCGTAGAGGGATGCTTGCGCACTGGTCGAAGCGTCGGCCTGGAAAGCGCGGGACCAGTCGACTGTCAGCCAATCAGAGCCATCCCAGTGCAGAATGGCGCTGGCCGGTGACGAGGGGCCATTCATGGCAACCCCGGTCGCCACCACCCAGACATCGTCGGCAGCACTGCCCCATACTCCCTCGAAGTACACGCTGGATCCACACCATCCATCCAGACTGCAGAAGCGGGGGAATTGGTCCCAGGTCGTCCGGGGCGGCGCCGACGGAGAACCTGTTTCGGCAGCATCCGCTAAGGCGGGCGTCCCCTGTGCATGGCCGAGTTTGTCAAGATCAGTCCTGCCACAAGCGAGCGGGCAGAGGGCGGCGACGGCGGTCGACCAGCAGACGGCAATTCGGTTGTTCATGGATGACCACCTCAGTAGTCAGCACCAGCGCTCGCACATACTACACCTTGAATGCGCGCCTTTTCCAAGGGCAGACTGACCGTGGTCTCGGCGAGCCGCTTTCAGACTGAGCGTGTCTGGGGCCTGACTATGGAGGACTTTCTGCAGGGGGCGTAGGCCGGGCCGGTGACGATGCAGCAAAGCCAGCGGTCAACAACTGCCCCAAGATGTCCGGCCATCGATCGTAGAAGAACATATGGCCTGCTTCCGGCAGGAATGTTGTCTGACAATTGGGGATGGTTTGCGCCAGGTACTGAGCCATCGTCATGGGCGTAGACCGGTCATCCTCGCCGTGCCAGATGAAATAGGGACACTTGATTTCGTTCAATGGGAAGCCCCACGGACGCATGGCAATGGCCAGGTCGAGCGCGACTCCGCGCAGTCCGCCTCGCACTGACTCCGCGTAGGTGGCGAGCAGCTTCTCGCGGATCTCGGGTCGCGCGATGACGGCTTGATCGGGCGGCGCGAGATCGCCGGTGAACCTCTGCAAGAAGCGACCTGGGTTGCGGCTTGGGTGGTTGGTCAGCCACATCGCCGCCCGAAATAGCCCGGGCGCATTCCTCGCCAGTCCACCGGCTGCCCTTCGGTAGAGGCTGAGGCCCGCCAATGCACCGGGCGCGTCCACTGGCCCAGCACCCGCCACGCTGGCGGCCGCCAGAACCCGATCGGGAAGTCCATAGGCGCTGGCCGCGACGTAGGGCCCGCCGCCTGAAAAGCCGACCACAACAAAGCGCGCAAGGTGAAGCGCATCCGCGACCGCTGCAAGGTCGCCTGGCCAATCCAGCAGCGTGCGTCGGGGAAGGAAATCCGACAAGCCACATCCTGGTCGATCGATGACAATGAGGCGCGCGCCCAACGCGCGAGTGGTCTCGTCGTCCGGTCGATTCAGCCGCGAACTCGGCGTGCCATGGCAAAGAAACACTGGCTTTCCTGCGGGATCACCATATTCGGCGAAGGCAATCCGACGGTCTTGATAGCGGATGTCCAAGCGCGGCTCACAGCTGTGGTCCGTCGGCAGCATCGCGGTGTCACTACGGACAGGTCAATCGCAGGTAGCCGGAATCGCCTGCGCCGACCAGGTCAAGGTCCTTCTTGAGTGCGTTGATGGCCAGGCTGCTGAACTGCGAGCAGTTGAGCGTGAGACCGGTCTTGTATTCGACGTCGAAGATCGCTTTGCCGGCCTTGGTAAACTCAGTGAAGCTGCCGCACTCGCTGTATTCCTGACATTGTTCGTCGAGCTCGAAATCGAACTTGTCGACCAAGCGCTGGTTGGTCCGATCCAGCTTGGTCACGAGTTCCGGGCAGTTCTTGAGCGCGACCGAGATGCCCAGTGCGTGCACGCTGTCGGCGACCCAGCCGTCGAAGTCGATCTGATCCTGCTCGGTCAGAATCTTGCTGTTTGCGGCCCAGTTGTCCAGGTTGTCCGGCTCGACGGCGTCGAAGCCCTTGTCCTTGCACATCTGGAAGCGCTTGCTGAGAATGCCAGCCAGCACCGAGCCAGTCTTGAAGACGTCGCGGGTGTCGAGAAACCATTCGCTCGGCCAGTCGGGATCTTCGGACAGCTTGAGCGCCGCCGGATAGTCAGCCGAGTCGGGACGCCCTGGCTCAAAGCTGCCCACGTCGAGATAGCACACCACCTTGATCCCGGCGGCGTGCAGCGCCGCCACTTTGCTGGCGCTGACGTTGAACCCATCCACGTCGATCATCTGCGAGCCTGCGGGCGGGATGATGGCGGTGTCAGATGATGCGCCGATCTGCCAGTCCCAACTGATGCTCGGGGTGCTGCTTGGCTTCCACAGGCTGCCGCTGGTGGAACTGCCCGTGCCGGTTGCTGTCACACTGCCGGTTCCGCTGCTGCTCCCGGTTCCACTGGCGACGCCGGTTCCCGTTCCACTGCCCGTGGTGGAGCCGGTCCTGGTGCTGGTGCCGGTTGTCGTGGTCGAAATCGTGTGGGTGATGCTACCAGCGCCGGTGCCAGACCTGGATCCGGTACTGCTGGCCGAGCCGGTGCCGGTTCCCGTGGCAGACGGCGTTGCCGTATCGGTACCGGTGCCAGACCCGGATCCCGTGCTGGTGCTCGTGCCCGACGTCGTGCGGGTCTCCGCTGCGGTGACCGTGGTCGAAGCGGTGCTACTGGTCTGGCCATCGCTTGCAGGCGCCTGGTCCGCCTGGGGAACGTCGACTTGAGCCGCAGCGTCGGCGCTGCTGGCGCCCGGGCCTTGCGATGAAGAGGTGGTCGAGCTGCAGGCCGCGAGCACGCTGGCAAGCAGACAGAGTGAAGCAGTTCTCATCGGACTTCCTGGTCTTATGATATCGATTGTGGCTAAGCGTGCACGGTTTTTGGCGCTAGTCCAAGGCGCGGATTCTGTACCAGTTTTTTTGACAACCCGAGCAGAACATAGTCGGCTTCCCTTGGAAGGTGCTCATGTCCAAGGATCCGCTTCAGCAGCTGCTCGACAATCTTCACGCGAAAGGAGGAAGCGCGCTGCCCTTGCGGCGTTCGCCCAAGCAGAGCCAGTTACGGTATGGGCAACCTCAAGAAACACGATTAACAACAAACGATAAGGAGAGATAAAATTGAGAACCAATCAAGATTACACCACTTCTTTTACTGTGGATCAATCTCCAAAAGAAGTCTTTGCCGCCATCAATAACGTTCGCGGATGGTGGTCGGAGGAAATTGAAGGCCGCACCGACCGCGCCGGCGCTGAGTGGACGTATCGTTACAAGGATGTCCATCAGTGCAAGATGAAAATAACCGAATTCATTCCCGGCCAAAAGGTCGTTTGGCTGGTTGTGGATAACCATTTCAATTTTACCAAGGACAAAACCGAGTGGAAGGGCACGAAAGCTATTTTTGAAATCTCAAAGAAGGGCAACAAAACGGAAGTCCGCTTCACGCATCAGGGATTGGTTCCCAAATACGAATGTTTCGATGTCTGTTCCGATGCGTGGGGTTCTTACATCAAGGGTAGTTTGCGGAATCTGATTATCAAAGGCAAAGGCCAGCCAAATCCTTTGGAAAGAGTGGTTGCCAAAGCCAGAAAAATGAGCAGTCAGGATTACACAACTTCTTTTACAGTAGGCCAAACCCCAAAGGAGGTTTTCGACGCGATCAACAATGTTCGTGGCTGGTGGTCGGGTGAAGTCGAAGGCAATACTGACAAACTCGGTGCCGAGTTCACCTACCGCGTTCCAGACGCGCATCGTTCCAAACAAAGAGTGACGGATTTCGTTCCCGGCAAGAAAGTCGTATGGCATGTGTCAGACGCCCAACTTGGTTTTGTGAAAGACAAGAGCGAATGGAAAGGCACAGATATTGTATTTGACATCGCTAAGCATGGCGACAAGACGGAAGTCCGTTTCACGCACAAAGGTTTGGTGCCGGCGTATGAATGTTACAACGCCTGCTCAAACGCATGGGGCATGCTCATCAGCGGCAATTTGCGCAAGCTGATCACCACGGGTAAGCCTCAACCAAGTCCGTGGTAAAAGGGCACAGCCCATAGGCATTTCGAATAGGGTTTTTGAGGGTCGGAGAACCCTGACGGGCCACATCGGCACGGTCCTGATGGCGTCCGCGCAGCCCGCCGGGGCGGGTTTTGCCGTGGTTTCTGGGTCCTGACGAGGGGCTCTCGACCACGCGAGACAGTCTGCCCCCTCACGCCCGCGTCGACGTTCCGTCAGTTTAGGTACTCTGCGCCGTCCCCCCGGCTCCGAGAGTTCCGAGGGAGGAGGTCACGCGGGATAGGGTTTGGGTGCCTCGGTCGGCAGGCCCATGGCAGACAAGATCTTCTTGATGGTGACTCAGTAGTTGAACTGAACGCGGTGCGGACGGTTGAGCTGGACCTCACGGTCGAATGCCCAGATGCGGTTCTGCGGAATCACGTAGACGCCGATGGAGTGGCGGCCCGGCTCGATCCGCAAGTCGCTCGCGGGACACAGCTCACCCGAGTCCTTGCCATCCACAAATACCGGATACATCGCCTCTGTGGTGCAGGTCACGTTCAGTGGCACCCGCCCGCTATCGAGGCGAGGTGCAACAAACATCTCTCGCTCCCACAGCACGCCCTTCGTGGTGTCGACTACGTCTCGCAACATCCGGTAACCCTTCAGGAGCACCACCAAGCGATGTGAACCCGGCGTGGTGATGAGCGTGACGGGGGTCTTCTCCTTCTGTACGCCATCGAGCCAGACCGTCGCGCCACCCGGAGCGGTTTTCACTTGGAGCTGGCCCGCCGGCAGGGACGGAGGTTCGGGCGGCTTGGGCGGGCGCAACTCGGCAGCGCGGCGGGCAGCCTCGGCCATGCGGCGCGCATTCTGTCGCTCACCCTCGGCCCGGTTCTTGGCCCACTCCCGATTGAAGAAGACGCCCGCAACGGCCGCAACAATCAGCAAACTGACCAAAGGTATGAGCGCCAGCCGTGACATCTTGCGGGCCAGCGCACTCCGGTACCAGACCGGAAGCCGTAAGCGGCGGCGGCGGCGGCGGCGCTTGACCTTACCATCGGCCCCGACCTCGACAGACTCCTGCACGTCATCGTCGTCGTCATACACGGCGCCGACGTCCGGATCATCGGCCGAACGCTGAGAGATAACCCTGCACTGTCGTCCCCCAGGCCGAGGGCGTGAGGTTGGTCGCGCTCTGGTTCACGTCCAGCAGATCGGGCGCGCAATCGCTATAGGGGTCGAAGTCCCAGGCGAGATTGGGGATCTGCTTGGTCTCGACGTCGGCGTAGAAGCTGGTGCTGTTGCTGAGACTGCCGTATTCGCCGATGATCACCGGAATGCTGGCGTAGGTGTACGAATTCGTGGTGGGCGGATACCCGTGAACTTCGTAGACCACGTTGTCATAGGTGATGGGCGCGGGGCTGGCCGCGTAGAAGCTGATGTCGCTGGTCCAGCTGTTACCTTGCACCGACACGATGTGATGGGGCACGCCGAGACGATCTTCCTCGGTCCGGATAACCCAGACCGCGTGGCGCATGGCCGCCGTGATGGTGGCGTTAGATTGCTTGTTGCCCCCCGGCTCATTGGTCAGCCCGAACAACACGAAGCTGGAATTCGCAAAGCTGTCCACCAATGCAATGTAGGCGGCGTCGGTGCCGGTGGGGTACGAGGTCGCACTCGGGGTCGTGGTGCTGTCCGAAGGAATGCCGGTCGCCTCGGGATCTCCGTCGGCCGTGTCCTGCCCGATCATCGACCCATCACTGCGCAAGGTGACCAGGACGTAGACGTTGGGGTGGGCGCCGATGGCGTTGATCACGCTTGTCATCTGCGTCTTGTACGACGTGCTGCCCAGCCAGCTGGACTCGGTCGGGAAGCTGTCCATGGACAGGGAAATGCGCACGAAATTGGGTTTCCAGCCGCTGATCAAGCCAGACACCATGGTTTCGACTGTCTGGTCAGGTGACGTCATCCACAGCGTATAGTTGTAGCCGCACAGGTAGATGTCATCGATGTTGACCCCGCGACCCATCCAGGGTGTGCCCGCGCCGCTCGCGGTGGAAACGTAGATCTTGCTGCCGCTAGTGTAGAGCCAGCCCGCCGGCGTGCCCGTGGACTTGCCGCCCGTGCCAGCGCCGCCGTCTTGTCCACCACCCGAGGCGCCTCCGACGGCCGTTCCCCCGACGCTGGTGGTGCCACCCGTGGTACTCGCACCACCGGTTGTGGCGTTTCCGCCGGTGGCGCCGCCCGTGGTTCCACCGATGGCCGTGGTCCCGCCCCGCATTCCGCCAGTGGCGCCGCCTCTCCTTCCCCCAGTGCCCGTGCTGCCGCCTGTTGCCAGGGTTCCTCCCGGAGCCGTGGTCCCGCCCGGTGCGCTCGATCCGCCGGTCCTCAGGGAGCCGCCGGTCGTCGCACCGCCGCCTGCTGCGCTCGTGCCGCCCGCGCTGGTCGAGCCGCCAGAAGGCTGTACGCTCCCTCCCGCCGGCACGGTCCCTGCTGTGGTCCCGGCCGCCGGATTGCCACCGGTCGCAACCGTGCCCCCAGCACTCGTGGCACCGCCATCCCCTGCGCCGCCTTCAGCGCTGCCGTCGCTGGCGTGCCCAGTCCCGGAAGTGCCGCTTCCAGAACATGAGCCGAGCGCCAGGGCCAGCGAAAGACCGGCCATTACGGCGACAGGCATCGAACGCTCAGGGATGGAGGTCATGTCGAAGTCTCCTGTTTCTTGAGAAGAAGAGGCCGGCTTTCACACTGATGACGGCAGAATCTCTGCGCGACTTGCAGCTCTTCAAGAAAGTAGCCCTTGCCCTGCTGACCGACAGCGCAACTGTGCTCCAGAATATTGTAGGGTCTTGTGTCCGCAACAGCAACCGCCGCAAGATTCACTCATGGTCTTTCCCTTTCACCATTCACTACCGCTTCGACGCCCGCGAAATCGTCATCATGGCGGTGGCCCACCAGAAACGACGGCCCGGCTACTGGTCGCGCCGACGCTGAGGAACGCTTCAAATTTGCGGAGTCAAACGCGGCTCTGGACTTCCGAATCGACGGCAACGACGCGGAGATCACTTCGACCTACGCGCCCTGGATCTTGCGGGTGCCCTTTTGCGCAGCCGTCGATGCGCAGAAACGGCTGGCTGCTGCCTCGGCGCCCGAGGGCCATGTCTGGCGCCTCCTACGCGGCCCTGGCTGCCGGTTCGGGACGCCTGGCTGCCGCGGACTGGGCCTTGGCGCAATTCTCCAAGTTGGATGCGCCGGCCCGGGTGGAGATCATGGGCGAGTGGTTGGCTGGGACCAAAGCGCGCGAGAAGTAGGACCGCCTCTCGTGTGGGCGATCTCCGTCGGGAAGCCCCAAAAAGGCTCAAGAACCTGCTGAAAAGGGCCGATGGGACCTTGGTGAAGACAGAGAGCCGGGTGGGACAGACGCTCGCCGCGGCCGCTGACGCGGCCAACAAGGCGCCACACTGTTCCGAGCAGATTGGGAGGCTTTCGCCCGGCTCGGTCGAGATCAGCCTGAACCGCTGGAGAGCCCCGATGGCGTCCCGGTAACGCCGGCGATTCGCGATATCAGGGTTCGCAAGGGGGGGGAAAAAGCTCGTGGCGCAGATGGAAGACAGACGGCTCGCGGGGGACGCGCTCCGAGAAAGCGAGGAGAGTTATCGGATGCTCCTCGACGGAATCCAGGACCACGCGATCTTCATGATGGACCCGGGGGGGCGCATTGTCAGTTGGAATGCCGGCGCCGAACGAATCAAGGGTTATGGAGCCGACGAGATCATCGGTCGGAATTTCTCCTGCTTCTTTCCGCCTGAAGATGTGGGGCGGGGCAGGCCGGAGGAAGTACTCCGGATGACCGCCACAAACGGCCGTCATGAGGAACAAGGCATGCGCGTGAGGAAGGACGGCTCACGCTTCTTGGCCAGTCTAACTATCACGGCGTTGCGCGACCCAGCCGGAAATCTGCGGGGGTTCTTCGAGTTCAGCCACGATCTCAGCGCGAGCAAGGAGTCAGAGGCGAAGTACCGAGGGCTCCTGGAGGCGGCTCCCGATGCGATGGTGGTGGTGAACCACGACGGGGAGATCGTCCTTCTGAACGCTCAGGCGGAGAGGACGTTCGGATACCGCCGCGACGAGCTGGTCGGGCAACCGGTGACGAACATCATCCCGAAAGGCTTCGCGGAACGGCTGATCGCAGACGGAACCCGAACCGCAGCCGAGGCTCTGGCACAGCAGATCGGCACGGGAATCGAGCTTTTCGGGCGGCGTAGGGACGGAAGCCAGTTCCCCGTGGAGATCATGCTGAGCCCGCTGGAGAGCCCCGAAGGCGTCCTGGTGACGGCGGCCGTCCGCGACATCAGCGCGCGCAAGAAGGCCGAGCTGCTTCTCCTGCGCACGATGGCGGAGCTCAACCGCTCGAACGAGGAGTTGGCGCAATTTGCCTACGTTGCTTCTCACGATTTGCAGGAGCCTCTCCGGATGGTGGCCAGTTACACCCAGCTCTTGTCAGATCGGTACAAAGGGAAGCTGGATTCCGCTGCCGACGAGTTCATTTCGTTCGCGGTGGACGGGGCCAATCGCATGCAAAGGTCGATTCAGGATCTCCTGGCCTATTCGCGGGTCGGGACAGGAGAGAAGAATGTCGGGGACATTTCCAGCGAAGAAGCGTTCGAGCAGGCGATAGCGAATTTGCGTGGCGCGATCGAAGAAAGTGGCGCGCTGCTGACGCACGACCCCTTGCCCGCGGTCCTGGCGGACGAGGGGCAGTTGGTTCAGCTGTTTCAGAACCTCGTCGGGAACGCCATCAAGTACCGAAATCCCGGAGTTCCCCAGATACACGTCTCATCCGCCAAGGATGGCGGCAAGAACGACGAGGCAAGATGGATTTTTTCGGTGAGAGACAACGGGCTGGGGATCGAGTCGAAGTACTTCAAGAAGATATTCGGCATGTTTCAGCGCTTGCACAAACGGGAGGAGTACTCCGGTACCGGCATAGGCCTGGCCATTTGCAAGAAGATCGTCGAACGACACGGCGGCAGCATCTCGGTCGAGTCGCAACTTGGGCAGGGTTCTACGTTTCGCTTTGCCTTGGCAGCTAGCAAGGGGAAATCATGAAGACAATCGGAAAAGAGGGTATTCCCCTGGAGGTTCTCTTGATCGAAGACAATCCCGGCGATGTCCGGCTGACGCGGGAAACCCTGTGTAGTGGTAAGAGGTCCATCCACTTGCACGTGGCTACCGACGGCGTGGAGGCCATGGAGTTTCTGAGACAGAAGGAGGGCAAAGTCCGCGCCCCTCGCCCGGATCTCATCTTGCTGGACCTGAACCTCCCCAGGATGGATGGCCACGAGGTTATGGCTCAGATCAAGGGGGATGACAGCCTGAAAACGATACCGACCATCATTCTGACCACGTCCGACGCGAAAGCAGACATTGCGAAAAGCTATCAACTGCATGCGAATTGCTACCTTACCAAGCCCGTACAGCTGGACGCGTTCAATTGTCTCGTGAAGAGCACCAGTGACTTCTGGCTGAGCACGGTGACGTTGCCGCCACCAAGCCAGCCCCAATGAGCAAGAATGGGCAAGAAATCGACCCAAACGCTTCTCCTGGTTGAAGACAACCCCGGAGATGCTCGCTTGCTTCGCGAGATGCTCGTCACGCCGGGCTCAAACAGAATGGAGTTGAGGCAGACCGGGTGCATGAGCGAGGCCGAGAAGTATCTTGGGGAGCATGCGGTTGACATCGTCTTGCTCGACCTGGGGCTGCCCGACACGGAAGGGCTGGAGGCGGTTCGGCGGGCCCACGCCGTCGCGCCCCGGGTTCCGCTGGTGGTGCTCACGGGTCTCGACGACGAGTCGCTGGCCGTCCAGGCTTTGCAGGAAGGTGCGCAGGACTATCTGGTCAAGGGCCAAATCGAAGCGCGCGGGCTGCTACGGGTTCTGCGCTATGCCGTCGAGCGCAAGATCACGGAAGACGCGTTGTTCGTGGAAAAAGAACGGGCTCAAATTACGCTCAACTGCATCGGCGACGCTGTCATTTGTACGGACTTCTCGGGCCAAATCACCTTCCTCAATGTCGTGACAGAGAAGATGACCGGATGGCCAAAGCAAGAAGCGGAAGGCCGGCCCGTCACAGAAGTGTTCCGTATCCTGGACGCCACGAGCTGCGAAACCATCCCGATTCCGATGGGAATCGCACTCGGACAGAACCGGACCCTACAGTTGCCTTCGAACTGTATCCTGATCCGGCGCGACGGAGTTGAGATGCCCATCGAAGGCTCGGTTGCCCCTATTCACGACCGTCAGGGGAATGTCACGGGAGGGGTCATCGTTTCTCGCGACGCAAGCTCGGCCCGGGCCACGTCGCTGCAGATGAGCCATTCGGCCGAGCATGATTTCCTGACCGGGTTGCCCAATCGAATGCTCCTGAACGACCGGGTCACCCAGGCGATCGTCTTGGCCCGGCGTCATACGAAACAGGCGGCAGTGATGTTCTTGGATTTGGATGGCTTCAAGCACATCAACGATTCCCTGGGGCATTCTGTCGGCGACAGACTTCTCCAATCCGTCGCAAGACGCTTGGTGGATTGCGCGCGCGCTTCGGACTCGGTCAGCCGGCAGGGAGGCGATGAATTCATCGTGCTGCTTTCTGAAATGCAACATCCGGAGGATGCCGCCATCGCGGCGAGCAGGATGCTGCAGGCGGTGGCGGAGCCTCATTCCATCGGTCAGCACGATCTTCACATCACGGCGAGTATCGGCGTGAGCGTCTATCCCGACGACGGACTTGACGCGGAGACGCTCATCAAGAACGCGGACACTGCGATGTACCAGGTAAAGGAAAACGGTCGTCAGAACTATCAGTATTTCAAACCCGCGATGAACGCTCGGGCGGTCGAGCGGCAATCCATCGAGCAAGGTCTGCGGCGTGCCTTGGAACGAAACGAATTCGCGCTGCACTACCAACCCAAGGTCAACTTCGAGATCGGAGCGATCACCGGCGCGGAGGCGTTGATACGCTGGACGCATCCCACCCTGGGAGCGGTCCCTCCGGCGCAGTTCATTCCCATCGCGGAGGACTGTGGCCTCATCCTGCCCATCGGCAACTGGGTGCTCCGTCAGGCTTGCAAGCAAGCCCAAGCCTGGGTGGATGCCGGCTTGCCAATGGCAACCATGGCGGTGAACGTCTCCGCAAAGCAGTTTCTGGACCCGGACTTCCTGGAGGGTTTGTTCGCAATCCTCGACGAAACCGGCTTGGACCCGAGATTGCTCGAGTTGGAGCTGACCGAGTTCGTCCTCATGAAGCATTCCGAGTCCGCGGCATCCATCCTCCAGACCTTGAGGGGAAGAGGGGTGCAGGTGGCGGTCGATGACTTCGGCACAGGTTATTCCAGTTTGAGCTGTCTCCGAGGATTCCAGATAGACGCGCTCAAGATCGATCAGTCCTTCGTCGGTCAGATCAACGCACCTGGTGACGATAGGTGCATCGTGACAGCTGTGATCAGCATGGCCAGGAGTCTGAAGCTGCGGGTCGTTGCGGAGGGCGTGGAAACCCTGGAGCAGCTGTCATTTCTTCGGACACACGGATGTGACGAGGCGCAAGGGTACTTCATCAGCCGGCCGGTCGCCCCGGAGCAATTCGCTACGCTGCTCAGGACCGGTATTCCGGTACCGTCCGTCGGCGGTCAGGGGTGAGGCGGATTTGGCATGGGTCGTCGCTCGACCGCTAACGCTTTCCTGCGGCCCCAAGGGTCGCCAGGGCCGCCAAGAAGGCGCGCAGGTCGGCCGGCCCCTGCATGGCAGTTTTGTGGACACGGGCCATGTCCAAGTCTTCGTAGGCGTGGGCCACGACATTGCGGAAGCCGGTGGCGCGAGTCAGGCGTTCGGAAAGACCGGCTTCTATGACGCCGGCACTTGAAAGCTTGCGGAAGGCTTCGCCGTGGCAAAGAAACACTGGCTTCCCCGCCGGATCACCATATTCGGCAAAGGCAATCCGACGGTCTTGATAGCGGATGTCCAATTCCAAGGCGCATCCATCATGGCTGATTCCGTAGGCGAAAAACAGATGGCGGGGCCTCCGCCAGGCGCAAAGGCGACTCGCCGCACACATGGGCTGAGCCCCACCAGGACGCGAGCGCCTCCCCACATGTACTGGGTCAATCGACAAACCAATGGGGCCGCTCCCCGCACGCACGGAGTACCCTGTGACCCGACCATGCCGTCTTCGCCGCCGGAACACGCAGCGGGCAGGGGGAAGCCACGCGAAGCTTGCCGGAAGCGTATATGGGAGTAATATACAGCTCGTGAAGGGATTCCCAGACGAACTCACGCGCTGTGTGGGATTCGAGTGGGATACGGGAAATGCAGACAAGAATTGGGACTTGCACCAGGTCACTCGCGGGGAGGCCGAGGGTGTCTTCTTCAATCGGCCGTTCATCGTCGCTCCAGACTCGGCGCACTCCCAGCGCGAGCCTCGATACGCGGCCTTGGGCAGAACCGACCAGGGGCGCCAGCTCACGGTCGTGTTCACCGTGCGAGCAGCCTTGGTGCGAGTCATCTCTGCGCGAGACATGAGCCGGCGAGAACGGAGGATCTATGGGCAAGCGAGCAGCAAAGAGTAGGAAGGCGATTCCCAGCTTCGCCAACGAGGACCAGGAACGACGTTTCTGGGCCAAGGAAGACGCGGCTGAGTACTTCGACTGGGACAAGGCCGTGCAACCGGCTTTCCCCGACTTGAAGCCGACGACCACGGCGATTTCTCTTCGACTGCCGGTCGCGATGCTCGAAGACTTGAAGAGTCTGGCCAACAGGAGGGATGTTCCGTACCAATCGCTCATGAAACTCTATCTGTCGGAACGAATCTGGCGGGAAAGAACCAAGAAGGCTTCATGATATCGATGGACAGATAGCGCGGCGCTGACGCCCTGCAAGAGCTGCGGCCAGCCAGTTGTGCTGCTGGCCGCCCAATAGGAGTACAGGACAAGCGATCCCAGGGAACGGTTCCGCGCCTGGAGGCGCCGACTGGTTCGTCCTTAGCAATCGAGCATCACGGTGTCACTACGGACAGGTCAATCGCAGATAGCCGGAATCGCCCGCGCCGACCAGGTCAAGGTCTTTCTTGAGTGCGTTGATCGCCAGGCGCGCCGCCACTTTGCTGGCGCTGACGTTGAACCCGTCCACATCGATCATCTGCGAGCCTGCGGGCGGGATGATGGCGGTGTCAGATGATGCGCCGATCTGCCAGTCCCAACTGATGCTCGGGGTGCTGCTGGGCTTCCACTGGCTGCCGCTGGTGGAACTGCCCGTGCCGGTTGCTGTCACACTGCCGGTTCCGCTGCTGCTCCCGGTTCCACTGGCGACGCCGGTTCCCGTTCCACTGCCCGTGGTTGAGCCGGTCCTGGTGC
>Ga0247845_1000148_pt1 | contig 14691 bp, 14 predicted proteins | sample PFST25metaG_2_FD_186008 | JGI IMG/M metagenome (GOLD analysis project Ga0247845, IMG submission 186008) | Peat soil microbial communities from Stordalen Mire, Sweden - P.F.S.T-25 | ecosystem: Environmental > Terrestrial > Soil > Wetlands > Peat | place: Sweden: Norrbotten County, Stordalen Mire...
AGAGCGGTCATGTTTCGGTGGACGAGGCGCCCGGACGGCAAGGCGCGACGAGGGCGCATACTTGACGTATGTAACCGAGGAGCAACGCAGCCGGCCGGGATGGATCGGCCGCCCAAACGTGGCCGAAGTTTTGACCGGAGGCACTAGTTCGCCCGCGGCCCTGCCGTGATAGCATAACATGCGGCGACCGGTGTCTTTCTCCGGCGCTCGCAAGACTCGGACCCCACGTGGAACGACCCTCGGCGCAACGGAATCGTCACGCCACGGGCGGCATGCAACCCATGCTGCCGCCGGGCGAGATTATTCCTGGCACGCGCTATCGCATTGTCACGCGTGTGGGCACGGGCGCCATGGGCGCGGTCTATCTGGCCGAACACGTGGACTTGGAGAAGCGCGTGGCGCTCAAGACCCTGCTCGCGGCCAAAGCACGCGACCCCAAGGCCGTCGAACATTTCCGGCAAGAAGCGCGCGCGGCCTCGAAGATCGGCAATCCCAACATCTGTGATGTGACGGACTTTGGCCAGTTGCCGGACGGCCAGGTCTTCTTCGTCATGGAGTATATCGAGGGGCCTACCCTGCGCCGCGAGTTGGAGGGGGACGAGCCGATCGGGATCGAGCGGAGCATCGCGATCTTGCGTCAGGTGTGCAAGGCGCTGGGTGCCGCCCATGGCAAGGGCATCGTTCACCTGGACGTGAAGCCTGACAATATCATGTTGGCGAAAAGCGGCCGCCGTCGCGACCTGGTCAAGGTCGTGGATTTTGGCATCGCCGGGCTGATCAGCGTCGAACCTCCGCCCGAAGGCATGGCCGCCGCGGACAGCGTGTTCGGTACCCCAGACTACCTGGCCCCCGAGCGCATCCGGGGCAAGGGCTACGACCACCGGAGCGATATCTATTCGCTCGGGGCCATGGCCTACGAGATGCTCACCGGCGCCAGTCCATTCTGGAACAAGGATGTGATGGTCACGGTTGCCCAGCACATCACCGACAAACCCCAGCCCCTCCGACAACGCGCGCCCGGAGCACAGATCCCGGCGGAGCTGGAAACGCTGGTGCTGCAGATGTTGGAGAAGAATCCGGCGGAGCGGCCCCAGAGCATGGCGGTGGTCGAGGCCATGCTCTGTGAAGCGCAGATCGCAGCGAGGGTGCAGACAGACTGGGACGACCTTGAACTGCCCGACGTGGACGAAGACTGGCGGAAGAAGCTGGCCGACAAGATGCCCTCTCCGCGCTCGCGCCGCCTGCGCCGCCTGGCCTTGGGGCTGGCTCTGGTGGCGGCGGTAGGACTAGGCGCGGCGCTATTCTTCGGTCTGCGGCCGCCGCACGAAATCGTCGCGTACACGCCGGTGTTTGTGGAGATTACCAAGACCGACGAGGCTGAAACCGTGGCGCCATTCCTGCGCAAGGCCGCCGCTGCCGCTGAGGCCGAGCAGTACTTTCAGCCCATTGAACAATCCGTCCTGCGCAATATCGAATGGGCGGAGAAGGAGGCGCAGCGGCTCGGCACGACCTCGGGGGGAGCCGCTTCTTTGCGCCGCATCTATGGCAATCAATTCCGCAGTCTGGGCAACGCCCTTATGGCAGCGGGCCTCTCCGACCTGGCGGGGCTGCGCTTTCGCGAAGCCCTGCGCTTCCTCCCCGGCGACACGGAACTGCGCGCGCGGGCCGGGAAAACCACCGACTCCCGCCGCGTGGGAGACAAGGCAGAAGCTGCGTCGGCTGCGCCGAAAACGTCCGATGAGGACCTGGCCCGCAGCGCAGCCGCGAACCTGTTTTCAGCGGTAACCAGCGGCCATTTCACCAGGGCTTGGACCCATCTGACGAGGCTGCTGGAAGTAGACAAGCAAGGGAGCCAGGTCGCCCGCCTGTCGGATGATTTTCGCAAACGAGCGCAAGAGCAATGGGACAGCGGCAAACGGGCGGACGCCAGGCTCACCTACCAGGTCGTTTCCGAGCTCGATCCCAAGGATTCGGTGGCGCAGGAAAGGGCGAAAAGCCCGGTCCCTGCGGAACCGGGGCCATCGCTTGAAGACACGTCTCAGGCGGCCAAGCCCGCGCCCAAGAAGGCCGGCGCCGAGATGCCCGAGGAGTCGCCGCGTGATCGCGTTCGCGCCGCGCACGCCGCCAACGAGGGAAAGGAGGCCCTGGCGCAGGGTAACCTGAATGGCGCCGAGACTGCCTTTGACCGCGCCATCCGCGCAGACCCCACGAATCCAGAAGCGATCGCCGGCTTGGCCGAGGTGGCCTTTGAACGTGCCCGCTACACGGACGCATTGGACTACGCCCGGCGGGCGGTTGCCTTTCGTCCCCAGATACCCCGCTATCACGTCATCTTGGGTGACGCCTACTTCAAGTTGCTACGCTACGACAGAGCCCTTGCCTCCTATGAGCGCGCCCGCGCCCTATCGCCCCAGGATGAGGGAGTGAAGGCCCGTCTCGGTCGCGTGCAGGCCCGACTGGGGAAGTAGCGACTGGAGAATGCCCTAGAAGGTCCGGGTCAGGCCCGCGCCCAACATGGTGGTGCCCGAGCGTGGTGCGACGTAGAGAAAAGCACCCCCCAGGGTGGCGGCCACAGCGCCCACACCCAGCATGGCCGCCCCCCACCACTTGGTGGAAAGGACCCACGGACAATGACCATCCGGGTCCTTGTTTTGGGCCGTGCAGCCGACTTCCTTGCGGTCGAAAGTCAGCGTGATCAGGCCACTGGCCAGCAAGACCACCCCGCCGGCCAAGGTGGCAAGTCCCGCTGTGCGATAGGGGAAGTGCGAAGGGATGGCCACCAGCTCCAGGTCCATGCTCTCGTCCACACCGCTGACCACTGTGAAGGTCCGCTCCAGCGTGTCATAGCCGCGCATGAGCAAGCGCAGGTGGTGCATACCTCCAGCCAGCTCCACATCGAGGGGCGTGACGCCGACACTCTTGCCATCCAGCACCACCGCGGCAGAGGCCGGACGGGACCTCACAACAAAGCGGGCGGGTGCTCGCGCCACGGTCTCCAGCCTTTCGCGCAAGGCGGAGGCTGCCAATCCCATCTTCTCGCCCGCTTCTTCCACGCCGCAGGTTTCGCACCGTTCGCGATTGCTGCCGAGAACGGCGCCGGTCCGTCCATTGATGATGTCCATGGTCACCACGTAGGTCTTGTTGCTTTCGCTGACCTTGGCATTGATGAGGTAGCTCGCAGACAGCGCGGAAGCCATGGCCGGAAAACAAGAGGCGTCCCGACAGCTTGCCAGGGGCAGGTTGGGGCCAACCAGTGTCTTCTGCACGTCATCCTCTGATAGCACCTCGAAATGCACGGCAGACAAGCCCTCGAGCAGGCGGCGAGCAAAGAGCTGTTGAAGGCCTTTGGGTATCCTTCCCTCGAACTCCAGGCGGGCCACGGCCACCCTTTGGGTGCCGATCGCATCCAGCTGGGCGTGGGCGGGGCGCGCCAGCACGGTGGTCAAGCAGCAGAGAGTGCAGAGACGCACCAGGGTCAGCATCGAAGGGGACATTGTACAAGGAATCGTCCCGCCCGACATCATTGCTGGTAAGATACGCAAAACCTTGCCGACGGAGGTCTGGCTTGATACGAGAACGCAGTTCTTGGGTGATGCTGGCGATGCTTATCGGGATGGCTGGGACCGGATGCCGAAGATCCAATCCGGCCTATCGGTGGCCAATCGACGCAGCGAGGGGCCCCGATAGGGGCGCCGACTCGCCCGCATCCATCGACGCACGCATCGACGCACCTATCGACGCACACGTTGACGCAGCCATCGACAAGGTCAGTGTGGATACCTTGCCGGATCTGGGCAGTCTAGAGTTGGGCGGTCCAGAGCTGGGCTATCGAGATGCGGGCCAGGAGGTGGCAGACGCGGGCATCGTCGATGCTGCGCAAGATCAGCGACCCGACGGGCGGGACGCTTCCCTGGATAGGACGGATGTGGCTGATCTCCCTCGCGACGCGAGTGGAGTTTTCGTCGCCGGGGATGCCGCGGATGCCCCGTCTGATGCCACGCCGGGGCTGAATAATGACGGAAGCGGAGACGCCGGGCAGGGTGAGCCCGCCGTGCAAACGAGCGATGCCGGCGAAGATGGCGGCGCGACGGAAGTCTCCGCGGAACCAATGCCCACCGAGGCCGGCGCCGCCGAGGCCAGTTCAACCGACGATGCCACGTCTGCGTGAACGCCTGCCTCGGCCCGAGGCGATAGACTACAGCCCCAGCTCTGCGATGCTGGCCGACAAGATCTTCGCGGAGCGGGTGAGTTTTTCGATCTCGTTTTCGTCAAGATTGAGCTGCAAGACCCTGGCCACGCCGCGCCGGTTGATGACGGTCGGCAAACTGAGGCACACGTCGGACAAGCCATACTGTCCGGTGAGGAGGCTCGACACCGACAAGACCGTACTTTGGTCGCGCACGACGGCCTCCACGATGCGCAGCAGCCCCGAGGCGACCGCATAGTAGGTCGCGCCCTTGCGCTCGATGATGTGGGAGGCCGCGTCCCGCGTCTTGAGGAAGATCTCCTCCATCGCGCGGGCTTCGACCTTGGGCCAGCCTTCGCCAGCGAGGTCGGCGAACCGGACTCCCGCGATGTTGGCCAGGGACCACACCGGAACCTCACTGTCACCATGCTCGCCTATGATGTGTGCGTGCAGGCTGCGTGGGTCGACATCGAAATAGTTGGCCAACAGGGTGCGAAACCGGGCGGTGTCCAGGATCGTTCCTGATCCGAACACGCGCCTGCGGCTGAGCCCGGAAATCTTGTGGGCTGCGTAGGTTAGGACGTCGACCGGGTTCGTGGCCACCAGAATGATGCCTTCCGGATTGACCATGGCGATTTCGCCGACGACGTTGCGAAGGACAGCAATGTTGCGCCTGAGCAGGTCCATGCGGCCCTCGCCCGGTCGCTGGCTGGCGCCAGCCGAAACCATGGTGACCAACGCCCCTTTGCAATCATCATAGGTACCCGCCCACACCCGGACCGCTTGATTGAAGGGAACCGCGTGGTCGAGGTCCATGGCCTGGCCTTCGGCGCGAGCCTGATCCGCGTCGATCAGAACAATCTCGCTGGCCAGGCCGCTCAGCACGAGCGAGTAGGCGAAGGTGGCACCGACGTTGCCGGCGCCCACGATGGCAATTCGAACTGGCTCATTCATTGGGCCCCTATCTTACGTGCCAACTGTCCGGCGCACACAGGATTCTTCCGTGCTGACCGATGCGCCTCGGGGAGCAAGAGACCGTGCTAACTGTCTTTTGCCCAACCACGAACACGCCGGCCGCTGCGGCCCAACAGTTTGCAGCGCACCATCGACACCCCCTGAAGGGATCTAAGTTGGATGCCAAAGCCGGAACCGCGGTTTCACGGTCTGCGTCCAACGCTCCCCGCCTCAACAGAATTCTGAGGCCACGGTGCAATAAGGAGCATCAGATAGCTAAGGAAGCATCGCCTGTTCGCCGCTGCCATAACAGGCATGAGGTTTGCACTGGCAGAACAGTAGACGGAGGATTCCATGCGCAATCATCCATTCAACGTGCTTCTTCTCGCCACGGGCGGCCTCTTCATAGCTGCCTGTCCCAATGGCAATGACACAAACCGCGACGCAAACAATAATGATGCCCTCGCGGGGACGAACAAGGATGGACCGCCGAACCTGGATTCGACGACGCCGAGTTCCGACGCTGGGCTTGCCTGTTGTCCATCTGGGTCCATTCTCTACGATTGCCAAGAGCCAGGCGGCGGAGCGGGGTTCGCTTGCCACAATCCCGCCCTCGGCTGCGCGTCGTCGCTGACTTGCGGGCAGGGATGCGACCCGCAGGTGTCGGGACGCTGTCAATGCGTGCAGACTGGTGCGTGTATTTTGGGCTATCACCCCGACCCGACCCTGTGCAAGTGCGTGCCCAATCAAGATGCGGAAGCCATGCCGCCGGTCGACGCCGAGCCCGCATGCGTAGACAATGTCCTGTGCATCGAAGGGGATCACTTCGATACGACCCTGTGCAAGTGTGTGCCCAATCAAGATGCGGGGCCCGCGCCACCGGTCGACGCCAAGCCCGCATGCATAGACAATGTCCTGTGCATCAAGGGGGATCACTTCGACACGACCCTGTGCAAGTGCGTGCCTGACACTTCCCCGCCCACACCCGGCTGCAGCAACGCGACCGACTGCACCGGCGCCCTGCCCGCTCTCTGTCAGCAGTGTGCGGATGGCAGCTACGGCTGCGCGCACTTCACGTGCGTCGCCGGCCAATGCCAAGTGGCGTACTGCCCCTAGCGTTCCACGCATGCTGTCTAGGAGAACATCGCAAGCTCCTGTCGACTGCTTGCCACCGCCGAGGGGTTCTGCTATCGGCCCGACCCAGGGTGAGCAGAGGAAGGTACCTGCGAGGTTGGGAATCGAAATGGGGGTGGCATGCTTGCCCACTTCTCCAACATGGCCCGATCGTCACACGTTACGCAGTTCTCGTTGAGCGCGTAGCATCGCCCAGCGATCTCTGCGCGAAGGGTCTGCTCGTCCGCACCCCACAGACGCGCACAAGCGACATTCTTCGCCGACCTGGGAAAATCGACCATTTCCGGTCGGAAGCCCTCGGGGCGGATCACCTGGCTCGGGCTGGCGGGGCACTCCCGCTTGGCGAAGAGCATGGCCTGAGCGTCAGCCCACGAGAATGTTCCGTCGGGAAGGGAGTGGGCGAGCAGGGCCGATCTTGGTTCGCAAGAGGTCGACCCGCTGCAAATTCGGTACGCTGGCCCCTTCAAAATCCTGGGCAAGCAGCCGGGCTGGGTGCAGCTCGAGGCGGCGTGGACAGATGGTTCGAGGGTGACAGGTTGGACGCTCGAAAGACATACGACGTCGCAGGTCGCGCCTGTCGAGCGCCGGATTGAAGGCCAGTCGGAAAGGGTGGGCCGTTGCAGTGAGCGACTCATGCTCGCAAAGTTCACGCTTCGCGAGCAAGCTCCCATCGCGGTTTCGCCTGGGGGTTCCATCTGGGCCTGGGCCGCTCGGACGGTCACCGTCGATGCGGTGCCCCTGTGTCGCTCCGACCGCTAAATACAGGTGATCGGCGTTCCCGGCTGGCTCAGCGACTCCTGCTCAGAGTACGAACATATCTGGATGCACGCGCGCGACGTGGTCTGGACGCGGCCATGACCGCGACCACGACCTTCTGCGGCTGTCCGCATCGCCTGCAAGAATACCTGGGTGCGCGGGTCGAGGCACTCCAGCGCAATCAGGCCTTCATCGACCAGTACCGAGATCCCCGCGACAAACACCTGGCGCGACGTGAGGCCATCTTCCCTGCCGGGACCTGGTGGCTACGTCGCTTCGCCGGCGTGAAGTGCGCCGACGTGGGAGAGTCTGCACCGCCGAGCTGACCGACAGCAGCTTTCCGCTTCCTTTGCGGCGCCTGGCCAGTGCCGACGTCTGCCTTCGACGTGCAAACGTAGCCGCGCTCACGGGCGGTTGTCCGTCGAAAACTGTATGCGTCTACGCGACCGGCGGTCGGTGCCAGGGCAGGATCCGGGTCACCAGCCCACGTCCTCCAAGACAACCTCGGTGAGGTTCTATTCGAGTTGCGCATTTCAGCACATTTGGCAAGATCAGAGCTATGTCCGCCCGACAGAACGGTCCTTTGGGTTTTCATCTACGGCTCGACGACAAACTTGCGCAGAGTTTTCCCCCGTTGGGCCATTCCCTGAGATTGTCTCTACCTGGATCGATAGGCACGAGGACCTGGCATGTAGCCGCGGGTCTCAGCCAACGCAGAGCGCATGAGCACCAAAACCACCCGCCGGGGGGGGCGCCCCTCAAGCAGTTTCAGCAAGCCCTTATCGATATGCAGATCAAGGTGAGAGAAGGTCACGGGCGGAAAGCCGTGGAGAAGTTGGAGGACAAGGATCTCGGAAGGATTCATGATGGACAAAGGATGCACAAGGACATTGCTCCTTTGTTCAACAAAATGTGGGACGTGATGGAAAAGGAGTTCAAGGCGCGTAGCCATGCCTCGGCCGGGGACTCGGTTGGCGTCGCGTCCGGCTATAGGTCAGCGGAACATGACAGAGGGGCTTGGTACAGAGCCTTTCCCAAGTACTACAGGAATACATTGAAGGACCGGCTGGCCACCGGCGACGAATTCGGCCACAAGGCCCTCATCATCATCTTCAGGCATATGAAGGGTAGAAAGGCGCCTCCTGGCTTCAGCGGCCACACGCTTGGCATTGCCGCTGACCTGACGACCCGAGAGAATGGCAAGACTTGGACGGTGAATAGCGACTACAATCATCAGTTGGGATGGCAAAATACCTGGCTCTACAAGTGGCTGGTCGCCAACGCCTGGAAGCACAAGTTCTACCAACTCAAGACCGAGACCTGGCACTGGGAGTACCACAAGGACGGCCCGAGCGAACAGTGCTGGGGCGGCCAAGTCACCCATCGGCCGGTGCCCCCCCCCAAGAGTTAGTTGCGGGTCTTGGGCGGCGCCGCACGCAAGGTCACACAGATCGAGGCCGCCAGCTCAGCGTCGGACAACTTTTCGAGTTCGGTGGCCCAGCATTCGACCTTGAGCTTGGGACGCGAAACCTTCGCATTGTAGAGAGGATCGTCTCCGAAGAGCCAATCTCGGTCCACCAGCAGAAAGCCCTCCTCCGTCTCCTCGGCACGAAAGAATGTGACCGGTTTCTCGGAATTCAGGGCGATCGTCATTTCCTGCTTTAGCGTGAAGATTCCCGCCTCCGGTGGCCCGACCACGATCTTCAGATCTGGGCCGATGAGATGCGCGCTCGGAGCGAGCTCCTCGCCACCTTCATACCTCAGCTTGAAATTCGGCGGGACTGCGATCTCAAGCGCCTCGATTCCGTCTTCAAGTGGCTTGATCCGCACGCGCTTGCCGTCGGCAAACGGTGTCAGGGGCGGAAGCGCTTCCGGCTTGTCCTGCAACGCGGGTCCAGCGGCCGCGTCCGGCCGGAGAACCTGCGGTCTCTGCGCAGCCTGGGAAGGCCTATCGGGCGCGGGTGGAGGAGCGCCCTGCGGCTTCTTCGCGCAGCCGTTGCACAACATCGCGACCAGAACGATGACTGCCAGCTTTGATCCCAAGATAGAACAGATCTACCACGACGCGTGACGTCCCTGCAATTGGGCCAGGCAGTCTTAGTTCCGGCTCTTGGCGGGGACTGCTCGCAAGGTGAGGCATATGGAAGCCGCCCGTTCAGCATCGGCCAGTCGTTCCACCCCCCAAGCCCCACATCGGACCTTGAGCTTGGGGCGCCACAATACAACATCATACTGCCATTCATCAGCGAGATCAGAGCCATCTGATAACTTTCCAAGCCCGATGGAATGAAGCTCATTGACGTGTTGCCGATGTTCCGGGGAATTGGCGTTGCTCAAGCTGATAAGCAGGAACCCCTCCACGGTCTCTTCGGCCCGAACGAACGTGGCCGCATGATCACGGTCGAGGATGAATTGTTCTTGCATCGTCATCGAATAGGCGGGTTGATCTGGTTCCTCGATCTCGACCTGCAGAACATCCGGGCCACTCAGGTAGGCAACCGGACCGATATCTTCGCCTGGGCCTTCCATCTGCAGCTTGAAGTTTCGGGGAACCGTGATCTCGAGCGGCTCGACGTGCTCATCAAGACTCTTGATCACCAGGCGTTTGCCGCAGGCCTGCGGCGTGAGGGGTGGGAGCGCCTCTGGATTGCCCTGCAACGCAGATCCTGCCGCGCCGTCTGGAACCTGTTGTCTCTGCGCTACCTCGGAAAGTCTACCAGGCGTAGGCGACGGAGCGCCCTGCGGCTTCTTTGCGCAACCGTGGCACAACATCGCGACCAGAAAGATGACTGCCGGCTTTGATCCCAAGATAGGGCAAATCTATCATCGTGCGCCAGATCCCCGCAATCGGACGAGAAGAGCCCAAGCGTTAGTTGCGGGTCTTGGGCGGAGCCGCACGCAAGGTGAGACAGATCGAGGCCGCCAGTTCAGCACCGGATAACTTTTCAAGCCCCGCGGCTGCGCACTCGACCTTGAGCTTGGGGCGCGAAACCGTCGCGTTGTAGAGAGGATGGTCTCCGGCAAGCCAATTCCGTTCCACCAGCAGAAAGCCGTCCTTGGTCTCCTCGGCACGAAAGAACGTCGGGGTCTTTTCGGAATTCATCGCGATCTTCATTCTCTCCTTCAGCGTGAAGAATCCCGCCTCCGGCTGTACGACCTCGATCTCCAGATCTGGGCCGATGACATGAGCACTCGGTGCGAGTTCCTCTCCACCTTCATACTTCAGCTTGAAATTCGGGGGGACTGCGATCTCAAGGGCCTCGATTCCATCTTCAAGCGGCTTGATCCGCACTCGCTTACCGTCGGCAAACGGTGTCAGCGGCGGGAGCGCCGCGGGCTTGCCCTGCAACACGGGTCCCGCGGCCGCGTCCGGCCGGAGAACCTGCGGTCTCTGCGCGGCCTGGGAAGGCCTATCGGGCGCGGGTGGAGGAGCGCCGTGCGGCTTCTTCGCGCAACCGTGGCACAGCATCGCGACCAGACCGATGACTACCAGTTCCGATCTCAAGATGGCGCAAAGCTACCACCGCACGCCACCCTCCCGCAACCGCGCACAGAAGGGACAGACTGGAGCGGGTCCAAGCCCTGGCCGTGCCCGTCGCCCGGGGGTGTGGCCGCAGAGCCACACCCGCCCCGCGCGAGCGATCTCGCACTCGGATTGGCCCCGGGAGCCCGATTGGGGTATGGTCGGGCCCTCATCGCGGGGAGAAGCCATGCCGATTCCAGTCGACTCACCGGTTCGATTCGTTAGTCCGCTTGGTGACAAACTGCTCTTCCGTCACATGGAGGGGGAAGAGGAGCTGGGGCAACCGTTCAGATACGACCTGAGCCTGCTGAGTGAGGACGGCGATCTGGTTCTCAGTGACCTGCTGGGACAGGTGGTGACAGTCGAACTCGACCTTCCGGAAACCACGCCGACGCCGAACGACGGGGTTCGTTTCTTCAACGGCTATGTCACCCGGTTTTCGCGCCATGGGGTTGATCGCAACTATCACGTGTACTATGCCACGCTTCGTCCCTGGCTCTGGCTCTTGAGCCAACAATCAAACTACCGAATCTTCCAGAACAAGACTGCTCCGGAAATCATCAAGGAGGTTTTTCGGGCTCACGGCTTGACTGACTTCCAGGAATCCTTGACCGGCGACTACTCGCCGCGTGAGTTCGTGGTGCAGTACAGGGAAACCGATCTCAACTTTGTTAGCCGTTTGATGGAGGACGAGGGGATCTACTACTTCTTCACGCACCAGGCCGACAAGCACACGCTGGTGTTGGCAGATTTCTACGGCGCACACAACAAAGTACCTGGCTATGAGGAGGTGCCGTACTTCCGACCAGGAAGTATGCAGCAGTCTCTGCCAGACCACATTGACGATTGGGAAAGCGTACTGCGGATCCAGCCTGGGACCGTGGTTCTGAACGACTTCAACTTCAAGATCCCCAAAGCCAATCTGCTAGCCAAGCGGTCTGCGCCGAATTCGCACGAAAAGGCCGATTTTGAAGACTACGAGTATCCGGGGAACTATCTGAAGATCGATAATGGCGAGTTACGCGCACGTCTTCGCCTTGAGGAGCTGAACGCACAGTACGAACGAGCCAGGGGGGGCGGCAACGCGGCGGGTCTGGCCACGGGTTTCCTGTTCGATCTAACAGGCTATCCGATTGATTCTGAAAACCGGGAATACCTGGTAACCGGCGCCACGTTCACTATCGAAGGCCTTGACTATGAGTCGCAAGCAGGTTCGAGCGAAGAGGAACCCTTTCGTTGCACACTTGAAGCCATAGATAGTCACTGCCAGTTTCGGACTCAGCGAGGGACGCCTCGGCCAACCGTCGCTGGCCCCCAGACCGCCACGGTGGTGGGCAAGGACGGCGAAGAGATCTGGACCGACGAGTACGGCCGCGTGAAGGTGCAGTTCCACTGGGACCGCGAGGGGAAGGACGACGAGAACAGCTCGTGCTGGGTGCGCGTGGCCCAGATGTGGGCCGGCCCCAAGTTCGGGGCGATCAACATTCCTCGCATCGGGGACGAAGTCATCGTGGACTTCCTGGAGGGCGACCCGGATCGGCCGATGATTACCGGCAGGGTCTACAACGCGGACAACATGCCGCCGTACGCGCTGCCGGACAACAAGACCCAGACCGGCGTCAAGACCCGCAGCACCAAGGGCGGCAACCCGGACAACTTCAACGAGATCCGCTTTGAAGACCTGAAGGGCAAGGAAGAGCTGCACATTCAGGCCGAGCGCGACATGACCACGCACGTGAAGCGCAATCAGTCCACCAACGTGGACGGGGACCAAAGCATCACCGTCATTGGCAACCAGTCAGTCACTATCCAGGGCAAGGGCAAGAGCCCGATTCAGAGTACGACGAGCGTCACCGGCAAGCACACCTTCGACGCCAGCGACACCATCAAGATCCAGGCCCCGACGTCAATCACCCTGGAGTGCGGAGGCAGCACCATAGTGATGGAGCCCGGGAAGATCACCATCACCGCCGGCGGTGGTGCCACCGTCGTGCTCGATGCCAACGCCCTGACCCAGGCGAAAGGTGGTGGCAAGACACTTCACGATGCCAACGTTCTTCACCAGTCGAACGGCGGTGCCAAGGTGCTTCTTGACGCCAATGTCCTGGCCCAGTCGAGTGGAGGGAGCAAGGTCCAGCTGGACGGCGATGCTGCGATGGAGGGCACGGGCACGGCCACGGTGACGGGCGCCACCGAGGGCACGCTGACCGCTGGGGGCGCCACGGTGAAGACGTCCCCCACAGGCGTCGAGGCCTCGGGGCCCAAGATCGACATCACCGGCTCAGTCGCGGTCAACGTTACGGGCGCGATGGTGAAGATCAACTAGGCACCCGCCTCCGCACATGACCCCACCAGGAAATCCCATCATGCGCCGGTTGGAGACCCTGTCCGACCAATGGCAGGAGTTTGCCGAGCAGCCTGACGCGCGGGTGCTCTGCTGGCTGGTGACGCCCGACGAATACGCCATGGTCGATGCCTTCCTGGCCATGGAATCCGAGGCTGAAACGGCCGCATCGCGCGACCTCTTCGTGCGACTGACCTGTCCCTTCGTGGCGGGCCGGTACGGCGAGGCCCTGCTGCGCGAGTTCGTCGAGAAGGCCGCGGCCCTGCACCAGGGCCTGGAAGATCCCATGACGCCTGCCTGGCAGGCCCCGGCAGCAGCACCAGGTGCCCCTGATCCTTTACCCTTCTTGCGCGCATGCGAGTCGTTCATCGCGCACTATGAGCTGCCGGGGTTGCTGGCGCTCCTGCTGTCACCGTCGGAGATTGCCGATCGCGCGGCATTTGCTCAGTGGCTGGCTTTGATCGCGCGGACCGCGTTGCCTCGGATGGCCAAGTTGAGGTTCATTCTGTGCGACGACGCGCGGACGCCAGAGCTGGCCGCCGTGGTGCAGGGGCAGCCTGGGCGGGTGCTGGCGGTGCGGGCCGATCTGGACATGCCGGCGGCTCGGCTGGAGGTGAGCGAGGCGGCGGGATACCTGGACACGCCCGGCGGAAAGTACCGGCATGCGTTCGTCCAACTGACCAATGCCCTGGGCAAGCCGGATCTGGCCGCGGCGGAAACCCACGGCACTGCGGCGCTGGCCATCACGACTGCCGAGAAGTGGTGGGCCTTGGCCATTCCGGTGCACATGGCCCTAGCCGGCGGCCTGACAGCGGCGAAGAGGAATGAGGACGCGAACCGCAGCTACCTGCAGGCCGAAAGCGCGGCCGTGGAGGGCCAGAAAGCCGGCGACCCGCTGTGTGCCAAGCTGCGCGTGCAGGTGCGCCTTGGTCGCGGCAGTTTGCTGATCCAGGCAGGTGCCTGGCGCCTGGCCGCGACGCTGTACAGCGAAAGCGTACCCCTGGCCAAGGCCCTGCCAGATCCCGCGATGGTCATCGATTGCCACCGGCTGGCCTCGCTGTGCCACGAGCAGGACAAGCAGTACCAGCCGGCGTGGCAGCAAGGCGTGGACGGACTGGGATTCGCACGGGGGGTGGACAAGGCGGCCCTGCCGCAAAGCACGCTGGCCTATCTGGGTGAAAGCCTGGCTCGGCTGTGCAAACGTGGCGAGTTCAAGGGCTTGTGGCCGCGCATCGAGCGCGAGTTGGTGAGTCTGCTGGGGCCCAAGTGGCGCCCCACCGCGCATCTGCCGGCAGGACGATCGGCATGACCATCGCGGCCAAGCACCTGGATCCGCTGCTTGGGGTGGACACGCATATCATTTTGATCCCCTCGCCGGCAGGGCCGATCCCGACGCCGTTGCCCAATCCCTACGTGGGCATGGTGTTCGATCCGATGGACTACGTGCCCAAGTTCGGGGCAACCGTGTACATCAATGGACTGCCGCGCGGGACGGCGGGCACCAACGGCCAGGCCCTGCCACCGCACCTGCCGCTGGGTGGACCGTTTGCCAAGCCGCCCACCAACGAGAGCGAGATTTTCATGGGTAGCGCCACGGTGGTGGTGGATGGCAACCCGCAGTCGTCTCTCGGGATGCCGGCGCTGAGTTGCCAGGACATCGGCATGCCCGCACCACCGCGACCGACAAAGAAAGCGACAGCCAAGTCGCTGCTGTTGCCGACCACGACGGTGCTGTCGGTTCCCGCTGGACCGCTGGTGTTGGTCAATGGCCCGCCGACGATTTCGATGCAGGCG
>Ga0247845_1000151_pt1 | contig 14608 bp, 19 predicted proteins | sample PFST25metaG_2_FD_186008 | JGI IMG/M metagenome (GOLD analysis project Ga0247845, IMG submission 186008) | Peat soil microbial communities from Stordalen Mire, Sweden - P.F.S.T-25 | ecosystem: Environmental > Terrestrial > Soil > Wetlands > Peat | place: Sweden: Norrbotten County, Stordalen Mire...
TTTCCTGCCATAATCAGCGTCATCTAAGCATTGTGTCAGCCCAATATCGCATGTACACATCATACACGTGCTTAGGCAGCGGACATCGATAATTGCTGATTCAAGGGACTCGCGCAACGCTTCCCCGCGTCCGTCTCGCCGATCAAGGAAGCTCGAAGATCGCGCCCGTCGTGTCCGCCCCCGTCATGTCGGCCCCGGTGAGGTCGGCGCCGACACAGGTCGCCTCACTGAGGTCGGCGTTGACAAGTTTAGCGCCTCGCAACACAGCATTAGTGAGGTTCGCCTTGGTGAGATTCACGCCAGAAAGGTCGGCCTCGTTGAATTCAGCCCGGTAAGATCCGCCTTGATAAGGGTTGCTCGAGTAAGGTCAGCTTCTTCGAGGTCAGCCTCGGTGACGTTAGCCTCGGTGAGGTCAGCTGCGTGAAGGCTCGCTTGGGTGAGGTCAGCCCCTCTAAGGTTAGCTTCGATAAGATTCGCCTGGGTGAGGTCGGCCCCGGTAAGGTACGCCCCACTGAGATCTGGCCGTATCTCCGGATGCGCCGCTCTCCATTGGTTCCAGACTGATACTCCCTGCAGGAGCAGCTGGACGTGTGATTGATTTGCCATGGTAAGTCTTGCCTCTGCGTCTTCTGCACTCGTCTGCGCTTCTCAACTACTTCTTCGAGAGCTGTAGGTAACATTTGCCACAATCGTTCGCACGTAGTTCTGTCTTCGAGCAGCTTAAAGTAAAAAGATTTCTGCTTTTCTGATCTCAATGCGACCGGACAGCGTCCCAGCCAAGAAACGTAGAATGTGAGATGTTGCAGCAACTCTTGCCTAAAAAGTGTATGTCGCGAAGGATTTGAGCCAATCAAAAGTCAATTCGAGATTAACTCTTTGGCGGATAGTATTCATGGACAGCTTCGTTGAGGTGCGCCTGACTATCTTGCGGCCTGTATTTGCCTTCTTTGTCAAAGTTCATGGATTTTGGGTAGCCACAAGCATTCCAAATTGAATCAAAACACGGTTTCATCGCCATCGCAGACTCCACACCGAATTCTGGAATGAGAGTTTCAGCGACTTCTAAAACATTAGTGTCTATTGTTGCTCCGAACGCGTCTGGGTAACAAGTCCATGATTTTGAAAGATCATATCCTTCCACACCAGTTAGCGTCAAAAACGTGAAGATCGGAGGGGTCACGCCTAAGTGTTGGAGGCAATCTAGGTAATCTCTCACACAATCAATCACCCCGCTCTCCAAAAAATCGATATTAAGATGCTTGGTGCCGTTCTCGTTCAACATCATTCCCTCAGAAGCTTCAATAATGCCGTTAGTGTGCAGCTGAACTTTGGTATATTGAGCCCATTTGGTCTCTATGTTGCGATTATCTACTGGGTCCGGAGTTCTATAAACATAATAACAAAACTTAAGAATTCCATTGAGATTGAATCTACGAGTTATTTTTGAATGTGGGCCTACATTGCTAAAGCCGCCCGCTCGACGGAACATCGGCTTTAGTGCTTCTGAGTCTTTGAATAAAGCGTTGAGTTCATACCGCTTGCCAGCAACGAACGCATCAGCGGGTATTAAGTGAAGTAATATTTTTGCGTCAGTTTTAAAGGGCAAGACACTATCGGCATCGTAAGGAGCATACGACACACTGCTATTCTTAAAACTCCTGATCATCTGTGTTCTAGCTTCGCTCAGTGTAAATGCTGCGCGCATATCGTCGACATTCATCGGGTACACACCGTTCGACCTTCTCCCATAAAACACGTCGCTGTCTTTGAGCTTGATTCGATGAGGCGCGTTAACGCTCTTACGGATTCTAAAAACAAAGGCAACTTTCGATTGCAAGACATCAATGTCACGAAAGTCTATTGAGTAAATCGGGGGTTCCAAATTGTATTTTACATAATCGCTGATTTTGTCTCTAATGGCTGTGCTTTGCTCCTTGCTGAATGACAATCCTACGAGTGCTTTCGGTACTCCCTTTCTGTCTTCAATGCCGTATATCAAGAGGCCGCCATCTGTATTCGCAAAAGCCGAAATATCCTGCAATATCTCCTTTTTTTCAGTTTTGTTTAGCTGGGTCTCGCAGATCTTGCTGGGCAGTTCGCGTTTGTACTCCAAGTTGATATCTTCAAGCACCCCCTCATCAACTAAAGACTGCAAGAGCTTCTCATCTATCGCATCAAAGTCAATGCTCGCCATTTTTCGACTTCCTGTGATCTATGTCGCTCCTCTCCAGTTGCCATTCTCGTCAAAGTAAAAAGAGCCGTGCTTGCCTGCCGCTCGCCAAACGACGTCGAGCTGGCGTTTCAAGAAATGAGCAGCTTGTTCAGGCGTGCCGAGGTCACTCAAGTGTCGAAGAATCTTAGCTTTGGGTGTTAGTTCATTGCTAGCAATCCGATTCATACGAAAAGCCTCGAGGCTCCACTTTAGCGGGTCCAACCACATAGTGCAACCTTTGGTATTTTGAAAGCAGAGTGTGAGGTATATTGGAGGCTTCACACCGCGATCTGCAAGGAGAGACACATACTGAGGCAATTGAGCAACAAGTTCAGGTTCATATCCACCTAGTACCCGCTCTTGTCGTATTTCGGCTGATATCGTCTTTGTTGCCTCTAAAATCCCATCTTCAAACACTTCAACCAGATTCTGAGTTGTGTCCAAGCTTGTCCAAGGTTCAAAACTTAAGACAGAATAAGGTTTGGTCGCTAAGGCGTGACCACGTTTCAAGCACTCTGTTAGGTTCTCACTCGATTTGCCTTGATTTGACGCAAGAGCTAACACAGCGCCAACTAAGGTCATTTGGAATCGATCTCTCAGATCGTGAGTATTAGTGAATTTGCCACACGTAACTTCATCTTTAATGTGAGCGATATGTTCAAGCAGTTCAGAATCGCGCTGCCGATCTTGTTTCAGAAACACTATGCGTGGCTTATTTGCGTTTTTCGCAGCTTCATATTCGTTCGCTACCGGGGTAGTTAGCGACTTATCAAGCAGCTGAACAAAAATATCACATTTTCGAACGTTGCTTGAACTCCAATCGTCTGGAGGTATTGGCTCAGGGAGCCCCGGTTTGTCAAAACAAATGGGCTTTGTGTATTCCGTGTCCGCTGCATCACATACAACTGCTCGTTCTTCAGCTAGTTCGTCTTTGCGAATAACAGAACTGATGAAAACTTTCAGCTTTTCGTGCATCTAGCTCTTCTTGCACTTTGGTAAGTTGCAGGGGTATCTGCCAAGATGGTGCGTGGTGCACAGTCAGTTATCGGTTGTTGAAGGTTTGAGCGCGAAGTATATCGAAGCGTACAGAGGCTGAAACTCTCGATATTCTTTTCTTACTGACGTGATAGCTTCTCTTAAGACATCCTCTCTTGATGCATTGCCACCTTTTTTGCCGAGGCTTCGCATCCGTCTCATTTGATATTGACTTCTCAACTCTGCTGGGGGGGATTTCCTCGATCTCGTCGTATGTATTGAAGCTCCCCGCTCACTTTTTGATTCATGTCTCTCAAGCGTTGGACGGCCTGTTTTGCCATTGTTTTTGATCCCGACTTATACGGGGTCACCTTCCTCATATGAAATAAGACTATAAAAAATCAAGCATAGTAGCCCAGACTGAATCGCAACGGTTAAACTCTCTGCGTGATCCCCCACCATTATGATAGCTACCGAGTCTTACCCCCCACTAGATTACGGTGCGCGGCCTGCGCCCAGAACGGGTCTACTCGAAATTCACCGAAGCAAGATCTCTCTCCATCACGCAAACTCAGAGTATTGTTATCCAATGGTGAGATTACCCCATTATCTCGCTGAATCGCTTGCGGGACTGTCAACGCGTATATATCAAACTGTGCAGGATGGTGCGCTTGCGTTCCTCGTCGTGGTTTCTTCTGGTGCGAGAGAGCAACCGCAGAATGCAGAGAAAGCAAAAAACGCTAAAAGGAGTTTCGATCGGCGTCTTGACATGGCGGAGGTCGCCGGTTCGAATCCGGCCGAGCCCACCTATTTTCGGGGCGCTTTGGTCGATCGGCGTCTCGAGTAGCTCTTGATCTTCAGGACTTTTCGCTTTATCAAATTTGGCTAAATTGTCTAATTTAGGCCAACAAAAAAAAGCAAGCGACCCTCTTTTTCTATCTGATATATGGGTACAGTTTCACCTGCAAGACGTCGTGGAGTTCGTGGCAAGCGAATGATTGGATAAGAGTAGGTCGGGTTAGAAGATTAAAGCGATATTTTCGTCGTAAAGATTTTCTTCATTGCAAGTTCTTCCTGAATTATCAAAAAACAACGACGGGTTCTTTCCTTAGCGACTTATGATGACGTTAGTTTTTGGCTTAGAATCCAGTTCAACAAGTCTTTTTTATTCCCAAATTCGTCAATGCGGCTAATCAGGATAGCCAAGAGATCTTGAGCGATTAAGCGAAGATCAGCAAGCTGTGACTTTTCAGACTCGATTGCGATACTTCCCCCCCGGTGAACAATCTTACTTCTCGTTTCATAGATGTCCGAGATTATCTCTCTCAGTTTAAGTCGGTCCTCTAACTCTTTTTTGAGAAGAATTGCACAACCTTCAGCGATCGAAGCTTTGATCGGGCTGTCGCCCGGCGTTAAGCAATTTTCCAAGCACGTGACCAAGTTGACAAATTCAATCTCGGGTGTATCTTATCTCTGGGATTCAGCAAACCAGCGAATGCCAGAAAGAACTGTTTTTTGAAACGGGGTTGGGTAGGCCTTTTCTATTATTGCAGATAAATCGAAAATGCCAAGCCTCTTCATAGCTATGATATCTTCTCTGGTAAACTCAACGGGCATGTAGGCTCCCGTAAGCTCAGTACCTAAGTGACAAGTTTTGGTTGAAGAAAGAAGAAATGTCGTGCGGCGACTTGCGGCCATCTCTCCTTGTAGTCGCACGGCTCCTTGGTAGTCTCTCAAATGTTTAAAAGATAAGAAGAATGTAAGCAAATCAAGAACGTCTTTTATCTGTTCTTCAGCGCTTTCTAAAGCTTTGTCTACTTCCCCAGCGATCTGATATATAGCGCAAATAGTATCTTTGAGCCTCCCGATACCAGCGCGCCATACCTCGAGTTAGCCGTTGATTTTGGCTCCCGGCCCATATTTTGCCAAAAAGATCGCTTCGACTTCATCGCTTAGGGCATCTGTGTCAGCACTGGTCATGTATCGTAAGCAAGCATGCCCGATTTTTAGCGAGTTTCCGCTTATTCGCGTGATTCCGGTAAGGGGGAGATATACTGTCCACACTTCCGACGCTTCACGATCGAAATCAGCAACTAAGGTATTTACTTGCTCTCTAGTATCATTGACATCAGCTGGGCTGACCGATAGCGGCAAATTGGATGAACCGGCCCCTTTTACGATATCCGAAAGTGATTTCCTATATAGATCATTCATCTGATTCTGAACGTATTTTTGCGAAAGACGGTTCCATGGCTTCATTCGCAGCGCAGCACCGGTCAGCTCTTTGTGTTGTTTGACTGCTTCTTCGGTCAGTCCGAAAAAAGTTCCGTCTTCAGTTCCAAACCAAATCTTGTCGGTTTTTAAAACGTATTCAAAATCTTTGGTGCATTCCGAAGCTAATACAACGTTTAAGAAATCAACGACCTTTGCCGTTATCAGCTTCGTCCTGTCTACATTTTGAGACATTTGACCCTCGTAAGTTATGGAAAAAATAGACTAAAAACGTGACTTTTGTTGATGGAGCTTAAGTCTGTCGTTTCAGTTGCAACGCACCTCATTATCAATATGAAAAGGATTATGCGCATCGAGTTTGGCCGCGGCAAGAGCCGACATATAGCAGTGCAAACAGATCATAAGAAAAAGCAAGTCAAGCAGGTGACAGAGTTGACTGAAGACGAAGAGAATTATCTAAATGAAATTGTGGATGACCTCCTCCGTAAAGACGGCCTTGAAGGTGTTGTCATGAAAATGGCCATACAGGCACGCTGGAAAAGCTTCACCGCGTACCACGGACGTTGGTGGTCTTTATAGATTGGTGAATTTCATTGCACGTAGGGAACTCCTGAAGATAGGGAATTTCCGACAGTCGTGCTGTAGATAGTAAATTTACCCCCTACATCAGTCAAGACTTAAGTCAATATCCAGTACGGGGAGCTCCGGATGATTAAATGCCGCCTCGATGTCTTCAAGTCTAAAGACCGACGAAACGACTTCCGCGAAGAAATTGAAATATTCCTGCCGAAAGAACCAATCCGGGAGCGTTTGCTTCTCCTCCCTAAGAAAAGCCTGGGTAAAACGCGGACATTGGTCGGCGTTAATTTCGATCTTAAGCCAATCTGCCGTATTCGCCCAAGTGTCCCAAAAAAAACCTCGGCGGCCAAGCGGGGTCGAGAGAAGGATGACTCTCCCGTCACTAACCGCGACCATGGGTCTAGCTGCGTGATATGATTCGTCCGGAACCCGCGCCGCTTCGTCAATAATTAGTAGAGAAACGTTGGAAAAGCCTCGAATACTTTCGGGGCGCTGTCCTGTCAACGTGACAATCCGAGAGCCGTTTTGCAGTTCCAGCCTATGTACTGACTCTGTGATTGAAAGAACCGGCTGGGCAATCTGTCGATAATAGTCACGGCATTTGCGGAACGTCTCGGCCGCTTGCTGGAGTGTGTGTGAGATAATTAAGACCATGGATTTATCCTGGCATAACGCATGGTGAAGGGCCAGAATTGCAACGATTGAACTTTTCCCGGTTTGTCTCGCGCAGTTCAGAATTATTCGCTTAGAATCTGTACGTAAGACTTCCGACTGCCAGGAGTCTGGCTCTATGCCGAGCGACCGCGCAAACACAACGGGACTTAGGGCGACAGCGAGGTCGTGATTAATACTATTGCTTCTTGCCATTGCCGTTATTGCCTACCTCATCATTGGCCGCGTCCGCCTCAAGCAGTGTTTGAGCCACCTCCTCTCGTAATTCAGGATAAGGCCCGAGCATCCGCATCATCTCCTGTCTGAACCGCACGTATTCCGGCGACAGGACTAAGTTTACTTGTGGTGCTTCGTTCAGCTCGCCCGTTAACTTGGCCTCGAACATGAGTTGCTTTAGCTCAACTACGAGCGTCTTGAGCGCCAATCGGTAATCTCCTTTGCTGAGCGCCCGGTCTAAGATCTGCAACGTCACTTGACGCGACTGTCTCAGCTGATCAAGAACGTTCAAGCTCTGGCGTTCCTTTGCCTCTGCCTGTACCCGCTCGAGTACGTTAGGCGCCACACAACTATGCATGTGAGGTGAAATCGTGCTGTTATGACATCCAACGATTTTGCCAGCTTCGACAGTTGTCAACGAGCGAGCTGCTATTTGCTGCTCGATTTCGGATCTTTTTGGGTGCTTACAGACTTTGCAGGGCATAGTAATATGGACTCGTTGATGCGAAAAGCTTGGCCGTGCTCTGGGCCCACTCGCAGGCCAGCTTAGCGTCACGCAATTTGTTAGGCCGCAAGAACCAGGTTGGCATCTTTACAGTTTGGTGCCTTCTGAGCGTTGAACTCAGTAAACAGTAGTCTACGCTGTTTAATCGGCCAGCTATATTGTCTCCCCCGATAGCAGTTGAAAGATAACCTGACGCTAGATTGTCATTCACTTCGATCGCCGCCATGGGATCATATCATTGGTGCAGATTTTGAACCCACTGCCTGTCAGATCAACGATAAGGATATCTTCCGTCCCCGGACGCTCAATGACGACCAATTGTTTGTCCAGATCGATCTGAATGCGATTCCAGTCAGTATCCTTGTCAATGATCTCTCCTCTGTGAAGGCCCATATGGTTTGCAGGCCACGTGGCACGCAGCGTGGCGAGAGCCTCACGAGTATGTCCGACGTGACGCCCGATCGCGTCTTCGTCTGATGATTCAAAGGTTACTCTATCGTACATGATTTTCAGATCTTCCCGTCCAAATTCACGCACCACATGCCAGTTCCAGCTGAACCGCACGGTCTTAGGTTCGAAAAGGGGTTGGTTGTGCCGAACTTTTTCCAGCGTAGCGATCCATGTAACGACTAGCGTGTTAAGGTCCCATCCACCGAAAACAACACCGCGCTTTCCGTCAGGCAACTCGACCTCTTTTTGCAGCGTGTCGAACTTGAGCAGCACTTGAGGGTCGCCCGTTCGATTAAACTCATCGACAAAGGCGTAAAACGCGTCAACGAGGCGCTTGGCTTCCTTAAGCATCGTGAGCTTCACTCGCTTTATCGTGGCAGTCTCAAGACTGTTTCGAGCCATGTGAATGGCAGCAGCCTGTTCCACAGTTTCGGGCGGCCATTCTCCGTAGCGTCCTGGACCCCCTTTGGGAGCGTGATAGATGCTTTCTGGCTTTGGCAGCAGTTTCGCGGCGGACCACCGGCGCACCGTGTTTATGGGAAGCTTAGCTTCTGTAATGCCAAGAGACCGCAGCCTTTTTTCTACTTCATCAATGCGCACGTCGCTTGCCTCCGAGGCGCAGACTTGCATTTCTCATACTAAACAGTAATGTATCTCCGATATAAAACAGTTCTCATTCTAAAAGAAAATGGATGTTATTCGAGCCAAACAGAGTTCAACTTGCTATCTCGCAGACATGCCCTGCTAGTTCAGTTGTGTATTTGGCCTCATCACACTACAAAAGAGTTGGTCATGCTTTTCAACGACTGAATTTCTCACTCAAACATCGGGACCGCCGCACATTCCCGCGGCAATTATTCCTTAGATTCCGGTACATTGTAAAGCCATTTCGCGAGTAATGTAGTGAGCCACGGTAACACGAAATATGTAAGCAGAGCAACCTGTATTCCCAAAGAGATTAACAACGCAAGAGGTTGTGGCAAGAGACCAAGACCAGGATTAAGGAGAGGCGTTATAATCTCAGCCAATATGAAGATACTCACGGTGAGCACTAGCACCATCTTCCAGCGTGAAGGAGATGTGGGATGCCGGGGAGTAAACCACAGCGACAATCCTGCGGATCTGCGGATGTTGGCCGGAGTCTCACTCATCGCATCAGCACGGTCGATCAAGGCCTTGCCGGCTGCGGAGTGCTCCCATTGTATCATGCTCTCGTAGCTGTCGAACCGAACGATTGTCACAAAGTCTCGGTCAGTGCCGCCTTCCGGACGCAAAAAAGTTGAACCAAGATACCCTGGTTGTGCAGCAGCATCGGTTGAGATCTCTTTTTCTAGCGCCTCATATGCCTGAGCAAATCCCGATTTAATTCTGCGCCTGATCACGACCGTTACAGGGCCGGACTCTGAATTCCCATCATTTCTTGTCGCATCGGTCATGGGGTGTTGTGTGCGCGTTTCACCGAGTGTTTTGGCCTTCTGCTTATGCAGTCCAACGATTCACTACTCATCCGCAGCCTCTCAGCAGCAACGGCACGGATTCGTCTGTTGACACGGCTGCGTGTCGGGTGTGCACCGCTATACGTGTGGTATTATAGCCTTCACGTACCGATCGACGACGTCATTGATAATGTCATCTTTTGAGATTGTGTTAGGCAGGAGGCTTTGCGTAAGGTCGTGCCGGGCGGTTTCGTAGTTGTCGAGCTGCACGCGCGTATTCAAGCTGTACCCCGTCGGAGAGATCATGGCATAAATCTCATAACCGAACCGGGTCAGCCCCCCGTCGATCTCAATTGCACTGGCCAATCGGGAACCGGCTGTGGCTGACGGATGCGCGAGAACGATGTTTGGTTCAGATCCGTGTTTCAGCAGTTCCGACCGTACCTCTTCAAATGCCGGATTGATCGTCGAATCGAAGAGAGCCGCAACGAGCGACAATTGTTGGGCATGTGCGCTAGCAGCTTTCTGTCTCTCTTCGACCAGTTTTTGTTCGTAGGCCGCCTTCTTTTGAAAGAGGTCTTCGAGTCTTTTTTTCCAGTCGTCCATAACTATCACCAACCAAGTTCGTCCATAGAAATGTGGCGAGCCGTCTATTTAAAGCGCACCTGCTTTCAACGCCCTCCGCTGCGTTGCGTTAGGATAACAAATGCCGTGCCATCGACATGGTGGAGACATGCCCAAATCAACAACCGCGCTATTTTGCCTCTAGCTCGGCGATCAGTGTGCTAACAGCGTTCGGATAATGAGGTAATATCAACGGCTACCGCGATGCGCTGCAACACACGCCTTCGGGTCACGCGTTATATCTGCGAGCCATTTCCAAGCTGAGCGTTGCTTCGAGCCACGCAAAGACCTCAGGCCCGCGACGTGGGCCAAAAAGCTCAGAGAACTTATCGCTGATCAGTTCCGCATCGTCGAGAGAGCTCAAATAGCAGATAAACCAGTACTTCCGGTCTCCAAAGCGGTAGCTAAAAAAGCGGTCCATGTAGATGATATCACTGCAGTAGTATTTGACAAAGCTTCGCCCTGTACAAACGCCGATGTCGAACCCCTTACTCAGTATGATCGACTTGATGTTGAGCTCTTCTCTCGCGTGGTCAAAGCGCTTCACGTACGTGCTGCAGTGAAGCACCGCAACCTCGTCCGCAGGGATCGTTTTCACCACGCTGAGCGTTCCTTGTGCGGCCGACCACGACGCTTCCAGCTCGGCATAGGCGGCCGACGGAGCGTAGTAGACGTCGCTTAAATCCGCCGACTGGTGGATGCTATCCTTAGTCAGCTGCTGGATTCCAGACAGCTGAGGCTGACGGCGCTCGTGATCGCCCAACGTAATGCGAAACTCAGTTATGCCAGCTTCGGTCTCCGCCATACCCTGTACGGCAAAATGCCCGGCTCATACTTAAGGATGTGAGAAAAAAGGAGGAGGAGACGCTCAGTCCTCATCGAGTGAGGCGAGGTCTCCCATGGGCAGTCCGAGCTCTTGCGCCTTCAGCACCCGGCGCATGATCTTGCCGCTCCGTGTCTTTGGGAGGTTTTCCATAAACTCAATCTCGCGCGGAAACGCGTGCGCTGCCAAGTGCTTTTTGACAAACTGCGAGATGTCTTGCTTCAGATCTTCAGACGGCTTCTGTCCCACCCGGAGGCTCACGAACGCCTTGATAATCTCCCCCCGCAGCGCATCGGGCTTTCCGATAACGCCCGCTTCGGCGACAGCCGGGTGTTCGACGAGGGCGCTTTCCACCTCGAACGGGCCAACGCGTTCTCCTGAGGTCTTTATGACGTCGTCGACACGCCCCATGAACCAGAAGTAGCCGTCCTCGTCGCGAAACGCGCTGTCGCCCGTCTTAAACCATCCCGGAATCTCAAAGTAGCTCTTGTACTTCTCCTCATTTCTCCAGATGCCGCGCAAAAGCGCGGGCCACGGCGGCTTGATGACGAGATTCCCTGGCATGTTCGGGGGGAGCTCATTGCCTGCGTCATTGACGATCGACGCCGTGATGCTCGGAAACGGGCGTCCCATCGACCCCTCCCGAATAGGCATGCACGGATAGTTCGCGATGAGAATCTGACCGGTTTCAGTCATCCACCACGTGTCGTGGATGGGTAGCCCGAACGCTTTAAGTCCCCAGCGTATCACTTCCGGATTGAGCGGCTCACCGACGCTCGTGATGTAGCGCAAGCTGCCGAAATCGAACTTGTTTGCGACGTCAAGCCCATCTCTCATGAGGAGCCTGAGCGCCGTTGGTGCGGTGTACCAGATAGTAACCTGATAGTTGTCGATGATGCCATACCACGTAGCGGAGTCAAATCGGCCGCTGTATGAGATCTGCGACGTGCCGTTCAGCCACGGACCCCAACACGCGTACGACGTGCCCGTGACCCATCCCGGATCTGCCGTGCACCAGTAGATGTCAGACTCGGTGACGTCTTGCACGAAACGCGTTGTGATGTAGTGGCCGATCATCGCATTCTGGGCGTGTATAACCCCTTTGGCTTTGCCGGTCGTTCCTGAGGTGTAGTGCATCATCACAGGGTCTTCCCGGTCCATCCATTCCGTTTTATGCGTTGATGAGGCTCTCTTCATCTCCTTCTCGAAGCTGATGGTGCGGTCGCCGGAGAGTTCGACACCGTCTGATTTTGCAACGATCACGTACTCGAGCTCAGGAAGGCTATCCACGATCTCGTCAACGCTCGACGCTTTGAGATCAGGGGTGGTAACCAAGGCCTTAGCGCCGCTGTCTTCCAGCCGGTCCATGACGGCTTCTGCCCTGAACCCCCCAAACAGTGGCCCCCAAACGGAACCGTTCTTGACCGTGCCAATGGCCGCTATGTAGAGCTCAGGGTAACGCCCCATGTATGTGAAGACACGGTCACCCCGGGCTATGCCGAGACTCTTCAACACATTGGCGAATTGGTTCGACAACAGTTTTAACTCGAGAAATGTGTACTTGCGTGCGCCGTCAGGACCATCAGAGTAGAGAGCTACTTTGTTCTTCCTCCACCCTTCGGCGTGCCGGTCAATCGCTTCGTGCGCGAGGTTCACGCGGCCTGTCTCGTACCACGTAAACTCTTTTTCGACATCTTCGAAGCGAAATTCGGCACAGGCTTGCTCATAGCTCGGCATGTTGCCTGGCCACTGCTTTTCGATGATCTCTCGATCATTCACGGTCTTGATAGTCCATTCGTAATCCGCTCGGTTTGCCAATGTCCTGCACCCCTTTTTGAAGACCACTTTCGTTCAGCTTCAAAGGCTAAATCGTACAAATGTCATTATTAATGATGGCTTATGCTCGCGCTGTTTTTATTTATAATTTGTGATGTTTGTAACGAACGCGTTAGCAGCCCGTCGGCACGCGCGGGGGCCGCAATGGGCGCGTAATAAAATTGAATCCACGGTATCTGCGGAAAAATACGTCGGACAGGTGGGGCCTTACTGCGCCGTGGTCGTCACCTGGTTTTGCGCGAGTGTTTTTGGCAGATTCTTGATGCTATCCCCTGCGTTAAGGGTGTTTGAGGTGAGGACGGCCAGCAGGTCAAACTGCTGACGATTATTGTTCCCGTGCGTATCAAAATACACGTGGTCGGCGTACGTGCCGTTGACGTAAATAAGCGGGACGTCTTGCACAATCCACGTGCTGTTCCCGGTAGGCCTCACCAGCACGTAGAGGTGCGCATTCCTCTCCATTCCTGAGAACGTGCCGGTCAGGTCGGCATAGCCGCGCTGCACCGTGGCAGGCACGCTCAACGTTACTGAAGCATTTTGCGTCTCCGGTTTAGGGGACGCAGTCGGGGTGGGGGTCGGAGCCCTTTGCGCTTGGAAGGTCGTCGTCGCGTGCGACGCGGTGTAGTCGGGATCCCCGTCAAAAGAAGCCGTGAGAACATGCTTGCCGATCGATAAGCGCTGAGTCTCAGGTATGGTCAAGTTCAACGCCGCGTACCCCCATATAGTACTTGTCGTCTTTTTGTCCACGTTGTCGATAGACCAGCGGATTGCCTTGTTGTCCAAGCCTTGGCCGTGCGTCACGTTGAGCTGACACGTAAACGTCGCATACTCGCTCTGGTTGACGTTTGGTGGGGCATCGATCTTCAGCGTTGTCGTCGCTGCCGAGGTTGTCAACGGCGCGTTCGTGTGCGCTTGTTCCAGACAGCCCACGGAGACCGCGATAAGCAAAATCGAAGCTAAGACGACAAAAGGCTTCAGCATCATCTATCATTCTCCCATTTTAGGAGATAAAGATTATGAAGGCCTTGGCAAGCAACATGCTTTATGTAGGTGGAGGGAGAGTCTTGACGTGAGTGAGAGGCGCAATCCGTGGGCTACTGAGCAGTGCTGACAGAGTATGATGCAGACCAAAAGGCCTTTTGAGGTGTTGTCGCGCAACATCGGCAAGAATGTCAAGGTGCGGTTGAAGGGCGCGCAGGTTTTCACAGGAACGTTTCTGGGGTACGACCCGCACTGGAACATTTCTCTCGATGGAGCTGAGCAGTGCAGAAATCACCGACGCGTGGCGTTCGGTAAGCTCATTCTGCGCGGCAACAATGTGTTATATGTCTCTGAACTGGACAAAGACTAGCGCACCGCGCTCGGTTATATGTAAGGCGTTTTGGACATGGATCTTCCCGATGAAGCAATGCGGTTGCTCAACGATCGTACTGCGACGACGACGCTCGCAACGACTGCCCTCGACGGCACGATCAGCCTCGTAAGTATTCGAGGAGTGAAGGCGCCTGAGGCAAACATCATTGTGCTCGCCCAGCCGGGACGGGCACAAATCGACCAGGAGCTCATGCGCCATATTGAGAACAGCAGCTTGGTATCTATCTTGTGCGTCTCAACAAGCGGAGAGCGTGAAATCGCTTATCAAGTCATCTGCTCCGTTATAGAGTTCCAAACTGCCGGTCCACTGTATGAGAAGTTCCTCGATGAATTACGGGTACGTACCGTGGACCTTAAGGGAGTTTGGGTCCTCGAACCAGCTGACGTCCTTGATCGCTCTTTCAGCTTAGGCACCGAAACTCAAGCGATGTAACAAGCAGCGTGGCGCAGCGCGTCGTTGGAACGGAGACAACGCACCCGATTAAAAAAAAGAGAGGTGATGGCCATCCCATCACCAGCTGTGCCGCCTAAATCGCGTCGTGGTCCCGCTCGCCCGTTCGAATCCGCACGACCTGTTCGACATCCATTATGAATATCTTGCCGTCGCCTATTTCGCCCGTGTGTGCCGCTTTCGCTATGGTATCGACCACCTTGCTGGCAGCACCGTCGGGGAT
>Ga0247845_1000153_pt1 | contig 14584 bp, 16 predicted proteins | sample PFST25metaG_2_FD_186008 | JGI IMG/M metagenome (GOLD analysis project Ga0247845, IMG submission 186008) | Peat soil microbial communities from Stordalen Mire, Sweden - P.F.S.T-25 | ecosystem: Environmental > Terrestrial > Soil > Wetlands > Peat | place: Sweden: Norrbotten County, Stordalen Mire...
AAGGCCGCACCCGTATCGTGGGTTGATCCCTTCGACGAGCCCTCGCCACCGGTGAAGCCCGGAGCACGGCCCGCGGCGGCTGCGCCAGCCAAGCCCGGGGCCACGACCCCCGCGCCAGTCAAGCCCGGAGCACGGCCCGCGGCGGCTGCGCCAGCCAAACCCGGGGCCACGACCCCCGCGCCAGTCAAGCTCGGGGCCACGACGGCCGCGCCAGTCAAGCCCGGGGCCACCGCCGCCGCGCCAGCCAAACTCGAGGTCGCGGCGGCTGCGCCTCCCGCGCAAAGCCTTCCATCCAAGGAGCTCGAAGTGTTCATGAAGGCCTTCGAGGGACGATGGAAGTGCAGCACGAATTTCCCCGCCGGATCTCTCGGCCCCGGCTCGCAACCGATAAGCGCGAGAACCGACCTAAGCATCAAGAAAGAGTTCAGCGGGTTCTCGTGGCACGGCGAATTCAAGCTAGCGAAAACCGCGATCACCTCCGCGACCAGAGGCGTGTTCCAGATCGGATATGCAGCCGGCCCGAAGCAGGCGACCTTCCTCAGCTATGACAGCGTGGGGTCCGCGATGATGGGCGCGGGCATGCTCGCCGGAGATTCGGTCACATTCGCCGAGGAAGGCTTCCTGAAGGGCACAAAGGTCAGCGTCCGAGAGACGCTGGCCGCGAAGGGGCCGAGGAAGCTCTTTCACAAGTTCGAAATTGAACAGGGCCACGGTTACCAAGTAGTCGCCGAGGACACCTGCATGAAGTAGGCGGGCTGCGAGCGAGCCCGTTGCGGCACACCTCCCCAACCGGAACGCCCGTGTCGATCTGCCTAAGGGCATACGTTATCTGCTCCACCGAGAATCTCGACTTTCGCATCGCCTGGTCCTTTCCAAGGTCTCCAGTGAAGCGAACTCTCGGCATTGCGGCGCGGCTCAAACATCAACGCCACGCACGACGAGCTTTTCGAGATCGGTTTTGACCTTCTCCCACGTGGTCTTGGAAAGCATCTCGGGCATCCGCGCCTTGTCCACGTCGGCGAAGTAGCCGAGCGCGCGCAGAGCGAAACCGACGTCTTTGCCTGGGTACTTGCGATTCCAGGCGCGCACCAGATCGCCAATGCCCACGTCACGCCAGCCCGGCAGACGCAACGAGAACCTCTCGCTGCTTCGGGAGAAGCGCTTCAAAATGAGTCTTTGCTGACCGGTGCTTCACCGATTTTCCCAAATGGCCGCGCCAGGATTGTCACGCTGCCAACGTTGGATCGTGCTGGCATCGAACCATTCGGAAAGGCGCGCGGATGACACTCCGCCGCCACGCCGCTTGCGCAGCCAGGCCCGTACCGCATCAGCGCCAAATCGCTCGACGAGCCATGTCCGATGCTCAAGCTCACCGTAGGCGAGCACTTGATAGAGAATCAGATCGAGATCTTCGTTGAGGTTCAACGATTCAAACGTTGTGGGATGCTTCTGGACTGGAATGGCAAGGAGCTGCCGCCAGCGTTGCGGGCGCTTCCCACGGGGCGGTATGTGATCGAACCAGTGGACAGGGTTCTCGACCTAACTGCCGAGGAGGAGGAGGGCCTGGAAGCGGCGGCGCGTTCGCTCGATGCGGGCCAGGGATTGAGCCTCGACGCTGTCAGGAAACGGCTGATGGTAGCCCTGCCGAATTGTTCAGAATTCCAGGGCAGTCGAAGCCAGGCAGGGTCGGCTGCGGGCACCTCTTCAGATCGCGATTTCCCGGACGTTGAGCTTCTGGAAGTCGGCACGCCCGATTCCAACTGCGGCGGCCTTGGCGAGCATCACCACCTCTTGCGGCTTGCGGCTGTGCAGGGTCACGCAGTACGCGTCAACGGCGACCGGATCCGTGCCGGCCACGATTTTCTGCGGCTTCAGCAGATCGCCGGGGCCTGCGGGGCCATTGGTTTGCAGGACGATAGTGGCGTCAACGATGCACAGGTTCTGCCTGCGCAGCGTGTTCAGGTCGGCGATGCACTGTGAGAGGAAGCCCACATCCTCGTAAGCGGTCTTGCCGGAGCCGGTGTGGAAGAAAGCGTTGGTCTCGTGATCGAGGCCGCCCATCATGTTCTTGAGATTGCCGCTGAACGTGGTTCCGACATGGTGCTTGGCGATCGGGAGGTTCACTAGGACGTCCACGTCGAGCAGTTCGGGCCGAACCTTCCCCGACTTGAGTTGGACGCCTCTGGGGATCTTCGTCTCCACCGTCTTTCCCGAGCACTCCTTGATCGACTTGATAACCTTGGCGTGAGTCTGGGTCAGCGGCGAGCCGGTCCAGAACTTGGGCCCAAGCACCGGCAGGGTGACGATTTCCTTGGCTCCGGCGTCGAGGCACATCTTGGCGACGGCGAGTGCAACCTCCATCCTCGTGTGGCTTCCCTCGAGCTTCCAGTGCGGCGGGGCATTGATGAGCAGGCCCACGCGGTTGCCCTTGACGTCAAATGGCGTCATTCCGCCGAGCGCCTCCAGCGCCTTAATCGTGCTAGCGAAGGCGTCTGCGCCCTTGACCGCGACGATGTCGGGCCTGGCCGCAGCAGCCGCGAGGGCGCGCCCGATTCCCGTGGACTCCACCACGCCGACCGCGCCGATGGCGAGGCCAGCCTTGATGAACACGCGGCGATCCGTTTTGTGCATGTCGCCTCTCCTGTCGATTTGCGGACAAGAAAGCGTAGCGGGTCCCGAAGCGGCTGCAAATGGTTTCACGGTCGTATCCACGACGAGCAAGAAACCGGGTTGGCCGCGTGGGAAAGGCTGGTCGTCGTCTTGACTCCGGTGCACTGGGTGCTGCTCGGGTGCACGTGGCCCCATAGCGCATGGGACCTGGCGAACCTGTACCTGGACAGCACGGGCGTGCCCCTGCTGGGACCGGATGCCGACAAGATCGTGGGCCTGGGCAGGTGCGCACCGGAGAAGAGCAAGACCGTCCTGGTCGCAACCGGTTGAACTTGTCCGCCAGAAATCGGGTTCACATGGCCAGCGGAGGGGGACAATTGGTCATTTTTCGCGCCGTCACACATCTAACGATGGACAGAAACTGGCGCCACGGCAGCGCGAGAAGGGGCACGCTGCTGGGCATGTTCGCTGGGCTCCATCCTCTCCCCACTGCCGCAACCATATTCCGCCCACAAGGAGATATCGCATGACAGAAGAAAAGGCCTGCCGCTGCCCGTGTCACTGTATGATCGGAGTTCTTGTCGCCCTATTCGGTCTCAATTTCCTGCTCAAGGCGTTGGGGGTCTACGGCGATAACGTCTCCAACATTGTTTGGCCCGTGCTCCTGATGCTGGGCGGCATCAAGCACACTTTCAAGGGAATGTGTAAGTGCTGTTCGGACAAGGGGGCCGGTGGATGCTGCTCTGACAGCAAGCCCTAAGACAAGCGTCTGCCCAAGCTGGGCCGTCGAGCACACCGTTCACTGCCGCCGGTTCTCGTGTACGTTGAGCCGGCCCAGGTGAACAGCTGCATGCACTGTTCTTCACCGGTCAGGAAAAAACGCGCCGACGCACGCAAAACCTGGTGGACTTCCACGATGATCCGCAAGCCGCGGGCAAGGTGGCGAAGCACCGCCCTTCTTCAGCGTGCAGCCAGCGCCACCATCACGTCACTGCTCGTAGATAGGGTTCTGGCGAGGCACAGCTTCGGCCATTGCGATCACTTGCGACGTGAGCACGGACAAATCGCAGCCACTTCTTGGTCCGCACGGAATTCTTGCGGCTCACAGCTATCGCAACGGCGCCACTTGCCAGGCGCCGTTCTCTGCGGTCGCTCCTTCGATTTGCTGCCATGGCAGGAGGCGCTCCCAGGCGGCTCCTTTCTCGTATGGCGCCTTCGACCATGCGACCATGAGATCCGGCCGGACGCCGTTCGCGAACGCGAGCGTCCGCGGGCGCGCAGGTATCGGCGACTTCTTGGGATCCCACGTGCCGATCACGCACCAGTACATTTCGGAGTCGAGGATCTGAAACAGGAGATCCTTGTGCAGACGCCTGAGGGCCCTGGCCCACAGCCAGTTCTCTACCCCTGCTGGCGCGAAGCTCACCAGCAGCTTGGAACCGGGCACCTGCTTCTTGCCAGGGCCGATCACTTCCCCGGCGGGCCGAACAGGCGGTCGGGGAGCGAACAGCAGGAAGGCCAGGTTCTCCCCGTCCTGATACGTTGCTGTCCTCTGGTTTAGCTGGAAGTTGCCTTCCAGCAGTCCCAGGTTGTGGCGCAATTCCTGGATGGGCCATGCCAACGTGATCTGTCGTCGGCTGCACCAGTTGAGAAAGCACTGGCGAACGGTGGAAAAGATGATGTCTTCTCGGAAGGCGTGGCCACGGGGAATCACCTTGTGCCCCCCCTCTTTGTCATCGTCCAGGGGGACACGAGTCGTGAGCACGATCAGGTCCGACTCGGAGAGATCGAGGTCTTCCGTCGCACCCGCCGCGTCGTCAACCGCAGCAGTCTCGACCGGGGGCACTTGGGAGTTGCTGTCCGCGGGACGCGGCCGATCCTTGGGCAGATTCAGAATGGTTTCGCCGAAGGTGAATCCTGCATGGATGAAAGTTTCGAAAAGCTCTTCGAAAGCGCCGGCATCGCGAATGTAGTGCAGCTGGCGATCCCAGAGGATCTCTTCCTCGCTCTCCGAGGACCCGGCCGCCATTCTGAGGTAGTGCGGCATCACCGGGTAGGTAAAATGAACGACCCTTGGTTGGGCTCGTTCCCGGTCCGCACCTGCTTGTTCCGGCGTCGCTGTTGCTCGCTGTCGTTTCGGCATCGCTTCCTCCGAACGCCAATTCTGTAGAGTCCCGCGAAGACCCGAGCATCGACTAGGGCTGGGCCGGGCGACCCCAGACCTGTTCCCTCCGCTGCTTGGAATTCTCGTGCTCCTTTCGGTGGCCGAGTTGGGACTCCGGTGTTGCTCGATATGGGAAGTGAAAGACCCTTGCGCGCTCCCCCATCGCTCCCTGCCAATGCCCCAGGGGATCCGGGATGAGTATACCGAGCACCGCGCACCCGGCCAGCACATTTGTTACCCCGAGGTGCGCATCGCTGCGGGGGAAGTTTGGTCCAAAGCCGCGTTTTCTCCCCAAAGGCAAGTCTTGGTGCAATTCCCGGCAAACAGATGCCCAACTCTTTGGACCAAAAGTACCGTTGCGGGCGAAAAGCTTGTTGTGCCCAACTTCCCGAATCTGGCGATTGATTTCTTCTAGATGAATCGCTCACGCAGCTTGCGCCGTGCTGTGCTGGGGGTATGAGGCGCTACCGATCCAACCTATCGAGCATTGCGGGACCTCTTTCGCACCTTTCCTCCGGCGCGATCGATGCCACCGCCAAAACCACCGAGACCGATAGCCGGACCATCGCGAAGCTGATCTTCGCAGCGGGTGTCCCACGGAAATATGTCGGCAAGGTGTATCTCAAGCTGGCCGACCACGATCTGCCGACCGACGAGGACAGGGCGAAGGCGTACATACATCGCACGCTCCGACACGCGATCATCGACATCGACAGGGAGCAGCACCGCATACACGATCTCGCGCTGTCTTGGAACCCGCAGTCGGCCCTGTGGGACGCGTTCAACCAGATCCGACCTGACGACGTCGAGCGCAAGAAGACGTTCCGCGCGCTGATCCAAACTGGAATCGCTCTTCTCTCGCCGCACCAGCGCAGCTTGGTGCGGGCATGGGTGGATCGATCGGACGAGAACAACGTGTGCGAGATCCATGCTGCCCTGCAGCAGACCTGCGGGTATGGCGCCTACCACTGCAAGAAGAAGGCCTTCGCCAACCTGACCCGAATCGTCTCCGGCCTCGCGGCGGCTACTGGCAACTCGGATTTGCGCGACAACGACGGCCGAAAGTGTTCACGGCGTCGACTGGAATTTCGCTCGCGGCAAAGAAACACGACCGCGATTTTCAAAAACCCCGGCGTCGGGCGTTTGGAACAGAGAGGGGGCAATCCATGACGGACCTATCCGACCTCGGTGATCGCATCGGCGAATCCTTGCCCAGAGTGATCGGCTTGGCCCCGACGGCGCGCGGACGCGACCGGGACGCAACCGGGTCGTCGCTTGGCAATGACTACACCGTCGTACTCTCCCCGCCGCTTCACGAGTCGTTCTTCGTGCGTTTCGAGCACTTGATCGGGGAGCCAGACCTCGAAGGAACGCCCCTGTTCTCGCCGGCAACGGCTTCGAGCGATCTGTCGCTGGATCAGTACCGCACGCACGCGACCCTGCAGGCGTTCGCCATCGCGGCTCGCGACTTCATGGCCACCCGCGGCTTGGTGCCCTGGACGCAGATCGTCCGTGAGATCGCGTGCCGCCTGCGCGAGGCCCCGGCGCCTTTCCGCGCCCAGGCGCCCGCCGCAAGCTCGCACCTGGGCGTTCTGCGCCGCCGCCTGCTGAGCTGCACCGACGTCTCGCCCGCCTTCGCGGCGCGGCTCAAGCGCCGTCGGCCGTTCATCGTCATTGCGAATCAGGTCGTGATCGAAATGCGCCAGGAATGGGACTTCAGCCGGGCGGCCACAAAAAACGACATCGCTAGTGTCACTCTGCTTCCGGAGCCGTGGTTCGACCGGATCGTCAGGACGATCTGCAACGAGTTCGAGGACGAGAGCGACGACGTCAAAAGAGCGGAGGACGAGAAATTCTGCGCCGACCTCGCCGCTGCTCGATCGCCGATCCGAGGAACCGGAGATCTTTTCGCTTTTGCCGTTTCGGCGCCATCGCCCGACAGGCTCAAGGTGTCGCTGGACACCGGTGGCCCGTTCTTCATGGAGATCTCGCCGGGTAACGTCGTGCTCTGGCCCGCCGCAGTCGTCTCGGTCGAGGCTGAAACCTCGATGTTGTTCGGGCCAAGAACCGACCTGACCATCAGCTTGAGCTCGTGCACTGGAGCGCACGGACCCACGCCCGGCTCGCGGTCGACTGAAGCACCCAGCCCGGCGTGCCTTGTGAGCCCTCTCGCACTGCACCCCTTTTGCAGTGGCGAGATGGCCCTCTGCCTTGGTTCCACGCGCCAGCGCAACCGCCAACTTGCGCAACACGCGTCGATAGCGGACGTAGTCCTCGAGTGCCACCTGAGGAGTGCCGTCCGGGTGTTCCGCTACGGCTGGCGCGCGTCCAATCTGAACCGCGTCTACCACGACCTTCGTGGCGCCCCGGCCGGCCTCAACGTGATCCCGCTTGCCGAAGCTTTCAACCACGTCACCGCTCACCCGGAAATCGAGCTGGTGCGCTGGCAGCGGTGAAATACGTCACCCATCAATCAACCAAGAAAACGGGAGTTTCGCCAATGAACGAAATGAAAGACATCGAAATCAGGCTATCGCGGGGCGGGAACCCGCTGAACGGACAGACTCGTCATTTCTCGATCGACGAAGCGGGTGTTCCTCTGAGGGACCTGTTGGGTCCAGACCTGCGCGGTTCTGGACCGGTCGACATCTTCTTCAGGAACAACAGCCGCGAAGTGGTGATCCCCAAGGACGAGCTCGATGTGCTTTCGCTCCTCGAGGCGATACAGCGCGTGTCGGGCAACGGGTGCACGCAAGCGGGGGTCTTCACCATCGACGCGACGGCCGCGCACGAGGGAGCGATTCATGCTTGACTCGTGCAAAGCCAAGACACCGCGAAATGGGCCCAAGCTCTTCGTCTCTGACAGCTTGATGCTTGCGGCACAGGCGGGCTGCGCTGCCGCGGACCGCTTGCGCGGCGGCGTGGAAGTCGCGTGGTCGGCGTACGGCCAGTGGACGATCGCCGAGGGTGATCGGTTCGGCGCGATCTACCTTTCGCATCCCTTCCTCCTGAAAGCCGAGTGCGGGTTCTCGTGGTTTCGCGTGAAGCCCGCGGATCTTTCCGCTCTGGGGCGGCGCGTCTCCGAGTCGCACCCGCATCTGACGGTGCTTGGGCAAATTCACCGGCACCCGGGAATATTCAAGCCAACCCCTTCGCATACCGACGACGAGGACCGCGAAAAAATCGCGAACCTCCTCCGGGATTGCGCCGAGCGCGAGGTCGTCGAGCGCTGGGAAGTGCCGCCGCATCTACCGCGCGTCGGAACGAATGGGGACGCGAGGCAAATGGTCGAGTACGCGATCGATCCGCGCCTGGTGATCAGCATGTGGCCGCGATCCGGAAGCCTCCGATCGAGGATCCTGCCGGTGCGAAGCATCGCACGGGCTCCGACCGTGACGTGCACGAGACGCCTGGGCTTGTCCTATCAGGTATTCCTCGTCTTCAACGCGAAGGCCGATCGCGATGCGATCTACGCGCAGGTGATGGAGTTCCGGCGTCTGCCATTCGGTGAGGACGTATCGACGCTCTTCGACGACTGGGAGGTGGAGATCCTGCCCGATGCGGAAATCGCCGCCCGCCTGGCGATCGATGTGGACCTGGTCCGGTGCGACGTCGAGCAGGACCGGATCGAAACCGCCATCGAGGAGTGCTTGCAGCCCTACCATGGCGGCACCTCGTACGCCTACCCGAACTCGTACTGGTCGTCCGAAGGCGGATCCAACCGCGTGGCCAAGTACCGCGATCCGTACGACACCGGCGACATCGACGGCGGTTGGGACAAGGAGCGACCGAATGGATGAGCTCTATAGTCGCATGATGCGCCAGTCCGGCTGGCGCCTTGCGCCGATCAGGCAGACGATGCTCGCGATCGCGGCGCGGGGACCGGTGGCGGAGCAGATCTCGCTCGCCGCGAGCGGGATCGGCTTCGAGCACCAGCTCGTCCTGGCTCAGGACATCGCCGAAGGCCTCGATCTAGCGGACGCGACGATGCGCCACAACCCACAAGCATACATTGACGTGGAGCTCGGGAGTCTTCACCGGGGCATAGCCACGATGCCGGCGATCTACGTCGTGGATCTCGGAGATCCGGCCACGCAGGGCATCTCGATCCCAACCGGGCACGACATCATCGGCTTTGCGGAAAAGGACGACCGGATCGATTTCGGCACCGATCTCAGCAAGGTGCGCATCGGGTGCGTGGGCCGCCCGGTGCAACCGTGCGCCGAGATCTCCGTGCTCGTGGGCGAGTTGCTCGCCGGGATCTGCAGCGTCTTGAACGCGTACAGCGCCGGCGAGAACGAGCCGTGCTTGGCGCCGCCTCCGGAGAGCGCGCGCATCCCCGTGGGCCCGCCCCCCAACCCTGGTGCCGAGATCAAACCGCGCAGGATCTACTTTGGCGGCTTCGGCGGAGCGATCGCACACCAAATTCTGAACGTGATGGCAATCGATCCGGTCCTGCAGAAGATCCTCTCGCACCCGGATTCGATCATCGTCGGCGCCGACGACGACGTGGTCGAGGAAAGCAATCGAAGCCGGCAGGTCGGATACCTGCCCGACGACGTCGGCCGGGCCAAGGCTACGGCGACTCGCGACTGGCTCGCTCGCGGGCCGCTCGCCAAGGCACGGATCGTCGATCTCAACCAGCCGATCGCTCTTCGGCATTTCACCGACTACGGGCCCTTCGATGTCGTCCTTTCCTCGGTCGATTCCTGGGATGCGCGGCGCACACTGGTCGAGCTCGCGCGCGCAAGCCAGGTGCCGGCCTTCCTTTCTTCCGGCAGCAGCTTCTTCGGTGGCTTTGAGCGCATCGTGACCAAAGACAGCGCCTGCATGTCGCTTCACGGCGTCGAGCAGCTTTCGAACCGGCCGCAAGGAACGCGGCGATCGTGCGCGGACGCGCCCGAGCCATCGTCGGTCATCCCGCAGGCAATCGTCGGCGGGCTCGCCGCCGCCGACCTGCGCAACGCGTGGCTGGGCCGGCATGTCGATTCGCGTGGCGCCGAGGTTCACCTGCTTCGCACCAGCCCCGAGCCGCGGTTCGCGGGCCTGCGCCATTCACTGGGAAGGCTCGTCAATGCGACGTGCCCGTGCGTGGCCGCTTGAGGGGAGGAGCGAGATGAGAGTTCCGGAAGGCGCGGTGGTCGGTAGGCTAGCGAGAGGCGACGGCGCATGCGCTCACGATCTCGTGCAGGGCAAGGCCGTCTCGATCTCCGACGGGATCTCGGTCATCTCCGGCTGGAGCGACCGCGCCGACGTCGAGATCGTGTGCAAGGTCGCGCCTGGCGCGCGCGTTTCCGTCAACGGCCGCAGGAGGACCGGCATGTTCGTGATCGGTCCGGGACAGGCTTTCTCGCAGCGCAACGGCGGCGCAGCCGAGCAGACGTGGACGTTGGTCTGTGCCGATCAAGTGCTGGTCGCGGTCGATCGGACCGGCTGCTGTGCTTTCTGCCACCGCACGCTGGGAAGCGCGGGTGTGATCGTCGACGCGACCGGTCTGTCGCCGCGCTGGCGAGCGCTGGTCGACGGACCCCTGTGCCAGAAATGCGCTGCCGGCATCGCAGATGCGCGGCGGCCAACCAATGGGAGGACGCCATGAGCGATAACCTCAACCGCATCGCCGTCGTGGGGCTCGGAAACGTCGGTTACTGGACAACGATTGCACTGGGCCTGGCCATGCCCGGCAGCCTCACAACCGGGTGGGACATCGCGCTCGTGGATTGCGATACCGTTGATGATCGCGCCGTTCGCAAAGGCTACCCGCCGTGGCTTTTGGGGTGCCACAAGCCGAAGGCGATTGTCGCGGCGATCGACGCGCTGTACGGCGTGCGCATCTCCAGCGCGATGCACCCGGTGATCGCAGCCGCCCAGAGCGTGCCGGGCCTACTCGCCGATCGCGACGTCTTCATCTGCGTCGATTCGCTCGGCGACGCACAGTTCGTCTCGAGCCTCGCGAGATCCCGGTGGCAGTGCCGGGTGAGCACCGGCGCGGGAGATCTGGCCACCCACTGCATTGAGGTCTTCCCTCCCGACACCGCCGCGCTCAGCGACGTCTACGACGACGCCGCCTGGTCGCAGGCGGGTCGCCGGCAGAGCTGCATGACCGGCGAGCCGGCGCGGCCGCTCGACGGCGCGGCGCATCCCATAGGGATCGTGACCGGCGCGCTCGCAGTGCAGGCCTACTTGAACCGCGCCATTGACAGCGTGCCGTACCGACTGCAATTGACCGGAACGCAGCCGATCCGGAGCGATCTCTGGGGCCCGGCCCGCAAGGCTGCACCTTGCCGCGATCTCGGCCTAGACAACGGCGCGACGATCGACCGCGTCTGGCAGTACATCGACCGCGACCTCGGGGTCGATCCGGACGACCTGATGATCACCTGGGAGGCTCCGATCGTCCGGCGCCACTGCGCCTGCATCAGCCAGTACCTCGGCTTCGAACGGTACCCGGTGACTGGCCGCTGCCCGATGTGCAATGGCAGGTCGATTCTCGTCGCGGCCAGCCGCGAGATGCTGCCCGCGGAGGCTCGCGAGATCAAGCGCCGCACGCTGCGCTCTCTGCACGCGCCAGCGGGAATCGGCCTGAGCGCGATCACGCGCGACGGCCGCAGCCAGATCTATCGCCTGACGTATCGGCACGAAGACGTGCCGCCTCTGACGGGCAACACTCCCTCTCACCCGATCGCCCACCCAACGGAGGACTTGCACGCATGAGCAACGACACTGGCTTCACATGCAATCCGTCCGAACCCACCATTACCGGCGCCATCGAAAAGCGCTGCCTGGCACGCCTGGATCACGATCTGCATGACCTTTCGGATTTTGCCAGGGCCGTCGGGCACGAGCGTTTCCAGATGGGCGTAGCTGCGTTCGGCGGCCGGGCGGTGGGGATTGGCATGCGCTTCCGGAGCGTTCGCACCGGTCTGCGCAGGCTCGACGACAATGCCGTAATGGTGCAGGCGATCGAGGTGGTCGCGGACATCTCGCCGGGCGTTGGCGATGCTCCTTACCCCTTGGGCGATCCGATGGTGAGGCTCCGCTTCCCGAACCTGCCAGCCGGTCTGGAGCCCTTCCTTTCCAACCTGCACTTCATATCGCAAGCCCAGGACGGATCTGGCCCCGACTGTGCACACCGCACCGATCAAATCCGCGTGCACGCGCCCAGCCCCCGACTGAGCGCGCTCTCGGCGATCCTCGACGCCGCCTTCCCCGGCCATGTCGGCCTCGGCATCCCGTGCCTGTACAGAAGGTGGCACCCGCAGCGAGACCTCGTCTGGGTGGCCCGGCAGATCCACTCGTTGCTCATCGTCGAGCCGGCCACGATGGCGAGCCCGAACGACTGCCTCAATCCGGACGCCGCGAAGTACTGGCTGGCTCAGACCGATCACGCCGTGCCGCTCGAGCAGCCCCTCGGCCCGGCCCCGGCGCCTCGAAATGCGTCCGTCGACGCGGATTTCGTCCTCACCAAAAACACCGATCCGTAGAAGAAAGGCGTGCTCGGCCGTGAAAATCCGGCCCCCACCAGCGTTTGAGAAGACAGGGAACAACGATGCAAGCCGCTTTGGACCAGGTGTTGGCACAGACGGGGATAGCGCCCGCGCTCCTGTCCGTCGATCAGCGCCCAGCGGGCACGGCCGTGGTCTGGCTGTTGACGGATCTCACCGATCCGGTGGAGGCGATTGCGCGCAACGCCGCGTGCGGATCGACGCCGTTCGTCGTCCACCCTGATACGGGCAAGCTGGTTCGCCGCCTCACGGTCGATGCGGTGGAGAGGTGGAACACCGATCTTCTCGTATCCCGCATGCGCGGAGATCGCGGCGAGGCAGCGACACCGGCGCTCGTCGGTTCGATCGGCCGATCCGGCCGGCTGGCCATGGATACGAGCGGAGTGCCACCGCTTCTGACCGCGGCGCTTTTCCCGCGCGACCTTCGCCCCGTGCAGTCGGCGGTCGATCCGGACCGCATGCGCCGGATCGCGTGGGTCCTGCTCTCGGTATCAGGCGGCACCGACGACAGGTTCCACTTCATGCGCGAACCGGGCGACGTCTTTTCGATCGAGAGAGCCGTTGCCGTCGGGCACAGCGGATCGTCCGAAAAGCAGATCCGCATGAAAGCCAGAGCGCTCATCGCCGAGGCCGACGAAGACCGCCACCTCATCGAGCTTCTGCAGCACGACCGCTATCCGGCGGCGGTTTGGGATGCATGACACATCACTAGGAGTGAACCATGGTTGCCAACGTATGCCAATGCGAGATCCAGATTGAACACAACGGACAGCTTCGAAAGGAAAAGGTCAAGACCTCCAGCAACACCGTCAACGCCACGACGCTGCGCCAGCAGATGCTCCACTTCTTCAAGGTCGGAAGCCCCATCGACGACTTCGAAGTCGAGAGCGACGAGGACGAGAGCTGGACGCTTCTCGGGCTCAACGGAGACCGCGGAAGCGTCGAGCTCGACGGCGCCAACGTCATCAACCTGAACGACTACAGCACGTTCCGCCTGACACCGCGCACGGCCGGCGGATCGCCGGAGGCCCGATAGATGGCCCAACTCCGCGATCCCGACGGACAGCCCTGCTCGCTCGAGGTCGTCTTCTACGAGAAGGCGGCCTCGACGCAACCGGGCGGCGACGCCGACCGTACGACCGCCGACCTGAGCCAGCCGGTGGCTCGGGTCGGCGTCAGGCCCGAGGTGATCTGCCGCGACCACCTCCAGGACCTGGGCTACGGGGTCGCACGCGATTGCCCGGCTCTCGAAGGAGCCGATCTGCCCGTCGGCGTCGAGTACTTCGACAAACACCCTCTCGTCCTGATGCTCGTTGCCAAGAAGTCGTGCTCGCCGACTTGGGACAAGGCCGATCTCGCGGCAGCCGCACCGATGCATATCGAGACGTTGGACCGCGGGCCGCTCGCAAAGTTCATGCTCAGAAAGGGGCTCGACCCGAAGAACCTGCTCTTCACCGTACAGCCAGTGGCAGTCTCCGACGGGCCTGCGCCGCAGCAGAGCAGCGGGTTCGAGATCAGCGGCACGAGCGACGAGCAACGCGAGTGGGTCACGGTGCGTGTGCCCAGCTACGCACCGTGGGCAAAAGCGGCTGTCCGGCCGCACACCGAGCTGTTGCCGTCGCACGCCGGCGATCACTGGATGCGCGTGTGCGTCCCTCGCGAGCTACTCGAGAAGCTCGTCCACGAAGAGGCGGCGTATGCCGTCCGCGCAGGTGACGCGTGGGCGGAGCGCGCATGGGTCCTCGCTGGCAACCTCGGCCGGCAGAACGGGCGGATCACCGCGCGCGTGCGCGCGATCTGCCCAGCCATGGAGGTACACGCGACCGTTGCGGACGTTGTGTTCGGCCCGCAGACCTGGGTGCGCGCCAGGCAGGAGATGGACGCGCGCGGCCTCGATCTTCTTGGGTGGGTTCACACGCACTCTCTCGAAAGGCTCCGCAAGGTGGCGCGGCGCCGAACCGCCGGCGCGGCTGCGACTGCGGCTATGTCAACGCCCGCGGCGGATGCCAACCGCGCGACGGCACCGTCCGATCTCCATGCGGCCCTAGCCGATCTCAAGAGTGGCCTGTTCCTCTCGCAGACCGACGTCGACTCGGCCCAGCGCCTCGGCTTTCGTTCGCCCACGTCGCTCACCGCGGTCCTCGATGCCGACGAGTGCGCGACGGTCGGCGAGTCCAGAGTCGACGAATTCGGCAGCATCATCGGTTTCTGGGGGTGGGCGTACGGCTTTCTTGCACGTAGGTCCGTTCGATTGATCACAGGAGGGTAGTCATGAGCGACTTCTTCGAGATGTCCGCAGTGATGACGG
>Ga0247845_1000154_pt1 | contig 14540 bp, 12 predicted proteins | sample PFST25metaG_2_FD_186008 | JGI IMG/M metagenome (GOLD analysis project Ga0247845, IMG submission 186008) | Peat soil microbial communities from Stordalen Mire, Sweden - P.F.S.T-25 | ecosystem: Environmental > Terrestrial > Soil > Wetlands > Peat | place: Sweden: Norrbotten County, Stordalen Mire...
GGACGGAACCTGCCCGAACCGCGACGCGGAGACTTTCGCCACGGGCTGCGACTGCCTGTAAGCTTGGTCCATGTTCAGTCCGAGCACGGCACTAGCCCTGGCTGCCCTAATGGTTGCGGCGAATGCTTTCTTCGTCGCGTCCGAATTCGCCATCGTCAAGATCCGGCCCACCCTGGTCAAAGAGCTGGTCAGCGGAGGTGGCCGCCGTGCCTGGCTTCTGTCAGGGATCACGGGCCATCTCGATTCGTTCTTGTCCGCCAACCAGTTCGGCATCACCCTGGCCTCGCTGGCGCTGGGCTGGCTGGGCGAGCCGGCGCTGGCCAGCATCCTGCAGCCCCATGTTGGATCCCTCGGCCGATGGACCGGTATCGCGGTCGAGTCGATTGCGCTCGGTTTAGGTTTTGCGCTGATCAGCTTCGTGCATGCGGTGCTGGGCGAATTGGTGCCCAAGGCGGTTGCGTTGCAGAAGACCGAACCGGTCGCTCTGTGGGCAGCCGCACCCTTGCGCGCCTTCTATCTCATGGCCTTCCCGTTCATCTGGGCGCTCACCACCACCGCCAATCTCTTCCTGCGCGTGTTGCACCTGCGACCCGCCTCAGGGGCCGAGATGTTGCACTCGCCCGACGAGTTGCGCCTGGTCCTGCAGCATGTAGATCTGGACCCAGGTGCGCGGCGGCTCATCGATCGCGTGTTCGACTACACCCACCGGGTGGCCCGCCATGTGATGACCCTGCGCCGGGACGTCGTGGTGCTGGAGGAAGGCCGGCCCTTTGACGAGAACGTGCAACTGGCCGCGGCCAATCAGTACACGCGCTATCCCTTGATCGAGCCGGGCTCGGGCAAGGTCCTCGGCTATGTGCACCTCAAGGACATCGTGGCTGCGCTGGCCGCCGGTCGCACACCCAAGCGCATGCGCGAGATCGCGCGCGAGCCCATCTACTGCTCGGAGGAGACGCCCAGCGAGTGGCTACGGCGCGAGTTCCAGCGTCGCCGGGTCCACATGGCAGTGGTGCTGGGCACGGGCAACGCCTTTCTCGGGGTCGTTACCTTGGAAGATCTGCTGGAGGAGTTTGTCGGCGAGATCCAAGACGAGCAGGATGTTGGCGAGTTGCCGCCTATCATGCACGGGGCCGAGGGCCGTTTCGAAGCCGATGGCCGCCTGACGCTGGACGTGGCGGAACGAGAGCTGGGCGTGGTCCTGCCCCCGCTGCGACCCGACATCGAAACCCTGGGCGCCTACGTGCAGGCCCACCTGGGCCATCCTTTGCGCCCCGGAAGCACCGTCGAGCTGGGTGGCTTTCGCTTCACCTGCCTTGAGATTCGCGACGGCAAGATTCGCCGATTACGCGGCGAACCTCTGCCTCATGAGGACCACGCCACGCACGAGGGCTAGCAAGGCGCAAGATCAGCTCGCTCGGGTAGCCCGTGACGCCAGTCTGACCACGCCACGCGTTCCCGTGGTGTGACCCGCGGACAAACCCTGCTAGAGTTTGCCTACAGATGTCTATTCTTCTCGCAATTCTGGGACTCGCATTGCTCATCGTGTTGCACGAGGCAGGCCATTTCATGGTCGCTCGTCTGTGCGGGATGCGGGTCGAGCGATTCTCGATTGGCTTTGGCAAAGCCGTCGCGTCTTTCAAGCGTGGCGACACCATCTACCAAATCGCGCCCATCCCGCTCGGGGGCTTCGTGCAGATCACCGGGCTCAACCCGCACGAGGAGTTCGACAAAAACGATCCCTACGTGTATCCCAACCGGCCGCGCTGGATGCGGTTCATGGTTCTGCTGGCAGGGCCAGCGTCCAACTACCTGACGGCATTCTTGATCGCTCTGGTCGTCATGATCGGATATGGCCAGCCCACCGGAACCACCACCATCGATGAAGTGCTTCCGGGCACTGCGGCCCAGGCAGCGGGACTTCGCGCTGGCGATGCCCTGGCGGAGATAAACGGCAAGTCCGTGTCTGAGTCGTCAACCGTCACCAAGATCGTTCGGGGCTCCGAAGGCGCGCCCGTAACAGTGAAGGTGATGCGAGGGGGAAGCCCGGTGACAGTGACGGTCGCGCCCCGCAAGGATCCAGCCAGCAACGTCTACATGATTGGGGTCAAGTTCGGCGTGGTGCGCGCGCGTGGGCCTGTGCTCTTGGCAGTCAAGGAATCGGCCCTGCTCCCGGTGGCGGTGGCCACCGGCATCCTGACCAACCTGTGGGATCTCGTCTCGGGCAAGGTCAAGGGCGGGCTGACCGGCCCAGTCGGAATTGCGCGTGAGATGGCCAGCGCGGCCCGGCAAGGCGCCACCAGGTTCCTCGAAATCGTCCTGCTCATCTCGGTTGCGCTGGCGGTGTTCAACTTGCTGCCCATCCCCGGGCTCGACGGAGGCAGGGCGGTCTTTTTGGGGATTGGCGCGGTTCGCAGGCGCGACGTCAACCCCATCCTCGAGGCCAAGATCCACATGGTCGGCATCATGCTGCTCATGGGTCTTCTGGTCGTGGTCACCTTCGGTGATCTGAAGCCCCTAGTGCACAAGCTGTTCGGTTAGTCGCCGAGGGCCTTCGATGCGCCGGCCCCAGACGCGCATTCATCGCGGACTCGTCGGCGAGCGGTCCTTGGTGGGTTCGGACTATCTGTCCAGGGCCAAGTTGCGGCAGGAGTATGAGGCCGAGATTGCGCCGCGGACCGAGGCGGCGCTCCGCCGCGTCCTGCAACAAGTTGGTCTCGCGCCGGGCTCTGATATGGGAACCCTGAAAGGGTTCCCATGCCCTCCCGCGATGGTGCGCCGCCGGCAAAGCCGGCGGGCTCCCCACGCGACTATGCGCGTGCTCGACCTGGGCGCCGGCACAGGAGCGGTAGGACGAGCGCTTCGAGGCTGTTGCGGCGAGGACGTCGAGGTGGTGGCGGTGGACAAAGTGCCCGGTCCCGGGATTCTGGTTGCCGACGTGCTTCGCGGCGTGCGTCCCGCGGGCGTCGTCGGACGTTTCGACCTGATCGTCTCAGCGCATCTGCTGAACGAGCTGGGACTGGATCTCGACGGGCAGGCCCTCCTCGTGGCGGGTTGGTGCCGCGACTTGCTGGAACCGGATGGGACGTGCATCGTGATTGAGCCGGCGCTGCGCGACACCTCGCGGGCGCTTCTGGGCGTGCGCGATCGGCTGCTGGCCGCCGGACTCTGCGTGGCGGCCCCTTGCTTCTGCCGGACGGCATGCCCCGCGCTTCAGCACGAGCGCGACTGGTGCCACGATAGCGCCGAGGTTCTGGTCGCGGGCCGCTCGCGGGTAGACTTCAGCTACTTGGTTCTGCGCCGGTCCGCGACAGCCGACATCGATGCCGACCGCTATCGCGTGGTGAGCGACCCCATCAAAGACAAGGGGCGTCTCCGCTTTTTCGTGTGCGGCGCCGTGGGCCGCTTTGAACTCATGCGCCTGGATCGCGATCGCTCAGCCGCGAACCAAGCCCTGGACCGCGTGCGCCGGGGCGATATCATCGTCCTGCCCAACGCGCAGGTGCAAGACGACGGCATTCGCATCGCCGTCGACAGCACCGTCGGGATTGGTTGAAGTTAGCTGCTTCTCACAGAGAACACTGAGGGTACGGAGATCGGATGAGAAGAAGGGACTGGGGCTGCGCTGTATCCAACCCTTCGCTCTCTCCTCCGCCTCTGCGGCCTCTGTGTCTCTGTGGGAAATAGGTAACTTTGATCCACGGTCCAAGAGATGCTGGTTAGCTACGTCCCCGACGAGTAGTCGTCCTGGTACTTGACCTGCTCAGGCGTGAGCTTGTCGATGCTGATGCCCTGGGTACCGAGCTTGATCAACGCTAGTTCCTGATCCTGCTCAGGGGACAGCTCGTACACCGCCGGCTTCATGGTCTTGCCGTCGCGGGCCAGCTTGCACAGGGCCAGGTACTGGTTGGCAAACGACATGTCCATGACTTCAGAGGGGTGCCCTTCGGCCGCGGCCAGGTTGACCAGTCGGCCTTGGGCCAGGATATAGACACGGACACCGTTCTTGAGCACGTACTCTTCGTTGGCGAAGCGGATCTCGCGCTTGCTCTTGGCCCGCGCCTCCAGCTCGACCAGGTTGATCTCGCAGTCGTAGTGGCCGGTGTTGCACACCAGCGCGCCTTCTTTCATCACATCGAAATGGCGGCCCACGATGACGTCCTTCATTCCGGTCGCGGTTATGAAGATGTCGCCCAGTTTGGCGGCCTCGTCCATCGGCATGACCCGGAACCCGTCGAGGATGGCCTTGAGAGCTGCCGTGGGCTTGATCTCGGTGACGATGACGTTGGCACCCAAGCCGCGGGCGCGCATGGCCACCCCCTTGCCGCAATGGCCGTAGCCGGCCACCACGAAAGTCTTGCCGGCGATGAGCACCGACGAAGCACGCAGGATGCCGTCGAGCGATGACTGGCCCGTGCCGTACACATTGTCGAAGTCCCACTTGGTCTCGCTGTCGTTGACCGCGATCACTGGGTAGAGCAGCTTACCCGCCTTGGCCATGGAGCGCAGCCGGTGCACGCCCGTCGTGGTTTCTTCGGTGCCGCCAATGACGGTCTTGACCAGCTCGCGGTGACGGTCATGCACACTGAAGATGAGGTCGGCGCCGTCATCGAGAGTCAGCGTGGGCTTCATCTCCAAGGTCTTGTCGATGCACCAATAGAACTCGTCTTTGGTCAGGCCGTGCCAGGCATAGATGGATGTGCCCTCGGCAGCCAGGGCCGCGGCCACGTCGTCCTGGGTGGAAAGAGGATTGCAGCCGGACCATGACACCTCCGCCCCTGCCGCCAGAATCGTGCGGATGAGCACCGCCGTCTCCTTGGTGACGTGGAGGCAGCCCGCCACCTTCATTCCGCGCAGGGGCTGAGTCTTGCGGCCCTCCTCGCGCAGGCGCAGAAGAACCGGCATGCGGCTCTCGGCCCATTCGATACGCAGACGACCAGCATCGGCCAGCTTGGGATTGGCAATCTTGGAGTTGGACATGAGGCCGGAAAAGCTACGAGCGACACCCTGCTAGGTCAAGGGGATTGGCTGCCAAGCGTGTTTTTGCGCCCTGGGCGGGCTAGAATGTGGCCGACCATGGCCGAGGTGGACCCTTCCCTCTCCGAGACGACGCCGCAAACGCCGTCGGGGAGTGCGCCTGCGCAGGAAGCTGAGCGATTTGATCCGCTGGTCGGGACCGTCCTGGCCGAGCGATACGCGATCATTCGCAGGATCGGCGAGGGTGGCATGGGGGCGGTGTACGAAGCGCGCCACGCCATCATCGGCAAACGCGTGGCGGTCAAGGTCTTGCTGGAGAAGTTTCTGGAGAACCAGGAGTTGGTGGCCCGCTTGCTGCAGGAGGCGCGGCTAGCAAGCTCCATCGGTCACGAGAACATCGTGGACGTCACCGACTATGGCACCACCAGCGATGGCCGTGCGTTCGTGGTCATGGAGTTCCTCGACGGCGAGCCCCTGGCACAACTGGTGATGCGTGATGCGCCTCTGCCGGTGGAGCGGAGCCTGGGCATCCTCCGTCAGGTTTGTAGCGCGCTGTCGGCTGCCCACGCCAAGGGCATCGTTCACCGTGACGTGAAGCCCGAGAACATCTACCTGGTGCGACGGGGCGAGGTTGACTTCGTCAAGGTGGTGGACTTTGGCGTGTCCAAGGTGGTCCAGGTGCACGAGGAAGGGCCGGATTGGCAACGGCTGACGCGCACGGGTACCGTGCTGGGCACGCCTCTCTACATGTCGCCCGAACAGGCTCGCGGTGGCGAGGATGTGGACCACCGGACGGACATCTGGGGCGCGGGTCTGATGCTTTATGAGTGTCTGACCGGCGAGGTTCCATTTCGCGCCAACAACTACCTGGGCGTGATCTCGCAGGTCATCACGCAGGAAACCGTGCCGCCGTCGCAGCTTCGGCCCGAGTTGGGCATACCGGCCGCAGTGGACCGGGTGGTCATGCGCGCGCTTGCCAAGGACCGCGACCGGCGCTACCAGCAGATGGCGGAATTCGAGCACGATCTTGAGCGACTCCTGGCTGGGGATTCCACCGTCGCTTTGCGGGAAGCGCCGGGGCCGAGCGAGGCTCCCGCCGGGCATCGGCTACGCTGGCCGCTGGCGGCGCTTGGCGTACTGGCTCTGGGCGCGGCGATCGCGGTGGCGTTGGTGGGCGGCGGTCAGCCAGCGCAGGCTCCGGTGGCGCCCGCGCCGGCAAAGCCGGCCGTCCCCGTGGCGCGGCCCGCGGTTGCTCCTGCTGCTCACCCAGCGCCAGCCGCTCCCGTACCGGTGCCCGTGACGCCCGAGCGAGGCCGGCATGTGGCCAAGCCACACGTTTCTCGCGCCTCTGTCACCGCAACCCCAGCCGGGCCGGTCGAGCGAAGCAAGAAGCCCAAGGCCGACGACACCATCGCGCCTTCGCCCTACCAGAACGACGAGTGACACGGATGGCGCCCGCCCGCTCTTGCGTCGCGACCAGGACCACACGGTCACCCGCGCCCTGGCTGTTGGCTTTTCTGGTGGCGTTCTTCGTCGCGGGCAGGTCAGTGCAAGCACAGGACGCCGATCGCGCCGCGCAAGCCCGCCAGCACTACCAAGCTGGCGTCGGTCTCTTCGAGGCTGGCAACAAGGAGCAAGCCCTAGTCGAGTTCGAGCTCGCGAACGAATTTGTGCCCAAGAAGGAAAACCTGTTCATGATCGCGCAGTGCCAGTACCACCTGGGCTTGCTCAAGCAGGCGCGCGCAAACTATCAGGAGTTCTTGCTGCAGCCGTCGAGCGAGGAGTTGGCCAATATCGCCCGCCTGCGCATCGAGGCCATCAACCGTCGGCCCGGCGTCCTGGTCATCAACACCGTGCCTGATCAAGTGCAGGTTCGCATCGAGGGCGAAGGCCAAGTATTCAACGGCGACGCACCCAACGAGTTTCGCGTACCGCGCGGGCGCTACCGGGTGACGGTGAGCAAACCCAATTTCGTCGGTCAGGACCGGGACGTCGCCATCGACGTGGCTGAGACCAAGCCGCTGTTCTTCAAGTTGGACCCCATTCCAGCGCGCCTAGAGATCCGCACCGCGCCCGGCAACGCCACGCTCTACGTGCGAGGCAACCGCACGCAGAACCCCTACGCACAGAACGTGGAACCGGGAAACTACGAAATCTACGCCGAGGCCAAGGATCACCTTGCCCGCCGCGATCTCGTGCCACTGGCGCCGGGGCAACAGCTCAAGCTCGATTTCCCCCTGGTCTACGTCCAGCGTTCGGGACGGCCCGAGCTGATCGGTTTCTGGATGGGGATCGGTGCGATAGGTGGAGGTATGGCCGTGACCACGCGGCTCAATCCAACCCAGCCCACCAACCTGTTCCTGGTAGGCGCTGGCGCACTGGCGGGCTGCATCGGCGCGGGTGTGATCTCGACCGCCCTGGTTCCGAGCTACATCCGAGACAACCTGGCCCTGTTCCGCATCGGCGCTGGCTGGATTGGCGACCTGGAAGGGCTGTCCTTGGGACTTGCCCTCACGCAGGGAAAGGGAGGCACCTGGTTGGGAGGCGTGGTGGGCCTCGGCGCAGGCTCGCTGGCGGGATGGTGGCTGGAAGACCGCGCACCCAACTACGGTCGTGTAGCGGTCATCCAAAGTGGCGCGTTTCTGGGTGCGGCCGCCGGGCTGCTGGCCGTCCCGGCCCTGGGGTTTGGACTGGAACCCGGCTCCACGATACTCGCGGACCGCATCGGCTGGGGTCTGTTGGCGGGCATGAACGTAGGGTTGGTGACCGGGCTGGCGCTTGCCTACTTGCCCGACCAGCGGCTCTACGGGCCGAGCTGGCAGCGGGTCATACTGATCGACTTGACTGCGGTGGCTGGTGGGTTCATTGGCGCGCTCATGCAGATGTGTATTTCGGGTCAGACCAGCACAGGGTTCTGTGGCAATGACCAGATCGGTCCCAAGATGGCTCGCTACGCCCTTGCCGGAAGCGCAGTCGGGCTAGCGGCCGGCTTCTTTCTGACCTGGAGGTACGACAAGTACGACAACAATCTCGCACAAGCACAGCCCACCCGCGGCGTGCCCTTGCCAGGCGTACTGCCGGTGCAAAGTACCGACGGCCGTTGGGCACTGGTTCCGGGTCTTGTGTCACAAGGCCAGTTCTAGACGTGACTGTGCTTGGGTTGCCAGCTAGGGGCGAGTTTGTGGGGTTGCCGCCTGGCACTTTGGCGGCTGCCCTGCGCGCGCATCTGCCCGGCCAGAGCTGGAACGATCTGCGCAGCCTGTGCGCCTCCGGCAAGATCAGCGTGAATGGCGAGCGAGAGTTAGACCCAGCACGACGATTGACCGGCGGTGAAACCGTGGCCTGGAGCCTCACCGCCCCCGACCCACGCCGCACGGCAACCCGACCCGACTTCCGCATCGTGTACGAGGATGGCCATCTCATCATCATCGAGAAACCGGAAGGCGTTTCCAGCGTGCCCTACCAGCGCAGAGAGAGAGGCACGGCCCTGGACCTCATCCGTGAGGCATGGCGCCGGCAAGGGAAGCGCGCCGCTGCGACGCCGCTCTACACTGTCCACCGCATAGACAAAGACACCTCGGGGCTGCTGTGTTTTGCCAAGACCAAGCTGGCTGAGCGCGGGCTTCACCAAGTGTTCAAGTACCACCGTGCGCAGCGAGAATACCTTGCGGTTGCCCACGGGCAGGTGCGGCCGTCGCGCATCGAATCGCGCCTGGTCGCCGATCGCGGCGACGGGATACGCGGCAGTACGCGGCGGCCCCACGAGGGGCAGCAGGCAGTCACGCACGTCGAGGTCATCGAGAGCCTACCGGCGGCTACGGTGTGCCGCGTGCGCCTGGAAACTGGCCGCACCCACCAGATCCGGATCCACCTGGCTGAACAGGGGCATCCCCTGGTGGGAGAAACCGTCTACCTGCGCGACCACACGCGCACTGGCCGCACGCTTCTGCCCTGCCCGCGCCTGTTGCTCCACGCCGCCACCCTGGGCTTCGATCACCCAGTTACCGGCAAGCACCTGGATTTCGCCAGTGAGTTGCCGCCGTCGTTCGAGGCGGAGCTGCAGCGCCTGCGGCGTCGTTAGCACAGAAGTTACGAAAGAGTTCCACCCGATGCACACCAAATACCCTGGGCCTCCGAAGCGGCGGCGCCTGGCGCGCATTGCGCGCTGGCTGGGAGTGCTTATGCTGGTCGGAGCGATAGCGGCGATCGCGAGCGGTTGGAGGGCTTTCGGAAAGCGGCCCCAGGGCGCGCGCCGCGCTCGCATGGAACGGTCGCCACAGTGGAAGGAGGGTCGCTTTCGCAACCCAGAGCCGATGGAGAACGACTATCTGGGCGCGCTCTTGGCCATCGTGCACGCAAGCCGGTTCGCCTCACCCAAAGCGCCAGTAGCGACCGAGCCAGTCGACGCAAAGAGTTTCCAAATCCAGCCCGCGACCGGATTGCGTGTCACCTGGTTCGGACATTCGACGTTTCTACTCGAGATCGAGGGCCACGTTGTTCTCATCGACCCGTTCTGGAGCCCACGCGTTAGCCCCATGAGTTGGAGCGGACCCAAGCGCTGGTACGGACCGCTTATTGCGCTCGCTGATCTGCCGTTGCCCGACGCGGTGGTCATTTCGCACGACCACTATGACCACCTGGACTACCCAACCATCCGCGCGATGAGAGACTGGAATACCACCTTCGTCGTCCCGCTCGGGGTGGGCTCGCACCTCGAGTACTGGGGCGTGCCGGCGGAGCACATCGTCGAGCTCGACTGGTGGGAGCGCACCAAAGTGCACGGCCTGGAAATCGTCGCAACCCCGGCGCGACACATTTCGGGACGAACCTTTGGCATAGGCGACGCAGGTACCCTGTGGAGCGGGTTCGCCTTCCTGGGAGAGAAACTGCGCGCGTACTGCTCGGGCGACACGGGCCTCTTTCCTGGAATCAAGGAGATTGGCGAGAAACTCGGACCCTTCGATCTTACGATGATCGAGGCGGGCGCGTATGGGCGTTGGTGGTCAGACTGGCACCTCGGCCCAGAGCAGGCGGTCCTCGCCCACCAGCTGGTGCGCGGAAGGGTTCTTTTACCCGCGCACTGGGGTCTGGTGACCCTCGCGTACCACGCGTGGACCGAGCCCATCGACCGCGTGCTCGCGGCAGCCGCCAAGGCGAAGGTCACGGTGGCTGCGCCAAAGCCCGGTCAAAGTATCGAACCGCTGGCGCTGCCGCCGCTGGCGCGCTGGTGGCCCAATCTGCCGGGCCACACTGCCGAACAGGATCCCATCATATCGAGCCACACGGCTTCGCTGCGAAGCCCCTGATAAGCCGTAGCTAATCCCCGAAACTTGTGCCCACCGCGCGTGCCGCCGTCACCAGCGGATCGTCGGGTGGCACCGTGCGCTGCTTGCCGGCCACTGACTCGATGGGAACCGCGCCCAGCTTGCCCCCACTGAGCACGACCAACTGCCCTTGTGCTCCATGCATGAGTAGGTCGAGAGCGTGGTAGCCGAACATGGTGGCCAATACGCGATCGCCGGGCGTGGGCGAGCCGCCGCGCTGGATGTGGCCCAAGATGGTGGCGCGCGCCTCCAGCCTGGTCGCGGCTTCGATATCGGCCACCAGCTTGTTGGCAATGCCGCCCAGGCGAATGGGGTCCGGACTGGTTTCCACCCGGCGCTGCACCACCACGTCGCCGCCCTTGGGCTTGCTGCCTTCTGAAACGCATATGATGGAGAAGCGCTTGCCCGCCCGACTGCGCTTGCACAGGACGTCGCACACCTTGGCAAAATCGTAGGGGATTTCGGGCATGAGGATGACGTCCGAGCCGGAAGCAACGCCGGTGTGCAATGCCAGCCACCCGGCGTTGCGGCCCATGACCTCGACCACCATCACCCGGTGGTGGCTCATGGCCGTGGTGTGGATCTTGTCAAAACATTCACACGCGGTGTCCACCGCGGTCTCGAAGCCGAAGGTGCGTTCGCAGCCTTCCAGATCATTGTCGATGGTCTTGGGCACACCGATGCAGTTGATGCCATGCTTGATCAAGTTGTCTGCGCCAGTCATGGTGCCATCGCCCCCGATGCACACCACTGCGTCGATCTCGCTGGCGCGCAGATGGTCGTACACGCGGTCCGTCACATCCGCCCATTCAATCTTTCCGTTGCGCTCGATGGCGAAGCGTTGCGGATTGGCCTGGTTGCTGGTGCCCAGAATGGTGCCGCCCTGGGTGAGAATGTTGGAGACGTCGTTCCAGCTCAACAGCCGCATGCGGTTTTGGATAAGCCCCAAGAACCCATCCTCGATGCCGTAAACTTCGAGGCCGTAAATGTGCATGGCCGTCTTGGTCACGGCGCGAATGACGGCGTTGAGGCCAGGGCAGTCGCCGCCACCCGTCAGCACCCCAATGCGCTTGATGGTGGGCATGGGGAGTATTGTACGGCAGATCCTGGGATTCGGGGTACGGCTCCGGAGTAGAACTCACAAATCGCCCATCGCTGCTCACAACCGCAAAAAGCTTTATCGCCCGCCACACCCAAGCCTAGCGTAGAATCAAACCTACATGGCGAAGGACGCCGCGAGAGACAACCTGGCCCCGGGCATGCTGCTGGCGGCGCCCACCTTGCACGACCCCAACTTCGAGCACAGCGTGGTTCTGCTGGGCCGCTCCGGGGGAGACGGCGCGCTCGGCTGGGTGATCAACGGACGTGAGCTGATGTCGGTGCGCGAGCTTCTCGCATCGTCAGAGTTGTTGCCGCAGGGCCACGAGATCCCGGAGACAGCCTCGTTCACTTCGCCCGTGCGTCTGGGTGGACCGGTGGCGCCTGCGGCCGGGTGGCTGATCTACCGGCGCGGAGCGGAAGCCCTGCCCGGGGAGATGGCGGTTGGATCTGAGATCGGGGTGACTGGCGAGTTGGCAGCTTTCGCTGCGCTGATTCGTGGCCAAGGTCCGGCGATCTTCAAGCTCCTGCTCGGCTGCGCGGGCTGGGCACCCGGCCAGCTCGAGGGCGAGATCAGTGCCGGCGGCTGGCTGCCCACGGCAGTTCGTCCCAATCTGGTGCTCGACGCCTCCGTGGCTTCTGCCTGGGACGAGGCATACCACGAAACCGTGGGCGCCGATCCGGCGGCGTTTAGCAGTCAGCGCGGCAAGGCGTAGCTCGCATAGACCCGGAACTGCGAATCGGGGCGACATTTGCTATGGTGTCCGCTCAATGTCGCTAAGCGAAGAACTGCTGACCGCGGGCCGAAAGCTCCTCATCAACAACTACAACCGGGCTCCTGTGGTGATGAGTCGCGGGGAAGGCTGCGTCCTGTGGGACGTGGATGGGCGCCGCTTTCTGGACATGACCGCTGGGATCGCAGTTTGCGTGTTGGGGCACGGCCATGCCGGCCTGTCTCAGGCTCTCGCCTTGCAAGCCATGCGCCTGCATCACACGTCGAATCTGTATTTCATCGAAGCCCAGATCCGGCTGGCCGAAGCGCTGGCGCGGCGGGCGTTTGCCGGCAAGGCGTTCTTCTGTAACTCCGGCACCGAGGCCGTCGAGGCTGCGCTCAAGCTGGCGCGGCGCTACCAGATTGTGGTGCGCAGCCAGCCCAAGCGCGTCGAGCTGATCTCGTTCGAGGGCAGCTTCCACGGCCGCACCATGGGCGCGCTATCGGTCACTGGGCAGGCCAAGTATCGCGAAGGCTTCGGCCCGCTTCTGCCTGACGTGCGCTTTATCCCGTTTGGCGACGCGGAAGCAGCGCGCAAGGCGATCACCGAACGCACCTGTGCGGTAATTGCCGAGCCCATCCAGGCCGAAGGCGGAATCAACCTTCCGCCGCCAGGGTATCTGCAGGAGTTGCGCCGTTTGTGCAGCGAGCGGGGCGCCCTGCTCATCTTCGACGAAGTGCAGACCGGCGTGGGCCGCACGGGAACCTTCTACGCCTTCGAGCGCGAGGCCATGGTGCCGGACGTCGTCACCCTGGCCAAGGGTCTGGCCGGCGGCGTACCCATGGGCGCCATGCTGGCCAGCGAGGCGGTCGCCGATGCCTTTGCACCCGGTACCCACGCCGCCACCTTCGGCGGCAACCCACTGGCCTCGGCCGCCGGGCTGTACATCCAGCAGGTCATGGACGAGCAGAACTTGCTCGGGCGCTGCCAGGAGTCGGGCGCCTACCTGGGCTCCGCGCTCGCGCGCCTGGCTGAGCGGCGGCGGCCCAAGACACGCAGCGCGCGCGGCCGGGGCCTGCTGCAAGGTCTGGTCTTGGAAAGTGATGCGGCCGCGGTGGTGGTCAAAGCGCGTGAGCATGGCCTGCTGCTGTCGGTGGCGGGTGGGAACGTCGTGCGCTTCGCTCCGCCGCTTGTGGTAGGCCGGGCCGAGATCGATGAGGCCTTGTCGATCCTTGATGCAGTATTGTCCGAGGTGTGAATCATGGGCAACAAGCGCGACTTTCTCAGTTTGTGGGACATCAGCGAGACCGAATTCGCGGCGCTCATCCGACGCGCCGAGGAACTGCGTTTCTTGCGCCAAGTGCGCACGCCCCATGCCACCCGGCCTGGTCGCGCGGTGGCGCTCATCTTCGAGAAGGCATCCACGCGCACCCGCGTGAGCTTCGAGGTGGCAGTCTGGGAGCTGGGTGGTCACGCGATCGTGATGGGCCGCAACGACTCCCAGCTCGGCCGGGGCGAGCCCATCAAGGACACCGCGCGCGTGATGTCACGCTACTGCCACGCGATCATGGTACGTACCTTCGGCCACGAACGGGTAACCGAGCTGGCGGAGTACGCCACGGTGCCGGTGATCAACGGCCTCACGGATCTGCTGCATCCTTGCCAGGTGCTGGCGGACTTGCAGACCGTGTACGCGCACTTCTTGGAACGCGAAAGCAAGACTTCTGCGGGCTTGGTGCCGGACGTCGTGCAGGTGCTGCGCAGCCGACGCTACGCCTGGGTGGGTGACGGCAACAACATGGCCAACACCTGGATCGAGGCCGCCGGCCTGCTCGGTCTCGATCTGATGTTGGCCTGTCCCGCCGGCTACCAGCCCAACCCAGACGTGCTCGAAGCCGCTCGTCGCAAGGGGCACGGCCAAATCCAGTTGGTACGCGATCCGCGCGAGGCAGTCGCCGGGCGCCAGGTTGTCTCCACCGACGTGTTCGCTTCCATGGGCAAAGAAGAGGAGGCTGAGGCGCGCAAACGTGCGTTTGTCGGCTACGGAGTAGACCGCGCCCTGATGGCCGAGGCTGATGGCCAGGCAATCTTCCTGCACTGTTTGCCTGCCCACCGCGGGGAAGAGGTTTCCGACGAAGTCATCGAAGGCCCAGCCAGTCAGGTTTGGCAAGAGGCGGAGAACCGCCTGCATTCGCAAAAAGCATTGTTGGAATGGTTGCTTTCATGATGATGGGAACCCTGAAAGGGTTCCCATACCCTCCCGCGATGGTACGCGGCGAGCGAGGCTCGCCGGCTCCCCACGCGATGATGGCAACCCTGAAAGGGTTCCCATACCCTTGTATCTTACGGGGGCTTGGTTCGCTCTCGCTCACAAGCCCCCGGTCCCCCCTCGCTTCGCCCAGCAAAGCTGGGCTACGCTCGCCCCAAAGAG
>Ga0247845_1000161_pt1 | contig 14164 bp, 17 predicted proteins | sample PFST25metaG_2_FD_186008 | JGI IMG/M metagenome (GOLD analysis project Ga0247845, IMG submission 186008) | Peat soil microbial communities from Stordalen Mire, Sweden - P.F.S.T-25 | ecosystem: Environmental > Terrestrial > Soil > Wetlands > Peat | place: Sweden: Norrbotten County, Stordalen Mire...
ATTTAAAAGACATTTTTTAACTATTTATTTAGTTTAGTGGGGTATGATCAAACGGAAAAACATCTCAGGACGCGAAAGATGTAGGCTAGAGATGTAGGCTAGACGGGATATTCACCAGACTTCTGTTCGTATCTTGTGTCTCTTTACCACAATTAGGCGAAGTAATTAGCCGACTTGTCCTCAGTTCTTTGGCATCACGGAGCTAAGCAGCTGACGGTTCAAAATCGCACCCGCTATGGCCGATAACTCTTCGTTTCGGCGCTGCGCTTGCAGCGGCGGAAAGCGAATCATAAGCATTAAATGCGCGGCGCAAACCACTTTAACTGCTATGCTAGCCGCTGAACATTACCCATATCATGGTGTTGCGAGGCCAAACCACGAGCTGCTGGAAGTCCATCGCAGCAAAATCTCGCTCCACCTCGCCAAGGCAGGATACAACTACCCTGCAATACGCCTTCCCTTCACGTTTTCTGCGCTTTTAGGGCTATCGACGCGCATCTATCAAACGGTGCATGATGGGGCTCTTGCCCTTCTTGTTGTCTCTTCTTCTCACAAAGGTGAAGAAAGAAGGGCGCAGAAATCAGAAAACTTCGCCATTAGCTCTAGACACTCGTATTTACACGGTGGGAATCAAGCTTTCCAATCGCTTCGAGCTCATCTGTTTTTTTGATTCGGAAGCTCACACACTCAGCTTTAAAGCTTAATTTTTAGCCACCGTTCTTCGTATCTCTTCATCCTCGCGTTGCGGGTGCGAATCCAGCACGCCCAAAGTATCAGGCGCGCTGCGCTGAAGGCCACGAGCAGAATGAGAAGGAGAACCACTGCGTTCACTGCGTTCATAATTCACTCACATTTTAACGTGCTTCTTGGTTTGTTTGCTCATGACATTATATCTTGGCTATACATCTAGTTCTATGCTGTTAGCTACCGAATTCAAAACACGAGCTTTAAGCTCGGTTATGCCTCCTAACTCGTGACGTTCCTAATCATGTGGGGTAAAGATGGCGCTAGTGAATTATCTGACGAGTAGGGGCTTTGTGCTAAAGGCGCTCCTGTTACTTTTAGGTGCCTTCTATCTTTTCGCTGGCGCGCTGCCCAAGTCCGGCGATTACTGGATAATCACCAACATATCCACGGCCTTCGCAGTCGACCCGCTGCACTTTATGGCCGACACGCGAGGCATCGCTTTCCCACCCACCTTCTACGCGCTGCATGGGGCGTGGCTATGGCTTGGCTCATCTCTTTTTCACTATAACCTATCAGTTTCACCGTACAATCCTTCCGCGCGCGTTTTATTACAAACAAGCTCCAGCATCTTCTATTTCTGGGGAATGATACCAATATTGGCGGCGCTGTTCCTCTCTATAGGGATAGCGCACAAAGAGCTCCGGAATAAGTGGCTTACGTTGATTTACTTCGGGCCCATCACGTTCGCATCGGTGATAATCTGGGGCCAAATTGACGTGGTCTGCGTCCTTTTCATATTCGCCTCGATGATACTATTGCGCAGGGCGTTGAAAGCTCAGAAGTATCTCTCCTTGTTACTGCTTGGTTACCTAACGCTCGGCGTGTCCATGCAGTTCAAAACCTACGGCGGGCTGTTGCTACCAGTTTATGCCATATACACACTGGCACTGGTAAGAACGAGAAAGCTCGATACAGCGAAATCGCTGCTCACATTGGGGTCTTGCTTGGCCACGTTCCTCGTAGCGACGTTTATCGTGTGGCTGCCGTATCCAGGGTGGTTCAGCACGATAATGCTTCATGGCGAGTCAAACTATCTATTGCACACGCCCTCGCCACTTTTTCAAGTGCCAATATGGGTGCTGGGCTACGCGTTTATACTATGCTACACGGCCGTGAGAGTCTACAGGAAGCCCCTTACGTTTCTTCGTGACGACCGGTATTTTGCCTTCGATAACTTCGTTATCGTAGCTTGGTTCTTCATAGCGGTGTTTACCCGGCCCCAGTGGTGGGTGTTCCTCTTACCGCCCGCTCTCTTAGTCCTTGATAGTTTTCGGAGCAAGAATGGAATTGTCTTCTGCATTCTGACTCTCTTCACTTACCTGTTCTACGCGAACGCATCCATAGGAGGGTTTTGGCTGGCCCGCGTCCCCGTCTGGGACGTAATAACGGTGATTTCTCGAATCTGGTATGGGTGGGTTTTCGCATTCCTAGCGGGTTTGCTGTTGTTCTGGGTATTCGTGCTGAGCAGAGAGCTTAGCGATAAGGAGGTTAAGTCAAGTACTACAGCCTAATGGTGCCGATACTGCTTTGCTGCAACTTGTACGTCTTTGCTTCCGCAACCAGCGCGAAATTGTTATAATTCGACTTTATCAGGTTCCACTCTAACGCTAACGTGGCTCTGATTGCCGGCTGCGAGTGGTGGCAGGATGTGCGACAACAGTTGCTCTGCGCTGAGTGGGCGGACTGTACCGTTTGGACTGGTTTGTTCCCAGCCATTCTTCACTTTGCGGTAGCTCTGTGTCCAGTCGTGTTTGGTCGTGATGTAAATTGTGCACTCAGTGTTCTTCATGTTGTCTCCTCTTCTCGTAATGCGTTCGCGCAGCGTGTACTAGGCGCGGCTCTTTTGACGCATTTCCTTCTACAAGGTTGCGCTCGCATTAGCCACGTTAATGACGTTATCGTATTGCGTGACTGCGTACGCCTTCTCAGATGCGCCTAGTATACCCCTCTCCGTATATGGGTAGGCTTTGTAAACGCTTGGATAATGCCCAGTTGCGTTATGATAGGTGTTACTGGTTGGGTCGCTCGTGTAATCAGTGTTCTTAAAGCTATAATTGGCCTTGTCAAATGCGGTCAAAAAGCTTGTTGCGTCTTGCGTTGTAGGAAAAGAGCGCACAGTGTCGTTCACCGAGACTGTAGCGGTAAGGCCAAAACTGCTATTGCCGGGAGTATCGAACGTAAAAAGAATATTGGCGCTCGTCGCATTGTTCCAGGTCACGTTCCACGCACTGATTGTAGTTGATTGATTTCCGTTAATCTCTTGCTTGTACGCATCGATAAGCTTCTCAAGCGTTGGGTCGTGCACTTGTGGTGTCGGACTCGTAGCGGGGTTATTTGTGCTATTTGTGCTATTTGTGCTATTTGTGCTATTTGTGCACCCCTCTATAGATAACGAGGCAATCATCACCAGCACTATGATAACTAACAACTTCTTTATTATACGAATCCCCCCTAACGGACGGCGGTGTGATAGCTTAAAGCGTTCTCTTTCAAGCTAATACAATTCAAAAAGAAAATTACGGAACTGAAAAAAAAAACACGCCCCCGTCACGTTACGGGGGCGTTAGGCCTGTCGTTGTTCGGTGTCTCCGTCTCGGTACAGCAACCGCTGAGGGCGCTAGGGGGGGCTGCCAGCGGAGGTCCATTGGGAGATGAGACCGGTAACGTCATGTATGCCATACCAGACTTGCCCGCTAGTGCTGGTGAAACACACTAAGGTGTGGTCACTGACCGTGAGGGTAGCGCCCGGTGAGGAACTAGATAGTGCCTGGGGGGGCGTTACGCCGACTGATGCCCAGTGGGCCCCATATGCCCCGGCAATGTTTTGCCAGAGCTGATTGTTCGTGCCTTGTACAATGACCCATAGGTCTTGGCTCACGGCGGGTCCTGTACCGGCAAGAACGTGTCCACCGAGGGATGTCCAGCTAGACCAACCGTGATTATAGGCCCTCTGCCAGACAGCGCCGTCACTGCCGCGGGCAAAGACGTCGACTACACCTGTACTCGGTGACGCCGCAGCGGGCGACGCCGTAAGCGTGCCGCCGAGGGATTCCCACGCCGACCACGTCGCGCCGTTCCACCATTTATGATACAGCGCGCCGTTCGTACCTTCTGCAAAGACGTCGAGACGACCTGCTGACCATGAAGCGACAGCGGGTCCCGTGTTAGGAGCGAGTTGCCCGCCGAGAGAGTACCAGCTAGACCAGCCCCCATTATAGGTCCTCTGATAGACAGCGCCGTTACTGCCGCGCACAAAGACGTCGACACGAGTGGTGGTGCCCCAAGAGACGGCTGCCGGTGATGAGGTGCAGATTCCACCAACGGAGTTCCAGGTACCGCTACCGCCAATAACAGACTTGCTCCAGAGGGTACCACTATTGTCGACGGCAAAGATGTTACTTTGCCCGTTGGCAAATGAGGTGCTCGCGGCGGGGCCTGTCGTCCCCATGCTAATACCACTCGCGCTCGCCGCGCTGCTTACCACAGCAAAAAGAGAGACGAGCACGATGGCCGCCATAGCAATACTTACGACCGAATATTTATAGTTCATGCTAACGATTCACCTTCTTCCCGGTGGCGGACCGTACGCGAGAACCGACATCCACGCAGACGGCACTCGTCAACAGGGTTTCTTGCTTAAAACATGTACCAATACTTGTATTAGTGATAAAAGTTGTGTAACACGAACCTGTTACAGCGTATTGTAGTATAAGCCGTCGACGAAGAATAACAGCACGAAGATGAAACGATTAGACTTTCCCACGTTATTGCGGACCGCCTAACTTTTTTTGGGAGCGGCCAGTGCCATCGTCGCCGCGTGGCCGATGCCGGCGCGTTTGATGACCGAAACACCTCTTAAAACGGCACGTTAGCAAACACATCCTGCATATCCCGGTCATTAAACTGCAGGTAGACTTTGGACATATCACAGGCAAAGCGCGTTGGGGGAACAAATCGCCGATATAACCCGCATGCGGCTAAAATAGGATGGCCGGGTGCCCTCATGCCCCCGGCGATTTGCTTCATCAGTCCAGTCTTCGAATCATCATCGCCGCGAGACCCATATCACGCAAACCTGAGCCGTCACTCGTAGGACAGAGGCGAAAGAGTTAACACCGAGGGAGACCTAGCTGGCGGTGAGGCAGGGAGCTCACGCAAAAGCGCATCACCGGCTAAACGAACCGATGAGGCGCGATGATTGTTCGATACCGCAGCCACCTGCATACATGATTAATTGATCAAAACGTACTATGCGCGTCTCTCACTGTACCCAATGCGAAGTAAGACTCGGGCCCGGAAACGCCGAGCTCGGCTCTAAAATGTGCAATAAATGCCGCATGCAGCAAGTAGGGATAAGACCACAGACTGACTCTGTTCACAGACGGCCACAGACGACTGCCCCTCAAAGATATCAGCAGCTCGTATGTAAGCTTCGACCGGCAGCTGCACCACAGGGATACTGGCAACTCGTATATGAGCTTCGGCCGGCACCGCACTGGCATTAGCTCTCGCGTCTGTCCGTCCGACGCTATCTACCGATAACCGTGTCCAGGAGCAGTTACTTTCCCACTGCGCGGGTCGACCTCTTTATTCTGACCGTCCAAGAAATGCACCTATGATGAATTGTCAGCGGTGCGAAAAGTACGCGCATTGCAGGCTGCGTGGCGATAGAGAGCGCGTTCCGTATTGCGAAGAATATCGCCGCCCGCGTTATATCAGAGACTAGTGGCAGTGACCATCTGCCTGTTGAAGCTGGTTTAACGCTCGTCGCTTGGAATGACGGCCGTTTTTACGCTATTACTGACGCCAGAAAAAAGCGATCACTTGTCTATTTTTCTAATAAGAACTGCTCAGGGCCTGCTTCATACTGTTTAACATCCATCTCTTTAAGGGTATCATTGCATATTACCACTGCTTTAAATAGCGCGGAGATACACAGTTCACGTGTTTCTGCCTTCTGTATCTTCTGTAGTTGCAAGGCTTTGATCTTAAGTACCTTCTTGTACAGGCGCTGGTAACGTGCTAGCATCCTGTCATCACTATCGTGCATCCAACTTACTTTGCTTGGCATACTGCCTGCCCTCCTGCTAAATAACACCGTTCTCTCGTAGCTCGTTTATTAAGTGTAGCTGTATCTTCTTGAGCAGAATAAGGCACTCCGTCTGCTTTCCCTTATCTCTCATTGCTCGTAGGTAGTCAGCTCGGACATCGGCCCTAGCACAATTCAAAACGCCCAAACAGCTGTCTCTTACATTTTCCTCATAGCCTACTTGAGCAACTTCCTCCCAGAGTTCTGCACGTGTCTTCCCAGTCCACACCATTACTTCATCCGGGTCAAGTCCTACCCATTTATCCCACTTATCTTGCTGTCCTCTCGTGCTGTAAAAAAGCTCATCGTAGCGCTCGGACCCACGCTTCTTGGCAGCATACTTACGCTTATACAATCGGTCTTTATCCTGGTGGCTCTGCTTCCAAGCTGCTATGCGGTTACGGCAAGAAGAGCACGTTTTAAGTGGGCCGGCGTGCTCGTTGTGGCACGTAGGACAAACTACCATTGCAATACCATACTACTTCATACTCTACAATAAGCCTTTCTCATACTCTACAAACAGATTAAAGAAAGGGCCGCGGCCTCTAACCTAATCCCTCCTTTGTGCTTGCGTTCTTCGTTACCGCTTGACTTATAGGTGTGTTTCTTACATCAAGAGAGCCGCCCGCGTTATATCAGAGACTAGCAAGACGGCCATTTACCCTTTTAAGCTTTTTAAGCGCTCGCAGCGGTCAAAACAAAAACCTATCGGGAGTCCGAAGTCAGCCTAGATGATACCCAGGCACTGGACGCCTTAGTTTCGAGTTTTAGAAATGCTGGGAAAGAAGAACTGGAGAAAGAGAGACGTCACACGTATCTTAGCCCCTTAGGTAAGCGCCTCATGCTTGGCACGCTTCTTGATAGGCCAAGCCGCGACGCGGACAGTCGCGAGAGTTAAACACGTCCGCGCCGAACGCTGGATTGGGGCCGTTGCAAGCCGGAGCCGTTTTAGCTACAGTCACTAACCGCAAGGTTCCGTTAACTCCTGCAAGCTTGCCCCCAAGTGGTCCATGTGCGCTCGTATTTCCGCAGCCACGGCACGCAAAAAAGGTTCGTCTAGTTGCAAGTCCTTAAGCTTGTTTAATTGGCCACACGCCCTTTCGACCTCATAAATTAGAGCTTCTTGGCCCGTCCCAAAGCTAGGCTCTTTTGGCTCACGCTCCTGCGTAGTCATAGGTAATTACTGTGTTTGCACTACTATTAGCCGCTTTCACACAACCATCGACGTGAGCGTTTCGACCATGTACTTGCGGTCAATCGACCCTAACCCGGTGGGTTGACCCTCGCAACCATCACAGTGCCTGTGTCTGCCGTATCAGACTCTGCACCTGCGGATAGGACCGACTCTGCGCTGCTTACGTTTGATACGTGAAGATTATGCAGAGAGGTGACGCAAGAATTCGACTTCTTCCTAAATCTCGCATCTGGTTGTCTCGCGCCGCTTGCAAGACTACTATGTAAATCTCCAACTGCATATCAGCGAGCGCGGCGCAAGCGAAACGCTTACGTGCTCAAATCCCATAGAAGACTAGTTTTCTGCCCCCGGAGGAAACCGGACCTAATAAGGGACCAACCATGGCGACTGACCTGCCCCATCTGCTGCTGACGGTGCTGCATTCGCCCTTGCGAGCATGGTGAGTCCGCTGACAATAATCATCGTCATGGCAGTGCTCAGTGCGACGAAGCGTCGGGCACTCAAGGCGGTCCTATTTGCGATAACGTACGCGACGGTCTTTTCGGCGATATGCCTGTTGCTCGTTGCCGTCGGGAGTGCCGCGACAATCGGCGGAAATCCCTCATCGGCAATCGTGGGCATTGACGTCTTCTTGGGTGTCATTCTGCTTAACATAGCCGGTCGCTCGTTGACCCGGGGGGTGGGCACGCCTCTGGTCCGGTCGTTTAACCCGGATGCGATGAGCGTTGCCGACCCCGGTCGTCGTGCCGTTGACCGTCAGTTTCCCAGTGACCGTGAAGTTCGCGCTGACCGTTGCGTTTGCAGGTGCGGCCGCGGTGAGCGCCGTCGGAATCTTTACGATGACCTTAACGACGTTACTAGTGGCGTTCGTCAGTGTGGCGTTGCCTGCGTAGGCCGTGCGGTAGTCGTACGTGCCCGCCGTCGTCTCGTTTTTGCTGAACTGGTAGCCGCCGCTGACGTTCGTCGTGTTGTTTGCGAACGGGGCGTTGTTCGTAGAGCGCTGCAGGGTGATGGTTCGGCTGCCGATGCCCGTCGTACCGGCGCTCAGCGTGCCGTTGATGGTGAAGTTGTGGTTGACGGATGCCGTGGATGGGGCGCTGATGGTAAGCGTGGTCGGCGTGCTCACTTATTCGGTGCCGATGGCATAGACGTTGCCATCCTCGCTCCCCACGTAAACGACGCCGTTGGCGACGGCGGGGGATTCAACACCGCCTCCGCTCGTGTAGTTCCAGAGCTTCGCCCCGGTGGTGGCGTTGAGGGTGTAGACGCTGTTGTTTACGTTTTTTCCTAGTCCACCGCATCCCCGCTCCCGACGTACACCATGCCGTTTACGACGGCAGCAGCTAAGAGAACACGGGGTATTTGGTCGTGTAGTTTCACTTGAGCGTGCCGTTGTTGGCGTAGAAGGCGTCTGCAAATAAGACGGTAATGAGAAGAATTACCACAGAAAATAGGACGATTTTGTGTGCGTTCATGATTACCTCGCGTGAGGTTCCTAGGCGCCTAAGAACGTGCCGAAGAGATGGTAAAGGTTTCAGTTTGACCTAACAGCCGAGACTGTGCTATGGTGCTGTTCAAATGGTCAAAGAAGTCGTTCGAGCGGTCAGACTTCCGTTTGATCGCCCTTCTTTGTTCGCGCCGCGCCGGTAGTGATAGCTGAAGCTATGGTCATATTCAAGGGTATTTAGAGTACAGCGCACGCCCAACGCGACACAAGGGCCTCATTTAGCCAGTCACGCAAATTAGGAAGACATATAAGCGCATGACACACTTCTAAGAGGCGATGGGAAGACTTTCCCAGGGCATCAACCTTGTAAGAGCTACCTTTTTCGTCCTCAGAAAGGATAAACAACTGGTGTTCTTTCCGCTGATATCCGGCGTCGCCTTCATTCTCATTCTCATTGCGTTCATCACGCCCTTGGTTTCCGTCGGGACACTCACTACAAACGGAATATCGAACCCCTATGCGTTCTATCCGGCGCTGTTCCTTTTTTATCTCATCAGCTATGCTGTCGTAATCTTCTTCAACGCCGGATTGATCACCTGCGCCCACATCAGGCTCACGGGAGGCGACCCCTCCATCCATGACGGTTGGGAGAACGCCGTGCGACACATACGGCCGATCATCGCGTGGGCGCTCATTTCTGCAACGGTCGGTCTTATCCTTCAAATAATAGCCGACCGGGCCGGTGCGGCTGGAGAGGTCATCCGGGGTATAGTCGGCGGTCTATGGAGCCTTATCACCTTCTTCGTTATCCCTGTTCTTGTGTTTGAAGAGAAAGGGGTCGCCGATGCGATCAAGGAGTCGTGGGGGTTGTTCAAGCGAACGTGGGGTGAGAACGTCATCGGCCAAATCTCGCTTGCGTTGCCCTTCGTCGCGATCGGCGCGTTGGTTATCGTCGCGGCGGTCGCCGTGGCACTCGTCGGTAACCCCGTCCTCGCGGTGGCTGCCCTCGTTGTAGCGATTATCCTCATTGCGGCGCTTGGCATCGTGTACACCGCACTGCATGGCATCTTCGTGGCAGCGCTCTATGTCTACGCACAGTCCGGAGAGGTGCCGTCAGGCTTTCAGCGGGGACTGGTCGAGGGTGCGTTTGCCCCCAAGAAACCAAAGAAGGGCGTCGTAGGCGGTCAGATCTAAGGGTCGAATGAGGCGAAAAACGCTATTAGGGGCGATCGGCCGTCGCTGCGACGCGCGTCTTCCCTTTGCTCCTAAGCTAGCTTGAACCGTGATCATCTCTTTCATAAACGCACGGTCTTAGTTACTAGCGCTCCAGTGCCCGCGAAGTACGTGTCTGTGTAGGTGGTGTGCTGTCCTCACCACCGTGCTTTGCTACGTTATCAATCATCGTCTGAACGTCCGGCGCCATGCGCAGATGCCGACGCCGGGTCTATAAATCTGCGCCGTTTGGCAACGAGTCCAAGTTAACGCGAAAAGCTGTCGGTTTTGGCGCAGGAACTGGAACTGCTCGGATTCGTTGACAGATAGCTAAAGCAGACGTGGGCGCGTCGCGTCAGGTTTTGCGTAGCCGCAGAAGGCCAATCATAACGACTAAGCGGCTTTTCGAATATAAACCCCGAGCAGACTTCCCCATCGAATCTTCAAGATTCCAACGGCTGCAGTGAACAGAATAACACCAGTCTGGCGACTTTGGTGCAGCAGTATATCAAGAACGAACTCACAAGCTGCACCAAATTTCGGGTAGCCGGAATAAGTAAGGCATCAATTCCTTGGATGAACCGATGTTCTCTCACTTTTTGGAAAGCTACTCGAGGTATGATCAACAAGGAACGGTGCGACGCATTACGAGCATCTCTCATCATCGCTACTGTCATCGTTGCTGTCACAGATGCTATTGTTTTTTACGTTATTTGGAGTGGGAAAGCACAAATAACGCCACTGTTCGTCATCTTGGTCATTGTTGTAACGATGTTACCCATTGCGATCAATCTCTGGGTTCACATTTTCACGCAACTTAGCTAGGCACCCATATCGCAGCTCACAAAAATGTTAGTGTCGAGTGGAGCGCCTACCGGCACGCGCTGCCTGAAAACGTCGACAATGTGTATATGCAATATTGGAAGGACGTTGAACTCAGCATTTCCTGATAATCAGCGAAAACTCAAACGTCATTTTGTCTAATTATTGCACGATCTTTCACAAGGCCCGCTTGAAATTTTATTCCTTACCAGTCCGCAATAAAAAATAAGGAGATGGTTACCCATCTCTATACGGTCATTACGAGTGTATCTCTGCCACCACCATTGCCTGACCATTGGTGAACAGTGTCCTTCCAACGGTCGCCATACTGCCGCTGGCGTTAGCCCCCGCCCATGCAGCATACGACGCTGATGCGCTTGAGGCCGCTTCTCCCGAATATCCCTGACCTTTAACATATGCAACCATAGCGTTAAACCGTGAGGGTGCATCGCTCTGGGAGGTCTGTTCTGCAAGGATTTTGATAGTAGTTCCCCCTTTTACGGCGGTAGCAGAATCGACGCTCGTGCCGAGACTACTGATTGTTTGTGCTGCAAATGGAGATGTGAACGTATACCCCTGGCTAGTCATGGATGCGGTTGTGGATTTCTCCCAGTCGGAGACCGATGTTGGTGTCGCGGATTTTGCTGCTCCAGTTGGTGCCGCCGTTGCTGCTCCAGTTGGTGCTGCCGATACAGTCGGCGTGGGACTAGAGCTAGTCGACGATGTGCAGCCAGCCACCGAAATAATGATGATGACACCAATCAACAACAACAACGCCTTTCTTACTGGCACGTTGACGTATCGTTTTGCTATTTTCGTTATTGGCTTCATTTTAGACCCTTTCTTATCTCTACTTCAAAATTCAAATCAAATGGCACGCTAAATGCGGCACGGAACCTTAAATGTTACCGGTTTTGCTTTGATTTCTGTATCGATGAGGTACCGATGATACTTCGATGATGGCCGTTAATTTAGCTGTCCTAACCAACGCGCTGAACGTCTTAGAGGAAAAATGTGCAGCGGCGCTCAGAAGGAATAGCAGCCCATTCATAAGTGAGAAATAACTCGCTTAGCTCAGTTCTTAGCCTAGCGTTTCGATGCCGCTCGTGTGGCTACCCCCAAGATGCCGGGCTTCGACTGACTTCCGATGAGCTACTATCAGCCAGCTTGAACCCGCTGAAAGGAAAGAAAAAAGGAAAAGGGGTTCTAGCCCCCTTACACACTGACGTTTGCCGTGTAAACAGCCACTAGCGAAATGTCTTGAGTAGTTATTACCTGAACACCTGCGACGGTTCCCGTCGATGATGATGCGATCAGGTCTCCGATCCACATGTCCGAAGTACTGCTTGCGGTGTCTTTTGTGTATCCCTGCGCTACATAACCGTTAATTAACTGCTGTTGATAACTGAGGGCGTCACTATTACTCCCCATCCTTATGAAGGTGACCTCGTAGGTCTGCCCGTCCTTTGAATAAACGCCTGCATAAGCGGTTCTCCCCTGAAACGTCGTTGGTGACGCTGGCGAAACCACAGTATAACCTTGACTGGTTAAGGCGCTTTCAGCCACCGTCACAATTTCCTGCGTCGAGAGGCCTGATGACGTCGGCGTCGCCGTAGGCGTTGCCGTTGCTTGCGGCGGTGTGGTTGCCGCCTGTGTCGCTGTCGGATTCGTGGTCGTCGTTGTGCTTGGTGTGTTCGCCATTAACGCCACACATCCCAACGTAAGCAGCAAGACTACTACCACGAGACCAACAACTATCATTTTCCTGCTTAAGCCAAATATCGTTCGTGGCCTAGGCGGTGGGCTGTACGGTGCTTGCTGCCTCAATGGGGTCGGCGCAGCCGATGGTGCTGTGCCGGACGGCGATGCGGCAGCGCTAACAATCGTGGCACCACAGTTTGCACAGAACTTAGCATCTGGCAGATTTGGCGTCCCACAATTTCGACAATATTTTTGGTCGACCATAATATCCCCCCTTTAACGAGTCGTCCCCAAAGAATTGAGCTACGCTTTATTCTTTTTAAGAGTCGCTTTGTAAGCCCTTGCAAGCAGCTTAAACGTTATGATTTAGCTGCGCACGTTTCATACGTCGAAAAACTTAGTTTAGCGCACCGACCAGTCGAATCATTAAGGTGTAGAGCTGACCAACCTGGCGCTTTAACGCATCACACTCGCGCCAAAGACGTTAAGTTCCCAAAGAAGAGGTTTCCTATGCCAACGCCGAGCATCGTCAATACAACTGCAAACACGATGAGGATGATGACGAGGACTACAAGTGCAATAATTTCAGCGATTGCGAGAACAAATCCAAACCGTATGCCAAATCCGATGAGCCCCCCAAAGCCGAGATGCATCAACTCATCGAGCGCGTTACGCGGTGGCTCAGGTAGCTCATCGCTTGCGCTATACGACGAGATATCTGCCTCCTGAGGCGTAGGCGTCGACGCATTCTGCGGTAGTGGTTCGCCACAACGTCTGCAAAACTCAGCATCTGCGTAGTTAACGGCCATGCATTTTTCACACATAATGCGGTCTGCTTCTTCCATGTTACCAGATCCTGCGGATTATTTTCGGCTTAACTGTTTTAGTCTTTCGGGCCGAATATCCGAGACCAAAAACCGACTTTGGGAGCAGGTAATCGCAACGTCAGCAATTCGACTTGCTTCTGCATCGTCTCCTTATCGGCTTTCAGTTCAAGCGAGTGGCCTTTCTCAACTTGCAGTGCCGCTTCGAGGCTTGTTTTATCCTTTTCCAGGAGCTCAACGCGGTGCTGCAGGCCAGTGACAACAACTTTTTTCGATGCTTCTGATTCCCGCAGCGTTTCCAGCAAAGAGCGGTGGCGCTCTTCAGCTTCTTTCAGATTGGCATCTAGCTTCTGCGTGACACTTTCAAGTTCTTCAAGTGAGTTCTCTAGCTGTTGGATACTCGCAGAACGGTCTGCCTTAATCTGTTGTATTTGCTTCTCACAGTCGGTGCGGATTTGCTGTAACTCAGCATCATACTCAGCAACAAGGTTTGCAATCTTTTTCTCGTGTTCGTCACGCACCCGCTGCACGATGCTTGCGCTTTCCGCGCGCTGATTTTGGACTTGTTTTTCGTATTCCGCACGTTGCAGCTGCAACGCCTCTTTAGAACTTGCTTGCAATGCAGCTATCTCACGCTTATAGTCGGCTAGTGTTTTTCTCTCTGCGTAATGCTCTTCGACGATCTGGGCCAGAAATGCTGAGAGTGATTTACCCTCACTTGCCGCTTGTTTTTTGAGAAGCGATGCCAGGTCAGACGCTAATGCAATCGAATAGCGAGTTTTTCCGCTTTCCTGCGCCATGTATCCACCCTGGTTTGGTCTTTTTCAATCTGTTGCAACGTTCCTGCAAATATTTCTCAATTGCAGCATCAACAAGCCTGTTATGCTGCATGCTTGCAGCACCATTAAAACTTCCGAAACGGTCAAAAATAAATTGCTGCACATGTGCTGCAGATTTAAATTCTCGTGCTGCAAGAATAACTAAGAGTGCAGCGTTGATGCTGCAGTTTTCACGTACTCACTCTTCCTGCTGCTTTTTGGGGGGCGGTCAGCGAGGCCACGGTCGCAGCGTCGTGACGAACAGTCGGTGAGGCCTTCACAGGTCGCAATCTATTAGTATGATTAGTA
>Ga0247845_1000162_pt1 | contig 14139 bp, 7 predicted proteins | sample PFST25metaG_2_FD_186008 | JGI IMG/M metagenome (GOLD analysis project Ga0247845, IMG submission 186008) | Peat soil microbial communities from Stordalen Mire, Sweden - P.F.S.T-25 | ecosystem: Environmental > Terrestrial > Soil > Wetlands > Peat | place: Sweden: Norrbotten County, Stordalen Mire...
GTACCATCTTCAGACGGCGTTGAGCGCGCGAGTGACAAGCTCGCGCAAGACATCGGCGGCCAATAGCTACGTGGCGGGGAAGGCCTATCTTCTCGATTCCTACACCCTGGTGGATTTCAACGTGTCCAGCCTGGACCTGAGACTCATCGGAAAACGGCTTACCAAGTGTTCGCTGCATGTGAACAATGTTCTCAACCGGAAGTACGCCGAGCCGGGGTTCTTGGGCGTGGACGTCCCTTCGGCCGGTGTTGGGGTCTTCCTGAATATCACCCAGGAGCTAGGAACCCCGTGAGACAACGAATTGGGGTATCAGTTCTTCGGCCACTGACAGGGGATAGGGGAGTTGGTGGCCATGATTGAAAAGAAGAGGAGATTGAGCATGAGAAGATTGAACATGAGGGAGACATTGAGTGCTTTGTTGAGTATTGTTGCGACAATCGCAGTATATGGCGGTTGCGGAAGTAGCAACAGCGGAGGGGCGGATGCCAGCGCCTACGGGCCGACCAAGGTCCTGTTTTCGATGCCGGCCACCGGATCCTTGGCCGACCAGGCCGTGGTATGGGAGGCGGCTGCCCAACTGGCGCAAACCGAGATCAACAAGGCGGGGGGGTTGATGGGTCGGCAACTGACATTGGACATCCAGGACTCGCAAATGAATCCCGCCGTTGCCGTCACCATGGCCCAGACGCTATTGGACAGCGATCATGCATCATTCTATTTGACCGCTGATGGGACAGCGGCCGCGGATGCTGTCCTGCTGGCGACTCTTCCAAAGCCAGTGATCACGCTTGCGTCGACGGCCGGGGGTGTCCAGTTGGTCACCGACGACAGCACAGATTCATGGTTCCGCACAGCCGATTCGGTTACCTTGGAAGGCAGCGCAACGGCTCGGGCTGCCCTCGACAAGGGGGCCACGACCATGGCGATCCTTCAAGGCAACAATCCCTACACGCTGGGTTGCGCTGCCGCAGCCGCGTCGTATTTCCAACAGAATGGTGGCACTATAACCGCGCAGGTTACGTTTCCGTATGCGCCGAGCACGACCTATGACTACGCGGCCGACCTTGCGACCGCGAGCGCTGGGGCTCCCGATGCTATCTATCTCGCGCCTCACCCGGCCGTGGGCATTTCCTTCCTAAAGGCCTGGACGGCGACTGGCACCGGGAAATTTGCTGGCCAGTGGTACCTGAATGAGGATCTGGGGACGCCCGCGATACCAACCAACGTAGGGGTGGCTGCGGTCGAGGGCATACGCGGCGTCAAGCCGGCGGGAAACGCGGCTGCATACGCCACCATGCTCGCGGCGTTCACCGCGGCCTATGGCACCCAATCGGGAAATCCGACTATTCCACGCGTGGCCGAAACCTACGACGCCGTGTATTTGATGGCACTCGCCATGGTGCAGGCTGGCACCACCACCGACGTCGATGCCCTTCGAACGGCACTCCGGGCGGTTGCGAATCCGCCTGGGACGGTGGTTGGCCCGGGTCAGTTCGCCCAGGCGATCGCGCTCATCCAGACAGGCACGGACATAAACTACGAAGGCGCCAGTGGCACGTGCGACTTTGACGACCAGGGCAACGTCGACCCGCTTATGGCGGAATGGTCGCTTCAGAGCGGGAACTTCACCGTCCTGCGAACCTTCAGTCCATGACCGGCCGCGGCCCGCGGTTTCGCCGCCCCACTTATGGCGCAGAAGAGACGTACTGACCAGAGCCGACTACGAGCACCAGAGCGCCGGCTTGCGCGGTGTTCGAAGTCACGCCCGGGGCGGTTGTCGCGGGAAACCCGGTGAACCTTGCGTAGCGGTTGCTGGCGGGCACGTTGTACATCCCGTGCCCCAGCAGCACAGTCCGGCGAGGAAGCCACCAGGACTTCATAGGCCGACTGGCTCAGGCCGCGTGCCTTGCTGTCGGAGGACTCAAGCTCCCAAGCCAGGCGGGGCGTGGCGGTCTGAATGCCCAGGGGCGCATCACGCCGCGCGCATCGCAAGCGGACAGCGACTACGGGGCTATCCGCGATGCCCCCTTGCCCACCCAGGCTTGCGCCCCCAGTACCGCTCACCCCGCCCTTGCCTGTGCAGGCCGGCTGATTCATACAACTTTACGAGGTAGCAACACCCCTGCAACAGGGCCGTCGCTATGGTGGTGTCAGACGCAATCGGGGGATGCAACATGCGACGCAAGTACCTAGCACGGCTTGAGCGGGCTCCGGCAAACTGCAACCGCAAGGGCCTGGAGCCGTCGCCTGAGGCGCGAGATGGGCGTTCGGTGCTGGGACAGGCGCAGGTCCCTGGGGGCGACGAACGCGATCGGCCGGATTGCCCCGGCTACCACGGATGGGACCTGTGTGCCTCGTGCGTGCGTCGAGTGGCGATCGCCCGGCGCCACCGGGCCCGCCAGATGTGGCTGCTGGCACGAGATCTGTGCACGTCCGCCGCGCTCCATGGAATGGAAGGGCGCGGGTCCGCCGCGAGCCGCACCCTGCGCCTCGCCGTTAAGGTCCTGCGTGACCGTGCTGGCATCGCCGAAGCTGAGCGCGGTCGAGATTGATTCCAGATCCTGCGGTGCCAGTTTGCCTCGTTGACAAACCGGGTGCGTCGGGTAGTTTCCGAAGGGAATTGGCCGGTTGGCCCTCTTGGTCGAGGTGTTGATCGGAGAAAGTTACCAAGTTTCTTGGACGTACCTTCTGTATCCTCGCTGCTGGTGGTTTTCTTCCGAACCGGGCGCGTGCCCAGGAAGGTCGTGGTGGCGTCTGGCGCCTTGCTGGTAGTCTTGGCCGCCCTGTCGGCGTGCGGTGCGAGCAAGTCGGGTGCGGCCGTTGAGCCGCGGGGGGCGCGTGCGGTGCCGGTTCTGCCGGCCACCGTGGTTCGGCGCGATGTTCCGGTTTACCTGGAAGGCATCGGCAGCGTGGTGGCGTACAAGACGGTTACCGTGCGGACCCAGGTGGACGGCCGGCTGATCCAGGTTCTGTTCCGCGAGGGTCAGGCCGTCCGCAAGGGAGAGGTGCTGGCCCAGATCGACCCGCGGCCATTCCAGGTCCAGCTTCACCAGGCTGAGGGTGCGCTGGCACGTGACCGAGCCCAACTGGAAAACGCGAATCTGGTGGTGAAACGCGACAAGGAGCTGGTGGGGCAGAAGCTCATCGCCCAGCAGCAGCTCGATACCGATCAGGCGGTCACCGGTCAGACTGAGGGAACGGTCCGTATCGACCAGGCGGCAATCGAGAGCGCGCGATTGAATCTGGACTACGCCCGCATTACCTCGCCGGTGGACGGGGTCACCGGCGTGCGGCTGGTCGATCCGGGTAACGTGGTACACGCCGCTGATCCCGGCGGCATCGTGGTGGTGACTCAGCTCGATCCGGTGGCTGTACTCTTCAACCTGCCTCAGGACGAACTACCACGCATCAGCGACCAGATGGCACACGGTAAGCTGAGCGTGGAGGTGTACGGCCGCGATGGCGCGACCGCCCTGGGAAAGGGACAACTCGAACTCATCGACAACCAGATTAACCAGGCCACCTCCACCCTGCGCCTCAAGGCCATCGTGCCCAATCCCGAGCGCCACCTGTGGCCCAACCAGTTCGTCAAGGCACGCCTGCTGCTCACCACACACAAGGGCGCGTTGGTGGTGCCCGCCTCGGCCTTGCAGCGCGGCCCCGACGGCACCTTCGTCTATGTCATCGGCGCTGACCAGACCGTCACGGCGCGGCCGGTGGAGGCCGTCGCGCCCGCGAGCGATTTCGCCATCGTCGACAAGGGTTTGAGCGCGGGCGAGATGGTGGTTGCCGACGGACAAAATCAGCTACGGCCGGGCAGCAAGGTGTCGGTGCGCGAGCCCGGCTCATCGGGCGGCGGCCGCGGGGGCGGCGGGGCCCGGCCAGGCGGCTCGGGCGAGCGAGGCGGCAGGGGTCGCGGCGACAAGCAATGAGCGTATCCGAGCCGTTCATCCGGCGTCCGGTGGCGACATCTTTGTTGACCGTCGGGCTGTTGCTGTCCGGCTTGCTCGGTTACCGCCAGCTTCCCGTGTCCGCGCTGCCCCAGGTGGACTATCCCACCATCGTGGTGGCCACGGCGCTGCCGGGAGCCAGTGCGGAGACCATGGCCTCGGCGGTGACCACGCCTCTCGAACGACAGTTCGGCCAGATGCCGGCGCTCGGCCAGATGACCTCGGTATCGAGCTTCGGCAACTCCCAGATCACGCTGCAGTTCGATCTGAATCGCGACATCGACGCGGCCGAGCAGGACGTGCAGGCTGCGATTAACGCGGCGTCGAACCTGCTGCCCGCGTCGCTCCCGGCGCCACCTACCTACAGCAAGAGCAACCCGGCCGACTCGCCCATCCTCACCTTGAGCATCAGCTCGGACACCCTGCCGCTCGACCAGGTCGACGACGTAGCGGATTCTATCCTGGCGCAGAAGATCGCGCAGGTGGCGGGCGTGGGGCTGGTCACCATCAACGGCGGTCAGAAGCCGGCGGTGCGCGTGCAGGTTGACCCCGCGGCGCTGGCCGGCGCTGGACTCAGCCTGGACGACGTCCGAAAAATCCTGGTCGCCGCCAACGTCAATCAGCCCAAAGGCAACCTGGACGGTCCTCGCCAGAACTACACCCTGGCCACCAACGATCAGCTCGCGCGTGCGTCCAGCTTCCGGCCGCTGATCCTGGCCTACAGCAACGGCGCGCCCATCCGCCTGCAGGAAGTGGCCAACGTCATCGACGGGGTGGAGAACGACGAGTTGGCGGGCTGGTCCGACGGCAAGCGCGCCATCATCGTCAGCGTGCGGCGCCAGCCCGGGGCCAACGTCATCGAGGTGGCCGACCGGGTGAAGGCACTGCTGCCACGCCTGTACACGGCCTTGCCCCAGGGCGTGGATGTGAACGTGGTCAGCGATCGCACGGAAACCGTGCGTGCCTCGGTGGACGACGTCCAGTTCACCCTGGCGCTGAGCGTGCTGCTGGTGGTGGCCGTGATCTACCTGTTTCTGCGCAGCCTGCGCGCCACCATCATTCCCGGTGTGGCCGTGCCGCTGTCGCTGGTGGGCACCTTCGGCATCATGTACCTGTGCCATTATAGCCTGAACAACCTGTCCCTGATGGCGCTCACCATCTCCACTGGCTTCGTGGTCGACGACGCCATCGTGATGATCGAGAACATCTCCCGCTACATAGAACAAGGCGAGCCGCCCTTCCAGGCGGCGCTGAAAGGCGCCAAGCAGATTGGCTTTACTATCGTGTCGCTGACCGTGTCGCTGGTGGCTGTCTTGATTCCTCTGCTCTTCATGGGCGGCATCATCGGACGCCTGTTTCGCGAATTCGCGGTTACGCTCAGCATCGCCATTGGCGTGTCGGCGATTTTGTCGCTGACCCTGACCGCCATGATGTGCGCGTTCTTGCTGCGCGCCCACGAGCAGCCGGGGTGGCTGGCCCGCCAGTTCGAGCGCGGCTTTACCGCGATGATGTCGGTCTACCAACGCAGCCTGGGCTGGGTCATGCGCCACCAGCCCGCCACCCTGGCGGTGACTGTGGCCACTGTGGCGCTGACCGTGGCGCTGGCGGTGATCGTGCGCAAGGGCTTCTTCCCGCAGCAGGACACCGGCATGATCGTGGGGGTGACCGAGGCGCCGGCCGACGTGTCTTTCGCCAGCATGATGTCGCGCCAGCGCGCGCTGGCTGATGTCGTGCGCGCGGATCCAGATGTAGCGTCGGTGGTGTCCTACATCGGCGCCGACGGCACCAATCCCACGCCCAACACGGGAAGGCTGGCCATCACCCTGCGCCCGCGTGGGGCGCGCAGCGCGAGCGCGAGCGAGATCCTGCGGCGACTGCGGCTCCAGGCCCAGGGCGTGGAGGGGACCTCGGTGTTCTTCCAGATTGTGCAGGATCTACAGATCGACAGCCGGGTTAGTCGCACCCAGTTCCAGTACACGCTCGAAGACGCGGACGTCGACCAACTGGGCGAGTGGGCGCCGCGGGTGCTGGCCCGGCTGGAGAAGCTGCCGGAGCTGCGCGATGTGACCAGCGATCAGCAGACCTCGGGTCTGCAACTGCGGCTGACTGTCGATCGCGACACGGCCTCGCGTTTCGGCATCTTGCCCCAGGCGATCGATGACGTGCTCTACGATGCTTTTGGCCAGCGCCAGGTGTCGATCATCTTCACGCAACTAAACCAGTACCGTGTCATTCTGGAGGTGAAGCCGGAATTCCAGAACAACCCAGCGGCATTGGAGAATATCTACGTCCGTTCGCAAACCGGCGACCAGGTGCGATTGAGCGCGTTTACCCACTTCGAGCCCGCGCGCACGCCCCTGGCGGTCACGCACCAAGGGCAATTCCCGGCGGTGACCATCTCGTTCAACGTGGCATCGGGTCTGGCGCTGGGCGACGCGGTGGACGCCATCCACCGCGCCGAGGCTGAGATCGGCATGCCGGCCACCGTGCGCGCCAACTTCGTGGGCACGGCGCAGGAATTCAAGAGCGCGCTGGCCAGCGAGCCCTTTCTCATCCTCGCCGCCTTGCTCACGGTCTACATCGTGCTCGGCGTGCTCTACGAAAGCTACATCCACCCGGTGACGATACTGTCGACGCTGCCCTCGGCGGGGGTGGGCGCGTTCCTGGCGCTCATGTTGACCGGGACCGAGTTCAGCATCATCGCGCTTATCGGGATCGTGTTGTTGATTGGCATCGTGAAGAAAAACGCCATCATGATGATCGACTTTGCGCTGGAGGCCGAGCGGGTGGACGGGCTGCCACCACAAGAGTCCATCGTGCGGGCCTGCCTGCTGCGCTTCCGGCCCATCATGATGACCACCATGGCCGCGTTGCTGGGCGGGCTGCCGCTGGCTCTGGGCAGCGGCACCGGCTCCGAACTGCGGCGTCCGCTCGGCATCTCGATTGTGGGTGGACTCCTGATTTCGCAATTGCTGACTCTCTACACCACGCCGGTCATCTACCTGTACATGGATAGGCTGGCTCGCCTGCTGCGCCCCGGACGTGCTCGTAACGTCACGGCAGCGCCGGTGCCAGACAGCGCGCCGTGAACATCTCCGAGCCCTTCATACAGCGGCCTGTGGCGACCTCATTGCTGGCCGCGGCCTTGCTGCTGGTCGGGGCCACTGCATATACCCAGCTTCCTGTGGCGCCCCTGCCGCGCGTCGATTACCCCACCATCAACGTCAATGCGGGCCTGCCAGGGGCCAGTCCCGAAACCATGGCGTCGGCGGTGGCCACGCCGCTCGAACGCCGTTTTGGCCGGATTGCTGGTCTGACTGAGATCACTTCGATCAGCTCATTGGGCTCGGTCAGCCTGACCCTGCAGTTCGACCTGGACCGCGATGTGGATTCAGCCGCGCGCGACGTGCAGGCCGCCATCAACGCAGCCGCCGGCGATCTGCCGCCCAACCTGCCCACCCGTCCCAATTTCCGCAAGGTCAACCCTGCCGACGCGCCCATCCTCATCCTTTCGCTGACGTCAAAAACCCTGCAACTGGCCCAGGTTTACGACGCCGCCAATACCATTTTGGCGCAAAAGATCGCCCAGGTGCAGGGCGTTGGCCAGGTCTTCGTGGGCGGCGGCCAGAACCCTGCTGTGCGCGTGCAGGTCGATCCAGCCGTGCTCGCGGGTCTGGGGCTGGGCCTGGAGGACGTGCGCACCGTGCTCAGTCAGGCCACCGTCGATCAACCCAAGGGCACACTGTCAGGCGCACACCAGGCACAGACCATCGCATCCAACGATCAGTTGCTGGGGGCGAAAAGTTTCCGCGATCTGGTCATCAACTATCAGGGCGGTGCGGCCGTGCGTCTGGGCGACGTGGCGCGGGTGATCGACGATGTGGAGGACAATCGGGTGGCGGCCTGGACCAACGGCAGGCGCTCGGTGTCGTTGCTGATTCGGCGCCAGCCAGGCGCCAACATCATCGAGGTCATCGATCGCATCAAGCGCATGCTGCCCAGCCTGGCGGAGTCGGTCTCGCCCAGCATCGACATCCAGGTGGCGGTGGATCGCGCCGGCACCATCCGCGCGTCTGTGCGCGATGTAGAGCGCACCCTACTGATCAGCGTGTTTCTCGTGGTGCTGGTGGTCTTTGCGTTCCTGCGCAACCTGCGCGCCACCATGATCCCGAGCGTGGTGGTCCCGCTTTCGCTGGTGGGCACCTTTGCCGCCATGTACCTGCTCGGCTATAGCCTGAACAACCTGTCATTGATGGCGCTGACCATCGCGACCGGCTTCGTGGTCGACGATGCCATCGTGGTCACGGAGAACGTCTCGCGCTTTGTCGAGGCGGGCGAAACACCGCTGGTGGCAGCGCTGAAGGGGGCGCGACAGATCGGGTTCACCATCGTTTCAATTACCGTGTCGTTGTTGGCGGTCTTCATTCCCATCCTGGTGATGGGCGGCGTTGTGGGTCGGCTATTCCGCGAATTCGCCGTCACCCTGGCCGTGTCCATCTCCATCTCGGCGATCATCTCGCTCACCCTGACGCCCATGATGACATCGCACCTGCTACGGCTGGAAGCCGGGCAGCGGCGCGGCCTCGCCTTCCGCGTGTCCGAGGGCTTCTTCAACGGCATGCTGGGCGGCTACCGGCGCGGGCTGGATTGGGTGCTCCGCCACCACCACCTCATGCTGATCATCACGATCGGCGCGGCTGTGCTCAGCGTGTTTCTCTACAAGGCGGTGCCCAAGGGACTGTTCCCGCAGCAAGATACTGGTCAGCTCGCTGGCGTGGCTGAGGCGCCGCAGGACGTGTCGTTCCCGGCCATGCGCCAGCGCGCTGAGGCGGTCAACAAGGTCGTGCTGGCCCATGCGGCGGTGGAGAAGATGGTTACCTTCATCGGCGGCAGCGGATCGTCGGGCAACACGGGGAACATCTTCATCCAGCTCAAACCCATCGGGCAGCGCAGCCAGACCTCGGACCAGGTGATCGCCGATCTGCGCCCCAAGTTGGCGCAGATCCCTGGCATCATGCTGTTCTTGCAGTCGGTGCAGGACGTGCGCATGGGCGGGCGAGGCTCGCGCACGCAGTACCAGTACACCCTGCAGGACGCGAACCTGGTCGAGCTGAACCAATGGGCGCCGCGCGTGTTCGACACGCTCAAGACGCTGCCCGAGTTGCGTGACGTGGCCACCGACCAGCAGACCAATGCCTTGCAGCTCAACCTGGAAGTAGATCGCGACATCGCCTCCAGCCTGGGCGTGTCGCTGCAGGCGGTGGACGGTACTCTCTACGACGCCTTTGGCCAGCGCCAGGTGGCGACCATGTACACGCAACTCAACCAGTATCGCGTAGTTTTGGAGGCCAAGCCAGGGCTGGCCGGGCAACCGGTCGCGCTCGACAACATGTACGTACACTCGCAAAACGGTGCGCTGGTTCCACTCTCCGTGTTCGCCCACTGGACGCCGTCGCGCACTTCGCTGTCCATCAGCCACCAGGGCCAGTTTCCGGCAGTCACATTGTCGTTCAATCTGGCGCCGGAGAAGTCGCTCAGTCAGGCGCTCGACGCCATTCACAGCGCTGAAGCGCGCATGGGCCTGCCCGCGGGCGTGGTGGCTTCACCGCAAGGCACGGCCAAGGCATTCGTGGATTCTCTGTCAAACCAGCCCACCCTGATCCTGGCCGCGCTGCTGGCGGTGTACATCGTGCTCGGCGTGCTGTACGAGAGCCTGGTTCATCCGGTGACCATTCTGTCCACGCTGCCCTCGGCAGGCGTGGGCGCCCTGCTGGCCCTCATGCTCATGCACACGGAATTCAGCATCATTGCGCTCATTGGCGTGATCCTGCTGATCGGCATTGTGAAGAAGAACGCCATCATGATGATCGACTTCGCGCTGGAGGCCGAGCGCGAACAGGGCCTGTCGACCCGCGACGCCATCTTCCACGCCTGCCTGCTCCGTTTCCGGCCCATTATGATGACCACCATGGCGGCGCTGCTGGGCGGCTTGCCCCTGGCCTTGGGTCACGGCACCGGGTCCGAGATGCGGCGGCCGCTGGGCATCGCCATTGTGGGCGGCTTGCTGTTGTCGCAGATGCTGACCCTGTTCACCACACCGGTCGTGTACTTGACGCTGGATCGCTTCTCGCGGAGGCGGAGGGGCGCGAGAGATCAAGTAGCGGAGAACAGGCCGGCGACAACTGGCTGAACTGACTGGAGCCTCGGCGCGGCGCAGATCGGCCGAACTGCACCCTATGCTCAAGACAAGCCTCACCCACGCTCTGCCGGCGGTCAGATCTGCCTCGCGTGTCCGGGCGTTCGCTACGCTCTGGGCGGATAGTCCTGCGTTAGGGAATATCCCCACCGCACTTGACGGTGAACCGGCGAAAGGCCTCCCCGGCCTTCCCGTCTTGCGCGTGGGTCAAATGCATGGTAAATGACCCGCATGCTGGTGCGGACGATCGAACAGCGCCTGCGTACCTCGAAGAAGAGCGTCTTGCTACTAGGGGCGCGCCAAGTGGGCAAGTCCACGCTCACGCGTGCGCTGCGGCCAGACCGGATCGTCAATCTGGCCGATCAAGCCTCGTATCTTGGCTACGCCAAGGATCCGGGCCGTTTACGGCGCGAATTGGCTGCGTTGGAGCGGCCGTCGTTGGTGGTGCTGGACGAGATCCAACGCATTCCAGTGCTGCTCAACACGATCCAAGCCGAGATGGACGAGGGCAGCCGCCACCGATTCATCCTGACGGGATCCAGCGCGCGCAAGCTCAAACGTGGGGGCGCCAATCTACTCCCTGGCCGGATCGTGCTCGAGCATCTGGATCCCCTATCTTTCTGGGAGTTGGGCGACGCGTTCGATCTGAATCGGGCTTTGCAGGTCGGTACCCTACCGGGCATCTATTTGGACCGGGAAGCTGGCACTGACGTTCTCGACAGCTACACCACCGTCTATCTGCGCGAGGAGGTGCAGGCCGAATCCATCATCCGCGACGTGGGAACCTACGCCCGGTTCTTGGACATCGCAGCCCTGGGAAGTGGAGACTGGATCAACTATTCCAAGCTGGCGAGCGATACCGAGATTGCCAAGGAAACCATTCGCCGCTTCTTTCAGATCCTCGAGGACACCTTGCTCGCGTTCCGCATTCCACCGTTCGAGAGCCGTCACCCCTCGCGACGCGTGAGTCAGAGGGACCGAATCTTGTTCTTCGACGTGGGGGTTCGTAACGCGCTTCTGGGCTTGCACCGCCACCCGCCGGCCGCCACGGACAAGGGCAAGCTGTTCGAGCAGTGGTTGATCCTGCAATGTCTCTACTTCATTCGCGCCCATCACCTCCCCTGGCGCGTCTATGGCTACCGAACCGATGGCGGGGCCGAGGTAGACCTGGTACTGGATACCGGCAAGATCCTCATTGCCATCGAGTGCAAGTTGGGACGTACCGTGGCGGCGTCGCAGCTTGGCGGTCTGCGTTCTTTCGCGGGCGTGACCAAGCGACCGGTCAGATCCTACGTGGTCTTCCAGGGGGAACGCCCCCAGCGTTTCGACGACAACATCCTCGCGGTCCCGTTCATGAGCTTCCTGGAGGATATCCTCCCCAACCTCCTCGACTGACGCCGAACTGGCGCAGGTCCCGTTCGAGGAAGGTCTGCACGAGCCGTCACGCCAGCGACGGCTCTTGCTTTCCGACGCTCGGTTTGGCGGCACATGAACCCCCTAGCCACCGAACGGCATCGTACCTTCAGCTGAATGGGCCGCGTGAGGCGGCTTCTTCACTGAGAGGGGGACGAACATGGCGTACGCAGTTGTGCATCACTTTCCTGGTGGTACCAAGGAGCAATACGAGGCGTCGATCGCGGCGGTGCATCCGGGCAAGGGCAGCCTGCCCAAAGGCCAGATCTTTCACGCCGCCGGTCCGTCGGCTGGCGGCTGGACAATCGTGGCGGTTCACGACTCCAAAGCAAGTTGGGAGCAGTTCCGCGACGGCATCCTGATGCCCCGAATGCGGCAGGGCATCCCAGGTGGGTTCCCGACGCCACCGCAGGAAACAGTCTTCGAGGTCCAGAATCTGCGGCCTTGATACCGCAGCACCGAGGTTCAATCTACGACGGAGGACGTCATGAGCAAGAAGATCATCGCGGTGACAGGGGCGACGGGAGCTCAGGGTGGCGGACTGGTTCGTGCCATCCTGGCCGACAAGAGCGGCGAGTTCGCGATTCGGGCGATTACTCGCAAACCCGCGGGCGACAAAGCGCAGGCGCTGGCCAAGCTGGGGGTGGAGGTGGTTGCGGGTGATCTGGACGACACGGGAAGCCTGACTCGGGCCTTCGAGGGCGCGTATGGCGCCTACTGTGTGACCAACTTCTGGGAGCATTCTTCTGGCGAGAGGGAGACTGCCCAGGGGCACGCCCTGGCGCAGGCGGCCAAGAACGCAGGGGTGAGGCACGCCATATGGTCCACCTTCGAGGACACGCGGAAGGCATTTCCGCTCACCGACTCGCGCATGCCGACGTTGAGGGGCAAGTACAAAGTGCCGCACTTTGACGCCAAGGCCGAGGCAGACCATTTCTTCAGGGATCTGGGCGTGCCGACCACGTTCCTACTGACATCGTTCTATTGGGACAATCTGATTGGCTTTGGAATGGGTCCCAAGAAGGGGCCCGATGGCAAACTGGTGTTCGTGCTGCCCATGGGAACCAAGAAGCTGCCCGGCATCGCAGCAGAAGATATCGGCAAGTGCGCCTTGGGGATCTTCAAGCGTCCTGACCTGATTGGAAAGACCGTGGGCGTGGCGGGCGAGCATCTCACCGGCAGCGAGATGGCCACCGCGCTCAGCTATGCGCTGGAACAGCCAGTTGCCTTCAACGCGGTTTCGCCCGACGTCTACCGCGGCTTCGGCTTCCCCGGGGCCGACGACCTTGGAAACATGTTCCAGTTCAAGGCGGAAACCGAGAGTGCCTACTGCGGGGCTCGGGACCTTTCGCTGTGCCGCTCGCTCAATCCTGAGCTCCAGACGTTCGCCAGGTGGTTGTCCCGTAACAAGTCGCGGATTCCGTTGTGAATGAAACGGCATCCTGCTCTGCCACGGGGACTACGGCTTTCGAATAGGCCCTCCGTCGAGGTCAGGGGTAGCCTTGCAGGGTCGAGTTCGTGACGGTGATGCTCTTGGCATTGGTGCCGACTGCCGTCCCGACGTTTGTGACGCTGCCAGAGGAAACAACCGTCCAATGTCCGCCCGTATTTCCCGTCATCGTGGTATCGGCGATGGAGAGAGTCCCGCCCATGTTGTTGCTGGTGAAGAAAAGGCCGCCCCCGAACGCCCCCTGACCGGCGTTGTTGTTGAGGAGGGCGTCCCCGCAAAGTGTGATGTTCACTGAGTTTCCGTCGCTGTAGAGGGCACCGCCGTTTCCGCCCGATCCAACCTCGTTCTGGCCGTTGTTGATGACGGAACACGTAGTCGCATCGTCGTTGTTCGCGCCATTGCCGATCGCCTTGTTGTTCGTGAACAAGCTGTTGTAGACGTCCAGCTCTGCGAACAGGCATCCGATCGCACCGGCATTGCTGGCGGCGTTGTTGCTGAAGGTGCTCCCGACAACGAGTACGCCGTTCTTGCTCCCCAGGACATAGATGGCGCCACCGCCCGTGTCGGGCCCCAATGGGGCAGCCTGATTGTTCGTGAAAATCGAATCGATCACCGTCAGGTTGCCGTCCCTCATGTAGAGGGCACCTCCTTCACCGTCGTCCCATCCTTGCGAACAGGGCGCCGGAGCGGTGGGGATAGCCTGGGTGGGCGTCGTCTTGCCATTGATGAGAGTGATGTGCTGGAGCGTCAGCCCCTTGTCGTTGGCCTGAAAGTTCGCACTGTCGAACCTCAGGATCTGCACGGCATTCCCACCGTCGAGGGTGATCTTATTGCCGCCGTCGATGACGGTGTTCTTGTTGGTCGGGAGGTTGAGCGTGGCGGTCACCTGAATGGTGACTGCGCCGCTCCCGCAGTTGAAAGTGATGACGCCGCCCGCGGTCGCCGCCGCCTGGAGCTGGCTGAAGCTGCAGCTCGCCTCGGTACCGGTTCCCACCACGGTCGTCGGATTGGAAACGTCGGCGGGCTGGCCCCTGGCGGGAACGCCGGTGCTGCATGAGCCGTTGGGGTTCCCGGCGCTCATGATGGTTCCGGCGTCCGTCGCGTTCGTGCCCCCCTGTCCGTTCATGCCC
>Ga0247845_1000163_pt1 | contig 14119 bp, 10 predicted proteins | sample PFST25metaG_2_FD_186008 | JGI IMG/M metagenome (GOLD analysis project Ga0247845, IMG submission 186008) | Peat soil microbial communities from Stordalen Mire, Sweden - P.F.S.T-25 | ecosystem: Environmental > Terrestrial > Soil > Wetlands > Peat | place: Sweden: Norrbotten County, Stordalen Mire...
CGGCAGAGACGCACACCCCACCGCCCCCCGTTACCACGCCGGTGAAGGAGCCGGGGCCGAAAGATCCGTCTCGGATGGCATTGGGTGCCTATCTGGGCGGTTCAGGCTCATACTCCTACGCAGCGGCCGCGGCCACGCTCGGCGCTCGCCTCCGTTTCAGCAGGCACTGGACGTTTGGGCTCGACGCGGAATGGAACCCGTGGATCGCCATCAACGGCCGTACGGCCGTGCGCGCGGGCGCTTTCAATGGGTACGGAACCGTCATCCTGCGGCTTCCGCTCGCATACGAGAAATTCAACCTTCGCACCACGGCCAATCTGGGGTTTTCCCGCCTGTTGATAGACTTGTACGGTGCCCCCAAGGGCAGCATGGGGATCTACGCGGGATTGAGCCCGTTGGGGCTCGAATGGAAGATCTCCCGGCTCTTCTTTCTGATCATCAACCCGCTGAACTTCGCGATGCCGACCCCGCAGCTCAGCGGCGTCCCATTTTCCTATTCGCAGTATCGCGTCACGATCGGACTTGAGGTGTACGGCGGCTGAGGTGCCCCGTGGCGTTCGAAGAGCTATCGCCGTGCCGATGGATTCAAATTGAATGCATCAGTCCGACAAAGTGATGAGGTGATTCGGCGATACTTCGCCCCCTGCGCTATTGCGACGACGAAGCTCGTCGTATCTCTTACGCTATTCTGGTCGGGATTTCGGTCCATCAGCGACGATGACTTTGCTCGCGTCGTCATTGCACAGCAGTTCGTAACCTATCCGCATTTCGATCCCTCTGGGACGAGCTGGCTACCATTTCCATTCTTGCTTTATGGCAGCGCAATGACCGTCTTTGGCGCCACGCTGGTGGCTGCGCAGGTGATGGCGGTCCTGCTCGGGGTGTGCGCAGCCGTTGGCGTTTGGTTGGTAGCTCGCTCGCTCCATCTGTCGCCACGAGCTGCCCTAGTTGCCGGCATGATTGCCGCCTGCATGCCCCACGCCGTTTACTACGGGGCTGCGATGGTGCCCGACTATTCGACGGCCGTGCTCGCCCTCGTGGCGAGCGCGACGCTTAGCTCGAAGCATGGTCGAACGCGCGCCGCAGGCGCGCTCGCAGCCTGCTTGGCCACGCTATGCCGCTACGAAACCTGGCCGATTGCCTTCGTGGTTTCGGGATACGCGACGTTCGATGCGATTCGGCAGCGACACGAGCGTCGTTGGTTGGTGGGCTCGGCCATCATCGCGTCCTTGGGGGCCACCGCCTGGATACTCCATGGTCTAGCCCATCACCACGATGCGTTCTTCTTCGTCAAACGCGTCGCAGCCTACCGCCGGGCGCTGGGTGGTGAATCGATGACTCTCGGGGTGCGCCTCGTGCAACAGCCCTTGGCACTGTTCACTGGAGAGCCAGAACTGACAGTGTTGGCGCTCCTCTTGCTGCTCATCGTTCTCTTGATCCACGGTCGCGAAGGCCTACGCGGGCGAGCGTGGGCAAGACCGTCGCTAGCCATCGGCAGCCTCGTCTCGTTCCTGGTCATCGGCGACTTGCTGGGTGGCGCGCCGACGCATCACGAGGATCGGACCCTGCTCCCCGCGTGGCTCGCCATGGCATTGCTCGTGGGCGAACTGCTCGATCGTCTGTTGCGAAGCGCCGTTGGCCCAGGCCCGTCGAACGACCAGCGTACTGTCTGGCTCGCACGCAAGCGGCTCGTCGTATCGGTCGGCGTTCTCGGCGCCGTCCTCGCGGTGACACTCATCGTTCGTCCACGAATCACCAAGTCGGAATCATTCGTCGACCGGTCTCGCGAGATAGGGATCGGTCAAGCGGCAGCCGAGCTTGTGCCGCAAGGCCAGCGGCTCGCGGTGTACACCGCGGACTATGGCTTTCTCGCCGTTCAGGCCGCGTTCGCGCGCTCCTTTGATTGCGCGCCGATCTTGCGACACGATCCGCGTCACCACGAGCATGACCCATTGTCGAGTCCCGAGGAGCTGACACAGCGACTCGCCGCGCTGAGAGCAAGGTACTTAGTCGTACCCACAGGTCGCCTACAAGACCTCTCTCAGCAGACGCGTATCGAGACGGAATCGAACGGGTTTGCCCTGGTGTCGCAGCGCTAGCTGTCGGTACAGATGCCCATTCGCTCTTCAGCAGCGGGGGAATTTCCCTTGTCGTTCACGCCAAAGCTGACGACATGAAGACCGAGGTGATCGCATTGCCTGCGGCCTGATCGTGAAGTAGATTCCCTACGCGATTCGTCCTTTAGCTTAGGACGGATCGCCGACTGTTTTGGCCCTGTGCCACATGAAGAACACAAAAGCTGCCGAGGATGTGATCCCGGCGAAGCCGAAGGCGTAGCTCGGGCTGAGCTTCCATAGTGCGCCGGCAATGATCGACGCTGGAAGGTAGACGAGACCCGTAAAGAAGCTGTAGGCGCCGATGGCTGTGCCCCGTTTTGTCTTCTCCATGTCGGTGATGTAGGCCTTACTCTGGCTTTCATCGATGGCGTAGAAGACGCCGAAGACGAGAAACAGCACCACTACCTGCCACTTTGCAGAGGCGAAGATGAAACCCACACACATCAAGAGATACAGGATGTATTCGAGAGCGATGATCTTGCGGCGGCCAACGTGGTCGCCCAGCTTTCCCAACAGTGGCGCTGCGAGCACAAAAGACACATTGTACAGCGCGTAGAGCAGGGTGACGCTTCGAATGGCGAAACCGACGCTGTAGGCCTTGAGCAGCAGGAAACCAAAACTGAAATAGGCCAAGGAAAAGAGTCCAGCACTGAATAGGTAGTGCTTGAAGTCGGGGCCGAGCGTTCTGTAGGCCCTGACGATGTTCTCTCTCTGGGTGGGTGCGGCGGGTTCCTCAATGATGAAGAAGAGAAGCAGCACGGCCAGGGCCGCAGGTACCAGGGCCACCAGAAACAGGATCTTGAACGTCGAAGCGGTCTCGCCCAGACGGTCCAAGATGAAGTAGGCGCCGATCGGGCCGAGGATCGCCCCTGACTTGTCCATGGCCTTGTGGACCCCAAAAGAGAAGCCGGCATTCTTCTGAGTCGCCATGGACGAGATCCAGGCGTCACGCGGGGCGCCGCGGAAGGATTTTCCAAGGCGCTCGATTACACGGAACGAGGCGCACGACAACAAAGTGCTCTGAAGCGCGATGATCGTCTTGGCCAGAGTCGAGAAGGCGTAGCCAAGGATCGTGAGCGTTTTCCGCTTGCCGGTCCTGTCGGAGACAAAGCCGGCCACGTAGTCGAGTGACGAGGCTGCGAAGTCCGCCATCCCCTCGATGAGCCCAAGAAGCGCCGCCGAGGCGCCTAGAATTACGGTGAGAAAGATGGAAAAGACGGAAAAGATCATCTCCGAACTGAGGTCGGTCAGGAAGCTGACTAGCCCCAGCATGAAAATGCCACGGTGTACGCCGAGAACGGTCTTCTCCGGGAGAGGTGCCTCACGGTTCTTCATGGGCGATTGCGCGTGGCCATGTGAACAGTCTTCTCGCGCTTGATACCTCGAGTACGAAGGCTTCGTCAGAAGACGCGGACACTGGGGCGAACCTTGCGCAGGAAGAAACGACGCCCGGAACCGAAGGGGCGCCACAGGCTGGTCAAGATCAGATCGAGATCGCAAGGGTCCATGTCCGGAAGAAGAGGCCGCAGGCGCCGCTGGGTCGCCGTCAACTCCTCGACCGTGACGCGTGGACTGGTCTCGGCCTGAGCAGACACTTGATGTGCCATCCACAGATTGTACTCCGAAGCGCGTAGGGCGCCCCTGCCTTTCTCCACGTGTCTGGCGCCGGGTTCGAGCAGAACCTGGCCTGGCCGCGCCTCGGCACCTTGCCCTTCTACAGCGAGGCGAGCGCCGCTGTTGCGGCACTTGGGTCTGTCACCGGGGCGGCGCAGGCGTAGTTCCGGCAGATGTAGAGCGCCGCCTGCCCGCGCACCAGGGTTTTTCCGCGAAGCAGGGGCAAGTCAACCGCCTCGGGTCGGTCGGGATCGAAATGGGCGACAATGCGATTGGGCAAGTAGCGTCCGGCAATGGCGCTCTCAAGCGCTTCCTGATCCGGCGCTCCCCGCCGCCCGACCACCGCTAGCTCGATCGGGGCGCTTTCCAGGAAGTCGAGGACGTCAAGCGAGGTCGCGAACACCCGCGGGGCCCGCTCAATGAGCGCGCCATAGGCCGCGATCGCGGCGCGCGCTCGCTGCGTGAGATCGTCGCGACCGTAGTGCCGGGCGAGGCGCGCGAGGGCGCGCGCGAGCACCGCGTTCGCGCTAGGAAGCGCGCCATCGTAGCCTTCGCGCGGTCGCGCGAAGAGCGCCTCGTGGTCGCGTGCCGTGCTGAAAAAGGCTCCGTCGCTGTCGCCGAAATCTCGCATTGTGCGTTCGGCGAGCCGCAACGCCTCTGCCAGAAATTCCGCCGAGCCGCCTGCCTCAAACAGCGTGATCAGCGCGTCGGCCAGGTAGGCGTAGTCGTCGAGGCAGCCCGGCAGGTGGGCGCGCCCGGCGCGGGTCGTGCGGAAGAGTCCGCCATCCGGCCGGCGCAGCACTGACAACACGAAGCGCGCGGCGCGCTCCGCGGACTGCAGGTAGCGCGGATCGCGGAGCACGCGGAACCCCTCGGCCATCGCGCCGATCATCAGCCCGTTCCACGCCGTGATCACCTTGTCGTCGAGCAGGGGCGGCACCCGTGCCAGGCGCGCGCGGTAGAGTCTTTCGCGTGCGTCTTCGAGTAGGGTCTGCAAGTCGTCGGAGGTGCTGCCCAGCTCGGCCGCCGTCGCCCCAATTGTGCGCGGCCGGTGGAGCACGTTCCTGCCTTCCCAATTCCCCTTCAGGGTCACGTCGTAGAAGAGGGCGAACGCCCTCGCGCTGGCCGGGGCAAGCAGCGCCTGAATTTCATCGAGCGTCCACACGAAGAACTTCCCCTCTTCGCCTTCACTGTCAGCGTCGGTCGCCGAACAATAGCCGCCCTCCCCGCCTTGCATCTCACGAACCACGTAGTCGAGGGTTTCGCGTCCCACGCGTCGGTATTCGGGATCGTGGGTCGCCTGGTACGCTTCCAGGTACACGCGGGCCAGCCCGGCGTTGTCGTACAACATCTTCTCAAAGTGGGGGAGCAACCAGCGCTCGTCGGTCGAGTAGCGCGCGAACCCGCCGGCCAGGTGATCGTAGATGCCGCCGTTTTTCATGCCATTGAGCGTGCCCGTCGCCATTGCGAGCGCCTGCGCATCGCCGGTTTTCGCGTGATAGCGGAGCAGTAATGAGATGCTCGCTGCCGGCGGAAACTTGGGCGCCAACCCAAAGCCGCCCCACTCGGGATCGAACGCCGCGGCGAGCGCGCGGACCGCCGCGGAGATCTCCGCGCTGCTGACCGGGACGGCCGCGGCGATCTCGTATCCCGCACGAACCTCTGAGGCGAGCGCGTTCGCCCGGGCAAGCAGGTCGTCGCGTTGGTTTTGCCAAAGATCGGCAATGCGTTTCAGCAGGCTAGAGAAGCCAGGCCGGCCGTGGCCGTCTGCGGGCGGAAAGTAGGTTCCGGCAAAGAACGGACGCCGATCGGGCGCGAGAAAGACGCTCATTGGCCAGCCACCGCCGCCCGACAGCGCCATGGTGGCCGCCATATAGATGTCGTCGAGATCCGGCCGTTCCTCGCGATCGACCTTGATGCTGACGAAGGTGCGATTGAGAAGCGCGGCCACAGCCTCGTTCTCGAAGCTTTCGTGTGCCATCACGTGGCACCAATGGCAAGCCGCATAGCCGATGCTGAGGAAGATCGGCTTATCCTCCCGACCCGCCCGCGCCAGCGCTTCCTCTCCCCAGGGGTACCAGTCCACCGGATTCTCGGCATGCTGAAGAAGGTAGGGGCTAGTCTCGTGCGCGAGTCGATTGGCCATGCTCTCGCCTCTACTATTGAGTCTGGGCACGGGCCAGGCGAGGGGCTACCTCGCGGAGCCCGAGCATCGGTGTTTGTTCTACGCCTACTTCGCTCCCATGTCACCACGACGCGGGTGCCGTCATCGGAGACCGCCCAGGGCGTAGCACCCGTGTTGGTGTAGTACAGCCGGGTCTGGGCGGTTGGATCCAGCGCCTTCATTTTGCCGTCGTGTTCGACCGTCGTGGTCCAGAATAGGAAGGGGGCGCCTGCCTACCGGGTGTTGGATGCGGAGAAGCTGCCTTCGCCTTTCCGCGGGATCGACGTGATGTCGCAAATCGCAGCTGACGGGAAATCCATCTATGTGATGGCATCGACCGATGCCTGCACCAACGACTACACGACGGTCGCGATTCTGCAGGTGCCGTATCGCTGGTATGGCAACGCGCGCGGTGGGGCGCATCGATCGTCCGCGCGAGGCGTACTTGGCGGCAGCGGAGCAGCGGTCGCACCTCAAAGAAGATCTAGAGATTTCCAGCTTCTTGCATTCGTAACCGGTAGACTCCTGAATGTCACGAGCGATGGCGGTGTTACTGGAGGGGAACGATCTTGGAGTTCGCTGCGGTGAAGAGAGGACGACGGTGCCCAATGAACGGCAAGGATGACAAGCCCAAGGGAGTCGCAAAACTGCGCTGGCGGGCCGAAGAGATCGCCAAAGAGCACGGCGTCCCGTCGCCAGAAGATCCCGCGACCCTGTCGCCCACGGAAGCGCTGAGGCTGATCCATGAGCTTCGCGTGCATCAGATCGAGCTGAAGATGCAGAATGACGAACTATGCCGGGCACAGGCAGAACTGAACGCGACTCGGGAGCGCTATTTCGATCTGTATAACCTTGCACCCGTGGGCTACTTCATTGTCTCTCACGAGGGACGCATTTTGGAGGCCAACCTTACCGGCGTCATCCTGCTGGGCGTCCCCCGGGCCGCACTTGTCAAGCAGCCGATCACCCAGTTCATTTTCAAAGAAGACCAAGACATCTACTACCTACACCGCAGACAGCTCTTGGCGACGGGCAAAGCGCACACATGCGAACTACGGATGGTGAAGACCGACGGGACGGTATTCTGGGTTCGACTGACGGCCACAACGCAGGACCCTCCGACGAGCTCAGGGCACGGAACCGGCGGTGCGCCCGTAAGCCGCGTCGTGCTGAGCGACATAAGCGAGCAGAAACAGATGGAGCAAGACAAGGCCAAGCTGGATGCCCAACTCCAACAGGCCAAGAAGCATCCCCCCGTTAGCCCCAAGCCGGGGAGGGGCAAGGGCGGAAAGAACGCCGCCCGAAAATGATGGGGTTCCCGGTGCTACACCAGCAAGAATCCGGTGATCTCGGCCGCCGCGGTCAGAGTCAGCAGGGCTACGGACCAGAAGGTGAGGCTTTCCCAGTTCTCGGGCCGCAGTGCCCGGGCGCCGCTTGCGCACCAGATTCGCCAAGCGGCCAGCGGCGCGAGCAAGGCCGCGGCTAGCGCCACGGGCTGAGGCAGCCCGGCCGCCACAAGGAAGGGCAACGCCGCATAGGCCATCGCGACCGCCATGATGTACCAGCGCACGGCTCGCGCACCGCCCAGACGCACCACCAGGGTCCGCTTGTCTGCCACCGAGTCCCCCGCGCCGTCCGGCACCCCCACAGCCAACAGCATGGCAAATTGCAGACAGCACGGGGGAACGATGGCGAGCAGGAGGGTCCGCAAGCCGACCAAGTCCGAGGCTTGCAAGTAGAACGCGAAGAACGGCACCAGCGCGGTCACCACCAAGACGGCGTCAAACTCGCCCAGCCCGGTCGAATGCAAGCGCAGGGGCGGAGCGCTGTAGAGCCACGACAGGACAAGGATCGCCAGCGCAACCGGGACTAGCAGGGGACCAGGGTGACGGCTCGCCAGCACGATCGCCGTGACGATCCCCACGGCTGCCGCCCCCAGCGCCCCGGCCAGGGCGGCCCCTCGTGGCACCTCCCCGCGTGTCAACACGCGGCTTCCACCCGACCAACGCGTGGGCGTGGCATTCGCACGATCCGCTTCGTAGTCGAAATAGTCGTTCGCATAATGGGTCATCAATTGGAAGGCCGTGATGACGGCCTGCCCGAGTAGGTACACAGAGGGCTCGATGGCCCGGCCCTGCGCCACCGCCACGGCTGCGCCCAGGCCGTACAGGACGAACCCTCCCAACAAGAACAAAGGACGACCGAGCCGGACAAAGGCAAAGAAATCCCGGACGGCCGCTGACAGCGGCCGCGGAACGAAGCGCGGCTTGTCAGCCATCACCGCTCGGTAGCTCGGATGGCCAAGCAGCACAGCCTCCTCGCTGCGCACGCGATGGCGCAGCACCCAGACATGGGCAGCCGACCCGAGCGCGGCACTGAGCCAGGCCGCGTGCACCAGGGGCAAGGCCAGCAACTCCAGAAAGACCGCCACGTAGTTAGGGTGGCGAATCCAGCGAAATGGGCCTTTGGAGACAGCAGCCAGGCCGTGGGACCCGCTGGTCCTTTCCGCAATGGAATCCATAATGGCCACGTTCCAGTGGGCGCCGAGAGTGGCGATCGCCCACCAGCGCAAGGCGCTTGCTGCCAACAACAGCGCCAGCATGGCCCAGGCGAGCGCCGGGATAGGCGCACGCTGGGTGAGCCAAGCCTCGACGCCCGCACCAGCGAGGATGCAAATGTGCAGCAGCACCATGGCGCGGAAGTGTGGCTCGCGCACGGCGGCCGCCCCATCGGCACGCAACAAGCGCCGGTTCCGTCGCGAGAGCAACAGCTCCCCCACCCGGATCAGCCCGACCAGCACCAAGAGGGCCGTGTACAGCGGAAGGGTGTGGGCTAGTTCCATTGCAGCAGACAGAGCTCGGTGGACAGACCCGGCCCGAAGGCGCCCAGCAATCCGTAGGCGCCTGGGCGCGGGCGATGTTGTTTCATCCAGCGCTCGAGTACGAACAGAACCGCCGCGCTCGACAGGTTGCCGTACTCGCGCAGCACGTCCCATGAGGGCTGGGTTTGCGCACGGTCGAGGCCCAGCGCTTCTTCGATCGCCAGGAGGATGCGCTTGCCGCCCGGGTGAAACACGCAGCATTCCAGATCCGCGCGTCCGATTCCCGCCCGGTCGAGCAGACGATCGACGACGGCGCCGAACGTGGCACGCAGGGTTTCCGGCAGCTCTTTGGCCAGCACGACATGCAACCCGTCGTCGCGCAGATCGAAACCCAGCAGGTCCAGGCTGTTCGGGAACAGATGGGTCTCGGCGTCGAGCACGGCAACCCCAGGGACCGATCGGCGCCCGGTCAGCAGCACCGCCGCCGCACCGTCGCCAAAGAGAGCGGTCGATACCAGCTGCGCTGTGCTGGCGTCGCTGCGCTGGAAGCTGAGGGTCGGCAACTCGACCGCAACGATGAGAACGTGGGCCTCCGGGTGCCCGGCCAAAAAATCGTGTGCCCGGGCCAGCGCAGCCGCGCCTGCCACGCAACCAAGCTCGGTGATGGGCAAGCGGCGCACGTCCGGCCGAAAGCCCAGGTCCTGGGCCAGGTGGGCATCCAGCGACGGGATCATGAAGCCTGTGCAGGAGAGCGTGATGACCAGGTCCACCACCCGCGCGGACACCCCCGCGCCCGCCAGGCAGTCCGCGGCCACCGTGCGACCCAGACGAACCGCGCTGTCGCGATAGAGCGCCATCGTGTCGGACAGCGACCGGGGCACACACAACTGCTCGAGCGGCAGCACGCTGAACCGTCTTTTCACCAATGCGTTGTCAAACAGAGCCATCACCGCGTCGAGCCGGTTGGTGGAAACCGGCAACAGGGGGCGCAGCGCGCGCTTCACGCTCTCTTGGTCCAGACAGTATTCAGGCACCACCGTCGCAGTTCCCAGGATCGTACTGGCCCTTGCTTGCGAGCGTCTGTCTGAGTCTGCCGACATGGGGTTCCCTTCTGCTTGCCAGCGCCGACGCCTCCGCTATTGCGGCACACTCGGTCGCACCGCTCGCTGGGCAACGCCGGCACAGTGGCCGCACTCTTCGCATCCGGTGGCGTGGCAACCACCGGGCAGAATCACGTCGTCAAGCGCGCGGTTGTCGATCGACCACGGGACTTCCAACTTCATGAACTGCCGCGCCCCCCGCAGCAGCGCCAGGGCCCGTCGCACGCCCAGATGGCGAAGTGAATCCACGACGGGCAACGGGCGTCGGCGGGGCGGCGATCCACGCGGCCCGATGAGTCGCAAAAGGTCGCCTTCCCAGCGCCGATTGTGGTACGCGCGCACGCGCTCAACCAGCGCCTCAGTGGAGCAGGCGCGGTCCACGATCTTGAAGCTGGTCACACCCAATTCCCGGTAGCGGTCCAGATCCTCGGGCCGGATGAAATCAGAACGGATCAGGTTGACCGGGTCCCGCCGCTTCTCCTCCATGCACCAGCGCACGCAGGGATCCATGGGCTGGGTTCCGCGCCGGGACGAATGCGCGAGCCGGGCGACGTGCGTACGCGCCAGCGGGCAGCGTAGGATGCAGCCGATGTTGACCGGAACCTCGATGTCCGCGCGCGTGGCCGCGGCGATGCGCTTGATGCCGTTCAGGTCGCGACACAGCACGTGCGTGTCGAGTGCGATGATGTGGGCGCCCAGCGTTTCCCAGTAGCGCGCCTGCTCGATGGTGGCAACCCCAACGAAGACGCCCACCCGCACCCGCAGCGGCGTCTCGCGCGCCAGCGAAACTAGCCACGGATGCGCCACCGTCACCGCGGCCACACCCATGTCCACCGCCCGCGCCATCGTCCGCCGCAGCCGACGCTCCAGGCCAGTGTTCTCCTCGAATCCTCCCAGGCATACCGGGTTGAGCAGCAGGTTGAATCCTATCCCGGCTGTCCGGCAGCGAACCACGTGCCGTTCGAGAGCACGCCATGAGGTGGGCGGGATCATGGCGCGCGGCCGCCCATGGCCAACCGGGGCGTCATCGCACGATCCGAACACCTCGTCCACCTCCATCCCGGCCAGTCGAGCCGGAAGCTCATCGTCGAAATTGCTCGCCACGGAAAACATCCTGTCCTCCTGTTCGTGAGACGGCAGTCAGCCTGACATGGCAGACACTCCGAGGCACGGCCATCTCGCAGCCGGCGTCGTCGCACCAGGCTCTCCACGCCAGCGAAGCGGCGCAGCCGCCCTGTGCCGACCGGAAAGATCGCCTAGAGACGGGCCTCCAGGAAATGGAGCCACTTGGCACACGATGGGATTGGCTACTTCTCGGGCGGTTCGGTTTCCGAGGCTCTCTCCAACGCCGCGAGCATCGCGGCCGGGTCGACCGCCTCTTGCATGGAGTCGGCTTCGCGATCGATCCGATCTCGTACCATGGGCAGGTCGCGGCGGAGCTCTTCGACCAACGCGATAAGCTTGGCCACCTTGCGCTCGGCGAGCAGGTTCACTTGCAAGTCGAGGTGAGACCGCTCTTCGGCGTTTCGCGTCTGGCGATTCGCCGTGATGAGAACCAGGGTTGTCATCAGGAGGGCGGACAGCGCGACTACCCCCTGCAACCAGAAGAAGGGAGGCGGGTCGATGCACTGCCAACCAAACAGCTTGGGCGTCACCAAGTTGAAAGCCACCCATCCGACGACGATCGACAGGGTCACATAGACGGTGCGCGGTCTTCCCAGCGCGGTAGTGAGCACCTCCATCATCCGCTGGTGTCTGTCCAGGCGCTGTTCGGCGCGCGCGCGGATTGAGGCTACCGATTCGACGTCCTGCGACACCTGAACCTCAACGTAGACGTGATCCGAGACCACACGCAAGCGCGCCGCCCACATTGCCGTTGGCGATGATTCCGATCTTCTTCATCGCGATAACTCGTCTCCTTTGTAGATGCGTCGTCGTTGTCCCGTAGTCTACTTCTTGTTGCGACTGGGCCCCGGGATTGGATGCCGTCCATGCGACCCTTGTGACCTGCCGTACCAGAAGAGACAGTTGCCGTTCAGAAAACCCGTTCAAGCTGGTTTGAACCGCATTTGGTGACTCCCCTTCACAGCTTGGGAATCCGCAGGGTCTTGCTGACCATCAGACTGCCCGAGAGTGCGAACATCAGGACCAGCGGGTGCAGGACTAGGCCCAGCTCGACGGAGCCGAAGTACAGGGCCGCCCCCAGCCGGTCCCCCCAGGCCGCCACGGCCAGCACCATGACCAGGACAACGCTCGACGGAATGGGCGTGCCCTCGAAGTACTTCACCTTGTCGCCCCCCGCGGACAGGCCATCGGCGGTCACATTGAAACGCGCCAGCCGGCTGACCCCGCAGCCTATGAAGATGATCAGCACGGCCCAGTCCCAACCTCCGCGCATGCCAGCCGCAAACGCCAGGGCCGCAGGCGCCACGCCGAACGAGATCACGTCAGCAAGCGAATCCAGCTCACGTCCCAGTGGCGAATGCGCGTGGCGCCAGCGCGCCACCCGGCCGTCCAGCGCATCGAACACCAGCGCCAGCGGCACGAGGGCGGCCGCCAGGATGAAGAGGCCGATCGTAGGCGAGACCAGGTAGGTCATGGAAGCGAACACGGACGCCATTCCGCAAGCGGCATTGGCCAGCGTGAACAAGTCAGCCAGGTGGGCCCCGCGGATCATGGAGAAGTGTCGTGGCTGGGCCGCGGGCTCGTTCATGACGACAGATTAGCGCAAACGGGCCACGCAAGGCACTGCCGCTCCGCTGCAAACTTTTCAGCCGGTGATGAATGAGAGGGTGGGGCCGCAGCCGATGACGTCGCTCGTCCTGGGCGGCTTCATGTCTCCGTCGACGGTGGCGATGGTCGGCTCCTGGTAGTCGATCGTCAGATGAGGCACGACTGCGTCAAACGTCGCCGGGAGCGGCAGGCCGGCCCAGAGCGGGCCAAGGCTCGCGACGAGCCCCCAAAACGAGAGGTGCGTCGACCGGAGCATGAAGCATCCGGGTTGGCTTCTCGCCTGGGGCATCGCTCGGCAACCGAGGCCGACGTCGTCGACCGAGGCGCAGAGGATCCCGGTATGGGTCATGAAGGGCGCGACGGGGGGATCGTTGCCCTCCGGCAGCGTGATCTTGGCGTGCACCGGCCGCGTCAGGATCTGCTTCGACTTCCTGAACGTCAGGAGGGACACGATCTCGTTGCCGAGCGTCGCCAGAACCACCTTGATCGCCCGCCTCGGCCCGCGCCGCTTGCGGTCCTCGTAGTACTTCTGGAGGAAATTCACGGGAAGTCCCGTACCGTAGAGGAACCCGAACTCGTCATTGACCTTGATTGGGTTCAGCGGCGTCACGTCCAGTGGACGGTTCTCGCGGATCTTGGCGGCGACGGACTCGGCCAGCTTCACCGCTGGATGCTTTGTGAGACCGAGGGTCGTCGCGAGGTTGTTCATCGTCCCGATCGGGATGATGAGAATCTGCGGGATCGGTGTGGCCGGGGAGTGCTCGTGCTCGAGCAGCACCTTCGACAGTGTCTGATGGACGGTGCCGTCGCCGCCGGCGATCACGAGAATGTCGGGACGGTCGCGGCCAAGCTGCTTCGCCGCGCCTTCGAGCGTGCTGAGTGTCTCTGGGTTGTAGGTCCAGCGCGGAGTGGCGAGGATCGATGAGATCACTTTGCCGAGACCCGCCCTGGGCGTGTTCTTGCCTGCGTTCGGGTTGGTGACGACAGCGACTATCTTTTCTGTCATTTCTCCCTCCTGGCGCGTTTCAGAAGGTGCCGGCAAGTCCCAGGCCGTGCGCTCCGACGGGGGCGATCTGGACGCGGGTCTCCCAGCGGCGGAGGTGAAGCCAGGGGACGGCAATGCCGATGCCGGTGCCGACCACGGCGGCGACGCCGACGTCGGTTGGAAAATGATGGCCGGAGGCGACGCGCTCGACCGCAACGCTGCTGGCAATCAGTGCGCCCACGATCCAGGGCCAGACCTGCTCACCGTACCGTTTGCGAATGGTGTACGCCGCCACCGCGAGACCGGCGAACGCGGTGGAGACGTGGCCGGCATAAAAAGAGAGATAGCCTTCGCCCGAGTTGACGAAGGCGGGATCGCCGGCATAGGTGCGGGGTCTCGGGCGCGCCACGATGAAGTTGGTCGCGTTCTGCAGCGCGGTGTCGACGGCCAACGCCTCAACGTACACCACCAGATCCTCGCCCCAGGCGCGCCCAAACCCGAGGGCGAAAAGATCGACGAGGGGTAGCGCCGACAGCACGCTATAGACCGTGGCGTCGGCGGCGATGCTCGCGGCCTCGCTGTGGT
>Ga0247845_1000169_pt1 | contig 13907 bp, 9 predicted proteins | sample PFST25metaG_2_FD_186008 | JGI IMG/M metagenome (GOLD analysis project Ga0247845, IMG submission 186008) | Peat soil microbial communities from Stordalen Mire, Sweden - P.F.S.T-25 | ecosystem: Environmental > Terrestrial > Soil > Wetlands > Peat | place: Sweden: Norrbotten County, Stordalen Mire...
GCCTCGCCAAACCCTCCCGCGATGGTACGCCGCCGGCAAAGCCGGCGGGCTCCCCACGCGGTGGGAACCGGATCCAGGCCACCGCGCGCAAAGGGGTGGCAGCGAAGCACGCGAAACAAGGCCATGGTCCCGCCCCGGACCACGCCCCATCGCTCGACGGCTTCCTCGGCGTAGACCGAACAAGTAGGACTGTAGCGACAGACCGGGCCGATGGCGGGCGCGATGGCGATTCGGTAGCCGCGCAGGAGCGCGCGAGTGAAGTCACGGCCTATCCGACCGCCAGATCTCATGGCGCTCCTACGCGTGCAATGAGTTCGCTCAGTTCCTCGGCTGTCCGCTGGTATGTGCTGTGCGCTGTCGCAGGACGGGCGATGATGACAAGGTCGGTACCGCCAAGCGCCGATGAGGCCATGCGACGGTAGCTTTCGCGGAGCCAGCGCTTGACCCGATTGCGAACTACGGCATTGCCGACTTTCTTGCTCACGGTGATTCCAATTCTGGCTCGCTCTTTGCGTTCGTGCTCGGCTCGGAACAGCGCATAGAGCACAAGATTGCGTCCTTGAATCCGTCGCCCGCGATGCTGCACCGCCAGGAAGCACGATCGCGCTCGTAGGCGATCCCCTCGGCTGAGCCGTTGGAGGTGGCCGTTGTCGCTCACGGGGCCTACTTCTTGGGCACGCTCACCGTGAGCTTCTTGCGCCCTCGGCGCCGACGGCGCCTAAGGACCTCGCGGCCGGCCGGCGTGCTCATGCGTTTCCGGAAGCCATGGGTTCGCTTCCGGCTCTTTCGGTGCGGCTGGAAAGTCCTTTTCGACACGTGTTCCTCCGGCTCTTCGACCGTGTGGGACCGCTGGACTAGCACCCCGGGTGAGCTGTGTCAACGCCAGCATGGCCGGCATGGCCCATTCTGTGGCTGCGGGTCTCGCGGGATTGCGATCGCTCATGCTCGGTGCGTGGGCGGTCGTGTGCTAGGGAGTATCGCTTTCTCCGAGGCGGGCTGCCTCGGGTTTGGAGTCACAGGCCGAACCTGCTTCCGTCGAGAACTTGTAGTCAGCGGAAGTCTGTGCTGTTTTCTTGCCGACGGGTCCTTGAAACGCGGTCTGGTTGGTTAAGCTTTCCGCCCGTCGGAGAAGCCGTCTGTCGGTCACCTCGATATTCCGCGAGGCCGCATCCTGCGCTGGTTTCCTCGTCCGGTCGCGCGGCAAACGCCCAGATCTCGCGGCGAGCGGGATGCTCGTTCTTTGCGTCGCCAAATTCCTCAGCGATCGCAAACAGTTTGCGCGCTCCCGAGACTCGCCAGCCTGGCCCACGGGAAGCTCCTCGATCCCTTTGCGAAGAAATCTGCCCTGATCTTCGGCATCTTCGCAGCACCGGGTTTTTTGCTCTTGTGGGCAGCAAGCTGGATTGATAAACAAGGCGCCTGCCATCGGGTCGTCTCGCTGGGCTCCACGTGAGAGGGCACCTCGAGAGCATCCTATGTGCGCCTTGTGCGCCTGTTGATGGACAGGGGGAAAAGGCCCCCAACTAACAGACATTGTTTGGTTTTCGCTACCGACCTAGTTGTGGATAGAACAATGATTGAGCTCTGGGGTGAAGCTGTCCGTTCAATCGAGGAAAGGGTCAAGCCGGCAAACCGCGACCAGTGGTTGCGGCCCATCGAATGCTTGGCCATCAGCGAGGGCCGCATCCGCTTGCGGGCGCCCAATCGCTATCACAAGGAATGGTTCGAAGACAACTTCCTTCCCTCCATCCTAGAGAATCTTCAGACGCGCGCGCGGACATCGTTCGCTGTCGATTTCGAAGTCCCGGAGGAGTCGCCAATGCCAGCCAAGTCACAGGATGCCGCGGGCGAATCAGTGGAGGAAGCCACCCCTTGGCGTCCGACGCCAGCCGGCCTAGACAACCGCTACACCTTCGAAAGGTTCGTAGTGGGCGCTAGAAATCAGTTTGGTCACGCGGCGGCGCGCATGGTGGCTAGCTCTCCGGGTTCAAAATACAACCCCTTGTTTCTCTATGGGGGTGTCGGTCTCGGAAAGACGCACCTTCTTCACGCTATCGGGCACGAGATTCACCGCCAGCACCCTGACTGGCGGATCACGGTGGTGACCTGCGAGCAGTTCGTCACTCACTTTATCCGGTCGATGATGAACCAGCGCAGGCAGCCGAGTAGCGTCAGCCTCATGGAGGAGTTTCGCTCGTGCTACCGCGAGACGCCGGATGTTCTTTTGGTGGACGACATCCAGTTTATTGCCAACAAAGACAGCTCACAGGATGAGTTCTTCCACACCTTTAATGCTCTGCATCTCGCGCAGAAGCAGATCGTCCTGACCTGCGACAAGCTGCCGGCCGAGCTGCCGGGGGTCGAGGAGCGGCTGCAGAGCCGGTTTGCTTGGGGTCTGATCGCGGAGATTGGCCATCCTGACTTGGAAACTCGGGTTGCCATTCTCAAGCGCAAGGCCGAGATCGAGAAGATAGCCCTGAGTGACGAGGTGGCGCTCGCGATTGGTAGCGTGATCCGCTCGAATGTTCGCGAGCTCGAAGGGGCGCTGCTACAACTGTCAGCGCGCTCTTCTATTACCGGACGCACCATCGACAAGGAGCTTGCTGAAGAGGTTCTCAAGGACTTGGTGAGCGCGACCCCGCAGGGTTTGAGCATCGAAGCCATCCAGCGCGAAGTGTCGACGTACTTCGATGTCAAGCTGCACGATCTGCGGGGTCCAAAGCGGCTCCAGTCTGTCGCCCGTCCTCGGATGATCGCCATGTACTTGGCGCGCAAGCTCACAGGAGCGAGCTTCCCGGAGATTGGCAGCCGATTTGGCGGCAAGGATCACTCTACCGTTATCAGCGCCGTCAAGAAGATCGAGGGATTGGTTGCTCAGGACGCTACGCTTCGAAGCGTGGTGACCACGCTCGAAGGCCACCTGCGCCAGCGCTGAAGCCGGAGCCTTTTGGGGGGTGAGGAACGCCCCTAGTGCCTCCGGTCAAAATTTCGGCCACGTTTGGGCGGCCGATCCATCCCGGCCGGCTGCGTTGCTCCTCGGTTACATACGTCTAGTATGCGCCCTCGTCGCGCCTTGCCGTCCGGGCGCCTCGTCCACCGAAACATGACCGCTCTTCTGACCGGAGGCACTAGCGTCTGCGTCGCCGTCTGCGCGCCAGCACCAGAGCAAGCAGCGCCAGCATCCCAGCTCCGGCCTCGCCTCCGACCCCAGCGCCCCGACCACCGATCGCGCAGCCGAACAGACCTCGGCTTCCTGGCTTGACGTGGGCCACGACCACATTGGCGGGGTTGAGCACAACGCACTCCGCGTGTCCGTCAATCTGAACCACGCAATTTTCCCCGCCCGGGCAACGAACCAGCTCACAGGCGCTGGTCTCGCACTTGCCCCTGGCTTCAACGCACACCGTGCCGCCCGGACACGAGAGCCCCAAACACGTCCGTTCCTGACACGTTGCCGTCGAGGCCACCGTCGAGGAATCACAGTAGTGATCCGTGGGACATGCCAGGCGCGCGCAAGGATCGTCCACACACTGACCCGTCCGGCAACTCTGACCCTTGGGGCACACGAGGGTCGCGCAACTTCCCACGCAATTTCCACCATCACAATACTGGTTCCAATCGCACTGCACAGCCTGGCAGGGATCGGGTTCGCACTGGCGGTTGTGGCAGATCTGTCCCGCCGGGCAGCCACGCGAGTAGCAATCCTGGCACAGGCCGTTCTGACAGGTGGCGCCTGGCAAACAGGTGATCCCTGCGCAAGGATCGTGGCAATTGCCTTGGGCGTCGCACAGTTGACCGGCCGGACAAGGATTCACCGCGCAGGCCCGCAGCAAACAGGCTCCATTTTGACAATAGCGGTTGGCCGCGCACGGGACCTCGACCTCTTGGCACCGCGGCACACATTGGCCGTCCAGGCAGACCGCGGCCGGGCCACAATCGGCGTTGTTGTCAATTTCGCCGTCACAGTCGTTGTCCCTGCCGTCGCAGATCTCCGTAGTTGGCCCCACGCCGCCCACGCAGGCCCAGCCGTCCGTGCCCTTGCACTGAAAGTGCCCAGGCTTGCATTCGCCCTGCAAGGGAGCACCAGGGGCCAGACCGGCGGGATTGCAGGCGCTGGCCGGCGGGGCCACGCCATCGTCGACGCTTCCGTTGCAGTCGTCATCCTTTCCGTTGCACACCTCGGGCGTGGGACCAACATCGTTGCACACGATGTGCCCGCCCACGCACGCGCTGACCCCCTGCTGACATTCGCCGATGGCGCTGCCGCAGGTCACGCCAACCCCGGGCATGCCATCGTCCGGCTCATCAATCAGCCCGTCGCAATCATTGTCAATGCCGTCGCAGATCTCGGGCGTGGGAACGAGCGAGCTGACCGTACACTCCACGTCCTTGCCCAGGGCGTTGCAGACGTACTGACCGGCCCCCTGGCAGGACTCGGTGTTGCATGGCAGGCCCAGATTGGGGAAGTCTTCGTCTACGCTGCCATCGCAGTCGTCGTCCTTGCCGTTGCACAGCTCCTGGGTGGGCGTCACCGCGCCCACGCAGGCCAACTCGCCCCGGCCGGTGATGGGGTTGGCTTGGCACGCTGGGTGCCCAAAGGAGCAGACGCCAACGCACTTTCCGCTCGCCACGTCACAGCCGACGGCTCCCGTGGGGTAGCAAGGCGTACTTGAGATGGGGTCGTTCTCGTCAACCTGCCCGTCGCAGTTGTTGTCCCTACCGTCGCATGGAAGCTCCGCCTGCGGCGTCGTCGCGCCAACGCAGTCCTGCCAGGACCCCGCCACGCATGACTGCATGCCGGTCTCGCAGATCCCATGGCAGGTCCAGGTTCCTGCACCGGAGTCGAACGCGCACCCCGACAAGCCCGCCGGAAAACATGCTTGCGCAAAGCCGTCGATCACGCCGTCGCAGTCGTTGTCTTTGTTGTCGCAGATTTCGGGTTGCGGTCCCACCGCACCCTGACACACCGTCTTCTTTCCCCCCACGCCGTCGTCCACGCAGGCCGTGGCCCCCGGCCGGCACTCGCCCACACTGGCCCCACAACTCACCGATGGGACGTCATCGACAACCCCGTTGCAGTTGTCGTCCAACCCATTGCACACCTCGGGCTGGTAGGCACAGTCGCAAGACAGGCCTTCGTCGATCTGTCCGTCGCAATTTTCGTCGGCGCAATCGGCCGGCGTAGGCGCCAGACAGCCCGGCGTGGTTCCGCACACCTCTTGCTCGGGCGCCCCGGGCTGAAGTGGCACCGCCCCACAGGCCGCGGCAGCGGCACACACCACCCCATCGCCAGCCGCGTTGCACGCGTAGACACCTTGCCGCTTGCAGCGCCCCACCCCCAGGGAGCAAGGCTGGCCCTTTTGCGGAAAGGCCGCCGCCTCGTCATAGCAAGTCGCATCACAGTTGCACCGGGGCACAGGGATGGAATTTACGATGATGTCGCCCAAGCTAGCCGCCAGGTCAGCCTGGTTGTTGGCGACATAGACGGACTTCTTGCCGCCCGAGCCTGCCGACGCCATGCGGCTCAGTGAATCCGAATAGCCGGTGCCGAAGCCGACCACGTAGACGATGATGCCAGCCTTGTAGGCGTCACCCGCTGCCCTCACCGGGTCGTTGCTGGGGTCGAGCGCGCAGGTGTCCTCTCCGTCGGTAACCAGGATGACGTTGTAAGATCGGCAGGCCGCGCGCGGATCATGCGCAGCCGGATCACTCGACAGCAACCCGGCGCCCGGCCCCACATCGGTTCGGTTCGAATTGAGCAACCAGTCGCGCACCGAGTACACGCTGCCCGCCAGGGGCGTCCAAGCCTCGGCCCGAATCTCCCGGTTCGAGGTTACGGTGAAAGGAGGCAGGTCCTCCTGGCCGTCGATCCAGCGGTAGATGTCGGGGAAATTGGAGCCGCTGGCAGGAAATCCGACGATGACCTGTGCCCCAGGACAAGTGCTGGAATAGGCGCAGGGCGTGCTGCAGTCGAGCTGCCGCCATTCGAAGATGCGATCGTTGGTGTCGGCCGGGTTCGCACACGCGACGCAGCTTGCGCCCAACGAGCATTCCTTGTAGGGGTCGCCCATCTGCCGAACGCAGTATTTCTGTGTGGTGGCATCCTCGGGCAGGTCCACGCACGAAGCGCCCGCCACGATGGCGGTGCAGTCAGCATCGGTTTGGCAGGGCTGCCCCAAGAGTACGCGGGCGTAAGTGGCAAGAGCGAACTCAGCCGAGCCAAAGGCCGAGATGGTGTCGATGATGGCTGCCTTGGCCTGATAGAGCTTGCTGTCGTCGTACTTCCAGCCTCCGGTAGACTTTCCGTCGAGGTCGCAGCCCGGCTGGCTCTGCGAGCCATCCCCGTGAGTGGACATCCCAGCCACGTTCGCGCTCATGGAGCTCGAGTTGTCCAGGATGAAGACAAAACGGGGCTTGCCGACCTGGGCCGCCGCTTCGGGCGGTGCCAGGCTTAGGCCAATCAGGGCGGCTGCGGCTAGTCCCACGCGCGTCATCAGACACCTCCCAGATCCCACGGGCATTTGTGACACCCACGGGAATCGTCGTACACCTGTTCGTGAACTGCGGCACCCGCGGCCGCCGCCGGCAGCGCGAGCAACGGGGCCTCCATCACGGCTTCCCCAGTTTGCCGGTGTCGACCACACGAACCCCGGCGGGCGGGCTCCAGCGAAAAACCTCATCGGAGACCTTGGCGTTGATCTTTAGGTCAGAAAACACGAAATGATTCACGTTGCCCTGCTGATCGACGAGCACGCTTTCGCGAACCGAAAAGTCGCCCGCGTCCACCACAAAGACGATGGACTTGTAGGTCGACTGGGGCTGCTTGGGCCGCAGCGACAAACGATAGTCGTCGGGGCGGCCGAATCGGGTGTCGTTGGACCACGTCACCTCGAACTCATCGGCAATTCGGCCCCTGCCCATGAGGAAGGCCAGAGCCCCCGGCAACTGCGAGGTCTTGAGATCCTGCTTGAAGGCCTGCTTCTCCTCTGGCTCATACAGCCAAAGGAACTGTCCGTTGGACAGGAACATGCGCGCCTCGGGCTTGTCGTAGTCCCATCGCATCCGACCCGGTTTCTTGAAATGGACCTGGCCGGCGGAGACGCTCACGCGCCCCACCACCGACCGGCTGTAGGTCTGGGTGAAGTGAGCCTGGAAATCTTTGGCCTGGTCGTAGCGGCTCTGCACGCGCGCGACCACAGCCGGCAGCTCAAGCCGTGCCGGCTGGGCTTGCGAAGCAGCGGAGGCCGGAGCCACGTATCCGGCGGCAAGCAGCGGGATCAGAGAAAGCGTGATCATGGTACGACCTTCCCGCCCAGGCCCCAGCGCGCCGCCAGCACGAGGCAGACTTGCCCTCCCCAATAGAGGGCAAGGGTCATGGGCTGCGCCCAGACGGAAGAGCGCCGCAGGCGCGCCCAAGGCAGCAGAGCCTGCGAAAAGTAGAACAGGGTTGCCCCCACAACGGCCACCGCAGCCAGCTTGAGTGATGCCCGTCCCGCAAGGGTGGAGAACACACCCGCCATCATGGCGGCGAGGCTCACGGCATGCGCCGCGACCGGCGCGCGCAGTCCCGAATCGATCCCGCGCCATTGACGCCGCACAAGCCATGCCGAGCACGCGCCAAAAACCGCCAGGCCCGGAACCACCAGCCATCCACCTGGCCCCGCGCCAAGAAAAGCCAGCCCGTAGCAAAGGTACGCGACCAGAAACAGCGCGAGGCCCACCACCAGCGCCTTGTTGCCCTCGGCCAGCAAGGTGATATCGGCGGCGAGAGACAGGACAATGCCGCTCGACACCAGGGCGCCGAACAGGTCGCTGGGCATGCCGCCCAGGACTGCCAACAACAACACGGTCGCAATGGGCTTGCCGACACCAAGAACCATGGGCTTTTTCGCTGCCGCACCGACCACGGCGCCCGCCACCGCCGCAGCGTAGAGGATAAGAGAAAGCCTGAGGGGAGCCACGCCTTACTTTACAACGGTTCTCAGCAATTCGCGTCTTTCGTGCTGGCCCGGTCGATGGTCGTGCGAGAGCCTACTCTGTGTTCTCTCCTCTCCCCTCTGCGTCCTCGGCCACACCCTCTATCCAGATGCCTGCGCGAACCGGCACGAAGCCACACTAGTCAGCGGCCGCCAGGTACTCGCCGCGCGGAGCCAACACCTCGCGCGGCTTGATGCCATTGGCCGGCCCCACCAGCCCATCCCGTTCCATCTGTTCGACCATGCGCGCGGCTCGGTTGTACCCGATCTGAAGGCGGCGTTGGATGAAGGAAACGCTCGCCTGGCGGGTATCGCATACGATGGCCACCGCCTGGTCGTAGAGCGCATCCGCGAATTCTTCCCGAGGAGCGGCCCCTTCCTCGCCGTCCTCATCACGCTCGGTGAGAATATTCATGTCGTAGACTGGCTTGCCCTGTTTCTTCAAGGCTTCCACCACGCGATGAACCTCGCCGTCCGACAAGAAAGCGCCTTGGATGCGTCTCAACTTCGTCCCTCGATCGGAGAACAGCATGTCGCCGTTACCCAGCAGGGTCTCGGCGCCGGGCTGGTCCAGGATGGTGCGGGAGTCAATCTTGCATGCCACCTGCAAGGCAATGCGACTGGGGAAGTTGGCCTTGATGAGGCCGGTGATCACGTCGACCGAGGGCCGCTGGGTTGCCAGGATGAGGTGCAACCCCGCCGCACGCGCCTTCTGTGCCAGCCGCGCCACTGCTGTTTCCACGTCCTTGGGCGCTGCCATCATGAGATCGGCAAACTCGTCGATGACGATCACGATGTAGGGCAGCTTGCGGGCCGGGGCTTCGCCATTCTCCTTGGCCGCTTGCGTTGCGGCGGCCGCGGCCGAGATCTCCTCAGCCCGCTCCTCGCTAATCGTCCCGTCGCCAGCCGTCAGCGTAGCCACTGGCCCGCTCTCCGCCTCCACCTCGACCTCGCGCTCCACGCCATCTTCCCCCGCGACGAACAACTTGAGCCGCTTGCCCCGCTTGGAACGCGGCTCGGCCGGCGGCGTCGCCACCGCGTCCTGGCTCCACGCCGCCTCGATCTTGGCATTGTAACTGGCGATGTCACGCACGCCACTCTTGGAAAGCAGCTCGTAGCGACGCTCCATCTCGTCGACCGCCCAACGCAGCGCCAGTGCCGCCTTCTTCGAGTCCACCACCACGGGCAGCAGCAGATGAGGAATACCTTCGTAGATTGATAGCTCGAGCTGCTTCGGATCCACCATGATGAAGCGCACCTCTTCCGGCGTGGCCGAGAAGAGGATGCTGGTGATCATCCCGTTCACCGCGACGGACTTACCCGACCCGGTGGTGCCGGCGACCAGCAAGTGGGGCATCTTGCCCAGGTTGACACTGACCGGTGCGCCCTTGGTGTCCTTGCCCATGGAGATCTGCAGCTTCGACGTGGCCTTGCGGAATGAATCATCCTCGAGGATTTCCTTGAGATACACGGTTTCGCGGTTCTTGTTCGGGATCTCCACGCCCACCACGGCCTTGCCCGGGATGGGGGCCACGATGCGCACCGACTGCGCCTCCAGTGCCATAGCGAGATCGTTTTCCAGTTGCACGATCTTGCCCGTGCGCGTGCCCGGAACCGGGGCGAATTCAAACGTGATGATGACCGGCCCCATCTGAATCGCGGTGACGTTGCCCCGAACGCCATAGTTGGCCATGGCTTGCTCCAGGCGCGCGGCCATGGCTTTCAGGGTCTTCTCGTCAATCGCGCCACCGTCGGGGGGGATGTATTCCAGAAGGTCGGTGGAAGGAAGCTGAAAGGCGCCGTCGGAAAGCCGCACGTACCCGAGGCCATCCCCAGCCTCTCCGGCCGCTCGGTCGCTTAGCGGCTCGCCCCTGTCGCCGCGAATCACAGGTTGCGCGATGACCGGCCCCGCCCCGACCTCTTCACCGAGACCCTCCGTGTTCTTTTCGGTCACGCCTTCCTCCAACGCGGCGGTCACTGCCGGAACGATGCACGGCTCGGGCTTTGCTTCGACGGATAGCTCGTGGGGCTCGCCCTTGGGCTCGACCGGAGCAGCGCACTCCACCGCCGCAACCTCGGCGACCAGTGCCGCCATGGCCCGACGTTCCTCATTCTCGTGCACGACGGGTGCCTCACCCAGCATCGTGTCTGTGCCTTCACCGGGCTCGGCGAAGCCGATCATCGGTCCCACATCATCGATATGGGAACCCTGGGAGGGTTCCCATACCCTCCCGCGATGGTGCGCCGGCGGCAAAGCCGCCGGGCTCCCCACATCATCACCAGTGCCATCCACATCGCTGTCGCCTTCGCGCAGGCTTTCGACTGGCGCAGCCCAGGCCGCGAAAGGCTCATCCTCGTCCGGAGTCTCATCCCAGGCGGTCTCGGCCTCGACCCGATCGAGATCCTCGGCCTTCTCGGCCTCCTCCCTCTCTGGGAACATGGCCACAATCATGCGTCCAAAAGAGCGGGCGCCCGCCGCGACCAGCCAGGCCGCGGCACGGGCGAGGACCAGAATTGCGCGACCCGCGCTCCGCGCCGCCCAAGCCAGCACGGCGAAGACCTCGCCGACGCGCACATGGGTAAGCAGGATTAGAGAGACCGAAAGCAGCGTCGCTGCGGCCAGGGCCGTGCCCAGACCGCCGACCACGCTCGCAGCGTTCTCCGCCAGCCACTGCCCGAACAGCCCGCCCGGACCACGCAAGGTGACCGGCTCGCCAGCAAAGGGAAGGTGTAGGAGAACGGCCGTTGAGCAAAGCAACGCCAGGAACCCAAGCACGCCGCCGACATCCTTGATGAGGCGACGAGCGCGGCACATGCGAACCGCCACCAGGAGAACTCCAGCCACCAGGGGGTAGGCGCACAGGCCGGTCAATGAGTAGAGGCCGGTCGCGGCAGCAGCACCCCCTGGACCCATGAGGCGACTGCGTCCAGCCTCCATAGACACCAATGACACCATGCAAAATACTCCGAGACCCAGGAGCCCAATCCCAATGATCTCGTGGCCTCGTCCCGGCGCTTCGCCTTTGTTTCTTGCTGTCGCCATTCTTCTTGCCCCGTTTCGGCCTGGTGCTTTGTCTGCTACCTATACCTACACCACCGTATCCCGGCCGACTCGCCCGTCAAGTTTTCAGCCCGCAACCGCCCTCCGACGGTCAAACCGCATCAAGGCAACCTGACCACGCTCATGAACTGTGGTCTGGATCGCAGAACCATATATACAAAATAGCCAGGGCTGGACCAGAGCGCCGCTCTAGACGCCTGGACGAGGGAACGAAATGGTGAAAATCGTCCCCTGCCCTGGCTCGCTGTGCACATCGATCTGGCCGCCATGGCGCTCGACGATGCCGTGAACAATTGACAACCCCAGCCCTGAACCCTCGCCCACGTCTTTCGTGGTGAAGAAGGGATCGAAGATCCGCGGCAACACATCGGCAGGAATTCCAGGACCGTCGTCACTCACGGTGAGCAACACGTGGGCGTCGCGGGATTGCGCTCCGATGCGAATGGTTCCGCCTCGCTCGCCCATGGCTTGCGCGGCATTGGTCAATAGATTCATGAGCACCTGGTCTATCTGCCCAGGGAACCCGCGAATGCGCACCTCGGGGTCCACATCTTTGACGACTTGCACGTGGCGCAGCCGGTGCTGCAGCAACCCCAGGGTGTCCTCCACGCTGCGAGCGAGGACAACCTCACGCTCGACAGACTCGTCCCCCCGCGCATAGCCGTGCAGGGCCTGCACGATGCTCTTGGTCCGCGCGGCGCCGCGCTGGACCACGGCCAGAATCTCCGAGGCCTCGGCGGCAAGTTTCGCGATCGGACCTCCAGGCTCGGAAGCCGCGATGCGTCCCACCGCCTCGCCCAGCGGCCCGAGTGAGTTGATCACAGCGTTGACCGGGTTGTTGATCTCGTGAGCGATGCCCGCGACCAGCCGGCCCATGGAGGCCAGCTTCTCGCTCCGAATGAGGTTGTCCTGTGCCCGTCGCAACTTGTCGAGCGCGTCCCGTAGCTCGGCGTTGCGTTGTTCCAGGGCCTCGGTGCGCCGGCGCACCTCCCGTTCCAAGTCAACATTGATTGATTCAGTCGAACGCAGCCGATCGCGCAGCGAGCGCCGCATCTCCTCGAAGATCACCGCCAGGCGACCAAGCTCGTCGGCCTCGCCCCAGGGTGGGACCGGCCGGGCGAGTTGCCCCTTGGACATCTCCCCTGAGCGCTCCTCCAAGGCACGCAGCGGGACCACCACATCACGCACGGCGAACAGCGCGAGACCAGCCGCCAGCACGATGCCGATGCCGAACGCGAAACGCGCAGCGCCACCGGGCGGGGCCTGCTCGAAGAGCCAGAGGAACCCCACGCCCAGGACCCAAACCCCGACGAAGGACACCGTCAGCTTCAAGCGCAGCCCGACGGGCGAACTGACCTGGTCCGGCGGGAGCGCATGGCGTGACCCCAAATGGCGAACCAGCGGCCGCAGGATCTCCTGCAATGCGATCCGCTGGTAGATTGCAACCACGCCCGTAACCAGCGCCAGCGTGACCGCCATCTGGCCGACGGTCGGACCATCCAAGCCCAGCCAAGGCCAGGCCGCGGTCAGGGCCGCAGTCCCGGCCAGCCCGACAGCCAAGGCCTGCCAGGCAGAAAGTCGGTAGGGCAACGCTTGCGCCGCCTGGAAGGCCGCGATCGCCTTGGGCTCGTCGCGTGCCGGGCCCTTGCTGCCACGTGCGCGCACGGTCGCGTCGAAGTACTGCTCCAGAGGCGCCGTGTGGCGGACAAAGAAACGCCACCAGAGAAGGGCCGCCGCAACCAGAACAGCCCACAGCGGGAGAACGGTCCGAGCCAGCCCTGGCAGCCGCAACAGCGCATACGCCATGAGCGCTAGCAAGGCGTGCGACAGCGCCAGCGTGGCGAGCGCGGCACAGGCGAACCAGCCGCGGTAGCCCGTCACGAAGGCCTGAATGGCCTGCAGCTGAGGCATGAGGATCGGCCGGACGGCTCCCAAGATGCGGTCGAGAACTAGCAGGCGCACCGCCGCCACCCCCGCCGCCAGAACGACACCGAGGGTGGCCAGCGCCGCAGCCTCCAACGGGTCACGCCCGCCCGAACGGAAAACCGCACCGGCCAAAACCAGCGCCAAGCCGGTCCACAGAGCAAAGTGCAAGAGAGCACTTTCGCGGGGCGCACGGACAAGAGCCCGGCGCGCACCATCCGCGTTCAACGCCCTGGCCTTTTCGCCTCGCTGGAGCACGGCCAGCGGCTCAGTCAATGATCGCAAGAGGTCCACCAAGCGAAACAGCGAGGCGACCCAGGCCGCCAGCAAGACCGGCACCAGGACTTTGGCCCACAGCCACCGGTCCGGCAGAGTTCGCGCGCACACAACGAGAGGCGGGACGCACACCGCAACCTCGATCGCACCCAGCAACAGCTCGGCCGCCGCGATCTTGCGCGAAAGGTGAAATTCACCGCCTCCCTGTGGGACCTGGGCCATGCGGGCATTGTAAACGATGCGGGCCAGGCGGTCGCGGGAGGTTCGGAACCCTTTCAGGTTCCGGGCAAACTGGACAAAGCGACTTTCGCCGAGCACCCTTGAGGGTCGCGTCCATGACCTGGGAAACAATTCTCAATCTGATCCACGACGAGTGGATGATCCTGTTGCTCCTCTTGCTGTGGTCGGTCGCCGGTGTGACCATCATCTGCGAGCGCGTCTACGCGTTGTGGAACGTGCTCGCCAAGTCCGAGGCGTTCAAGAATCAGGTCATCGGCGCCATCGAGGGCGGGGATTTGCCCAAGGCCCATGCCTTCTGCGAGACCTCGAACGATCCCTTGGCAACTGTCTTTGGCCGCGGCCTGCGCGTGTTCGCCAAGACGCCGCAAAAGACCACCGAGGCGGTCATGTCACAGCGGACGGTCGCCATCGGGTCGTTCAAGCGCTACCTG
>Ga0247845_1000171_pt1 | contig 13872 bp, 15 predicted proteins | sample PFST25metaG_2_FD_186008 | JGI IMG/M metagenome (GOLD analysis project Ga0247845, IMG submission 186008) | Peat soil microbial communities from Stordalen Mire, Sweden - P.F.S.T-25 | ecosystem: Environmental > Terrestrial > Soil > Wetlands > Peat | place: Sweden: Norrbotten County, Stordalen Mire...
GGTCAGAAGAGCGGTCATGTTTCGGTGGACGAGGCGCCCGGACGGCAAGGCGCGACGAGGGCGCATACTTGACGTATGCAACCGAGGAGCAACGCAGCCGGCCGGGATGGATCGGCCGCCCAAACTTGGCCGAAATTTTGACCGGAGGCACTAGCCTTCGCGCACCGGCACGCCGCGGGCGCGGAGGTAGTCGCGCGCCTGGCCCACCGTGTATTCGCCGAAGTGGAAAATCGAAGCGGCCAACACCGCATCGGCACCGCCGATGACCACTCCTTCGTAAAGATGTTGCAGCGTCCCAACGCCGCCCGATGCAATGACGGGAATCGGCACGCGGTCGGCCACGGCGCGGGTCAGTTCCAGGTCGAAACCGTCGCGCGTACCGTCGCGATCCATACTGGTAAGCAAGATTTCTCCTGCGCCCAACTCCGCCATGCGCGCGCACCAGGCAACCGCGTCGATGTCGGTGGGCTTGCGGCCGCCGTGGGTGAAGACTTCCCAGTGGCCAGGCCGGTTGGGCCGGCGCCGGGCGTCCACTGCGACCACGATGGCCTGGCTGCCAAACGCGTCCGAGGCGCGGCGGACCAGCTCGGGATCGGCTACTGCGGCGGTGTTGATGCCGGCCTTGTCAGCCCCGGCCAGAAGCAGCCTGCGCACATCCTCCACGCTGCGTACCCCGCCGCCCACGGTGAGCGGCAGGAAGACCTGCTCGGCGGTGATGCGCACCACTTCCAGCATGGTGGCGCGGTTGTCAGATGAAGCCGTGATGTCCAGAAAACAGATCTCGTCGGCCCCCTGCTGATCGTAGGCCGCGGCGACTTCCACTGGATCGCCGGCGTCACGCAGTTGCTTGAAGCGAATACCCTTCTTCACGCGGCCCGCGTCGACGTCCAGGCAGGGGATGATCCGTCGCGCCAGCATCAGACCCTTCCCTGGGCCGCGCGCGCCAGCGCCTGCACCACGGTGAACGTGCCCTCGTAGATGGCCTTGCCGATCACGACAGCTTGGGCCCCCGTGGTCTTCACCTGATCGATGTCCTCCAGGCGTGCCATGCCACCCGAGGCGATGACTGGGCAGGGAGCGATCTTGACCGCAAGTCGCGCGGTGGCCTCCAGATTGGGGCCGCTGCGCATGCCGTCGCGACCGATGTCCGTGTAGAGCACGGCGGCCGCGCCTGCCTCTGCCGCCGCCAGGCCAACCTCCAGCGCGTCCCTGGCCGTGTCCTCGGTCCATCCCTCCACCGCCACCTTGCCCTCGCGTGCGTCCACTGCGACCACGATGCGCTTGGGGAAACGCCGACAAGCCTCGGCCACCAATTCGGGTGTCTTTATCGCGGCAGTGCCCATGACCGCATAGCGCGCGCCGAGCGCGAAGAGCCGCTCGCAGGCCTCCACTGTGCGCACGCCGCCGCCGACTTCCACCTCCATGGTGGTCGCGGCCAAAATGGCCTTGATGGTTTCGTGGTTGTTCTGCGTGCCCCCGGTAAACGCCGCATCCAGATCCACCACATGCAGGCGGGGTGCGCCAGCCCCGGCAAAGGCGCGCGCCAGCTCGGGGGGATTGCTGGAATAGACCTTCGCGCTGTCGCGCCGGCCCTGTTGCAGGCGTACCGCCTGGCCATTCATCAAGTCAATTGCGGGAAATACCAACATGCGTGGATTCTCTACAAGGCCACAAAGCGGCTGAGCACAGTCAGACCGGCCTTCTGGCTCTTTTCGGGGTGGAACTGGCAGGCGAACAGGTTGTCGCGCGCCACGGCCGCACAGAACCTCACCCCATGCTCCGCGGTCAAGGCAATATCGGCAGCCCGGGCGGGCACCGGGAAGTAGCTGTGTACGAAGTAGAAGTAGGTGCCATCGGGCGTATCGCGCAGCACGTCCGCGCTGCCGGCAGCGGCGTCGCGGCGGCAGGCGTTCCAACCCATGTGGGGCACCTTCAGCGGCGGTTCGATGGCGAAGCGAACCACCCGGCCCGGGAAGATGCCCAGTCCCTTGCAGGAAGGATCTTCGTCGCTGCCCTCGAAGAGCATTTGCATGCCGATGCAGATGCCCAGGAACGGCGTGCCCCTGCCGATGGCTTGCATGACGGCCGCGCGCAAAGCACCACCCGCGCGGTCGAGCCCGGCTACGCAGCCGCCAAAGGCGCCCTGGCCGGGCACCACGACCTTGTCGGCGCGGGCCACCTGGTCTGCGTCGCTGGTGATAAAGGCGTCGGCGCCCACGCTCGCCAGCGCCTTTTCCACGCTGCGCAGGTTTCCGCTGCCGCTGTCGACGATGGCGATGCGGGGCTTGCCCACGATGACTCCCGAACCTAGGCGGTCAGCGTCCCCTTGGTCGACGGCACCTCGCGCTCGCGCGCATCCAGCTGCACCGCCGCGCGCACGGCGCGAGCAAAGGCCTTCCAGAGCGCCTCCATCGCGTGGTGCGCGTTCTCACCGTACACGGTTTCCAGGTGCAAGTTGCACAGCGCTGCCGACGCGAACCCGGCAAAGAACTCGCGCGCTAACTCGGCATCGAAGTCGCCGATGCGCCGGCCTTTGAGGTGGTCGGCGTGATAGACTAGGCAGCCGCGGCCACCGAAATCTACGGCCGCGCGAGCCAGGGCCTCGTCCATCGGGATCGCGGCGTCGCCGAAACGCGCGATACCGCGCTTGTCGCCCAAGGCGTCGCGAAAAGCCTGGCCCAGGCAGATCCCCACGTCTTCCACGGTGTGGTGCCCGTCGACTTCGACATCGCCGCGTGCGTCGATCTCGACATCGACCAAGCTGTGCCGGCCGAACGAATCCAGCATGTGGTTGAAAAACGGCAGCGGGGTCGCGATCTTGTGCTGCCCCGAGCCGTCGAGGTTCAACACCACGCGGATCTGGGTTTCCTTCGTGTTTCGTTCGACGGTTGCCTGGCGCATGCGCCCCAACTATGGCGGCCGCAGGTTATTCCGTCAAACTCGCGCGTATTTCGGCGAGAACACGACATTTTTTCACCGGCCTGGTAGGTTGTTCGCCATGCCCTCTCGGTTCCTAGCGATCCTGCACCGATGGATGCAGGTCTTGGGGGAGCGCGATCCAGAAGCGCCCGCGTCGAACCCAAGCCAGACGTCGACTGTCATCGTGCTCGCGTGCGCTGCTCTAGCTTCCACCGCGATCAAACTTCGCTTGGCCCTCACCACCTTTGGTAGCACCGACGTGGCCTATTGGTCCGCCTTCAAGGACTACGTCGTTCACAACGGTACCGTCTCCATCTATCAGTACTACTGGCACTACAACCACCCGCCCATGATGAGCGGTCTGTTGTGGCTCCTGGCCCCTCTGGTGCCCTATGCGCCCAACGGGTTTCCATTCCTGATTCGTCTGCCGGCCATCCTGTCGGACGTGGTCTCCGGTTTTCTGCTCTACGGCCTCGTGTCACGGGCCTGGCGCCCGCGTCGCGGACTTTGGGCCGCGCTGCTGTTCTGGGCAAGCCCGGTTGCGATCATGGTGAGCGGGTACCACGGGAACACGGACCCTGTTTTCATGATGTTGATTCTACTTGCCGCGCGCCAGGCGATGCTGGGCAAGCCGGCCTGGCAGGTCGGTGCTTTGCTTGGCCTGGCTTGCAACGTGAAGCTCGTGCCCATTGTCACTGTGCCGCTGTTCTTTTTCTGGCTGCCCACCCGGCGCGAAAAGGCCTGGTTTGCGGCGGGGATACTTGCGCTGCTGGTGCTGGGATACGGGTACCACGTGACCCACTGCTTTGCGGCGATGAAGAAGAACGTCTTCGACTATCGCAGCGACGCACGTTTCTGGGGACTGCCCGGATTTCACTTCTTGCTGGGCCTCCGCGCAGAAGGCTGGGCCCTGGCCGCCCTCATGCGAAAACCCTTTGTCATTCTTCTCGCAATCATCGGTCTGGGCTTCGGACTCCGCGCCAACCGGCTCCCGCCTGAGCGGCGACCATCCACCCTCCTGGTCGGTCTTGGATGGGTGTTCCTGGTTTTTCTCATCCTGGCCCCGGGGTTTGGCGTGCAGTACCTGTCTTGGCTGAACGTCGTCTTCCCATTCTTGGGGCTCGTCGGAATGCTGGGCTACAACCTTCTCGCAGGGGTTTTCCTCTATAGCGTGTACGATTTCTGGAATCGGGGTGGTCACTGGGACTTCGCCGACTCCGACAAGGTGGGTCTCCCCGCCGGGTACAGTCTCCTCTGGGCCTACATCGTCTGGCTCTTCTTGGTCTTGTGGGCGACCTGGAGCCTCGGCCTGTGGTGGGGGCGCCGGACCCGATGCGCGCATTCCCCAAACAAGGAGGCCTGAGCGGGGATCCTCGCTGGGTCCCAAGGGTGAAAGATGGAAAAGCGCCACCGTAGCCACGGAACCGGAGCTTTTCTGGCCGCGGACTTTCGCGCGCTGGGTGATGACTGTGTGTTCGAGCCCGGCGTACTAGTCTTTCACCCCGAGACGATCTCTTTGGGCCGCAACGTCTATGTCGGACACAACACGATCCTCAAGGGGTATCACCGCAACGAGATGCGTATCGGCGACGAAACCTGGATTGGCCAGCAGTGCTTCTTCCATTCGGCCGGCGGGCTGACCATCGGAGCGGGCGTGGGGATCGGGATGGCGGTCAAGATCATCACGTCCCAGCATCAGGAAGCTGGACGCGAGATTCCCGTGCTGTTTTCACCCATCGAATTTGCGCCCGTCGTCATCGGAGACGGCTCCGACCTGGGCGTGGGGAGCATCATCTTGCCGGGAGTGACCGTGGGCCGTGGGGCGGTTGTAGGTGCGGGTGCGGTGGTGACCCGGGATGTTCCCGCCTATGCCGTGGCTGCTGGGGTCCCGGCGCGCGTCCTTCGCCATCGCTGAAGGCAGCGAGGCCGTGGAACTCCGAGCGAGTCCGCGGGGGCCGCTCGGCGTGAAACTCAGCTTGGGCTGTGCCCTGTCCAGCCTGCAATGCAGTTTGCCGGGCCCCACGCGCTCCGGCGGGTGACAACCCCGTCGCCGGGCCAGTTCGCCGTCGGCGCGGCGACGGCCTAGAGCCTGGTCGGATCGTCGACCGGCTGCCAACCCCATGGACAACTGCCCGATCTTCCTCGGGCAGTGGCTGGCACCTTCGATGCAATGGAGGCAAGTGGAGGTACCCCAGTGTTTTCCCACAGCACCCCACACCGCCTCTTGACGGCAAGTCACCGCGACAAGGTACGCCTGGCCGCGGCTCCCCTGATTCTTGTGACCGCGTGGCTGAGCGCCGCTGGGTGCGCCGGGCCGCAAGTTTACGTTCCCTTTGAACAGAAAACCGCGCTGTCGGCTGCGGCTCGCTGGCGGACGCTCGACAGTGTGGCCAAGCGCGAGCATTGGAACGTGGTCCTGGCTGATCCCGAGCGCTTGACCGTCGTCGCCTACAACAATCCGACCGGCGCTTCAGGCCTGCGCGACCGGATCAAGGTCGAGCTTTTCTCGGATCGCACGGTCGTGGAAACGCGAAGCGAAATTGAAGATCAAGGTCGGTGGCAAGCCGGCGCTGGTCGTTGCGCGGGCTACACTTTCGCACGCGAGAAGTTGCTGGCCGCGCGAGTCAACGACAGCGAGAGCGCCGCGCCGAGCCCGGCGCTTCCCCGCAAAGCGACGGAGCTGGCGGCGCGTTGAACCAAGGGGGCGTTCAAGCCTAACTGGAGTAAGCATAGCGCACAGGCGGTCGAGGAGAGACGCCGCCTCGCACGTTTCACGGGCACCATCTATGTGGTAGCCGCGGCACGGCAGATGTAATCTTGGCCGATGAGCTGGGTGTCGACAGCCTCGCCCCCGACAGTCGGCGCGCTAGCCGACAACGGGCCGGCGGGTGCAGCGACCTGCAGCGGGATCTCAGCCTGGCTTGCCAAGATCTTTCTCGGGCTCCTGCTGGCACTGGCCACAACCGTGCTTGGCTGCCGTGTCTTCTCTGTTGGCCTTGCCACTGACGACTCCGCTCGCATGAGTCATTCGGATGCCGGCGGCCAAGGTGACGGCTCACCCGTCGACGGGTTGGCCGGGGCGGCAATCGACACGAATGAATCCGGGGGCGAAGTGGGAGTACCCGTGGAACTGACGCCCCTGATCGGCGACCCTCTGACCGTCGGATGTTCGGACGGGACGCGCGAGGGGTTTCGCGATCGCACGAACTGGCCATACATCGCTGGCTGCGCGGGCGGCTGGCAATGGCGCGGGTTGCTTGACCCATCCACGCGCATCCCCCGCTGCCTCCGCGTGGCAGGGAACGACAGCCGCAATCCAGGAGGGCTTCTCGCAGACGGTACACTTTGCTCTGCCGCAGACCTGTGCGCCCCAACCTGGCACGCTTGTCTTCACGGCCCGGACGTGGCGAGCCATTCGCCTACGGGCGGCTGCGAAGGCATTGTCTCGCCCGGCGATGAAGCCTTCTTCGTGGTCATGGCGGGCGCCTCGCCCGAAGGTGTGTGCTACCCCGATCCGTCAGCGGAAAACGATCTCCACGGCTGCGGGTCCGGGTCCATCGGACAGCCGGAGTCGAGTGGCTGTCCTCCTCTCAATCGACGCATGAGTTTCGCCGACTGCGCTGCGACAGGCGTGTGGTGGTGCGGGACCGCGGATCAGAGCCTGCTCGAGGCCGACGTAGTCTACAAGCCCGACTCGTCTCTAGGTGGTGTTCTTTGTTGCAAGGACTTCTGATGCTGTGACCCTCACCCGCGGGATTCGTGGCTAGAGCTGGAGCTGGCCTATGGCGTTCGACACGGTCGTGAGAAACAGAGACACGCGACGGTGGCATACGGCGTTGGCGTTTTCGTTGTCTCTACACATCGCCGCTGTCGTCTACGCGGTGACCGCTTCGAGTGCGCGGCGCAACCAGCCCGCGGCCACGCCGGTTGTGGTCACGATCCTGCCAGGGGAAGCGGCGCCTTTGCTGCCACCTGCGCCAGCAACAGCGGGTGCGGCAACCATGCCGGCGGCCGCACCTGGGCGCTCCGGTAAGCCGGCAGGCCGGCCGCGATCGGATCGTGCGGCCAATCGGGTGGCACCTCGGCCGCTGACGTCTCCATCAGTAGACGAACTCTTGCCAGCTGCAGCCGTGGAGCCGGCCGGCCTGCAGGGCGACCTGGTTATCCAGACGGCGGGCGTATCGACCGGAAACAGCGCGGGTCCAGGTGGGGGTGTGGCACCTGAGGCGCGCGGGCCCGAGGCAAGCGCCGCACCCAGAATCCTGCCCCCTGCCGAGGGCAACGGTCAGCTAGCTATCGATCCGAACGAGGCACGCTATCAGCCGGTGATTCCTCCGCCACTGCGCAAGCCTGGGGCCAGGTTCGCGCCCCTGGTGAAGTTGTGCGTCAGAAAGGACGGCTCGGTGGGCGACGTGTCCGTGATGCGTCCCTCGGATCCAGCAGTTGACCCGGCGATAGTTGAGAAGATTCGCCTTTTCAGGTTCAGGCCCTATCTCGACCACGGCCGGCCCATCCCGTTTTGCTTCTTCCGCGAGTATCGGCTGTCGGTCGAGGAGTAGTCGCGCGGGGAGCCTGCCGGCTTTGCCCCCTTCGGGGACTTCGGGACGGCCCGCCACCCCGCCCCCTGCGCGCTTCGCGCGCACCCTCGCCGGCGGCGCACCATCGTGGGAGGGCATGGCGAGGCCGAGCGAAGCGAGCGGGGGTGGTGGCAGGTGGGGGGCCGAAGGGCGCAGCGAACCCTTTCAGGGTTCCCATGGCAGTGCCTCCGGTCGTCTTGTCGGACATTGACCGGCGGGCAGGACAGTCGGGCGGCCGAGATTCGCTCAGGTGCGTGCTGCATCCCTGGGCGCTCCCGGCGCAAGGTCCCGGAAAGCCTGGGCTGCAAAGGTGGCACCGTTCTCGCTTTGGGCAAGCGGCGTGCTGGCTCGTGTACTTTCCGCAACTGTCATCGGCATTGAAGCCGCGCCTATCAATGTCGAGGTGGACGTGTCGCAAGGCCTGCCCGGCTGCAACATCGTGGGCCTGCCTGACGCGGGCGTGAAGGAAGGCAGCGTGCGCATCCGCGGCGCGCTGGAAAACAGCGGGTTCAAGTTCCCTCTGCGCCGGATCACGGTCAACCTGGCGCCCGCCGATCTGCGCAAGGACGGGGCGGCCTTCGATGTTCCCATTGCCATGGGCATTCTTTCAGGCGCGGGACTTCTGGCTCCCGAAAGCTTCGACAACGCGCTGTTTGTCGGCGAGCTGGCCCTTGATGGCAGCATTCGAGCGGTCAAGGGTGTGTTACCTATGGCGGCCTACGCGAGGGCTCGGGCCGTGCAACGGCTGTTCGTACCCCGGGACAACGCGGCCGAGGCCGCCGTGGTGGGCGGCTGCGACGTCGTACCCGTGGGCCACCTGAGCGATCTGCTGGATGTCCTGCAGGGCCAGCGTGCCGCGACCATCACGGCATTGCCGGCTCGGTTCGCGCCTGCCGCCACGGCTGACCTCGCCGAGGTGCGCGGGCAGGAAGTCGCCCGCCGCGCGCTGGAAATTGCCGCGGCCGGTGGGCACAACCTGCTCTTCATTGGGCCACCCGGGTCAGGCAAGACCATGCTCGCGCGGCGCCTGCCCGGAATATTGCCAACCCTGTCGTTCGACGAGTCGCTGGAAACCACCATGATCTACTCGGTGGCGGGAATGTTGGCCGGCCGATCGCTCATAGGCGAGCGACCCTTTCGCGCGCCCCACCACACGGTCAGCGTGGCCGGCTTGGTAGGCGGCGGGCCCATGGTGCGGCCGGGGGAAATTTCGCTGGCCCACAACGGGGTATTGTTTCTCGACGAGCTGCTGGAATTCGGCCGGCACGCCTTGGAGGCCCTGCGCCAACCGCTGGAGGAACGGGAGATCTCCGTGGTGCGCGCCCGCCGCACGGTCACCTTTCCGGCTGACTTCATGCTGGTCTCGGCGCTCAATCCTTGTCCCTGCGGCCATTATGGAAACCCGCTGCGGACCTGTACCTGCTCGCAGCTGGCCATCAACAGCTACCGGGCGAAACTCTCAGGGCCGCTGCTAGACCGCATTGACATGCACGTCGAAGTGCCAGCCATTTCGTATCGCGAACTGGCCGGCACTGAGGCGGGCGAGGGGAGCGAGACGGTGCGAGCCCGAGTGGAAACCGCGCGCACCACTCAACTGAAACGAGCGGGACGCTGCAACGCGAGACTGGGATCGCGGGACTTGCGAACCTCCGCCGCGCTGGACGGCGACGGCCATCGACTCATGGAACGCGCGGTGGAGCGACTGGCCCTCTCGGCGCGGTCCATCGAACGCGTGCGCAGACTGGCGAGGACAATCGCCGACTTGGATGGCTCGCCGAGTGTGCGGGGACCGCACCTGGCCGAGGCATTGCAGTACCGGTTCTTGGATCGGGAGGTCACATCGTGAAAGAAGAATGCTTTTTCACCACAGAGGGCACAGAGGACACAGAGACCGGACAGAAAGGATTAAGTGGGATCTCGGGGTCGATCATTGGGGCGGCGATCGAGGTGCACAGGTATCTGGGGCCGGGGATGCTGGAATCGGCGTACGAGGCGTGCCTCGAGTACGAGCTGGCTGCGCGCGGGCACACGACCGAGAGGCAGAAGCCTCTGCCCATCGTCTACAAAGGGGTTCCGATCGACTGCGCGTATCGCTTGGACCTCGTGGTGGACGAGCAGGTGATCGTGGAGGTCAAGGCGATCGAGCATTTGCTGCCGGTTCACCAAGCCCAGGTCCTCTCGTACCTGCGCCTCTCTGGTCTTCCGCTAGGGCTTCTCATCAACTTCAACGGCGCGACCCTGAGACAAGGCGTGCACCGTTTCCGTGCCTTCCAATCCGTCTCTGTGTCCTCTGTGCCCTCTGTGGTGAAGAACAGCTAACTCAAAAGGAGATGAACGATGTCCACAATCAAAGAGAAACTCAAAGCAGTTGCCGCCGCTCTATCCGCCATCGAAAAGCAATTCGGGAAGGGTGCAATCATGTCCCTCGGGGGCGCTGACACCAGCGACATCCAGGTGATTCCGACGGGATCGGTGGGGCTCGACCTGGCCCTGGGCGTGGGCGGGCTGCCGCGCGGCCGTGTGGTGGAGATCTTCGGTCCCGAGTCGTCAGGCAAGACCACGCTGACCCTGCACGCCATCGCGCAGGCGCAGAAGGTGGGCGGAATCTGCGCCTTCATCGACGCCGAGCACGCGCTGGACGTGACCTATGCACGCAAGCTGGGCGTGCGCATCGAGGACCTGCTGGTGTCCCAGCCCGACAACGGCGAGCAGGCGCTGGAAATTGCCGACAAGCTGGTGGGCTCCGGCGCCGTCGACCTGATCGCGGTCGACTCGGTGGCGGCTCTGGTGCCAAAGGCCGAGATTGAGGGCGAAATGGGCGATGCGCACATGGGCCTGCAAGCCCGCCTGATGAGTCAGGCCCTGCGCAAGCTGACCGCGGCCACCTCCCGCAACGCGACCTGCGTGGTCTTCATCAACCAGCTTCGCCAGAAGATTGGCGTGGTCTACGGCAATCCCGAGACCACCACCGGTGGCAACGCGCTCAAGTTCTACGCCAGCGTGCGGCTCGATATCCGCAAGATCGGGGCGGTGAAGAACGGCGAGCAAATCGTCGGAAGCAGGGCGCGGGTCAAGGTGGTGAAGAACAAGGTGGCGCCGCCCTTCCGCGAGTGCGAGTTTGAGATCCTCTACGGCGGCGGCGTGAACGCGGTGGGCGAGATCGTCGATTTGGCGAGCGAGGCCGGCTTGCTGGAGAAGTCGGGCGCCTACTATTCTTGGCAGGGCGAGCGCATCGCCCAGGGCCGCGACAAGGCCTGTCAGTACATGGCCGAGCGCCCGGCATTGGTCGATGAGCTACGGCAGAAGCTGGTCGATCAACGCAAGGCCGAGAACGCGTGCCTGGGCGTTGCCCCCACACCCGCCAGCGCACCGGCCACCAGCACGGACACTGCAGCGGCGTAGTGAAGACCGTTTTGGGAGAGGGGTAGGGCGACGGAAGAATGCTGGGTTCTCAAAGAGGGCACGGAGGATGACGAGGACGGAGGAGGGTTGAAAGGGCTCTCCGGTTCCGACCCTTCCCACCCAACTCCGTGTCCTCTGCGTCCTTCGTGCCCTCTGTGAGAACCCAGCTAACTACCGCGGGCCCAGGCCATGGCATGGCGAAAGACTTCGGCGAATTCGCCGGCCAGGGCCTTGCGGTCGTAGCGCTCGATGCCGATGGGCGGGGCCTGCACCGGCAAACGGCCCTCGCGAAAGTCGGAGAGCAGGCGCGCGAGGTACTCGGCGATGCGCGCCTGGTCGCGAGGGGGCAGAAGGTCGCCCAGGCGGGTGGTGCGCACCAGCTCGGCCAGGGCTCCCTCGGGCGCCAGGGTCAGGCAGGGCCGCCCCAAGGCCATCAGTTCGAAGATCTTGGCCGGGTAGATGTGCTGCGCGCCGGACGTGTCATCGAGCAGACAAAGCAGGAGATGGCTGGCCGCCACTTCCTTCATCATGGCGTCGTGAGGCAGATAGCCGACCCGTTCCACACCCAGCGTCTCGGTACCTTCGAAGCAGGGCAGTTCGGTCTCGACGATGCGGCCCAAGAAGCGCAAACGAAGCAGGCGGGCCAGCTCGGGTGACTCTGCGTGCAGCCGCCGAACCGCGCCGAGCAGCCCCGCCGGACTGGTCAGACGGAATATGGTTCCCGCGTAGGTGACCACCAGGCGGTCGCCCGTCGGCGCGGGCAGCGACGCCGGAATGTCTTCCCGGTCGTAGCCGTTGGGAATGGCGAACACGCGCTCGGGCCGCAGGAAAGGGAAACGCCTTAGTAGATTTTGGCGAAAGGCCTCGGTTGCCGTGGTCACCGCATGCGCGAAGCGAAGCAGCTTCTCTTCCAGAACCTCACCCACGACGCGGGCAAGACCGCCCGCCACCATCTCGTAGGTCTGACGCAGGGTGCTCCACTCGTCGCGATAGTCGAGCACGACCGCGGTGCCGCGGGCCAGACGGGCCAAGGGGGCAAGCAGGAATTGGGAAAACGGCGGGGCCGTGATGAACACGACGTCGGGTCTTTCTGCGCCCGCCAGACGCCGCGCCAGCGCGAATTGCGCGCCTGGCTGCCAAAGGATCTGGGGATCGGGAAGCAGCAGTTGTCGCGCCCCGGACAAGGCGCGCGTCCGCCAAGAGCCTCCCTTCCCGCTAGACGTCTTCCACGTTTCCGCTTTGATACCATAGCCCGGCTCAAGTGTTCGCGCCCTCAGCAACGGCATATCCGCCGGAATGTCGCGCAACAGAGACTCGTCGCGCAGAGGGACCGAGGGGTTCCGCGCGGTCAGCACAGCCGGAGAAACGCCATGGGCCGGCAGGTACTTCGCCAGCTTGAGCACCCGGTGGATGCCGGCGCCCCCAGTCGGAGGAAAAGTGTAGGACACTAGAAGTGCTTTTGGGGAAGAGTGCATTTTGTTGAGTACCAGTGAAGAAGAATCGAGCGCTTGACAGGAATCCGGAGGTGAAGGATGACGAGCCTTGTGACTTTGATAGCGCGAGCCCGAGGGTTGATGCAAACATTGCGCGAAGATATTCGCGCCAAAGCGAGTTGGAACTACGAAGCGGACGGTCCCCGGGAGATGCTGAGGGCCTTGTTTAGCGACGGCACACTGGCCGTGATCCTGTATCGGTTGATGCAGGCTTCCCACCACGCGGGGCTGGCTCCCGCAGAGATGCTGTTCAACAAGATGAATGCGGTATTCGGCCAGTGCATCATCGGTCGCGGGGCGGAATTCGGACCGGGCCTGGTGCTCATCCATTCCCAAGGCGTCGTCATCAACGGCGCGGTTCACGCTGGCCAGAACCTGCACATCGAACACCAGGTGACGATTGGCGCCGAAAAGGGCAAGAGCCCCTCCCTGGGTAACAACGTCTTCATAGGATGCGGGGCCAAGATCGTAGGTCCTGTGACGGTCGGGGACAGAGCGCGCATCGGTGCGAATGCGGTGGTGGTGCGCGACGTCCCTGCCGATAGCACGGTGGTCGGCATTCCTGCAAAGCCGGTCGAGCGCCACGCCGGCCAACCAGCAGCCTCCAAGATCGCACCGCCGGCCGAGTGAAGTTGGCTCTTTCACTTCAGAACTTGGCGGACACTGCGAGCCCCGCGAGCGCACGGCCACCCGGTTCGCCTATGGGTGGCAAGAGCAGAAACGTGACGCCGCCCAAGGAAGCGGCTGCACCTCCGGCGACGAGGAGCCAGCCGGCCAAGGCGGTGTGGAATTGGGCAGACTTGCACGGGGCGGGCCAGCACCCATATTGGCCGTCCCGCCAGAGCAGATAGGCGCCGGCGCCCACGGCCGCCAGGCCGACCAAGGTCGCGCCTACACCCAGCACCTTCTGCCACGCCGGGACAAGCGTCCAACGCGAAATGGACGACGCGTCCGAGACGTGCTTCGTCGTGAGCGCGTCGCTCATCACGGGCGGAGGTGAGAGGGAGGGTTGCGGGAGGCCTGCCCCACCCGCTGCCTCGGCTGCCCAGGCGAAGCCCGGTGCGACGACAAGCTCGGCGCTCAGTATCGCGACCAGCGTGCAGACCGCGGCCAAACCCATCCCCGAGCGGGCTGGCGCCTGGGCGGTCCTGACGTTGGCCAATGAGCTTCCTCGCGTGGTCGGGCTGGGTCTACGGGACGTCTGACGTCGTCTTGTCGGTCTTTTCGCTCTTTTCGGTCTTCGCAGTCTTGTCGGTCTTCTCAGACTTTTCGCTCTTCCCGGCCTTGTCGGTCTTGTCGGTCTTCTCAGACTTTTCGCTCTTCCCGGCCTTGTCGGTCTTGTCGGTCTTTTCGCTCTTTTCGGTCTTCGCAGTCTTGTCGGTCTTCTCAGACTTCTCGCTCTTCCCGGCCTTGTCGGTCTTGTCGATCTTGTCGATCTTCGCAGTCTTGTCGGTCTTCTCAGACTTCTCGCTCTTCCCGGC
>Ga0247845_1000174_pt1 | contig 13775 bp, 9 predicted proteins | sample PFST25metaG_2_FD_186008 | JGI IMG/M metagenome (GOLD analysis project Ga0247845, IMG submission 186008) | Peat soil microbial communities from Stordalen Mire, Sweden - P.F.S.T-25 | ecosystem: Environmental > Terrestrial > Soil > Wetlands > Peat | place: Sweden: Norrbotten County, Stordalen Mire...
TTTCCCACCGGCGCTCGTGGCGCCTGCCGCGGCATTGGAACTGCCTGAACTGCAGCCGGCCGGCCCGAATAGGAGCAAAGCCACCGCAATTCCCGCAACCTCCGCCCGGACCGCCCAGCCAGTTCGACACGCCGCGGGGCTTGTGGACGGGCAGCGGTTGGATCGGTGTTTGTGCATGTCGGCTTCTCCGTTGCGCTGATGGGCAAATCGCTACAGCAGTGAGAGGGGCACGACTCCGCAGGATTGGGTTTGAAAATCTGCGCTCACGTTTCGCCGGGGCGCAGATCGCTTGGCGCGTTGGCGAACCAGGACATTTCCTCGGTGAGGTGAATGCCAGTTCCGGAGCCGGCTCGGCAGCCTCGTCGCCTCCTCCGCTCGACTCCGATTCAAGGCGAGCGTCTGATCTCGTGTCCTAGTTTCTGCCGCCTGTGCAAATCTCAACCGCAGTAAGGGCGGGACCCCACAAGATCGGGTCTCAAAATCACCAGCGCCTAGCCGGTATGCCGGAGTCAGACGGTCTGCTTGTAGTGAACCTCGCTCAATTCCCTGAGGCGATCCGCCGCCTGTTCAGGTGTCAAATCCCGCTGAGGCATGCCGAGCATCTCAAAACCAACCAGAAACTTCCGGACGGAAGCGCTGCGCAGCAGCGGCGGAAAGAAGTGCATGTGAAGCTGGAAGTCGCCGGCGCTTTCCGTCTTCGGGGCTTGGTGGAAGCCCATGGAGTAGGGAAAGCTGCACCGGAAGAGGTTGTCGTAGCGGGTGGTCAGGCGCTTCAGCAGATCCGCCAGCGCAGTGATCTCTCCGTCGTCGAGGTCCATCAGACGCGCGGCGGCGCGGTGGGGCAGCACCAGCGTCTCGAAGGGCCATATGGCCCAGTACGGCACCAGAGCGGTGAAATGCTGGCTAGAGCAGACGATGCGCTCCTTGCGCCGCTGCTCTTGCGCCAGATAGTCGAGCAGCAGCGAGGAACCGTGGCGCTCGCGGTATGACCGTTGATGGTCCAGCTCCTTCTGGACCTCGTTGGGCAGGTGGCTAGTGGCCCAGATCTGGCTGTGCGGGTGCGGGTTGGAGCAGCCCATCAACTCGCCCTTGTTCTCAAAGACCTGTACGTAGTTGATTCCAGGATCCTCCAGCAGCAGTCGGGTCTGATCGGCCCAGGTGTGGATCACCGAGGCGATTTGCTGGACAGTCAATTCTGGAAGGCTGAGATCATGGCGGGGATGAAAGCAGATCACCTGGGAACGGCCGGGCTCTCCCTCACTGCGGAAGAGCGGGCTCGACTCGCCGGGGAAGGCGACCGCTGGCAGCAGGGCGGGAAAATCGTTGTCAAAGACGAAAGTGCTCTCATAGGCGGGATTTCGTGCGGAACCCGCGCGGGTGTTGCCAGGACACAGGTAGCAAGTGGGATCGTACTGGGGACGCTGATCTTCGGGCAGACGCTCCACCTTCCCTTGCCAGGGCCGCAGCAGACGGTGGGGCGACACCAGCACCCATTCGCCGGTGAGAGGATTGAGACGGCGGTGGGGGAAGTGATTGGGCTCCATCACAGCAATCGCTCCGCCCCGCAATGAGGGGCGCACGGGTGGATCTTCGGGGTCTTGCCGATCTTGGCAAAGGCGGGAGCCATGCCGTCCACGAAGGCCTTTTCCTGGCCGACTTCCACAAGGTTGATGGTGCATCCTCCGAAGCCGGCGCCCATCATGCGTGCACCGAGCACGCTGGGAAGAGCCGCGGCAGCTTCAGCCAGCACGTCCAGTTCGGGACAACTCACCTCATAGGCATGGGAAAGGCCCTGGTGGCTCTGATTCATGAGGCGACCGAAGGCCGGCAGATCCTTGCTCTCCAGGGCGGCACAGGCGGCGACAACCCGCAAGTTCTCCTCGATCACGTAGCGGCAGCGGCGGTAGATGATGGGTTCGAACTCCGCACGATGGGCGTCCAGCATTTCCAGACTCGCATCGCGAAGACTGTGGACATCCGGGGCATGTTTTCGCAACAACGCCACGCCCGCCTCACACTGGCTCCGGCGCTGATTGTAGGCGCTCTCGGCCAAGGCACGCTCAACCTGGGTATCGCAGAGAAAGATCGTCGCGCTGCTGGGGAAGGGCACAAACTGGAAGGAGAGATCCTGGCAGTCCAGCATCATTACGTGATCCTTCTGGCTCATCAGGCTCGCCATCTGGTCCATTATGCCGCACTTGACGCCCACGAAGCTGTGCTCAGCCGCCTGGCACAGTTTCGCCATGGTGAGGCGATCCAGACCCAGGCCAAACAGTTCGTTTAGGGAAAGGGCGAGACCGCACTCCAGGGCGGCACTGCTGCTCATGCCGGCGCCCATGGGCAGATCGCCGCCATACACCAACTCGAAGCCGTCCAGGGAATATCCTGCCTTCTGCAGTTGGTACAAAACGCCCAGCAGATAGTTGGGCCAGCGTTCGGGATGGGGGACCAAATCCCTGAGATCCCCTTCGAGCCGTCGACCGAGATCCAGGGCGCGCAGAAGGTACCGGCGGTCGGAACGGGGCCTCAAAGCCATGGCGATCCCGCGATCCACAGCGGCGGGCAGCACGAAACCCTGGTTGTAGTCGGTGTGCTCTCCGATGAGGTTCACCCGGCCAGGGGAACGCACGACCACGGCTGGCTCGCCGAATTCCCGACGGAAGCTCGCAAGAACCGGAGCCAGGAATTGCGGCGAAATCTCGACAGACATCAAGTACGCCCGCGTTTTCTGGAAATCATGACAAAGATCAGCATCACAGCACCGAAGGCTAGCTGGGCCAGGCCCCAGTACAGATTCACATTCAGGCCCAAGGATTTGGCGTTGGCGGCGGAGGAGGCCAAAAGACCTTGCGCGATCAGGATGATTCCGAAAATCGAGAAGAGCAGGCCCAGGGGAAGTCGAAGATCGAATCGCATGGGGCCTCCTTCAGGCGAAGATGAGGTTGAGGGCCAGGGCGCAGCCGGCCACAAGCAACGCCAGCCAGACTGGACGCTTGTACCAATCGAGGTGGCCCTCTTGGGGTTTGTCGGTGAGGCTGTAGACCAGCCCGCGCAGTTCCTCGTCGGGCCGTTGCCGGGTGGCCAGGCTGATGATGATGGTCACGATGAAGCAGGTGCTCCAGGCCCAGATGGCAGTCCAGAAATTCTGCGCCATCTCGGACGGAAAAGTGTGTACGACAGAACCCAGCCAGCCACCCTTGAAGAGGGTGACCGCGCCGACAGGCGCCGTGAGGCCGTGGTGAAGCGCGGCGGCGCCGGTGCCGGCGAGCAGGCCGAAGAAGGCGCCGTGGCCGGTGCTGCGCTTCCAGAACATGCCCAGCAGGAAGGTGGCAAACAGGGGGGCGTTCACGAAGGCAAACACGAGCTGCAGCAGGTCCATGATGTTGTTGAAATGCGCTGCCACGTAGGCCGCAGCCACGCTGACCAGGATGCCGAAGACCGTGGCCATGCGGCCCATCCAGAGGTAGTGGTTGTCCGTCTTTCCCGGCGCGAAATGGGTCTGGTACAGGTCGTAGGTCCACACGGTGTTGAAGGCGGTCACGTTGCCCGCCATGCCGCTCATGAAGCTAGCCATCAAGGCGGTGAGCCCCAGTCCCAGCATGCCGGTGGGAAAGTAGTGGGCCAGCATCAGGGGGATGGTGGCATCGTAGTCGTAGGTACCGTCGGGACGTATGGGCAACTGGAAGCCGCTCTGGCCCGCCTTGGTGGTGAGTGCGATAGCGATCATGCCGGGCAGGATCACCAGGAAGGGGAAGAACATCTTAGGTATGGCGGCAATGAGCGGCACCCGGCGCGCTGCCGTCTGGTTCTCTGCCACCATCGCGCGTTGAACCACCAGGAAGTCGGTGCACCAGTATCCGAAGGCCAGCACGAAGCCCAGGCCCATGACCATGCCGAACCACTCCACCCCCATGGGATTGTTTGCAGCGCTGCCGAGTCCGCGCCAGACGCTGACCCAGCTCTGACCGTTGTGAGCGCGGGAGACCAGGCCCAGACGCTCGACCAGCCCGTTCCAGCCGCCGCAGTCCCGCAGCCCCACGAAGACCAAAGGCGCGAACCCCATGACGATGAGGAAGAACTGCATCACCTCGTTGTAGATGGCGCTGGTGAGTCCGCCGAGGAAGACATAGGCAAGCACAATGGCGGCGCTGGCCCACACGCAAACATCGAAATTCCAGCCCAGCAGGGCGTGCATCAGCTTGCCCATAGCGTACATGGAGATGCCGCTGCTGAAGATCGTCATCACCGCAAAACTCGCGGCGTTGAAACTGCGGGTCTTCTCGTCGAAGCGCAGTTTCAGATACTCGGGCACGCTGCGGGCCCGGGAGCCGTAGTAGAAGGGCATCATGAAGAGGCCCACGAAGATCATGGCGGGGATGGCGCCCGTCCAATAGAAGTGCGCGGTGATCATGCCGTACTTCGCGCCGCTGGCCGCCATGCCGATGACCTCCTGGGCCCCCAGATTGGCGCTGAGAAAAGCCAGACCCGCGATCCAGGAGGGAATGCGCCGGCCGGAAAGCAGGAAATCCTCGCTGCGTTTCATGCTCCGCTTCAGCACGAGACCGATGCCCAGCACGAAAACGAAATACACTGCGAGAATCAGCAGGTCGGTGGGGCCGAGGCCGAGATGTTGCATGGTTACCTCAGGGAGAGGGACTGAATAGCACGGGGTACCGAGATCGCCAAACCAACCGCGGCCTGGCGGGGCAACGCTCGAACCCGAGCTGCGCGAGGCTCTTGTGATCGGACGTCCGTTCCCGTGTCACGCGCACGGCTGAAGCGGTGGTAGAGGGATACCGCCGCTGGACGCCGTTGTCGCAGCGAGTCTCGCGGCTGGACGGTCGTCGACGTTTCGCCGCAGCCACATCTGGGATACAATCAATCGGCCATAGCCAACAGGAGTAAGATCATAATGACGTGCATACGGATTGCGTTTCTCTGCCTCATCTCGCTCTTCGTCCTCGCCAGCGCCGGGTGCGGCAGCAGCAACAGCAGCTCCGACTTCAAAGATAGCCTGACCTTTGGCACCGGACTCGGCGGTACCGGTTTCGATCTGATCAGCCCGGGCACGACCTTCTCGGTCGCCGCAGAAGGCACAACGGGGGCGATCTACTTCAAGCTGGAGAGTGCAGCGGACATGGCCGGCCGTGCGGTCCGCATCTATATCAACGACGGCACCTATGGCACCCATGACTATGAGAATCCGCAATCCTACGGTCACATTCTCCTGTCTTCATTCCCCATCACGGACACGGGAACCTTCACGGTGAAAGGCTACTTCGTCGAGCAGGTTGGGCCTGACATTGGCAAGGAAACCTTCGTCGCCGGGGCCAACATCACGATGCAGCCATAGAGTCCCCCGTTCACCCTCTAGAGCCCCAGCGATTTGGCCGTGTCGAGAGCTTTTCCAAGAGCCTTGGGCAGGATTGCCATGGCCTCCTCGCCGGTCAGGATCGGAGTCACCTCTAGATTGGCGCCGGCCACCAGCTGTACGACGTGTGCCGCTTCAGTCAACAGGGCCAGATCATTGCTGTTCACGATCATGATCAGCTCGCGCTTGAACACGGAAACATAGAAGGTTTCTGGTTTGAGCAGCTCGAGGATTCGACCGATCGCCGCGCCTGCGCCTCCAGCCGAACGATCAACTCTGCCACCGGCCTCACTAGAAGCCTCAAATCGCATCAGATATCGCATGTTCATCTCCTCTCATCTCCCCGAAGATGGGCGTCACCTCTTCTTGTACCGCCACTGAAGGGCTCGCCTTTGCTCCAGCAAGCTTCTTATAAGATGTTGGCGGATCAGGCAAGGTGACACGCCTTCTCTCTCGTACAGGCGCCATACTGCTCCATGACCTCGGCGTGCCGCGCTCTGGCGCGACACCGTCAGACCTCGCAGACCTCCATAAAATCAAACTCATGAATCGCGGAAAGGCATTATCATGAGCCCGCCAACATCCTGAAGGCCGCAGACGCCAGACCATCCATGTCGTTGGCCAATCACTCATGACAAGGCTGTTTCTCTTTCTTGCCGCCCTATTCTTCGTAACCGCGCCGTTCGCCGCCGAACCGCCGCGCGAGACGATCAGCTTCAACCGCGAGTGGAAGTTTCTGTTGGGCGATCACCCCGGAGCGCAGGCGGTCGGCTACGATGACGACCAGTGGGAGGAAATCGGACTGCCGCACTCCTTCAGCATCCCCTATTTCGCGTCGCCGGAGTTCTATGTCGGCTACGGCTGGTATCGGAAGCATTTTGACGTACCGACGAAATGGACCGACAGACGGTTGTTCCTTGAATTTCAAGGCGCGTTTCAGGACGCTGAGATCTTCTTGAACAACCGGCCCCTCGCCGAACACATGGGCGGCTATACAGGGTTTTCCCTGGACATCACCGGTGCGGTGAAGACCGGCGACAACGTGCTGGCCGTACGCCTCAACAACCGCTGGAATCCGCAGCTCGCCCCGCGGGCGGGCGAACACGTTTTCAGCGGCGGCATTTATCGCGGCGTGCGGTTGGTCGCGACTGGGGCGCTGCATGTCACCTGGTACGGCACGTTCGTCACTACGCCGCAGGTTTCAAAAGTGTCCGGCACGGTGAATGTGAAGACGGAAATCCGCAACGACAGCGCAGTGACGAACGTGTGCGTGCTGAAGACGGCCATCCTCGACCCCGATGGAAAGACGGTCGCGAGCATTTCTTCGACGCGTTCGGTTCCCGCCGGAACGACCGTGAGGTTCGATCAAACGACCGACCCCATTGCCAGACCAAAGCTGTGGCATCCTGACCATCCGTTCCTCTACAAGGCGCTGAGCGAGGTCTACGACGGCAAGAAGATCGCCGATCAATTTGAAACGACGTTTGGTTTCCGCTGGTTCAAGTGGACGGCGGACCAGGGGTTCTTTCTGAACGGCGAGCACTACTACTTCAAGGGCGTGAACGTGCATCAGGATCACGCTGGCTGGGGCGACGCGGTGGCGGACAGCGGTTTCTACCGCGACGTAGGAATGGTGAAGGACGCGGGTTTCGATTTGATTCGCGGCTCGCACTATCCGCACGCCCCGGCGTTCGCCGATGCGTGCGACCGGCTGGGCGTTTTGTTTTGGTCGGAAAATAGTTTCTGGGGGACGGCCGGCTTCAAGAATTCCTGGGGCAGCAGCGCCTATCCGCCGGAGCCGGCGAATCAGCCGGGTTTTGAACAGAGTGTGAGGGACAGCCTGCGCGACATGATCCGGATCAATCGCAACCATCCCAGCATCGTCGTTTGGAGCATGGACAACGAGGTGTTCTTCACGGAAAAATCCACGCTGCCTAGAGTCGCGACTTTCCTGAAGCAACTGGTGGCGTATTCGCACGAACTGGATCCGACCCGGCCGGCCGCTATCGGCGGCTGCCAGCGCGGCGGCCTAGACAGGCTCGGCGACATCGCCGGCTACAACGGAGACGGCGCGCGGCTGTTTATCAATCCAGGTTCTGCCAACGTGGTGACCGAATACGGCTCAACGATGGAGGACCGGCCCGGCACATACGCGCCGGGCTGGGGTGACCTGGTCGACGGCCCGGGCGACAGGTCGCAGCCATTCTTCTGGCGCTATCCGTGGCGCAGCGGCGAAGCGCTCTGGTGCGCGTTTGATCACGGCAGCATTGCCGGCCGGCACTTCGGCGCGATGGGAATGATTGACTACTTTCGTCTGCCGAAACGCCAGTGGTATTGGTATCGCAACGAATACCGGCACATTCCTCCGCCGGCCTGGCCGCTGTCCGGCACGCCCGCCGCGTTGAAACTCACTGCCGACAAGACCACACTGAAATCCGTGGACGGCACGGACGATGCCCAACTCATTGTCACGGTCGTGGACAAGGATGGCGGGACGCTAAACAATTCGCCGCCGGTGATGCTGGCGATTGCCTCCGGCCCGGGTGAGTTTCCGACCGGCCCCTCCATCACGTTCACTCCGGATTCCGACATCACTATCCGCGACGGTCAGGCAGCGATGGAATTCCGCTCCTACTACGCCGGCAAGACCGTGATCCGCGCCACCTCGCCCGGACTCAAAGAAGCAACGATCACCATCACTTCCCTGGGCGAACCGAAATTCACTCCGGGAGTCACCCCGCCCGTGAAGCCTCGTCCCTATGTGCGGTTCGAGGGACAGACCGTGTCCGGTGGGAGGACACAGACGAATTCGGTCTTTGGTCCAAGGAATCCAACGCGGGCCAGCAGCGAAGTGCGCGGCCACGACGCCGGCCTCGGCAACGACGGCAATCCCGCGACCTTCTGGCAGGCGTCGGATGCCGCGACCGGGGCCTGGTGGCAGGTGGACTTGGAGCGCGTCGTCGCCGTGTCGCAAACCAGAATCGTCTTTCCGTCCGAGGGAAACTACCGCTACCGGATCGAGTTCTCCAACGACCAGGTCCAATGGACGTTGGGCGTGGACCAAACCCGGAATCTCACCACCGACAAATCGCGCACAGACGCAGTGGCGCAGGCAGTCGCCGGACGATTTGTTCGCGTGACGTTCACTGGATTGCCGGCCGGGAAGCCAGCCGCGCTAGCCGAAATGGAAGTTGCGGGGCGGGCGGCAGCGCAATGAATGGAGGAAGAAATTTCGCCCGCCAACCAGCCGTCCCATCCGGAAAGTTATACAATATGGGGGATGATGAGCTTGCCCCGCTGCTACTCGTCGCTGGTGCCGGCAATCACCGCCGTCCTTCTTCTCGCGGCCTGCGTGGACATCACGCCTCCCTGGGCCGGGCTGCGGGATGCTGGCGGGGGGTCTGACGCCACAGCCGACAGGGCTGGTGGCACTTCCGCGCTTCGATCTGATGCTGGCAGCGGTGGTTCGGGAGGCAGTATTGCGACCGATGGCACGATGACGGGAGGGACGGCGACGGACGGAGCGAGCCAAACTGCTACGGGTGGGGCGACAGGAGGCAGCGCAGGCTCGGCGGCCGATGCGGCCGCGACGGGCGGGATGGCCGGGACCGGTGGAACAGGGGGATTTGTGGCGGCGGATGCCGGGGCCGAGGCTGACCCGGCCTCGTCCCTGGATGTCGGGATCGACGTGCCATTCTCTGCTGATACGAACCTGCCGTCGGAACTCGAAACAGGGGTCTCTGATGGCGCCGAAACCGGAGAATCGGACGGTTCCGGGACAGGTGGAACGGGCGATGTGAGAACAGATGCGGCGCCCACGCCCATGATCATCAGCATCGATTTCGTGGGGGGAATGTCGACTGGCGCTGCTGGGGCATCGGGAACCGTGGTGATGGACGCCGGCGAATCAGCCGGGGTCAAGCGAGCCACCCACTGGAACAGCGCACCCGGTGCCACAGGAAGCCTCTCATCACTGGTTTCGGCCAGTGGCAGCGCGACCGCCGCATCGGCTAGCTGGAGCGTGCCCGCACTGGGTGGGGACTCCATCTGGAGCGTTGCCTTCACTGACGCTCCGGGTGACGTGCGCATGATGAATGGCTACCTCGATCCAAGATCAGTCACTTTGCCAGCCACGATCAGCGTGACGGGCCTGCCAAATGCGGTGGACAGCGGGTACGACGTCTACGTCTACTGCTGTTCCTTCATGGACTCGCCGGACACGCGCAACTACCAGTACAAGATCGGTTCGACGACGTATTCCGTGACACAGACCGGGCCTTCCGCCAGTACCTTCCCAGGATATACCCTGGCCGCTGGCGGCGACGCGGGTGCGGCTGGCGCCGGGAACTATGTCGTGTTTCGGAACGTGACCGGGCCCAGCTTCACCTTGACCGCGCAGCCCAGACCGTCGACATACGGGACGGAGCGTGCGCCGGTCAACGGCATTCAAATCGTGTTTCCGTCGGGATATTAGCGTTCGCCAGGTTGTCGTCCGACGCTCCGCAACATTCTTCTGTCGTTGCCGAATACCACGTCAGAGAGCAGTCTCGCCATCTCGTGTGCGCCGATGTTCGCCGCGCAGGCTCATCGCAGGCGCGTGTTGAACGCGGGTAGGTCAGCCACGTTCCGGGGGCGGTGGTACTATCACCGAGAAGATGGAAGATGGTTCAAGAGCCCGCATCTTCTCGATGCGGATGTTCTGCTGCTTGTCCGTGCCGCTCGCGCTGGCGCTGGCGACTTGCACTGGCGGCGGCTCCGTCGCGCAGGGCACGGCTGGCGGAGTCACGACCACAGGGGGCGCAGCGGCCACGGATGGCCCGCAACCGATCGGTGGCACGACCGGAGGTGGTGGCGCCACGGGAAGCGGCGGCGCAACGGAAAGGGGTGGCGCCACGGGAAGCGGCGGCGCGACCGGAAGCAGCGGCCCGACCGGAGGTGGCGGTACGAATGGCGGCGCCGCGCCAAATGGCGGCACGCCGTCGAGTGGCAGCACGACCGGAGGTAACGGCGCAGCGGGAAGCGGCAGCACGACGAGAAGTGGCGGTACGACGGGGAGCGGCGGGACAACAGGAAGTGGCGGCGCCGCGGGAAGTAGCGCAACGGCGGGAGGTGGAGGCACTACGCGAAGTGGCGGTACGACTGGAAGTGGCGGTAGTGCGGCTACCGGCGGGCGCGGCGGCGCGACCGGAGGCACCTCAGCCGTGGGAGGCACGTCGGCGTCTGGTGGTGCGGGCGGGACAGGCTTCACACTTCCGGTGCTTCCTCCCATTCCTGCTGTCCCGGCCCCCAAGGCATTCGGCTCTGTCGCTCTCGGCGATCCGGCCACCTTCGCCGAAGTGAAGATGGATTTCCCGATTGAGGCTGGACCGTTCCAGCCGACCTGGGACTCCCTCGCGGCCAACTACCCGACCAGCGACTCCGCCTGGTTGCGCCAGGCCAAGTTCGGCATCTGGGTCCACTTCGGTCCCCAGGCGGCTGGGCAAAGCGGCGACTGGTACGCGCGAAAGATGTACATAGAAAACGAAACCTGGGGCAGCCCCGCCTACGACAATCACATCCGCGACTTCGGGCATCCGTCGGTGGCGGGCTACAAAGATATACTTCACACATGGAATCCCGCCGCCCTGGATCCGGCGGCGCTGACCAAGACCTACTACAACGCTGGCGCCCGATTTCTCCTGGTGCAAGGCGTGCACCACGACGAGTACGACAACTGGAACTCCCGCTACCAGTCGTGGAACTCTGTCACGCTGAGCCCGCATCGTGATCTGCTGAGCGAGTGGCAAGCCGCGGTGCGCGCCCAGGGCATCCGCTACGGCGTCACCTTCCATCACGAATACAGCTGGTGGTGGTACCAGAGCGCCTTTCGCGCCGATGTCACCAACAACCAGGGCAAGCTGGGCGTGCCCTACGATGGTGCACAGATCTCCCTAGCCACCGGTGTGGGCCAGTGGTGGGAAGGGCTCGACCCTCGCATGTTGTACGGGATCAACCTGCGCGAGTACATCGGGGTCTACAACGGCATCGACAACATCGGCACCACCATTCCCCAGGGCATCTTCACCAATCACCTGGACTACGCCCACTGGTATGTGACCTGGTGGGCACTGCGCATCATGGATGTGATCGAGAACTACGACCCCGATTTCATCTTCACCGACGGCGACTCCACCCAGCCGTTTTCGGGGTTGAAAAGCGGCTCGGGCTACAAGGCTGACGGAATCCAGCGCGTGCTCGCGCACTACTTCAACCGAACCCTGGAGCGACGAGCTTCTCTCGACACTTTCGGCATCGTCAAATTCCACGGACCCAACAAGGGTATTGTCACCACTTTCGAGAACAACTACCCCGCCGACGTCAAGACCGACCAACCCTGGATTGGTGAGGTCCCGGTTGGCGACTGGTTCTACGACACCGGATTCAGCTACGACCCCGGCATGGTGATCCGCTACCTCTTGGAATGCGTCTCGCGCGACGGGGCCGCCGCGATTTGCATTGCGCTCAAGCCCGATGGCTCGCTCGATCCCGGAAGTGTCACCCAACTCAAAGCCATCGGGGATTGGATGACCATCAACAGCGCCGGCATCTACGGCAGCCACGCGTGGATCAAGTATGGCGAGGGGTCGCACACGCAACCGACTGGCAAGCTGAGCAGCACGCAGGCCAGCGCCACCTTCGATACCGCGGACTTCCGCTTCACCGTCGGACAGGATGGGTACCTGTACGCCTACTGCCTGAAGGTGCCGGCCACTGGCGCCAAGATCACGATCATGTCACTCGGCACCAACCAGACGGCGCTCGCCGGACCGATCCAGTCCGTGTCTCTGCTGGGCAGCAGCGCCACCCTGGTCTGGACCCAGACCGCGACCGGCCTCACCATCACATGCCCGGCGTCTATGCCGTTCCAGACCGCGGTCGGCTTCAAGATTGGACCCGCGAACCTGGCCAAACCAGCGGGGACCCACTGAGCCGCGCCGCAATGACAACGCGAAGATCGAACTCCTGCAACGCGCGGGCGAGCACGTCGTCGACCCAGGATCCCTACACCAGGCTTGTCGAGGTGCTCGGGCGCGAAAGCAAGGAGTAGCCGTATGAGGCCACCACGAGTTCTGAGGCTCAGCATCAAACAACTTCACCAAAAGCTCCGCCAGCGGGTCTTCGCTGTGCCGAGGCTCCAGAGGGAATTTGTGTGGAACGGCACAAGAGCTGCGGCCTTGCTGGACAGCATCTTCCGGGGCATGCCGATCGGGTCGATCCTTGTCTGGGAGACAAAGTCGCGAAGCTACGATCTGCTTCGCCAGAACCTGAACATCCTGCCGCCGTTCGACACCAGCAACCGCAAGGGTTGGTTCCTTATCGACGGCCAACAGCGCCTGTCCGTGATCCACGAAGCGTTCGAGGGAGGAGAACGGAAGAACTCAAGCGGGCAGGTCATCGACTTCGGCCGCCTGTCTTTCATTCTGGACCCCGACGACGACGGGGCGGCTGGGACAGAGGCTACACGTTTCACCTATCGGAAGCCGATTTCGCGCCAGTTCACCGCTGTCCAGGACATCCTGGCCTCTGACCAGAAGCGGAGGCTGACGGGATATACGAAGCCGCTCTTGAAGAAGACTGCGGAGTGTCGGAAGCGACTGCTCAGCTACAAGGTTCCCGTCATGGTGGTTGATTCCGACGATCTGGAGGAGATTCGCGAGGTGTTCCTGCGGATCAACTCGCAGGGCATGAAGGTCAGCGCGGCCGACCGCGCATTTGCCCGCGCCACGACTGTGGACCTTCGCGACATCGCCCATACGCTTCGAAATGGGCTGAATCCCGAGTTCCATGACCTGGACTTCACCATGATCCTCCAGGGCTTCGCCTTCGTGACGGGTGAAGGGGACCTGGACGTTGGGCAGCGCGCCCTGGAGGCCACGATCAACCGCTGGGAGCGCCGGATCGAGGTTGGCGGGAAAGATGGTCTTTTCTACCGGCGGTGGAAGAAATACCGGACGGCAGTCGGCAAGGCGGTGGACTACCTCCACCAGCACTTCGGCGTGCACCACAGCGGGCTGCTCCCCTCGCAGTACATGGTCGCCACTCTCAGCGTTTTCTTCAATCAGCATCCGGCAGCCCCTAACGGACAGCAGGCGCGCGAGATCCGCAAGTGGTTCTGGTCCACAGGTGTCGGCCTCCGGTACAGCGGTCGCGGATATCGTCAGAATCTCATCGCAGACGTGAAGTTCTTCCGGCGGCTCGCGAGGTCGAACAATGCGCATTTCCACTTCCCGGAGCGCGTGGACCGCCTGGACGTGGTGCGTGCCGAGTACACGCAGCGGTCGGCGCTGGTGAACGCCTTCTTCTGCCTGCTGGCCCAACACAAACCCTGCTATGTGGCAAACGGCGAGCCGATCCCACCCACGAT
>Ga0247845_1000176_pt1 | contig 13731 bp, 11 predicted proteins | sample PFST25metaG_2_FD_186008 | JGI IMG/M metagenome (GOLD analysis project Ga0247845, IMG submission 186008) | Peat soil microbial communities from Stordalen Mire, Sweden - P.F.S.T-25 | ecosystem: Environmental > Terrestrial > Soil > Wetlands > Peat | place: Sweden: Norrbotten County, Stordalen Mire...
GAAGGTGCAGAGAGAGGTGCTTGAGCATCGCGGGCGGAGGGGGTGGTGACGGAAGGCGCAGAGAGAGGTGCTTGTGCGGCGCGGACCGTGCCGGGGACGCGTAGCGCGGGCAGGCTCGTGGCCGCGGCAGACGAGGTGGGCGCGACCTCGCGCGCATTCGGTGCCGGTGCTGCGGGAGCGCGAGGCGGCGTGGTCCCCCTAGCAGCAACCGCCGGTGTCGACAGGGGACGGGGCGCCGGCATTCCCGGGCTGGTCCCTGCCGCGACAGGTGCCTGCGCGGTGCGGGCCGGCGCCGCCGCGGCAGCCGCTGAGGCCGATGAGGGGGTGGCTCTTCTGATCGGCGGGGCAAAAAAACGAGGGACCGGGGCCGGCCCAGATGGGGCTGGTCGTGGTCCTGCGTCTTGCGCGGGGACCCCCCGCGCTGGCGTGGCAACCTGAGCCTGGAGCCCGGGCAGGGGCGAGCGCAGTGGCAATTTCGGGCTGCCTTCTCCCTTCGGCCGCAGCGCGCCCGCGGGCCACGCAGGCAGATTCCCCTTGGTGGTGTCAATGGGAATGAAGGGATCGGTTGCGCGGCGTGCTCGTTCTCCAGAAAGCGGTCGTGCGGATCCCATCCCGACGCCGGGACCCACCACCGGGGCGGAAGGTGTGTAGCGCCTGGAGGGCGCGGGCACACGTGGTGTCACAGGCAAAGGCAGGTCGATCTTGAAGAACCCCTCCTTCCAGCCCATCACCTCGGGAAGTCGCTCGGGAGCATCGCTGCCACCTACCGTGGTTCCGACCAGCTCCCCGCGCCGGTAGCTGATCTGGGCTTGCTCCTCGCCACGCCCCACCTCGAGCCTGCAGGTCAGCACGTACTGCTCGCAGTAGCGCATGAGCTCGGCCAACGGACGCTGGGCCAGATTCCCCTCGGCAGGGCCAGGCTTCGCCAAAGACCCGGTCTCGGGGTCAGGCAAGCGGGTATCGATCACGAAGCGGGCGCCGGTCACCCGCTGCAGCACTGCCACAGCCTCCTGACCACGGTCTGCACCAGCAAAGGCGTCGGCGAGGCCACCGGCCAGGAGGTGCACCTCGCCTGCCGGCTCACCACGAGCGCCGGGTGCGAACACGCGGATGCGAGCCGGGAGAGCCGCCTCCAAGAGCGCGCTCATGAGTTCACTAAGCGAGCCGCCTGCCCACTCCGTGACGCGCTCCCCTGACGGCCCGTTCATCCTTCTGTCCCCACGCTAGGATTCGATGCCAGGGCCTGACTCCTGCGCCGACGCATCAGCGGGCACAGCCTCCAGCTCAGTGTCATCTGCGATGTCGGCCGCGCTGGCGTCGGCCCCTTCTTGGCTGGAGAAATTGGCGGCATCTGGGATCTGGTAATTGGCCCCCGCGTCCGTGCCGAAGTACTGATCGCGCTTGTGCGAAGACGAGCAGCCGCAGAGTACGGGAAGCATAGCCAGAAACGCAAGCCCGAACACGACCAGCAGGCGGGGCGGCATGGTTGGACGCTAGCAAGCGGCTTGCGCCACCGCAAGGGTCGGTCGGGTGTTCAAATGGGAACGCTCAAAGGGTTCGCTCCAGGCAATCAGCGTACGATGCTTGCCTCGACTATGTAGTCCAACTTGGGAAAGTCACGCCCCAAATAGGCGTTGCCCTCGGTCTGCATCCTGCCCTGGTTGGGGCCCATCCCCTGGGGCGCGCCCTCCCCGTAGCCGCCGAACAGGCCGTCGACGACTTCCATGCCGCTTGCCACTTTGCCGAAGGGTGCGAAGCCCATCCCGTCCAGCTGTCCATTGTCCGCGTAGTTGATGAAAACTTGCGTGGTCCGGGTGTTGGGCCCCGCGGTGGCGAAGCTGATGGAACCACGTTTGTTGGACTGCTTGACCGGATCGTCAGGGATGTTGGCGTTGCGCCAGACTGCGTTCACTTCGCCCTGACCGTGGATGCCCCACTGCACCATGAAGCCCTTGATGACGCGAAAGAAGCGAGCTTCATTGAAGTAGCCGTTCTTGACCAGGTTGAAGAAACGGTCTGCACCCCGTGGTGCCCAATCCCTCTGCACCTCGATCACGAAACTGCCCTTCGAGGTGGCAAACTTGGCGCGATACACCGCTGGTGCTTGCTCTTTGAACGCATCCACCTTGAGCAGTGATGGCTTCTCTGCCGGCGCGCTGGGCGCAGGCGGCGCAGCCACCGGCTGCGCGATCCGTGTGGGTGGCTCTCCGGCTGGCTTCTTGCAGGCCTGGCTGGCCAACGCAGCAACAATGAACGTGCAAATGACAAATCGTTTGGTCATGCGGCCGAGCATACCGCAGGGCAGGGATTTGTGAACCAGCCGTTGACGGGCTGCTCTCTTGCGGGTCCTAATCCATGCCCATGCCCCTTTCAGCGGACCCGGATTGGCAACGCCGCGTGATCGAGCGGGCCAAAGAGCTGGACCATGAGCACCGCCGCAGGCCGCGCAGCTTTTGGCAATCGGCGGCCGGCCTGGCCCTGTCTCTGCGTTTCCTGCGCACCGCTGCCCGACAACTCGTGACCGCCCCGCACAGGTCCGAGCCGCGACGGGTGGGGCATCCGGGGCCGGGCCAGATCGCTGTCACTTTCGTCGGTCACGCCACGGTCATGCTCACCACGCCACTCGCGCGGGTGCTGACGGACCCCTATCTGGGTGATTTCTTCTTTGGCCTGCGCCGTGCTGAGGGGGCCTGCCTGCATCCGACCGATGCGGCCGACGTGAACCTGATTCTCGTCTCGCACGCGCACGGGGATCGTTTGGACCTGGCCAGCCTACGGCGCCTGCGCGGCCGAGCGGCGGTGCTGGTACCGCCCCGCTGCGCGTCTCTGGTGGGCGGCCTCGGCTTTGGCCGCGTGGTCGAGTTGGCACCAGGCCAGAGTTTCGAGTTTGCGGACGTTGAAGTGACCGCCGTAGCGGCGCGTCACGAAGGGGCACGCGGGCTTTTCGACCGAGCCTGGCGTGGAGCCTGCGGATACATCGTGCGCTCGGCCGGAGCCAACGTGTACTTTGCGGGCGGCACCGCCTATTTCTCGGGCTTCGAAGAGATCGGTCGGCGTCTGCCCCCGGACGTGGCGCTTCTGCCTGTGGCCGGGTATGAGCCGCCGGCCTTGCGCGAGGACAACATGTCGCCACTCGATGCCGTGCAGGCCTTTACGGATCTCGGGGCCAAACTGCTCGTTCCGGTGGCGCATGGGTCTTTCCCGCTCGGCTACGAGCCGCTCGACGAGCCCCTGCGCTGGCTCAGGCAGATCTGCGCCGACCGTGGCCTGCTCGACCAGCTCGCCGTACTTGGACATGGCGAAACCTTCCTGGTGCGGGCGGGAGCATCTGCCGGCGAAGAGAAGGCGGGACCGAATTCGGGAGAAGCATCGCCGAGTTCGGAGTAGCGGGTGCGTTTCGGTGAGAGGGGCGGTGACGGCGACAGAGGCGGCGGCTGAGACAGAGGTGGTGGGCCCGGGGAGCGGCCTGTGCCAGAATGGAATCAGCCCTCCTCAAGCGATTCCTGAGTTTCCACCTGTCTTCGCGCACCGACGGCTTCGGCGTCCGCAGCCGGCCCCACCGCAACCTGCCGCGGTAGAAGATGTCGCGGGAGGAACGCAGCATTGGCGATCAGCGTGGGCACCACGGCTGAGCCGATGACGACCGCGACCAGGTGCGAATACTGCTGCTGGGTGACGAGCCCGTGATTGAGCCCGTAGAGCGCCGAGATAGTCCCGAAGGTAAGGCCGGTCGACATCATCAGGGTGTAGTAGCACCGCTCGTTCCGCTCTTTTCGAAAGGCCCCGATCACCGGGTACAGACCGAAGATCTTGGTGCCGACCTTCCCGGCGAACAACGCCAGGAAGGCCAAGGGAGCCGACAACAACGCGGGCACCGACACCAACGATCCGGCCCGCAGAAAGTAGATGGGCGTCAGGAATCCGATGGTGAGCGTCCTGAGTCGGCGCACGAAAACGGAATCGGTGCCAAGGGTGGACGCCAGCACCATCCCGGCGATGTACGCCGGCAGAACCGCCTCGCTGCCCGACCAGAGCGCGAGCGCACCAAGGCCGAACAGGATGAACAGCACCCACTTGGTGCGAAAGGCTGCGGTGCGGTTGGCGTAGTGGTTCACCAAGTGCGGCGTCACTACCGGGAGGAGCAGGAAGGCCGCGACGCACGCGACGGCGAGCAGTGCGGTTCGCCAGGTAAATGGGGCGAACATCAACCCAAGGACAAGCACGGTCCCCAGGTCATTCACGAAGCAGGCTCCCAGTATGCCCTTTCCGAAATCGGTGCGGTTGAACCCTGTCTCCAGCATCACGGCGTAGACCACCGCCATCGACGTGGTCGAGAGCGCGATGCCTCCCAGCCAGCTCGATTGGGCAGACCAGCCCAGCACGAACCGGGCCACCGCTGTGCAGCCGAGGAAGGGAGCCAGGAACCCAACCGCTCCAACAACCGAAACCTCCTTCCACTTCCGTCTCATGACAGCAGGATCGAGCTCCGCGCCCGCCAAGAACGTGAGCAGCACGGCCCCGGTACTGGCGAGGAACTTGAGCCCGGGCAGGTCGGTGCCCATGGCATCCTTGCCGAAAAAGTGCCCTATGGCCGCCGCCGCCGCGACTCCTACTATGATCTCCATGAGCGCCATGGAGATCTTCAGCCTGGCAGCGAGGAACGTGGCGACGAGAGCCAGGCCGAACCAGAGTGTCGCGATCGAGAATGCTTGTTCCATCGGTCAGTCTCCTTGCGCCGGAGGGCGCAGAGCAGTTGCTCTCGGGGCTGACCTCAAGATCCGGCTTTGATGCCTCCTAGCGGAGAATCAGCCCCGTAGGAGTCATCGGCCGCGGCAGGATCGTGGCGCTTGTCGGCGGACTCCACCGCCTTCAGTAGTGTCAAACACTATTTTTGTAGCACAGACTCAACACCTGATCAAGATCGGTCGTCGACATGCGCGCATTTTTTTTCGCGGGGACGCGGAAAAGAAACCAGAGCAGCACTCCCACGGGTTCCGTGAGTTGAGGCGCTGGTGGACGGCGCCGTGATCGGTCGCAGCCAGATCCTCGACGCCGTCGGGACGCTTGCAGTCCGCGGTGAGACCGTGCTGGTGTACGGGCCGCTTGGCATCGGAAAGACTGCAATCCTCGGCGAGCTGGCTCGTCGGGCAGAGCAAGCCGGACGCCCTTGCGCCATCTGCCCGCGCACCGAGCGGCTGTCGGACGTGACCGAGGCGCTCGTGCGTTGCTACGCGACGGGCACCGGCACACTCACGCAACGACAGCGGCGCAGCTGCGTGCGCGTCGCGATCGAGCGCAAGCCGGGCATCCTGCTGCTCGATCACCTGCTGGATGTGGGAAACGCGGTCAAGGGTTATCTCCGTTCACTGCGTGGAACCGGCCTCGGGGTGGTCATCGCCGTGGACGTCGAGCAGCCGCGCGATCACGCGCGCATTCGCGCCCGAGCGCTTGCCTATCGCGAGCTGGAGCTGCCGCCGTTGCACGGCCGTTACCTGCGGCGACTGCTCGATCGCGAGATCGAGTCACAGACGCTGCCACACCCAATCTCAGAGTCGGAGCGCGATGCGCTCATCGACGTGGCGCGGGGGCGGCCTGGCTGGATCGTGCGTCTTGCGGCAGCGGCTTCGCAGGCACGCTGCTGGCGTGGAAACCGCCTGCTCATTGATCTCCTGGCTACAGACGTCTCAATGGCTGTCGCGCACCACTACGGGGCACGACTGAACGAACGCTGGTCGAGGCGATAGCGGCTGGAGGGCCTCAACGCGACCACAGTTGGGCTTCGCTCAGCGCTTTCTCGCACATCGACCGGCCACCGTGCCGCCCCTTGGCGCCTTGCCTGACGTGGACTGGCGCGGTATCACTAAGCGGAAAATAGAGATGGCGGTGGAGTCCGCCGTAACTGCCACCTTTCGCCGTGGCCAATGACTCCTACGGGGCTTTCTGGCCGTAGGAGATCCGTTCCGCCGGTCAGAGCCGACCCCGCGGCGCCACGAAGCGAAAGGAGATTACCTGGGTGCAAAGACACACGGTTATCAGGCAGAGCAAGGCAGCGGGTCTGCGCGAGGGAGGCGTTGTCGACGCGCCAACAGCCCCCAATGAGCGTCGTCTGCTGGTGTTGGCGCGCCTGGCGGGTGAGGCGGGGGCGGAGGGGGTCGCTGCGGAGGCGAGGTCCCTGGCCGAGCGAGTGGTCGAGGGACGCTTCTACGTAGCCTGTCTCGGTCAGTTCAAGCGCGGCAAGTCCAGCCTGCTCAATGCTCTGGTGGGTGTGTCGCTGCTCCCGGTGGGCGTTGTGCCGGTCACGTCCGTAGTCACGGTCGTGCGCTTCGGCGCGTGCAACGCCGCCCGGGTGCGTTTTTCCGACGGACATGACCAGGAGATCAGCGCGACCGACCTTGCCGCGTTTGTCTCCGAGGAGGGCAATCCAAGCAACCGCAAGGCCGTCGCAGTGGTCGAGCTTTTCGTGCCGTCATCGTTGCTGGAATCGGGCATGTGCCTGGTCGATACCCCGGGTCTGGGCTCGGTCTTCGAGGGCAACACCGCCGTGACCCGCGGTTTCGTCCCGCATATCGATGCCGGGCTGGTCGTGCTGGGCGCAGATCCGCCCGTCTCGGCGGATGAGCTGACCTTGGTGCAGGAGATCGCCCGGCACTCGTCGGAATTGATCTTCGTGCTCAACAAATCCGATCGGCTGCCGGATGCAGAACGGCGAGAGGCGCGCGCCTTTGCCGAGCGCGTGTTGGCGCAGAAGCTGGGCCGGCCTGCGACGGTGCTGGAGGTGAGTGCCAGCGAGCGGCTGGCTGGGGCCGGGCCGGCGCGTGACTGGGAGGCGCTGTGCGAATCACTGGCCACCCTGGCCAAGCAATCGGGAGCCGGCCTGGTCCAGGCAGCCGAGGAGCGGGGTGCCCGGTTCTTTGCCAAGCGGATCATCCGCGAACTGACCGAGCAGCGCGATGCGCTGGTGCGACCGCTTGAGGAGTCCCAGCGGCGGCTGGATGACCTGCGCGGGTGCGTGGCCGAGGCCGAGCGCTCGCTTGCCGATCTGGCCTTTCTCTTCGACGCCGAGGAGGCCCGGCTGGCAGGAGAGTTTGCACGCTGGGCGGCCGAGTTCTTGCGACGGGCCCTGCCCGATGCCCGCGACCAGTTCTTGCGCGCCCTGGATGCGCGAGAGCCGCGCGGGAAGTTGACGTTGCGTCCGGACGCCTTTGCGGCGGCCCAGGAGATCTACCTGCGGGTGCTTTCGCCCTGGCTGCCGGACGCGCAGCGGGCGGCCGAATCACTCTACGTCGAGGCCAGCCAGCGCTTTGTCAAGCTCACCAACGACTTCCTTGATCGACTCGCCTCCTCTGGCGACGCCGCGCTGGCCGACTTGCCCCGTGGTGTCGGGCCCGAAACCGGGTTGAGGGTGCGCAGCCGGCTCTTCTACACCGAGTTGTGGGGGCTGACCGGTCGCGGGCTGCTTGGTTGGCTGGCCGACCTGCTGCGCAGCCGCACCAACCTTCGCCGTTCGGTGGAGCGCGACGTGGGCGAATATCTCGACCGTATCGTCAAGGCCAATGCCTCTCGTATCCAGGGTGACTTCAGCGAGCGGGTGCGCGAGAGTCGCTGGCGCATGCAGGCGGAAATCAAGTCCCTGCTGAAGAACATCTCTGCCTCGGCCGAGCGGGCGCTCATGCGCGCACGCGAGCGCAGGGCCGCCGGGGGCCAAGCGGTCCAGGCGGAACTCTCACGCATCGAAGGTTTGCACCGGGAAACTGAGGAGCTCGTGCCTCTCCAACGAAAGGAACTCATCCCATGACCACCATCGCATCCATCCATGCCAGAGAGATACTCGATTCACGCGGCAACCCCACCGTCGAGGTCGACGTCCGGCTCAGGGACGGCAGCTTCGGCCGCGCAGCGGTTCCCTCGGGCGCGTCCACTGGCAGCCGTGAAGCCCTTGAACTGCGCGACGGCGACAAGAAACGCTACGGCGGCAAGGGCGTGCGGCGCGCGGTGGCCAACGTCAACGACACACTTTACCCCGCGCTTCAGGGCGCCGAGGCCTCGGACCAGGCGGGTCTCGACAAGCGGATGTGCAGCCTCGACGGCACGGCCAACAAGGACAAGCTGGGCGCCAATGCCATCCTTGGCGTTTCCATGGCAGTGGCTCGCGCCGCCGCGATCTCGGCTGGCAAGCCGCTGTATCAGCACCTGGGCGGCAGCGCAGCCAATCTTTTGCCCGTGCCCATGTTCAACATCATGAACGGGGGCGCGCACGCCGACAACAGCGTCGATTTCCAGGAGTTCATGATTGCGCCAGTGGGCGCACCTTCTTTCGCCGAGGCGCTACGCATGGGAGCGGAAACATATCACGCGCTCAAGACCATCCTGAAGGGCAAGGGCTACTCGACCGCCATCGGTGACGAGGGTGGATTTGCACCCGACCTGAAGGCCAACGTGGAGGCAGTCGAGGTCATCCTCCTGGGCATCGAGAAGGCCGGGCTCAAGCCGGGCAAGGACGTGGCCATCGCGCTCGATCCAGCGGCGAGTGAGTTCTACGAGGACGGCGCCTACGTATTTCGCAAGTCCGACGGCAGCCGCCACAGCGCAGCCGAGATGGTGGCCTTTTGGGAAGACTGGGTCCGCCAGTTCCCGATCTGGGGCATCGAGGACGGCCTGGCCGAGGATGATTGGAAGGGCTGGCAGCTCATGACCGAACGGATGGGCAAGAAGATCCAGCTCGTGGGCGACGACATCTTCGTCACCAACCCCGCGATCATTCGGCGCGCGGTGGCGGAGAAGGTGGGCAATGCGGCTCTCATCAAGCTCAACCAGATCGGAACCTTGACCGAGACACTGGAGGCCATCGCGATCTCCCGCGAGGCCCACTACGGCATCGTAGTCAGCCATCGTTCGGGTGAGACGCCCGACGACTTCATCGCCGACCTGACAGTCGCGACACGGGCCGGGCAGCTCAAGACCGGCGCCCCTTGTCGCGGCGAGCGCGTAGCGAAGTACAACCAGCTCCTGCGCATCGAGGAGGAGCTGGGCGCGAAGGCGAAGTACGCCGGGGCGGCGGTGTACGGCCGGTAGCACGAGGCTCGCTTGGAACACGGGCTGCGGCACTGATGTCAGGCCGCATGCCAAGGACTCGAGACCCGGTCAAGCTTGGTCATTGACATGGGGGAATAGCCTTTGCTTCGCCCCGCTGCTAGAGTGCGCGCGCTGCAACGGGAAGCCCCAAAGAATAGAGCCATGAGCTTTGTGGAAAGACTGCGCCGGGTTCCACCCGGCTGGTGGGTGGCGCTGCTCGCGATTGCGCTGATCCTGCCCCGCCTGGGTTCGTTCGGGTTCTGGGACCCGTGGGAACTCAAGCTGGCGGAGCGTGCACGCGACATCGCCCACTCCCACTCTCTCTTCGACGTGACGGTCAACCGTCGCTTCGTCGCCGAGCCGCCGCTCGACCTAGTCGGCAACGCGCTGGGCATGCGGATCTTCGGCGTGGGCGAGTTTGGCGGCCGCATCTCGGATGGCCTCTTCGGCATCGTGGCGATCCTCGCGGTGTACTGGGCGGGCCTTGGCCTCTTCCGGCCGCGCGCGGCCCTGCTCGGCGTCCTGGCGCTCGGCTCGATGCCCCTCTTCGTGCTCGAAGCACGCCAACTTACCTCGGACATGCCGCTCGTGGCTGGGCTGGCGCTGGCCATGGGCGGGCTTGGCCGCTACGCCTGGCCGGCCAGCGGCGTGCGTCGGTTGCGCGACCTGCTGGTGGCCGGTGTTGGCCTCGGCGTCGGCTTGTTCTCGGGCGGGGCCCTTTTGGGCGTCGCGCTACCCTGCCTGGCGTTCACCTTTGCGATCCTCGCGGGGTGGGGCTTGCGGCCGCGGCCAGCCGACGATCCCGCAGCCAGCAAACTCACTTCGCCCGGCTTGGGAACTCACCTGCCCGCTGGCACGAGCCTGGGCGCGAGCCTGCGTTCACCCGGGGTGCAAGGCGGCGTGGCACTGATTGTCGTTGCGCTGGCCGGGGTGCTTGTTCTCTTGCTCACGATGACCAAGGCCAACGTGGCAGGTCAGTACTCCTTGCTGCTTGGCGGGGTTCCCCGCGGTGGGGCTCCCAGCGCAACCTTCGACACCCTCATCCGCCAGCTTGGCTTCGGCCTGTACCCGTGGAGCGCCCTGGCCATCTTCGCGCTCGGCCGGCCACTCATCCGCCTGGGCGGGGGCGACGAGCCCGATGGTGATCGCCTGGCGTTTGGCCAGCTCTATCTCCTTATCTTCGCGGCCTTCGGTTTCGCCCTTTCCACAGTGTTCGTGCTCATGTGCGGCGAAGCGCGCTTCTGCGCTTTGGCGCCAGTGGCTCTGGCCATCGGTGCCCTGCTCGATGAGGCGCTGGAGGGCGACCGCGCCGAGCCCGTGCTCGGGCTCCTGGTGGCCACTGGGACCATGGTGATCGCGCGCGATCTGGTGCTGGCGCCCGAGGATTTGGTCTCGGTGCATACCCTGAACAGGGTCCAGTGGCCGGTGAAGCTCAAGCTGGGTTGGCTCTTCATCGCCACGGGCCTGTTGGTTGGCGCCGGTCTCTACACCGGGCTGGCCACCCGAGGCCGGGCGCTCGGACGCGTGGCCCTGCGCGACCTGGGAGATGCGCGGCGTTGGCACCGCGGGGTCGAGAGGGCCGTGGTCGAGGTCGGCCGCTGGGGTATCCAGGCCGCGGTCGCGGTGGCGGTGCTTTTCGCCCTGGTGCTGATCCATGTGATCGTGCCGAAGATCTCCGGCGATCTCTCCTTCAAGCCGCCGCTGGAATCGTATTCGCGTCTAGCCCGGCACGGCGAGCCCATCGGCCGGTACAAGGTCGAGGGCGAGGGCGCGAGATTCTACAGCCGGAGCGAGATGACGGATCTGCCCACGCAGAACCGTGTGGTGGAGTTTTTGCAAAGAGGCGACCGCGTGTTCGCTCTCGTGCCAGGCAACGATCTGGCGGCCCTCGATGCGGCGTTGAAGTCTGCACGGGTGGCCTACGCGGTCGTGGACGCCCGATCGTCGCGCTTTCTCCTGTTGACGAACCGCCTGCAGCAGGATGAGAGCGACAGCAACCCGCTGAAACAGAATGTATGGATGGCGCCCCGGCCGCCAGAGCCTGTGGTCGAGCCTGGTGCCGCGGAGCCATCGCGCTACGAGTGGTTCGACCCAAAGCCGCCCTGGCAATGGCGCGTCCCTGCCAGTTTTGGCTTCGGCAACGCCATCGAGCTGGTGGGCGCCGACTTTCCGACTTCCGTGCGCCGGCCCGGCAGCATCCCGCTATCTTTGTTCTTCCGCGTTGACAAGAAGCCCCCGGGGGGATTCCGTATCTTCGTGCACTTCGATATTCCGGGCGAGCCGCGGGTCATCGGAGACCACGCCCCAGTCAACGGCGCGTTTGCGACCGAGTACTGGCTGCCCGGCGAGTATATCCGCGACACCTATGACGTGGAGGTTCCGCTCATGACCACTCCTGCGGGAACTTACACCCTGCTCGTCGGCTTCTGGCCCGGAGGCGAAGGCAAGCGGCTCAAGATCACGGCCGGCAGCAGCGACGGCGCCGACCGTGCGCGGCTGGGAACCATCGAGATCAAGTAGGCGATGTCCATCATGCCCATCAAGGACCGTCGCAAGCGTGTCGAGCCGGTTAGCCACGAACGGCGCACCGGGCGTGAGCGACGTGAACACCGGCGCGTGCTGGTGTCGATGGAAGTGGATTACCGCTGCGACAACACGTTCCTTTTCGCATACATCACCGACTTGTCCGCCATGGGCATCTTTATCCAGACCAACGACCCCCATCCTCCGGGCACGCTGCTGAACCTGCGCTTTCAGCCGCCGGGTGGCACCCACCTTGACGTCGAAGGACGAGTCATCTGGATCAACCCCCCGCGCAAACACGACAGCATCAACCCCGGCATGGGCGTCCAGTTCGTGGATCTTACGCATGCACAACGGGAACAGATCAAGGTCCTGGTGCGCACCTTCGCCTACTTGAGCGACGACGAGGATCAGGTCCGCGGACATAGCTAGAGTCTGTCGGGAAATCGCGGGCCGCACGAAGGGCCGGTATGCGGATGGCGGCCCGCGGGCCGCGAGAGCGTGGGCGTGAGCGAGTTTGTGGGCGTTTTGCGGGAAGACGAAGAGCGGGTCGCGGGCCGCTCACGCTCACCACAGCCGCCCACGCAGGCCGCCATTCGCTGGTCGCTACCGCTCACGCGACCGCTCACGCTTGCCGATCTGCGCTGGCCGGAAACGCCAGTTGCCCACGTGGGCCAGGCGCGTAGGCATGGCACGGCGAAGCTCGGGTCCGAAGCCGATCTGGAAAGTTGACATAATCCCGACCGCCAGCACACTCGCAACATGCGGCCAGCGCGACGAGTGATTTCCCGCCGAAGGCGTCGTATTCCGCCTAGGCGATCTCGCCCAACGATGCCACGGACCGTGGCGGCCTTGCGGCGCAGCCGCAGGCTGCTCACCGACATTGAGGGACAGCTCGGCAGTTTGTTGGTCGAGCTGCGACAACCGCAGCCCTGCATCGACGTCGGCGCCCCTGACCGGCTGACCGGCGCCGTGGCCCAGGCTGGCCGCGCGCTGGCAGCCCTGGACAGTCTGCACGGCTTGTGGTGAATGAGACAGACACGATAGCCAGGGAAAAGGCCGGGCTGGTCGAGCCCATTGCGACCTTCCTGGCGGCAACCGGTCTTGCCGCGGGGCTGTTCTGGCTGGCGCGCGGTGTGTCCTTTGTGCGCGAGATTCTCCACGGCGCCATTGCCTTGGTCTTTCTCCTCGCGCCTTCGTACGCGGCACGCATCTCCGGTTGGCCCTTCGACTATCGGTCCGCGGGTCTTGGCCTCGCGCCGGTCAAGCTGAACCTGCGCATCCTGGCCTTGGCGTTGGCCATTACCTGGCCGCTCTTCTTCGGAGGCTTTCTTCTCTACTACGGCCTGCTCTGTTCGGGTGGCACGTTCGCCTGGGCGCAGCGTCTGATCGATGTTCTCGCGCCCATTTGCCCGGGTTGGCTGGGATTGCAGGGCTTCTCCTTGCGACTGCCCGCCGGCTTGGCGTCGCTGGCTCTCTCCCAGCTCCTGGTCGTGGCGCTGCCCGAGGAGATCTTCTTCCGCGGCTACCTGATGTCGCGGTTGGAAGAGCGCTGGCCGTCGCGACACCGACTCTGGGGCGCCAGCGTGGGCTGGCCTCTGCTCATCTCCAGTCTCCTCTTTGGCTTGGGCCATTTCCTGGTGGACTTCCAACCCGCGCGCCTGGCGGTGATGATTCCAGCGCTGGTCTTCGGGTGGATGCGACAGCGCACCGGATCGCTGGCTCCGGCGGCCGTCTTCCACGCTCTGTGCAACCTGTTTTCAGAAGTCCTGCACGAAAGTTTTTTCGCCTAGCAACTTCTTGTTGCGGGCGCCGACAACAGAAGCATGTCGTGCGGCTGCGTGCTCACCCTCTTGGTCATGCTCGGGGGGGGCCCGTCGGCTCAGGCGCAAAAGGCCACCCTGGAGGGTGTGGTCAACATCAATATTGCCTCGCCCGAGGAACTGCACCTGTTGCCTGGCATCGGGCCGGCGCGTATCCGCGACATCCTGGCCTATCGCCACAAGCATCCCTTCCGCACGGTCGAAGAGCTGGCGCGTATCAAGGGCATTGGTCGCAAGATGGTGCGGCACCTGCGCGCCCACCTGGCAGTGAACGGCCCCAGCACAGCCCAGAAGATCATCCGCCCCTCTTGGA
>Ga0247845_1000183_pt1 | contig 13350 bp, 12 predicted proteins | sample PFST25metaG_2_FD_186008 | JGI IMG/M metagenome (GOLD analysis project Ga0247845, IMG submission 186008) | Peat soil microbial communities from Stordalen Mire, Sweden - P.F.S.T-25 | ecosystem: Environmental > Terrestrial > Soil > Wetlands > Peat | place: Sweden: Norrbotten County, Stordalen Mire...
GTGGACAGGGTAGGCTGGTAACCCACCGCCGACGGGATGCGGCCGAGCAAAGCGGAAACTTCCGAGCCGGCCTGGGTGAAGCGGAAGATGTTGTCGATGAACAACATCACGTCCTGACCTTCTTCGTCGCGGAAGTATTCGGCTACGGTGAGCGCAGACAGCCCCACGCGGAGGCGCGCGCCGGGTGGCTCATTCATCTGGCCGTAGATGAGCGCGGCTTTCGAGATGACCGGCTCGCCAGTCGAGAGCTTGGAATGGGTCATCTCGTCGTAGAGATCGCGTCCCTCGCGCGTGCGCTCGCCCACGCCGGCGAACACCGAGAAGCCACCGTGCTTCTTGGCCACGTTGTTGATGAGCTCGAGGATGACCACGGTCTTGCCCACGCCGGCGCCACCGAACAGCCCGATTTTTCCGCCGCGCCGGTAGGGCGCCAACAGATCTACGACCTTGATCCCGGTCTCGAACATCTCGACCTTGACCGACTGGTCCACAAACTTCGGCGCCAGCCGGTGGATGGGCAAGAACTTGGTGGCCGGGACCGGGCCGCGCTCGTCGACCGGACGCCCCACCACGTTGACGATGCGCCCGAGAACCTCCCGGCCCACCGGCATCATGATAGGAGCGCCCGTATTCTTCACCGGCATGCCACGCACCAACCCGTCGGTGGTGTCCATGGCCACGCAGCGCACCGTCTGCTCGCCCAGGTGCTGCGCCACCTCGATAACCAGGTTGTCCGGCGTGGCGTCGATGGCCGGGTTGCTCAGGGTCAGCGCGGTGTAGATCTGGGGCAGGCCCGCGCCTTCGAATTTCACGTCCACCACGGGTCCGATGACCTGGACGACTTTTCCTTGCTGATTGCTGGTGCTTGTCGCGATCATGATCTTCGACCTCGGGTTCGGGACTTCAGCCTTTGAGCGCCTCGGCGCCGCCCACGATTTCCATCAACTCCTTGGTGATAGCCGCCTGGCGGGCGCGGTTGTACTGCAGGGTCAGACGGTCGATCATCTCGGTGGCGTTCTTGGTAGCGTTCTCCATCGCGGTTCTGCGCGCGCCGAATTCCGAGGCGATCGATTCGAGCAAGACTGCGTGGATCTGCATCTCGACGTAGAGGGGCAGGATGAAGTCGAGGATCTCGGGTTTGCTCGGCTCGTAGAGGAAATCCTGGCCCCCAAGGCCGGACGCACTGGGCGCCACCGGCAAGAGAGGTTCGATCGTTATCTTCTGCGAGACGATGGAGCGGAATTGGTTGTAGACCAGGAGCGCGCTGTCTACTCGACTGCTCAGAAAATCGTCGGTGAGCGTGGCGGCCAGGTCCTTGGCGCTTTGGACGACGGTGCCGCCCGTGGGGCCGGGCAAGTCGCGCTTAATGGGAAGCTTGCGCCGGCGGAAGAAGTCGCGGCCCTTGCGGCCCATCACCAGGTAGGTCACCTCATCGGCCTCGCCGGCCTGGATCTTGTCCTTGCCCCAGCGCTGCGCCGCGCGACAAACGTTGCTGTTGAACCCGCCACATAGGCCGCGGTCCGAGGTGACGACCACCATCGCAATGCGACGCGCGTCACGCTGTTGCAGCAGGGGATGCGAATCACCCCCGGCGCGCGCGGCCACCTCGGCCGTGATCTCGGCCAGGGTGCGGGCATACGGCCGGGCAGCCACGATCGAGTCCTGCGCCCGGCGCAGCTTGGCCGCCGCCACCAGCTTCATGGCGCTGGTGATCTTCTGCGTCGATTTGACCGACGCAATCCGAGTGCGGACGGCTTTCAGCGATGGCATGGAAAGACTATGGTGCAGTCTGCAGAGTGGCCGCGAACTCCTTGGCGAACTCGGCCAACACGGAACGCATCTGGGCGGCGAGGACGTCGAAGGCCTTGCCATCGGTGCCCTTGCTGCGTAGCTCACCCCACAGCGCGGGGTGCTTTCCGTCGACGAATGCGTATAGGTCCCGCTCGTAGCGATCCAAGGCGGAAAGCGGTAGGGAATCCACGAAGCCATTGGCGCCCGCGAAAAGAATGAGGACTTGCTTCTCGACCGGCAGGGGAACGTATTGGCCCTGCTTGAGCAGTTCAGTCATGCGCGAGCCGCGCGCCAACTGCTGCTGCGTGGCCTTATCCAGGTCCGAGCCGAACTGGGCGAAAGCGGCCAGGGCGCGGTACTGGGCCAGCTCGAGGCGGAGCATGCCAGCTACCTTTTTCATGACTGCAATCTGGGCCGCGCCGCCCACGCGGCTGACGGACAGACCCACGTTCACGGCGGGTCGCTGACCCGAGTAGAACAGGTCGTTTTCTAGGAAGATCTGACCGTCGGTGATGGAGATAACGTTGGTGGGGATGTAGGCCGACAGGTCGCCGGCCTGGGTTTCGATGACGGGCAGCGCGGTGAGCGAACCGCCGCCCTTCTCGGTGGACATCTTGGCCGCGCGCTCGAGCAGGCGCGAGTGCAGGTAGAAGATGTCGCCCGGGAAGGCCTCGCGCCCCGGGGGGCGGCGCAGAAGCAGCGAGAGCTGGCGGTAGGCCACCGCCTGCTTGGACAGGTCGTCGTAGATCATGAGCGCGTGGCGCCCGCTGTCGCGGAAGTACTCGCCCATGGTGACACCGGTGTAGGGCGCCAGGAATTGCAGCGGCGCCGACTCGGACGCGGTGGCGGACACCACGGTGGTGAATTTCATGGCGCCGTGTTCGTGCAGCTTGTCGACGACGGTGGCCACGGTGGACTGCTTCTGGCCGATGGCCACGTAGAAGCAGTACATGTTCTGGCCCTTCTGATTGATGATGGTGTCCACCGCGAGCGCGGTCTTGCCGGTCTGACGGTCGCCGATGATGAGTTCGCGCTGGCCGCGGCCGATGGGAATCATCGAGTCGATGGCCTTGATGCCGGTCTGCACCGGCTCGTGTACACCCTTGCGCGCAATGATCCCAGGAGCCTTGATCTCGATCTTGCGGAAGTCCTTGGACTCGATCGGGCCCTTGCCGTCGATCGGCTGGCCCAGGGCATTGACCACGCGGCCGACCAGCGCGTCGCCCACTGGGACCTGCGCAATCTTGCCCGTGCGCCTGACCGTGTCGCCCTCGCGCACGGTTTCGAAGTCGCCTAGCAGGACCACCCCGACGTTGTCTTCTTCCAGGTTCAAGACCAGGCCGACGACGTTCTTGCCAAAGTCGAGCAACTCGCCCGCCATGGCATTTTCCAGGCCATAGACGCGAGCGATGCCGTCGCCCGCTTCCAGCACGGTGCCGGTCTCACTGATGGCAACCTTCTGGTCGAAGCCCTCGATCTCCTTGCGGATGATCTGGCTGATTTCTTCGGCGCGAATCTGCATGGTCTTTCCTTGCGGCTGGTGGTCAGTTGAGAATCCTGCTGCGTAGCGCGCCCAGACGCGCGCTCAGGCTGCCGTCCAATACCAGGCCGGCCACCTGCGCGACGATGCCGCCGAGGAGGCTGGGGTCCACCGCGGTGGTCATGATCACGCTCCGGCCCGTGCGTTGCTCAAGTACCCGTCGGATTTCAGTCTCCATGGCCCCATCAAGCGGTCGTGCCGATTTCACCATGGCGCGGGCGCGCCCCAACTTGTCATCGCACATCTCTTGGTAGGCGCGGGCGATCGCTGGCAGGGACTGGATGCGGCCTCGTTCCAGCAGGAGGAGCGCGAGGATCTGTACCTCCCTGGTAGGCGCCACCCGGTGAAGCAGATCTTGCAGGATCGCGCGCTTCTGCGACAGCCTGAAAACAGGATTGGACAGCGATTGGCGCACGTCCACCGCCTCGTTCCACAAGACAGCCAGTGCTTCCAACTCGCTGCCCAGGGTTTCGAAGTTGCGCTTGTCGACGCCGATGGCGAACAGCGCGCGAGCGTAGCGGCGGGCAATCGATCCGGCCAGGGCCGCCATCAGCGCACCATTTCTGCCGGCGCTCCCGCGCCTGCGGCAAAGTCTTGCGCCAGACGGCGCTCGTCGTCCGGGTTCACCGAGCGCCGGAGAATCTCGTCCGCAACTTTGACAGCAGTGCTGGCCACCTCGGCGCGCAACCGCTGCTCGGCCTCCTTGACCTGCTGGTCGAGCTGAAAGCGTGTCTCGTCCTGGATGCGCTTGGCCTTTTCCTCGGCTCCTGCCAGCAGGCGAGCTCGCTCGCGCTCGCCTTCTTCACCGACCGCCGCGCGCAGGGCGGCCAGCTCCTGTTCCAGGTTGGCCAGACGCGTGTCCTGCTCCCGAAAACGCTGCTCGGCCAGTATGCGCTGGGCGGCGGCTGATTCGATGTCGGCCTTGAGCTGATCGTGTCGACTGGCGAAAGCCTTGCGAAGCGCGCGCCCGCCGAACCAGATGAGGAGGAAGAGCAGCACGCCGAAATTGAGAAGCTGCAGCGTCAGGGTCTTGGCGTCGACGCCAGCATGTTCGCCGTGTTCCCCATGGTCCGTGCCGTGCTCGGCAGCAGGCTCGCCCGTTGCAGGCGCAATGCCCGTCTGCGATGGCTCGTGCTCGAACGAGCCGGACACAGGCTCGGTCAGGGTTGGGTGGTCCGCGCGGACGGTGCCGCCTCTCAACAGCAACAGCGCTGCCAGGGGCAACAAGATCCACGCGCGTTTCACGATGCCAGCCTCCGACCCAGAGCCTTTTCCGCGATTTCGCGGCCCAGGGTGGCCGCGCTGTCCTGCAGCCTGGCCCGCTCGGCGGCCAAGGTTGCATCCAACTTGGCACGTGCCTCGGCGAGCGTCTTATGAGCGGCAGCCTGCGCCTGAGCCACGATTTCTTGCTCGCGCGCCAGCGCCCGTGCCCGCGCCTGGGCCCGCTCAGCGTGACCGGCCTTGCGTGCCTCCGTCAACTGGACCTCGATGCGCGCCAAGCGGCCTGCGCTGTTGGCCTGCAGGCGCTCGGCCTCGGCGCGTGCTCCCTCGACCCGGCGCACGCGCTCGTCGCGCACGCGCAGGTACGGCTTCCACAGCCACTGGGTCAAAATGAGGGCCACCAGCAAGAAGATCCCCAGCATGACGAACACGGTGCTGTCCATGTCGAGGAGCTGTTGCTCCCCAGCTTGCGGCACGCTGCCCTGGTCAGGGGTAACTTCGAGGAGACAGCGAAGTGTCGTCACGGCTGGCTGAAGCCCCGGCTCTTAGCCGGTTGAAGGGGCGGGTGGGGCGCTGCCTCCCGCCTTGCTGGCCTTGCTAGGCCGATGAGGCGGTTCGGGCACGGGACCCCCGGGCTCCATCTGACATTGACCGTCGAACAGGACTCCCTTTTCGATGAAGAGCGACGGGGTGTTGATGTTGCCACGCACGCGGCCCGGCGTGTGAATCTCGACGCCTCGCTTGGCCACAATGTTGCCACGCACAGTGCCCTGAACCACGATCGAGCCGGCCGATATCTCGGCGTTGACTTCGGCGCCCTCGCCGACGATGAGTACGTCCTCGGTGAAGATCTCGCCGGACAGCTTTCCGTCGACGCGGACGGTGCCTTCGAAGGACAGCTTCCCTTCGAATTCGCTGCCTCGGCCAAGGAGGGTGGTGACCTGCTGGGTGGCGCTGGCCTCGCCAGTCGTGGGCATTGGGGTAATCGCAGCCATAACTCCGGGCGGAACCCTACAACCCCAGGCCACCGGCCGTCAACGCGATCCGGTGGCTTTCAATATCCCGCCGGTGCGCCCCCCGAACGGGGCTCGCCCGCAGCCTCCAGGCCCGCCTTGCGACGAATCACGAGATTGACCTTGCCAATCCTGTCCCGGGCTTCCACGCGATGACCCTTCGCGCGCAGCGAATCGACCACGGACGCCGGCAATCCGGGCTCGTAGCGAAGCACATCCGGGCTCCACTGGTGATGGACGCGAGGCGCTGCTTCGGCGGCTTGTGCGTCCATGCCGAAGAGCAGCGCATCGAGCAGGACCTCGACGGTGCTCGAGATGATCATCGGGCCGCCGGCGGCGCCCAACACCATCTCCACGCCGTCATCGCCCACGACGATGGTGGGCGACATGGAGGAGAGCGGCCGCTTGCCCGGCGCAAGCCGGTTGCCACTACCGGCCACTAGCCCAAAGGCGTCGGGCACGCCGGGCCCCAGCGAGAAATCGTCCATCTCATTGTTGAGCAGGACACCGGTGGGCCCGGCCACCAGGTGCGCTCCGAATTCCAGGTTGATGGTGGTCGTCAACGCGACGGCGTTCCCCTCGCTGTCCACCACCGATATATGGGCGGTTCCGGCGTCGCGGGCCGGGGCTGCGACCGACGGCTCAGCCTTGCCGTAGCGGTCGGGGGCCAGAGTTCCGCTGGGCAGAATGCGGGCCTGCAACTCCCGATGGTAGGCCTCATCGAGCAGGGAAGACACCGGTACGTTGACGAACCCGGGATCGCCAAGGGTGCGGCTGCGGTCGGCGAAGCCATGCTTGAAGGATTCGACCAGCACGTGCAGGTAGGTCGGATCCTGCGGCCCGCCCGGAACTGGGTCCCAGGTCTTCATGCGTTCCCTGAGGATGCCGAGCACTTCGAACATGACCACCCCGCCGGCCGACGGCGGCGGCAGGGCGAAAATGCGTCGGCCGCGGAATGTCGTCACCAGAGGCGTTCGCTCGACCGGGGCATAGCCGGACAGATCATGGAGGTCGAGCACGCCACCCGCGCGCCGTACGGCGGTCACGATGGCGCTGGCTGTCTCGCCTCGGTAGAAGGCCGCGGCGCCCTCGCGGCGTAAACGCGCAAGCGTGTTGGCCAGCTCGGGCCGGCGCACGAGATCGCCAGCGCGAAGCTCAGCCAGGCGACCGCGCTTGCGTACAAGCACCCGCGGGAGAAAATCGGTGGCCTCCGACGGATCTTGCTTGAGCACGTCGGCCACATGCTCGACCAGCCAAGCCGACGCCGGGAACCCGCGTGCCAGAGTCTCGGCCGGCTCCAGGCAGCGAGCAAAGGGCCGTTTGCCCCACCGGCGCACGAGCTCGGCCAGCCCAGACGGCTCGCCGGGCACGCCGACGGCCAGGCCGCCGCGAACCGACAGCGCTCGATCGATCCTGCCTGCTCGCAAGAACAGCTCGGAGCGCAGGGCCGCAGGCGCCGTCTCACGAAAATCGAGGGCCTCGACCTTGCCGGTCTTGGCCGAATAGATGAGGGCGAAGCCGCCGCCGCCGAGGCCCGATGCAAATGGGTTCACAACGCCAAGCGCCAGCGCCGTGGCACAGGCAGCATCGGCGGCATTCCCGCCCGCGGCCAGTGCCCGAGCCCCCGCCTGAGAGGCCAACCGGGAATCGGAGGCAACCATGCCGTGAGCGGCGTGAAGCCTCTCCCCGTCGGGGAGAGGCACGGATCTTGATTCGCCGGGTTCCACGCCTTCCCCGTCGGCAGCGGCGGTGGCCACCAGTAGGACTACGCCGACCGCGGGCAGTACCCCGCGCCGGACAAGCGGACAACCAATCAATAATTGAAGCAAACTCACCTCCGGCGTAACCTCAGTGCCATTCCCGACTAGGGAAAACCGCCATGGACGAGCCGTCAAGCCCTGAAGGCACCCTGATCACTCTTCGGATCAAGTTTAGGAGCGCGAGCCTGGACGAGTTTGTCGCGCGCTATGGCGCAGATGTGAGTGCGGGAGGCATCTTCATTCGAACCAAGCAGCCGTTGACTGTCGGGGTGCTGCTGCGCTTCGACTTCGGCCTAGCCGATGGCAGCCCGCTGATGGCGGGCATGGGCACCGTGGTGTGGGTTCGCGAGCCGGATCCGGCGCGCGTCGGCAGTGTTCCCGGGATGGGGTTGCGCTTCGACCAGCTGGCGCCCGAGAGCCAGCAGACTCACCAGCAGATCTTGGCGGCCAAGGCCCGGCGCGGAGACCGCCCAGCCGGGACGCCAGCGCCAAGTGCCGTTGCTGCGCCGGCAACGCGACCCTCGGTCGGGCCCGCAACATCTCCACCCTTCGCGGCCCGCCCGGTGCCGGCCACATCGGTTGCGGCGCAGCGTTCTGACACGGGAGTGTCCAGCAAATCTGATGAGTTCGACGTAGACAGCAAGACCGAGATTGCGGACCGGCCGCCCAGTTTCTACTTTGACGGTTTGGACAGCGCGCGTGGCGCTGCAGCGGATGCGCGGCCAGCCGAGGAAGCGGCACCCAGGGCGGCCCTCGATTCCACGGAAACTGATTCGCACCCCATAATCGCGACCGACTTGTCGTGGCCCGAACCCATCGACGTTGGTGAAGACGCCAGCAAGGCGGTTCTCTCTCCGGGAGCCGCTGCCGCGCAAGCGGTCGCAGCCGAACTGCGCCGCTTCGAGGGTGCTGGCGACGAGCTGGCGCCAGAAAGCCTCGACCTCTCGCGCGGGGGCGGCCCCGAGCCCGCCCCAGTCGCCGGTCTTCCCCCGCCGCCGGGGCGCGGCGCGGGAGCCGCCACGGCCGACGCGCCCCCGCTCAATCCCGCGGCAGAGCAGAGCTGGCTCGATCGGGCGATGAAGATGGCGGACGGAACCAGCGCGGCCCCGGTCGAGACGCACGCAGAGCGCACCGAAGAAACGGCCGCTCCGGTCGACGTGATGCAACCCGAGCTGCACGCCCGTGCGTCCGGCGGCGCTGATCGTCCGGCGGCCCGGGACGCGGAGGCTTTCGGGCAGGACTTCTCCGACGTAGCGACGAATAGACCCGTCGGGGAAAGCAAGAAGCTGATCGTGGTGGGCATCGCGGCGGCCGGGCTGGCTTTCGCCGGAGTCTATCTCTTGCAGGCCAAGCCCTGGCACACCCGAGTGGCGCCTGTGTCGCGTCCCGCGCCGGCCGAACCCGCGCCCTCGTCGGTTGCCCCGCTTGTGGCACCCAAGCTGGGCGCACCCAGCCAGCCGGCCGCTCAGCCCACGCCACCGCCCAGGCCGACGGAGGCGCCAGCGAACACCAAGCCTGAGGTGATCGAGGCTGCGAAGCCGGATCAGGCTACCGAGGCTGCCAAGCGCCTAGGCCCGGCGACAGAATCGGGCAAGAAGACCGCGAGCAAGCTCACGCTTTCCTCGTCGCCCAGCTCCGGAGCTCCCGCCGGGCAATCCGAGATCGTGTTCCTGGTCAAGGTGCGTTCCCTACCATCCGGCGCACAGGTCCTCATCGACGGCGAGCCCATGGGACAAACGCCCTTCCAGCGGCGGATCTTGGACACCGAAAAGAACCACGCGGTGACTGTCCGCAAGCCCGGGTATGAGCCGTATGAGCACATTGTCAGCCCTTCGGACGCATGGGTGAAAGAAGGCAACACCGAAATCATGAAACTGGTTGCGAAGCTGACGAAGATCAAGGTCCAAGCCGCCGCGCCCTCGGCCGTACCGCAAGCGACGCCTCAACCCGTGCCGGCGCTGCCCGAAAAGCCGTAGGTATGCCGTGAGCATGACTGGTTCCCGGCGGTCGGCGTGGGGTGCGGCGGGTGTGGTGCTGCTGTTGTTGGCGTTGGGTGCTTTGGGGGTGGCGGGCACCATGGCCCACAGGTGGCGCGCGCACAAGCGACCCGCGGCAGGGGCGCGGGGAGCAAAGAAGGCGCACTTCGCCCGCATCGACTCGCACACCCACGTCAGTCCGGATGGCGTCGAGCGCGCCCTCCAGATTATGGAAACCTGGGGCATCGACGGCATGGTGAACCTGTCGGGCATGAGCCCCGGCCCCCCGCACCATGGGCTCGAAACCCAGCTAGCAGCGGCCCGCGCTTCGGGCGGCCGCATCGCCGTGTTTGCCAACGCCGGTTTCATGAAGGCCTTGCGCATGGCCAATCTCGGCGTCCGGGCCGACTATGGCAACGTCATGGCCGAGGAGCTGGCATTGTCCAAGCAGCTCGGTGCCATCGGCCTGAAGATCCCCAAAGGCCTGGGCCTTGGCTATCCTACGCCCGACGGCAAGGGCGTGCTTGCCGTGGATGACCCGGGGCTGGATCCCTTGTTCGAAAAGGCGGGCGAGCTGGGCATGCCCGTGGCGATCCACACCGGCGATCCCAAGGCCTTCTGGCTGCCCGTCGACACAAAGAACGAGCGCTGGGACGAACTGCAGGCGCACCCCGAGTGGTCTTTCCGCGACCAGCCGGTGCCGTCGTGGGAAGAGCTTTTCGCGTCCTTCGAGCGACGCGTGGCCCGCCACCCGAAGACCACCTTCATCGGCGTGCACTTCGGCAACGATCCCGAGGATCCGGATCGCGTGGCGCAGATGCTCGACAAGTACCCCAACCTGTACATCGACACCGCAGCGCGCGTGCCTGAGATCGGGCGCCGGGATGCCGCCCAGATGCGGCTCTTCTATGAGAAGTACCAAGACCGCATCCTATTCGGTACCGACCTGGGGGTTGGGGCCGACCAGGACAGCATGATGTACGGCTCGAACGGCGCCAACCCGCCCACTTTGGAGGACGAGGCCCGCTACTTCACCTCGACCTGGCGCTACTTCGAGACGCGCGACAAGCAGTTCGAGAGTCCCACACCCATCCAGGGTCGCTGGAAGATCGATGGCGTGGGTCTGCCCGAAGCGATCTTGCGCAAGATCTATTTCGAAAACGCCGCCCGCATTTTGAAGTGGCGGCCGCCGCCCGGCCCGGTCATGGCGCCCCACCCCGCGGCCGATGCGGTCCCGACTGGCTCCGTGCCGCTGCCCAACCGGCCAGGAGGAAAGTAAACCGCGTCACGAGGCTGTCACAGCGTCGCCCTCGCGAACTGCTTGACCTCAAGGCGCGGCTGCCCATAATCATCGCCTTCCGTATTCCGGAGTAGCTCAGTCGGCAGAGCAGGCGGCTGTTAACCGCCGGGTCGGGGGTTCGAATCCCTCCTCCGGAGCCACCCGATCGCCCCCACCAACTTCGGTGGGCTGGCGATTTAACTGCGGCTCTGCGGCGCCTCGTCGAGGCATCGCGCTTTTTGGCCTGTATTCGCGAGCAGTTGCGCGAGTCGGCTGGGCTGGTGCCCACGGTGGTGGCTCTCGCAGAGATCACGATCGCGCGCGCCAGAGCCGCTGATCTGGGCTCCGCGTGCTCTCTGTGGGGTCCACTGGGGAGAGAGCAGCAGAGAGCGTTTAATAGCCAGAGAGCGCATTTAACAGGTCAGGCCGGTTTTGGGCCGCTTTCCTGTTAAATCGGGTTCGACTCCGTGGCGCTACCCCATTCCACCTACTGCCGACCGGCTGGTTAATGGTTAATAGCCGCCAGAGAGTGGACGCGCAGAAGAGGCCCGCGCACGCGGCCCATGGCGACTACGGGCTCACATCGCTTGCGCCCGATGGCCCACTGGATGATGATCAGCGCCACTTGAGGAGGCACCATGACAAGAATTGCGCGCATTTCTGCTCTGGCGTTTGGGCTGGTCCTCAGCGCCACGCCCGCCGCGGGTGCGGCGCCAGCGCCGGCGCCTAACGCGCCACCGCTCGCAGTTCACAAGATTCGCGGCGGCATTTATGAAGTCACAGGCGGCGCGATCGACAACACCGGCTTCTACGTCGGCGCGCGCGAAGTGCTCTGCATTGACGCCAAGATGACGCCCGAGGCGACGCGCGAGATGGTCGCCCAGATCAAGAAGCTCACACCGAACCCCATTACATTCGTCGCGCTCACCCACAGCGACATGGATCACGTCGGTGGCCTTACCGGCTACCCGCAGTCCGTGCGGGTCATCGCGCATGCCAATGCCCGCCGCGACCTCGACCAGGCTTTCACGGACCCGGCGCAGAGGGCCTATCTGCCCACCCTCGCGTTTACCGACGAGTTGGATCTTCACGCCGACGATGCGACGGTGCGTCTGCTCTACTTCGGCCCGGCCCACACCAACGGCGATGTCGTTGTCTACTTCCCGGCGGAGAAGGTCGCATTCGTGGGAGACTTGGTCTTTCTCGGCCGAGATCCGCTGATCCACCGCGAGAAGAAGGGTGGCGCCTCGGTCGGGCTCGTGAAGGTACTGCGGTCTATGCTGCAACTCGACGCCGACACGTTCCTGAACGGCCACGCCCAAGCGGCCACACGCGCCGACGTGCAGGCGCTGATTGCGAAGATCGAGGACACGCAGGCCAAGGTCAAGGCGCTGGTGGCAAGACACAAGACGGTGGCCGAGGTGAAGGTGGCCCTCAAGGTCGAGGACCAGCCGGTGCTGCCTGGTAGCCATCGCTGGCCGAGTCTGGTCGAGGTCGTGTACGCCGAGTTGACCGAGAAGAGGTAGGGAGCCGTCGACAAACTGTTGACGCTTCATCAACTTCCTCCTCAAGGCTTTGAGCTTGCGGCCGTGACGCTTAGCCAATTCCTTATGCCACACCCTCAGTGTCTGGAGGTGCTCGGCATCGAGCTCCAGGCGCTCGCGCTCGCTCTTGGGTCGCGCGCCTTTGCCGTTGCAAAGTGGCCCCAAGGGGTCTCCGCTTTGCCGACGCCGCTCACTCGCCGCGATGATGCCCAGCGCCCGGCGCAGCTCGAACAGCACCTGCGAAAGCTTGTGGCGGCTCCCACGCAGTCCCTCGCACAGCGCCTGGTGTTGCTCGAGCGCGGCGCGCACCGGCGCCGGCAGCGACTTCGCGTGCTCGAAAAGCCACGCCTCGAGCTCAGTGCGCTCCGCTTCGCTCAGCGGTTGCAGTCGGGAGCTGGGCACGAGTAGTAAAGATCATCTCCGCACCGGTCCCGTCAAGATTCTGCATCGAGCTGGCGCGTCTCCTGCCCGCGCCAGGCCCGCGCACGCTGATGCACCGTGAAGCTAGCGCCTTCGAGCAACAGCGAAAGCTCGGCAGTGGAGATCTCGGCGGCGCCGGGTTGCGGGGTGAAGGCGGCGAGGTTGCGCAAACATCCGCCCTCGAAGCGCCGGCAGATGAGATACAAGCCCACGCCGTCACCTACCACGGCCCGGAGCTGCGTGCGGTCCCGCTTGATGAACAGCACACAGTCGCCGTCGTACGGGTCAGCCCCGAGCTGAAAGGCTTCGGCCAACAATCCATCAAATCGCTTCCTGAAGTCCACGCGGTGTCGTGCCAGGAACACCCGACGAATTTTCACGCTCAGCACAGCCCTGCCTCACCCTCGTGCAGCGGTTACTCGGTCACCCGGTTGAGGCTGATACGCCAGGCCCCAACCCGCAGCTCGATGCCTCCTTCCGACGACGGTAATGGGCTGGACACCGGGGTCGCTTGATCGTCGACCACCGACAGCACCTGCGGTGCCACCGTCACCGGGCCACCAACGCGCACCGCAGACCTCCAGTACCTGATCTGGCTCCACGAAACGCCGCAGACCTTTCCGATGGCACCCGCCGACACACCGGCGTCCAACGCCGCGAGGACCTGTCTGCGCAGACCCAACGGGATCCGTCGCCCCGGCCCATGCACGCTCCGAAAGGCCGCGAAAGCGGCGACCAGCTGCACGAGTCGTTTACTGCCGGCTACGTTGGACAGGCTCTGTGGCTTCGGTAGGCGCATGGCTTGA
>Ga0247845_1000186_pt1 | contig 13297 bp, 8 predicted proteins | sample PFST25metaG_2_FD_186008 | JGI IMG/M metagenome (GOLD analysis project Ga0247845, IMG submission 186008) | Peat soil microbial communities from Stordalen Mire, Sweden - P.F.S.T-25 | ecosystem: Environmental > Terrestrial > Soil > Wetlands > Peat | place: Sweden: Norrbotten County, Stordalen Mire...
GGGTAGTGGAGGCACAGGCACCGGTGGATCGGGAACCGGCGGCAGCGTCGATGCAGGCAGCGGGGGCGTTGGCGGCACGGACGCGAGCAGCCAGCCGTCCACCATGGCCCTTGTCACCACAAAGGGGACCCAGTTCGCCGAGGCCGGCAAACGTCACGTTTTCGTGGGCACCAACTTCTGGCAAGGCATGAATCTTGGCGCCAGCAGCTCACCCGGTGACCGGGCGCGCCTGGGCCGCGAGCTCGATCGGCTGCAGACACTCGGCATCACCAACGTCAGGGTCATGGCCGCGTCGGAAGGGCCGGACACGGAACCGTATCGCGTGGTGCCCTCGCTGATGCCCCAGGCCGGGGTCTATAACGAGCAGGTCTTTGCGGGCCTGGACTACTTCTTGGATCAGCTCAGTCAACGCGGCATTCGCGCGGTCATGGTGCTCAATAACTATTGGGAATGGACAGGAGGGATGGCCCAGTATGTGAGTTGGGGACAGGGCACGAAGATCCCCTACCGATTGGATCCGGGCGGAGACTACAACACATTCACCCAGTACATTGACCGCTTTTACGCCTGCTCGCCCTGCCAAACTGCCTATCGGGCTCACATCCAGACTGTCATCCAGCGCATCAATACGGTCAACGGCCGCGGCTACCGCGATGATCCGACGATCTTCGCCTGGCAGCTTGCCAACGAGCCGCGCAACTACCCGGCCAATTGGATTGGCGATCTCGGCCAATTCATCAAATCGCTGGATTCCAACCACATGGTGACGGTCGGCAGCGAAGGTTCATGGGGAGGCGATTTCAAAGCCACACACGGAAGTCCGTATATCGATTACACCACCTGTCACATCTGGGTCGAGCCGTGGGGAAAGTACAACGCCACCGACAGCAGTGCCAGCCAACTCACGACCGCCACCAATTTCGCGGTAGACTACCTCAACACGCACAACACGGATTCGGGGAGCCTGGGCAAGCCGTTGGTGTTGGAAGAGTTCGGCCTCGCCCGCGACGGATGGGCGTCAACTGGAAAGTACGATCCCGCAACCCCGGTCACCAATCGCAACAAGTATTATCAATCCCTGTTCTCGAAGGTCGAGAGTCTGATGGCCGCACAGGGCGCGATTGCAGGGGACAATTTCTGGGCCTGGGCTGGCGAGGCTCGGCCGCCCAGCAAATGGACCGGGGATCCTCCGCACGAGACCGCTGGATGGTTCTCCGTCTACGATGCGGACCAGAGCACGCTCGACGTCATCTCGGCCCACGCGGCGGCGCTGAAGAAGTACGCTCAGTGACGAAAGGGCAGGGCGGCCGGCTGCCCCATGTGCAGGAGAAACAAGCTGGATCTTCTGCGGCGGAGAGTCGACCGCTACGGGCCTTAGTGCAAGATGATGCCGCTCTCGCCAGCGGCCCAGATGTCGTTCGCTGCGCTCCCCCAGACTGCGTAGAGATTGTTGGAGGTGGCCTCGCGCGCGAGAGGCGCACCCGACACCGCGCGCAGGACCCGATCCTGCCAGGGGTGCAGGTCAGGCGGCTGGGCGCCTGGCCGATCTTTCCTGGATCCAGATTTCAAGCAGCCTGTGGGTGTTGGGCGCAACCGTGAGACGGGGCAGAAGCCGCGCGATCACGTCGGCAGGAAACTTCTCCAGCTCGCGCCAGAAGCCGGATTCCACCACTTCCTGAAGCACGGCCGCCAGGCGTTCCGGGGGATCGCGGTCGGCGTTCAGCAGGCGACGGCCACGGTCGCAGGTGAACACGAAGAAGCGACGGTCCGGTTTGCGGCGACGAACTAGCACCAGGGCATTGTGCCCCATCGCCCGGCGGCACGCCAGGCATCAGCACCAAGCAGCAGGCTCAGAGAATCGGCCGAGGGGGGAGGCAGTCTACCCCCTCACTCCCAAGCTCGGGCCGCCGAGCCCCAGCTGCGCAAGCTGGACGCGGAAATTCGCGGCAGTGGTGAAGACCTGGCCCTGGATGCCGAGTGCACTGGCGGCGTCCACAAAGGCAGGTATGTCGTCGAAGAAGGCGCAGGCCTCGGGCGGGCTGCCCACCCGGCGCAGCGCCGTGCGGAAGATCTCGGGATCCGGCTTTGCCAGCCCGAGCTCGTGGGACAGCACCAGAGCGCTGAAGCGCTCGAGTAGGGGGAGCTGCGGCCGCAGGAAACGCCACTGCAGCTCGTTGGTGTTGGAGATCAGCGCGACCTTGGTGCGACCGAGCAGGCGTTCCACCATCGGGAGGACTTCCTGGTGGATGCGGAAATAGCAGGTCCAAACCTGGAAAAAGGTCTCCGCATCCATCACCGCCGTTGCACCGGAAGCCTTGCTTGTCGCGCGCCGAAGTTGGTCGCCTGCCAGGGTTCCGCGGTTGCAGGGATCCCAGAGGGCCAGCAGGCGTTCGCGGATGACCTCGGGCGGGGCGCCGCCGTACTCGGACAGGCGGCGGAAAAGCACATCGTCGTCGTGAAAGGCAAGCACATTGCCCAGGTCTAGGAAGACGGCTTCGATTTCCGGCATGACGGTCAGGCGTCTTGTACCGGAAGGAACTGAATATCCACGATCTGGTACTCCCGGGTGCCTTTGCCTGTGCGCAAGCTGACGGTGTCGCCCTTTTCGCGACCGATGAGGGCACGCGCCAGCGGGGCCGAGATGGCGAGGCGTCCCTCCTTGATGTCGCCCTCGTAATCACCCACGATGCTGTAGCTGGTTTCGTCGCCGGAATCCGTGTCGGTCAGGCGAACCGTGGCGCCGAAGACGACGCGATCGCCGGACAGCTTGGCCGGATCGATGACCTCAGACTGGGCCAGGATGCTGTCAATTTCGCGCGAGCGTCCCTCGATGAAGCTCTGCCGCTCTTTGGCCGCGTGGAATTCGGCGTTTTCCGAGAGATCACCGTGGGCGCGCGCCACTTCGATGTCGAGCACGTTCTTAGGACGTTCCACCTCGCGCAGGCGCTTGAGCTCCTCGCGCAGCTTCCTCACCCCGCGCGGGGTCATTGGGATCCTATTGGCCACGTTGGTACTCTTGCAGCGAGCGGACCGACATGTCGCCGGCTTGCAGGCGCTGGATGGCGACGCCGGCGGCCCGCGCCGCCGACATGGTGGTGAAGTAGGCGAGTCCGCGCATGAGCGCGGTCCGTCGCAGCGAGAAAGAATCACGGATAGAATCCGCACCCTCGGTGGTGTTCACCACCAGATGGACATCGCCGTCCATCATGCGGTCCACGCAATGGGGCCGGCCTTCGCGCACCTTGTTCACTCGCGTGCAGGGCAGGCCGGCCTGGCTCAGGCGGGTGTGCGTGCCGTTGGTCGCGAGGATACGGAAGCCCAGCTTGCCCAAGTGGCGGGCCAGGTCCACCGCGGCGGTCTTGTCCGCGTCCTTGATGGACAAGAGGGCAGTGACCGGCTTGTCGCCGCCGGGAATGGGCAGGCGCGTGCCGGCCGCGATCTGGCTCTTGGCAAAGGCAGCCTCGAAGCTGCTGTCGATGCCCATGACTTCGCCAGTGGAGCGCATCTCAGGCCCGAGCAAAACGTCCACGCCGCCGAACTTGACGAAGGGGAAGACGGCTTCCTTGACCGCCATGTGCGCGGGCGAAACCTCCCGGATGCCCAGCTCGCGCAAGGTACGGCCGGCCGCGATCTTGGCCGCGACCTTGGCCAGCGGCACCCCGATGACCTTGGACACAAAGGGCACTGTGCGCGAGGCGCGCGGGTTTACCTCTAGGATGAATACGCCGCGGCCATCACGCGGCACCGCGAATTGCACATTCATCAGGCCGCGCACATCCAGCTCGCGCGCCAAGGCCCGCGCCTGATCCCTGATGATCTGCACGGTCTCGCTGGGCAAGGAGAAGGGCGGCAGGCAGCAGGCTGAGTCGCCCGAGTGGATGCCGGCCTCTTCGATGTGCTCCATCACACCGCCAATGACCACGTCGTGGCCGTCAGCCACGACGTCCACGTCGACCTCGATGGCGTCGCGCAGGAACTGGTCCACCAGGATGGGCGCGCTCTCGTCGCCCTTGCCGCCGCCCGAGGCCAGGCTCTCGCGCCGGGCTGCCTCCAGGGCCACCCCAACGAAGGTGTGCAGCCCTGCGGCGTCGTGCACGATCTCCATGGCACGGCCGCCCAGGACATACGAGGGACGCACCATGACCGGATACCCGATCTTTTCCGCGATGCCGCGCGCTTCCTCCAGACCGTGCGCCGTCCCCCAGACAGGCGCGCGCAGGTTGAGCTTGCGCACCAGCTCGCCGAAACGCTGACGATCCTCGGCGCGGTCGATGGCATCCGCGCTGGTGCCGAGCAGCCGGACGCCCGCTTTCTGCAAGGGCACGGCCAAGCGCAGGGGCGTCTGCCCGCCAAACTGCACGATCACGCCTTCGGGCTTCTCCGCGTCGACGATTTCCAGCACGTCCTCGCGGGTGAGAGGCTCGAAGTACAGTCGGTCGGAAGTGTCGTAGTCGGTGGAAACGGTTTCCGGGTTGCAGTTGACCATGAGGGTCTCAAAGCCCTCCTCGCGCAAGGCCATCACCGCATGCACGCAGCAGTAATCGAACTCGATCCCCTGCCCGATGCGATTGGGTCCGCCGCCCAGGATCACGATCTTCTTCTTGCCCGTGGGCCGCGATTCCGATTCGGCGGGACAACGTCGATCCGTTTGCGAAACCCTCTCCCCGTCGGGGAGAGGCACGGATATGGCCTCTCCTGGCTCCCCGCCGACACCTTGAATGGGGTGCCCTCCCAGGGTTCCAGTTTCGTACGTCGAATAGAGATACGGGGTATGCGCCTCGAATTCGGCGGCGCAGGTGTCCACCCGCTTGAACACCGGCCGGATGCCATGGCGCAGGCGCGCCTGGCGCACGTCCTCCTCAGCAACCCCGGCCAGCTTCATCAGCCGGCGGTCAGACATGCCGAGCTGCTTGCAACGGAGCAACCCGGCTGGATCATCCAGCAGGGCTGCGCCGGCCAGGCGGGCTGCTTCGTCCTCGTCCACAAGCTGCTTGACTTGGGTCAGGAACCACGGGTCGATGGCAGTCAGCGCCTGCGCCTCGTCCACGGTCATGCCCAGACGCAGGGCCTCGGCCAGTTGCCACAGCCGATCCGGTCCGGGCTGCGCGATCAGGCGGCGCAGATCCTCGAGCGGCGGCACGCGATCGAGGTCGAAGCCCCAGCGCCCGATTTCCAGCGAGCGCAGCGCCTTGCCCAGAGATTCCTTGAACGTCCGGCCAATCGCCATGACCTCGCCGACTGACTTCATCTGCGGTCCCAGGGTCGAATCGGCGCCCGGGAATTTTTCGAAGGCGAAGCGCGGCACCTTGGTGACCACGTAGTCGATGGTCGGCTCGAAGCAGGCCGGCGTCTCGCGCGTGATGTCGTTGGTGATTTCGTCCAGGGTGTAGCCAACCGCTAGTTTGGTCGCGATCTTGGCGATGGGGAAGCCAGTGGCCTTGGAGGCCAGGGCCGAGCTGCGCGACACGCGCGGGTTCATCTCGATGACCACCATCTCGCCGTTGTGCGGATCCACCGCGAACTGGATGTTGGAGCCGCCGGTGTCGACCCCGATCTCGCGGATCACGGCCAGGGCCGCATCGCGCATGAACTGGTATTCCTTGTCGGTCAGGGTCATGGCGGGCGCGATGGTGATGGAGTCACCCGTGTGCACGCCCATTGGGTCGAAGTTCTCGATCGAGCAGACGATGACGGCGTTATCTTTGCCGTCACGCATCACCTCCAGCTCGTATTCCTTCCAGCCCAGCACCGACTGCTCGACCAGCACCTCGTGGCGCGGGCTCTGCTGCAGGCCCCACAAGACCTTGCTGTCGAACTCCTCGCCGTTCCACGCGATGGCCGCGCCTGAGCCGCCCAGGGTGAAGGATGGTCGCAGGATGACCGGATAGCCGCGCCCGGTGCGGCTGGCCAACTCGTCGCGGATCTCGCGCGCCTCGGCCGGCGAATGCGCATAACCCGAAAACGGCACGCGCAAGCCGATGGCGCTCATGGCCTGTTTGAAGAGGTCGCGGTCCTCGGCCTTCTCAATGGCCTGGATCTGCGCGCCGATGAGTTTGACCCCGAAGCGATCGAGCACACCGGCGCGGCCCAGCTCGACGGTGAGGTTGAGCGCGGTCTGGCCGCCCAAGGTGGGCAGAAGCGCATCGGGCCGCTCACGTTCGATGATCTTGGCCACGAAATCCACGGTGAGTGGCTCGACGTAGGTGCGGTCGGCCATCTCCGGGTCGGTCATGATGGTGGCCGGGTTGGAGTTGACCAGCACCACCCGGAAGCCCTCCTCGCGCAAGGCCTTGACCCCTTGCGTGCCTGAGTAGTCGAACTCGCAGGCCTGGCCGATGACGATGGGGCCGGAACCGATGATGAGGACGGATTGGAGATCGGTTCTTCGAGGCATTACTCGGACCGCTTCCGGTCAAGGATGTGGCCCTCTCGGTCGAGCTGGAAGCCCTCGGGCAGTTTCTTTTCCACGCCGCCCCGGTGGCCATGCACCAGCCAGCCGAGCTCGGCGAATCCCTCGGCGATGCGGATGCGCAGGCGCAAGCTCTCCTCCGTATCGGAGACAAAGAGTTGCAGGAGCGCCTCGCGCGCCACCTCTTCGTTCTTCAGGCGCAGCAGACTTTCCACCGCGGCGAAGCGCACGCCTTCGTCCATGTCAGCCAGATAGGGCACTACCAGCGACGGCGCCCTCGCATCCTTGAGCTGGCTGAGATAGCGCAGCAATTGAATCTTCTTGGTCGGGTCACGTTCGTAGCCCGGTTCGTGCTCGGCCAACACCTGCTCGACCAGGGCAAATTCTTCTTCCTTGCTGGCCACCTTGGGCAGAAGGCGCAGCGGCCACGACACCGAATCCGCGGAGCGCAGGTAGCGCTTGACCGCCGGCAGCGCCGCGCGGCCTTTGGCCGCAACCGTGTCGAAGGCCCACTCCTTCTCTTGCTCGTCCTCGATGGACTTGTCGTACACGACACCGAACCGGCACAGCAAGCCATAGAGGGCTGCTTCGGAGCCATCGTTGGCCAGCGCTTCCATGGCCTTGTAGCGCTCAGGCGACTGCAAGTACTTGTGCGTCGCACGCCGGATGAGGTTCGCCAGGGTGCGCTCCTCGCGCTTCTCCTTCGAGAAGTGATCGAATAGGCCCATGGGTCGGCGGAATCTATACCACAGCGATTGCAGGTGCTAGCAGGGGACTTACTGGAACGTTCCCCCAAGATGCGCCCGAGCAACTTGGTGTATACACGACCTTTCACTTGGGCTTCACAGAGTTGAAAAGACGCCTTTGGCGCTGGCTTGTCGATGGCCTCGTTCCCATGAAGGTGTTCGCGTGGGGAGCCCGCCGGCTCCCCCCGCGCCGCGCGTGGCGTACCATCGCAGGAGGGTTTGGAAACCTCTTGAGGGTTTCCATATCAGAGGCCGACGCCAAGATCTTCGGGGTCTGCTTCCTCGTCCTTCTGCCCCTGTACTGGGCGCCACTTTTCGTCACCGAAATCTTGCCCGGGCTGGACCTGCCACTCCATCTGGCGCTGGCCGACATGCTGGGAAAGCGCGGCTCGCCGGCCTCTCCCTACGCGGCCTTCTACGAGGGCAGCCTGCGCTTGGCACCCTACGCGGCCCACTACCTGATGCTGGTCGGGCTGGGCAAGGTGATGAACCTGCTCGCCGCGCACAAGCTGATCGTGGCGCTCTACATCGCGGCGATGCCGCTCTCCACGGCGTCACTGCTCGTGGCCTGTGGTCGCAGCCGCATCCCGGCGCTGCTGGCCTTCCCGCTCGCGTACAACCTGACGCTGCACTACGGTTTCATCAGCTTTGCGCTGTCGTTGCCGGTGCTCATGCTGCTGCTGGCGCAGACGGTGAAGCACCTCCGCAGCCAGCCGGGCCATGTGCGGCGAAGCTGGCTGTGGACAGCCGCGGCGGCAGCGTTCCTTTTCCTGTGTCACCTGCAAAACTTCCTCTATGGTGTAGGCGCGGTCCTGGCGTTCGCGCTGTTGGCTTCCCTGCCTTGGCGCCGACGCTTGCTGGGGGCGAGCACGCTCTTTCCGGCTCTCGCCGCCTTGGCGTACTGGCAGTTTGTTGGCTCCGTGTCGGGAGCGGGTGGACCAGCCAAGACCACGCTTGGCCAGGCCTGGGATTTGGTCAAGCGCCATCGCTTGAAGGATCTCAACCGGGGAACCTTCCTGCACGATTTCGGCCGGCGTCTCCTGGCCCTCCCGTCGCACACCATGCGCGCCTTTGCCGATCAGGTGGACGTTCAAGCGTGCCGGGCCTTGCTCCTCGTGATCGCGATCTACCTGCTGGCCGGGCTGGTGGGCTGGGGGTTCTTGCCGAATCCGTCATCGGCGCGTCCCCGCCTACGAATGGCCCCTGCCATCCTGGTGGCCTTTACCGCCGCGCTGGCTGCCTACCTCATGCTGCCGCACCATTTGGGCGAGCTCGACCTGATGACGTTCTACCCGCGCTTCGCGGTACTGGTTGTCCTCATGGGCATCGTGTTGGTGCCGGCGGGGCTCGGACATTTGCGCGGCCCGCTTCGGCTTCTGGTTCCCGTACCGGCCATGCTCGTGTGCGCGTTGTACGGATACCAACTGATCGTGCATTACCATCTCTTCGCAAGAGAGACCGCGGATTTTGTCGAGGTGGTGCACAAGACCCCGCCGGGCGGCAAGGCCGTGGGTGTGCCCTTCAACCGCAGCTCGCGCGTCATGCGCATCGAGTCGGCCTTCGTGGGGCTGGCCGACTTCTATGTGGCCATTCGATCCGCGCCTGGCAGCATGGCGCCGTTGGCTTACTGCGGAATGCGCCACATACCGTGCGCGCGAAAACCCGCTGGCGCGGAACTGCCGGACCCATGGAGACCCGGGGACCTCCGCCTCGCCAACTCCGTGCCGATTTTCGACTACTTCTTCGTGCGCAGCCCGCCGGTGGGTGCTGACCTCTTTGGACCCTATCGAAACAGCATGGAAGTCCTGGCTCGCAGCGGATCCTGGACCGTGTACCGCAAGAGGCCTGGCGCAATGATTCCCCCGCCGCCGGCCGCGCCCGCTCCCGCGCCCTAACGCCCGCCATGATGGCGTTCACAAGGCCATGACCACGAACGCCAACACCGCCAGAGACACGCCGGCGTAGGCGCGTGCGCCCAAGACTTCGCCGAGAAGCAGCACCCCAAGCACATTCACGAGGGCGATGGAAGTTGCGCCGTACAGGGCCATCGACTTGCCGATGGGAACACTGGCCAGTACATAGAGTTGGCCGAACATGGCCACCGTGCGCAAGGTGAAGTAGAGCACGAACCACCATGTGACGAAGGCGGCAAGGACGAAGCCACCCCTGCGCATGTTGGCACGGGCAAGCAGATCCCCTGCGGTGAAGAGGGCCTGCGAGCCGACGATGACCACGATGGGAGACTTGAGCCAAGGCATAGGCCCCTTCTTCGCAGATTGTTCGTCATTTGCGAAGGTAATAGCATGCTCCCTCCATGCCCCGCCCCCCTGACACGGCCACGCTTGAACGACTGAAGGAGATCGCCGGTCCCGCCGGCTGGTCCGACGATCCGGACACCTTGGCGCCGCATCTGGTGGAGTGGCGCAGCCGTTACCAGGGCAAGACCCCGCTTCTCCTACGGCCCGCAAACACCGCCGAGGTGGCGGCCATCGTGCGGGTATGCGCCGAGGCAGAGGTGGGCATCGTGCCGCAGGGGGGGAACACCGGCCTGGTCGGCGCGCAGATCCCGCACGCCAGCGGCCACGAGGTCCTGGTTAATCTATCACGCATGAACCGCGTGCGGTTCGTGGATCCGATCAACAACACCCTGACCGCCGAGGCGGGCTGCGTCTTGGCGGCGATTCAGCAAGCGGCAGCCGAAAAGGACCGGCTCTTCCCGCTCAGCCTGGCCGCCGAAGGCAGTTGCCAGATCGGTGGCAATCTTTCGGCCAATGCGGGCGGGATCCACGTGTTGCGCTATGGGAACTCGCGCGACCTGGTGCTGGGGTTGGAGGTCGTCACCCCCGAGGGCGAGGTCTGGGACGGCCTGCGCGGGCTGCGCAAGGACAACACCGGATACGATCTCAAGCACCTGTACATCGGCGCCGAGGGCACCCTGGGGATCATCACCGCCGCGGTGTTGAAGCTGTTCCCACGCCACCGTCAAGTGGAAACTGCGTTTGCCGCCGTGCCTACCCCGGAAGCGGTGCTCGATCTTCTGACCTTGGCCCGTGAGGTGTCGGGTGATGGCGGGGTACTGGCCTTCGAGATGATCCCGCGGTTCGCCCTCGACCTGGTGGTGAAGAACGTGGCGGGCTCGATTGATCCGCTCGCGACACCATCGCCGTGGTACGTCCTGGTGGACCTGACGGTTCCGCGCGCCACAGCCGAGGCCTTTCTGACGCAGGGGCTAAGCCAAGGCCTGATCACCGACGCGGCTCTAGCCGGCAGCGCGGCCCAAGCAGCAGCGTTGTGGAAGCTGCGCGAATCCATTTCCGAGGCACAGAAGCGGGAAGGCGGCAGCATCAAGAACGACGTTTCGGTACCCCTGTCGCAGATCCCGGGGTTCATCAAGCAGGTGCTGGCCGCTGTCGCCAAGCTGGTTCCAGGCATCCGGCCCGTGCCGTTCGGCCATGTGGGCGATGGCAACCTGCACTTCAACTTCAGCCAACCCGTGGGTATGGACCAGGAGGCGTACCTCGCTCGCTGGGACGAAGTGAGTCGCGCCGTGCACGCCATCGTGGCGGCCCACGGCGGCTCGATCAGCGCCGAACATGGTATCGGGGTGGCCAAGCGAGAGGAGGCGCGGCGCTACAAGAGCGCGGTCGAGCTTGACCTTATGCACCGGATCAAGCAGGCCCTGGACCCCAAGGGCATCATGAACCCCGGCAAGGGAGTCGTGTGAGCCAAGCCTGTCCGACGGTGGACGAAGCCGCAGAGCATCCTTAGTCCCGGAATCACTGGGAGTCCCTGGAGTCATTGACAAATCGATGGCGCGGAACACTCTTACACGCGAATGTAGCGCCGTGGACGCCGCAGGAGGGGGTCTTCGTTCGATGGGGAGCGGCTTGCGGAGCAAGGCATCTGCAACAGCAACTGAGTCAGGAGAAGCAAGAGCTATGACGAGAACAAAACTGGGACTCTGTCTGGCATTGATCGGCGCGGTGGGCGCCTGCGGCGGTCGCAGCGGCCTTCGCGTGCTAACCCGCGACGGAGGTGGCGTGGGGGATGTGAGTGCCGACGGGCGTCTCGACGGCGGAGGCCAGGACGGCCGCTTCGAAGTCGGCCTTGCGTCGGATGCCAGGATCGAGGTCGGGATTTCTGACGCCAGAACCGAGGCCGGGACTTCGGACGCCAGGACCGAGGTTGGGACTTCGGACGTCAGGACCGAGGTCGGGGCCTCGGACGTCAGGACCGAGGCCGGGACTTCGGAGGTCAGGGTCGCCGACGTGGCCTTGGACGTTCGCCCTGAGGCCGGCGGGCCCGATGTCCCCAGGGATGGCGCCATTGATGTGCGGGTGGCCGACGGCCGGCCTGACGTGTCGACGCCAACCGACACACCACGTGACGTCGCTGGCGACACTGCTCCAACTCTCTCGAGTATCGAAATCTCGCCCGCCAGTCCGACGGTTCACATCGGAACCCCTCTTTCGGTCGTGATCACGGCTATCTACGCCGATGGCAGCACGGCAGATGTGTCCGCCTCAGCGACGGTGACTTCCGGCGCCACATCGATTCTTACCGTCTCGGGAGCCACCCTGACCGGTGTGGCGGCCGGAACCGCGACCATCACGGCGAACTACCAGGGCAGGACCGCGACCGCGACTGTCACAGTGGTCGCCCCGCCCCTGCAGTCGATCAGTATCGGGTCGGTAGGGACAATAAATGTGGGCCAGCTGGTGAATCTGCTGGCCACGGGCGTTTTCGCCGACGGCAGCAAGCAGGACGTGACGTCCCAGGCGACTTGGGGTTCGTCTGACGCGAGCATTGCAAGCGTGGGCAACACCAGCACGACCAAGGGCCAGCTGACTGGCGTGGCTGTGGGTACGGCTACCGTGACAGCCTCAATCCAGACGATCAGCGGGACTCTTCAGGTCACTGTCGCAAGTTCGCCGATTGCGAGCATCCAGATTACTCCCACGCAGCCGATCCTGCCGCAGGGCGTGACTCAACCCTTCCAGGCGACCGCTACCTACGCCAATAACACCACCGGCGATGTGACCCTGCAAGCTACCTGGTCGACGGGGGACACGGGCGTGCTCACAGTGGTCGCCACTGGGGCAAATGCCGGCCGTGCCACGGCTGTGGCCGCGGGCACCACTACGATCACGGCAACGATCGGCGCAGTCACCGGCAGGACCTCGGTGACGGTGATTGCATCGCCGCTCACCTCCATCACGGTTGCCCCTGCCACAGCCACGATCACCGTGCACGGTACGAAATCCTTCACCGCGACGGGAAACTATGCCAACGGGACCACCGCCGATCTGACCGCTTCGGTGACCTGGTCTTCCAGCAACACCGCCGTCCTGTCGGTATCCAACGCCACCGCGACCCGGGGCCTGGCCACAGGCGTGGCCGCGGGCACGGCCAACGTCCAGGCTGCGTTCCAAGGTGTGACGGGGACGGCTGCGGTAACGGTGTCTCCTGCAACGCTAATTAGCGTTGCGGTGAAGCCCAATCCGCTGAATCTGCCACTCCTGATCACCTCCCCGCTTGCCGCAACTGGCACCTACGGGGTTGCCGGGGACCCGTCCTCGCAGTTCACCCAGGACGTAACCACTTCGGCGACCTGGACAGTCGCGGACAGCTCGATCGCCACGGTGGGCAACTCCGCGACCACGGCGGGTGAGGTCACCGGCACGAAGGTTGGCAGCACCATTGTGACGGCAACCCTGTCTGGAATCAGCGGGTCGACGACGGTAACCGTGAACCAGGCTACGCTCCTTTCGATCGCCGTGACGCCTGCCACCGCCAGTGTAACGGCGGGGACTAGCCAGCCCTTCACTGCGACTGGGAGCTACGACAACAATACCACCACGGACCTCACCACCATGGCCACCTGGTCGTCCAGCAACATCGCTGTGGCCGAGGTATCGAATGCAGCCGGGTCCAACGGGGTTGCGGCCACCTTGGTTCGGGGCACTGCGACCATAACCGCCACCTACCAGGGCAAGCAAGGGACTGCAGCCCTGACGGTGGGTAGCCCCGTCCTGGTGGCGATCGCGGTGACACCCGCGACAGCCAGCATCGTTGCGGGGAATACCCAGGCGTACGCCGTCAGGGGTGTCTACGCCAATGGGACGACCGGCCCAATCACGGG
>Ga0247845_1000189_pt1 | contig 13164 bp, 8 predicted proteins | sample PFST25metaG_2_FD_186008 | JGI IMG/M metagenome (GOLD analysis project Ga0247845, IMG submission 186008) | Peat soil microbial communities from Stordalen Mire, Sweden - P.F.S.T-25 | ecosystem: Environmental > Terrestrial > Soil > Wetlands > Peat | place: Sweden: Norrbotten County, Stordalen Mire...
CCTGCCGGCACAATGCGCAGCTTTGAACCGCCTGAATGTCAATGTTCAGGAACTGGCCGTCAGAGGAATTGTAGAAAAGGATAAGACCAAAATCCTCCAGGCCATTCTGCTCGATCCGTTGACTTTCTCCACGCTTTCCATCGATGAAATTAAAGAGATGGTCAATGAAATGTTCAAAGCGGAAAAAGAATTCATGAAAGGCTACAAATAAAAAGCAAATAACGTATCAATCCAGGTAAAACAAGGAGCCTCTAAAGCAATTTAGAGGCTCCTGTTTATTATTTAGCATTATTCAATGAGTTGTAATCGTCCGCACGTAGTATTACAATGTGAAATAATAACCTGTATGAACATCAAATCCCTCGGTTCCATGCTGTACTCTACGCCCCGGACGTTACTGTTTTTTTATGCCGTGTTGATTCTGCTTCTCTCCACTGTGATTTTTAGTTTCGGTTTTGTTCTAAACATTCCGGCTCTTCTGATAACCGCTACGTTTACTTTGTTCGTTTGGTTCGTCGTTATTTTTATCAGCCTTTTGCCGCGCGCAGATGTTATTCTCCAAAATCAAATGCAGCGGCTCAAACGGGGCGCATTGATTATTTTCAGCGCTCTCTTTATAATCGGTGTCCTGGTGGCGGTAATGGTGGGCATTATAATTCCCCACGCCATACAAAACAAAAATACCTCCCGCGATTTACGTCAGCTCCTGACCGGCGTGCAGCGGGATTACGGCTATAATGACGGCACGATTTTGTCGAAACAGGCCGTAGAAAACCTGTTGCACGGCAAGAACCCTTATGACCATGCCAATATCATCGAAGCCCTGCTGGATTATAACGGTACTTATGACCGGGTCACGCCGCTGCGGGTAGGGACATTCTATGATGTCTTTCCGTATCCCACCGAAACCCAATTGCAGCATCTGTGGGATAAAGCTGTCAAGACGCCATCTCAAATCCCTCCGGAAATCGAATCCAGGGTTTGTTATCCGGCAGGCTCTTTCCTGCTGCCGTCGCCATTTGTTTTACTGGGCATTTCGGATATCAGGATCGTGTATGCTTTCTTTTTCCTTGCAGGATTGGCGTATGCGGTCTGGATAATCCCGAAGAAGAAACGCCTGTTGTTCATCGGAGTGGTGCTCATTAGCCTGGAACTCTGGAATTCTATCTTTTCCGGCGGTGAGTTAGGAAATCTTTATTTCCCTTTTCTGCTCATTGCCTGGCTGTCGCTTAATAGAAATCTCCGGCTTTCCGTAATTTGTATGGGTATTGCTGTAACTACCAAACAGACTGCGTGGTTCTTCCTGCCTTTTTATCTGATTCTGTTATTTAAAACATACGGCATAAAAAAACTGCTGGCGGGGATGTCTGTTATCGCGGCGATTTTCGTAGCCACCAATCTGCCGTTTGCGCTGGGTAACCTCAGGCTGTGGTTTGCTTCAATCACCTCGCCGATGACGGATTTGATGTTTCCCAATGGGATGGGCTTGATCACTCTGGTGTCCAGCGGTTTAGTGAAGGTCAGGTCATCCTTACCGTTCACGTTTTTGGAAGTGGTGGCATTTATCGCTGCGATTGTCTGGTATTTCAAATATTGTCGCAGATATCCGCAAACCGGGCTGATTCTGGCAATACTACCGCTCTTTTTCGCCTGGCGCAGCATTTTTCCTTATTTTTTCTATGTAGACATCATCGCGCTGGCATACATCATGGTGAATGAGGGTAATTTGCTGCAGAAAACGATACCGTGCGCCGGTGCCGCTAATGAAACGCCGCCGGTTCCTGTCATTTCCGTCTGATAGGTTGACTGTTTCCGGCTGCTCGAAACTGTTCAGCTCACGCTTTTTCGCCGGTTGGAGAGATAGTCTACCAGCACGTACTGCCCCAGCCCGTCGGGGTTAGCGAAGAAGACCCGGCCTTTATTTATCCTGGCAATTCTGGTGATAAAAGCATTATTCAGGTTGCTCTCGCCCAGCATAAAGGTATTGATAGTAATTCCCTGCCGGGTGCAGTTTTCCACTTCGCGCAGTGTCATCTGCAGGGTTTTCGCGCCGGGTGAGAACTGATAATTGAGTTGGCCTTCTTCCAGGTGGGCCGTCGGTTCCCCGTCCGTGATAATGATAATTTGTTTATTCTGCGCTTTTTCTTTTCCCAGTATTTTTCTGGCGAGTTCCAGACCGTGCTGGATGTTGGTATAAGGGTCAGACTGGTCTAAACGCAATGTTGCCAGTTCCTCTTTTTTAATCTCCCGGGCATAGCTGGAAAAACCGATGATATGCAGGCTGTCCTGAGGGAACTGGCTGCGTATCAGTCCGTCGAGGGCCAGTGCCACGTGTTTGGCGGCATAGAAGTTATCCCGCACCGACATCGACAGGCTGAGGTCGAGCATCAATACCGTCGCCGAACGCGCCGACTGCTCATATTTGTAAACTTCAAAATCGGTGATTTTCAATTTGACCGGCGAATGCTGCTGTTCGCGCATTAGCGCATTCATAATCGTCTGTTTCAAGTCGATATCGAAATTATCCCCGAATTCAAACCTTTTGGTTTCATCGCCTCTTTTCCATACCCCACCCCTGTCTCCGGTCTTAAACCGCAACTGGGAAAAAACATCGTTTAAGGCTTTCTGCCCGATTTTCCTCACGCCCATCGGCGTTAATTCAAAACCGCCTTCTTTCCGCCGGATGAAGTTTGCTTCTTCCAGCACCTTTGTAACACCGGGTCTTTCCAGCGTCTCCATGCCCTGTTCACCCAGCAGTTCCCGCACGGATTGCCGGTCTACCAGACCCGGATTGTCCTCTGTGCGGGCGTTTTCAATTTGCCCGTTGAGTTTGTCCATCTCCTGCAGCGTCTCAATCAGCTTCATCGCTTCGTTGAAGCTAATCGATTCTTCGCCGAGATAAGGAGTGGCGCCTTCCGGTATTTCGTCGGAGTTCAGACCTTCCAGACTGGCACCCAGCAAATCCCGGAAGTGCTGTTGGGCATCATCGTCCGTAAATTCGTAATTTTGCAGGGCTTTTATTTTACCGCTGATATCGGACGGCAGGTTTTTCAGTTTCTTGAGGTTGGCCGCCGCTTGCTGTTCGAGCTTCTGCAGCCGGTTTTTGTCAGTCTCTGAACCCGGTTCAGCTTCACTTTGAGCGGCTTTCTTTCTGGCTTCGTCCAGCTTTTTCAGGATGCTGGCCTGCTCCTGCTTAATGATGTCGTCCACTTTGTTTTTCATTTCGGCCATCATCTCGTCCAGGTTATACTTTCCCAGTTGTTTTTGGTTTTCCTCAAGCAGGCGCTGCAGCAGTTTTTGCAGGCCGGTCAGTCGTTCCTGTCCGTTCTTCCGGTCTTCCCGCTGCATTTTCCAGAGCAGCAATGAAAGGTTGCTGTCGTGCATCAGGCCTTGGGCGAGTTCATCCATGAGTTCGTCTTTGTCCAATCTCAGGGCAGGCTGCGTGCCGTCCCATTCCGAATAGCGGTAAGTAGTCATAAATATCCTAACTGCGGTAAATGTTTTTACCGGCGGAACGGGTCTTGTTCAGTTTGTTATTGACGTAAAGTCCTTCGAGAATGAACTCGACGGCGGAGGCCAGGATTTCCGGCTGCTCCGATTTTGCGATTTTCTTCACGGCATCCGCCAACGCGCTGTATTTTTGCAAATTGGCCGTATATTTTTTCGCCGGCATCATATCGGAAACTTCAATCCCGAAGCCGTTTTTGAATTGTGCCGCCGGATGCTCCATCTGCGAGGTGGAAAAATGACGGTTGAAAATGTTCAGGACAGCCTGACGGGCCAGGTCCTCGATGATTTTACCCTCTTTGTTTTCCTCGAAGCCTTCCAATTCGATTTTGGAACCCATCGAAGCGGAAATATAAGGCAAATCACTGATACGCGGCACTGCCAGTTTCTCGCCGGATAATACCGCGCGCCGGACCGCATTCGAAACGATCGTTTCGTAGTTCATAATAGACACGCGCACGCTGACGCCGCTGCGCTGGTTGATATCCGGATTTTTGCGGCTCAACTGCGTGATTTCCGCGATAATTTCTTCCATATAAGGCGGGACAAACGTTTCGATACCGGTCCCGGCGTAATCGTGGTGTTCCTGTTTGATAATCGTGATTTCGTCATGGATATTCAGCGGATAATGTGTCCTGACTTGAGAGCCAAACCGGTCTTTGAGGGGTGAGATGATGCGGCCGCGGTTGGTATAGTCTTCCGGATTGGCAGAGGCTACCAATAAAATATCCAGCGGCAGGCGGATGCGGTAGCCCCGTATCTGGACGTCCCGCTCTTCTAACAGATTAAAAAGTCCCACCTGCAGCCGTTCCGCCAGGTCGGGTAATTCATTGATGCAGAAAATGCCGCGGTTGGTGCGCGGTATCAGTCCGTAGTGGATGGTCAATTCGTCGGAAAGGTACTTGCCTTCGGCCACTTTTATCGGGTCGATATCGCCAAGGAGGTCGGCCATGGCGATGTCCGGCGTCGCCAGTTTTTCCGAATAGCGTTCTTCGCGGCTCAGCCAGACGATTTCGGTCTTGTCGCCGTTGGCGGCTACCATGTCGCGGCAGTGTTTGCAGATCGGAGAGAAGGGGTCGTCGTTGATTTCACAGCCCTTAATCGCCGGGATTTTTTCGTCCAGCAGCTGCATCAGCACACGCATCAGACGCGACTTAGCCTGCCCGCGCTCCCCGAGGAAAATCATGTCGTGCCCGGAAAGTATAGCATTCTCAATATTGGGAATAACTGTGTCGCTGTAACCGATAATCCCGTGGAACACTTCGCGGTGCGCCTGCATCATTTTGATGAGATTACGTCTTAATTCCTGTTTGACGGAAACGGGAGCGTAGCCGGAGGCTCGCAGTTCGCCGATGGTTTGGGCCAGGTACTTTTTTGGCATGATATCCCCCTGAATGTAGATTTGATTTAATTATATTACGGTTGCCGTATCTGTGTACAATGAGCTTAGTTTGGTCGATACTTCCCCAATGCAGAGAGTCACGAGGTCGTTTGTCCCGAACTTGTTGAGGGAGGACTTCCTCCTATTGTCGTTCCTGCGAAAGCAGGAATCAATCAAACCAGCCTGGCCCTGTTTCTACCATGAAATACTATTCATAGCCACATTTCCCTTGTTTCTTCAGACTCTCCCGTTCGCCTCTTCTCTCCACTTGATGTAGCCCCAACCTCAGTCCTCTCGCCCTTGGTGGGCGAGAGTTAGAGAGAGGGGGGAATGTAACAGTTCTTAATGGGCGCACTTTTTTCTGCTTGCCACTTTCGTTTCCCAAATGGTATTATTCAGGCACTGGAGGAGAAACGATGACAATCATAAATTCTGTGCTGGGGCCGCTGGATACCAAAAACCTGGGGGTGACGCTGTGTCACGAACACCTTCAGGATTCTTCGACCGCATTGACGTTGAATTACCCGGAACTGCTGGAGCCGGCCTATAAAAAACATATTATCGACGGATTGAAACACGCCCGCGCCGGAGGTATCAACACCGTGGTTGACGCTACCACCCTGGACCTGGGACGGGACGTGGAATTGATGGCGGTAGCTTCCCGCGCTTCCGGCGTGAATGTGATTGCAATCAGCGGTTGGGCGCTGGAAAAGCCCCGTTTTTTCCCCGGTATCACCGCCAAGCGATTCGCTCAGGCATTTATTAAAGATATCAACGTGGGTATTGCCGGCACCGGAATCAAGGCCGGAGTGCTAAAAGAAGCCAGCGACCGCGCCGGCGTACTGCCGGGCGAAGCCATTGTGCTGCGGGCCATCGCCCGGGCGCACCTGGAAACGGGCGTGCCGATCATGCTGCATACCGCTATGGCGGGTGAAATCGCGCGGCAGCAAATCGCCATCCTGAAACAGGAAGGGGTCAAGATGGGCCGCGTCAAAATCGACCATGCCAACGACACCACCGATTTGAAATACCTCACCTGGATTCTGGACCAGGGCTGTTTCCTGGGTCTGGACCGCTATCCCGGCAGCCGGATTACCCCCGAGGAACGCACTAATTGCCTGAAAGCCCTGATCGACATGGGTTACGCCGACCGCCTCTGCATCTCCCACGACTGGTCGCTGGCGCGGTTCTTATCCAAGCCATCGCCTGCGGGTTCGCCTGCCAAGCGGAAAAAAATCAATCCTTACGGGTTTCTCTATATCAAAGAAAAGGTTTTTCCCCAGCTGCGGGAAATGGGGGTGCCGGAGAAAATCCTCAGCACCCTGCTGGTCAACGGCCCTCGTAACTTCTTCGAAGGGAAATAACAAAAAAGGGGAGAGAATTATTGTTCTCTCCCCCTTTCCATTTAAATCGCTTCTTTCAGCTTTTTCCTAAAATACTCTGCTTCAGCTTACGGTCGACAAAGAACCGTGCAGCATAAAAGCCCAGCATGCTCGGCCCGCCGGAGCCCATCCAGATGGAATGGACCTGGGCGTGAAAACCTTTCAGCCATGGCTGGCACAGCGAGTATTGCAACGGCAATAATAACGACACGGCGTAATGCTGCCGGGTAACGCGTTCGTTGGCGTCCCGCAGCACTTGCCGCAGTTCCGTCTCGTTTTTAGCGGCGATAGCTTTGGGATAGAACGCATCAAAAACCGGGTCGGCGACCATCATGTGATTGGCGGAATAACCCGTCTGGAACCGGGTGATGGCCCGGAGCGGAGCGTAGGTATGCCCGAAAGGCCCGTACGGCCGGTAAATCAACTGGTCGTGTTTTTTGTCGATTTCCACATATTTAATCCAATCCGGCACGCTCATTACCCGGACTTCCGTTTCGATGCCGATGGCGGCCCAGTAAGCCAGCACGATTTTCAGCAGCGCCAAGTCCGCGTCCGCCGTGGCCACGACGTTGGTCTTGAATCCGTGCGGATAGCCGGCTTCGGCCAGCAGTTTTTTGGCTTTGGCCGGGTTATAAGCATATTCGTCTTTGAGTTCCTGCGGCCAGTCGGTGTAGGCGAATCCCCAGTTCATCATGTATTTGCTGGCGGTCAAGTTCGAAGGCTCCGGGTCGACCGAACCTTCAAAATGGGTATTGGCGATGGTCGGCAGGTCGATGGCCAACTGCAGCGCCTGCCGCACCCTGATGTCGTTGTACGGCGGTTTGTCGTTGCGCGGCTGAATGGAAAGCGCCGGCGCTCCGGGCGTCCTGATCTGCACTATTTCAGGGTTGGTTTTCTTCAATTCCCGAGCCCCTTTGTAAGAAATCTGGTTCATGCAGTCGATTTTGCCGGTACGCATTGCCTCCACCGCGTCCATCTCGTCGGGAATGATGACTATTTTCAATTTGTCGATGTATGGAATCTGATTCTGCGGGTGGCGTTCGTCGTGGCCCCAGTATTCCGGATTTTTCTCCAGCGAAGCATATTTACCGGGCACGAAATCCTTCAAAATAAACGGCCCGGTGCCGACGGCATGGTGCCAGTCGCTCATGTCGCCGTATTTTCTTACCACATCGTAGTTTTCCAGGCATTGCGCAAGGCTGACGTTATGCAGCGTTTCCATGATGAAATCGGGATTCGGAGTCTTGAATTTAAAAACGACCGTGTATTTATCCGGCGCGTCTATCGAGATTAAATCTTTGAACCTGATGTCGGTATCGCGGTAGGGGCTGGGTTTAGTAAAGCCGCCTCCCAGACCGTAAATCCGGTGGTAGTGAAACATCACATCCTCAGATGTAAATTCCCGCCCGTTGGACGGCGGGACGTTAGGGTAATGAATACCCTTGCGCAGGTGCACGATATGGGTCGCCGGGTCCGGAAATTCCAGGCTCTCAGCCAAATTGCCTTTCTGATATTTGGCCGGGTGCCACGCCAACTGGTAATTCCATTCCGCCGGGTCCATCGTCCAGTCGTCGCAGACCAGCCTTTCCAGCCACGCTCCGTAAATGCCGGTCAGCCCCTCGGTAAAATAGGGATCGAAATTCACGATATCCCGCTCCACGCGGATGACCATTTCGTCGCCGTATTGCGGCTCGCCGAGTTTATCCCACCAGTTTTTAGTTTTCTTTTCCATCATCTCTCCTTAATTATTCACCGGGTATTATTCACACAGCAGCACGCGGACGACACCGATGTCCGCCTCGACCCAGCAGCCCCAATCCACCTGCCCGCCATTGCGCCGGGTAACGGTAACGAATTTGCCGTCATCGTCGAAGTAACCTTCATCTACGGATAAATAATGTTCCTGTGTCTGTTCGAACTGGAAATCGGTAGGGCAATAGGCCGTCCGGTTTTTATCCGGCGCCAATCTCGGTCTCAGGAACAGGCGCCAGCCCGCGCCGACCAGGTAGAACTCATGTTTGCCGGCCTGTATGACCAAACCGCGGCCTGCCGCGTTGGGGTTAAAGGAAATAGGGCCGCCAGAAGGTTTACGATGCCGGAAATCGGTTGGGGAGCCGCCCGGGCGTCCGGCGCCAAACTGCACGATGCCGTCATAGCCGTCCAGTCCGTTCATCCAATAATCGGCCAGGCCGAATTCCTCGATCACGGAATGAATTTTACCGGTGCCCTGGTATTTCAGCAGCAGCGGGATAACTGCGGATACGCAACGGATATTGTCCGCCAGGAACTGATTTACCATCACGCCGTTTTCGTCCACCATATTCTCGATACCGGCGATGTGGTAGCCGATGGCGTTATAATCGGCGATGGCCCGGAACATATTCTGGTCGCCGCCGGTCTCCGTCATGAAAAACGGATTATCCTCGCGGGAATGCACGATGCATAAAGCTTCATAGCCCCGGGAATCGCGGCGGTATATATCCGGCGCGATAATATCTACGTGCGGCGTGGCCCAACGATAGAGGTCCATCAGTATTTCCCGCTCCACGGCGTTGATCGCCGGTACCCCGTGCAATGTCCACCATTTCGGCGTCATCCAGAGATTGATGAACATGGGGATGTCATAAGCAGTTTTTCCGGCCTCCGCCACACTGTCGATATACCTGGCGATATTCCAAACGTACATGAAATGACCGGCTTCCGGCGTCCAACCCAATACTTCGGACCAGGTGCCGGATTCTTTGCTGCCGGCTTTTTGCCACAAATCAAATAACGGGCCTTTGCCGCGCTTTTTCATGGCGGAGATAAACTGCCCCGGCACGGGAGTTTTAAAAGCGGTTTCGCCGTCCGGGCTGTAATCGCGGTCGCTGCCAACGATACCGGGTTCATTTTCGACCTGGATGGCAATGACTGTCTGCTCGACGCTGTCTTTAGCTTTTAAATATTTACAGAGAGCCGTAAATGCTTTTTTATCGGCTTCCAGCGTGGCTTTGCAGTGCGGCGAAAGCGTCCATAAATCCTTGCCGTGTGAGTTGAGCGCCCGCTGGAACCGCTCCGGATTGTTTTTAACCCACGGCGGCGTATATTCCATCACACCGTTCTTCCATGTCCCAAACCACAGCGGTATCAGCTTGATATCATATTTCCGCGCGTTGGCAATCAGCGTATCCACGCTGGAAAAATCGAATTGGCCCTCAACCGGTTCGATCGCGTCCCAGTGCACCGGCATTGCCATGCTGTTGCCGTGGATCGATTTCAGCGCTTTGAAGAATTTTTCATCCTCGCCTTTTTTGAGGCCGTAGCCGGCGTAGACCGTTTCGTTGCCGATGGGGAAAAACGGCTTGCCCTTCACCTTGAAAACACGTGTGACATTTGTCATGGTTATTCTCCTTATTTTGGAATTATAATAGGGTCACCATAAAAGGAATAAGCGCCAATCGAACCATATTGAATTGCTTAATTATTAAACGGGGAATTGGTTGGAATTCTATAACAAAGCAGGCGGTGGTGTCAATCGTGACGGCCGTTTTTCGGATATTGGAAAATTTGTAGGGAACAGGATAAAAAAAGTAGAATTAAGGTAGATGATAAATCACTATCGCAGGGAGGCACAAAATGGCAATCGCATCAGGTGAGAAAAACGCAAAATCAATCGGCAGCTGGCAGGAACTTTTTGTCCCCAAAACGACGGCCAGGGTAAAGAGGTTGCGCGAGAATGCCATCCGCACTCCGGAAGTTTCTCTGGAACGTGTGCGCACCGAGATGAAAATCGGCGACAAATATGACAAAGAGCCGAGAATCCTGCAGCGTGCTTATTTCTATCAGACTTATTTAAAGGATAAGACCGTTTTTATCGCCGATGACGAGCTGATTGTCGGTAATATCAACAGCAAGGTCCGCGGTTCGACCATCGAGGGTTCCACCACCCGCTGGCTGGAAAAGGAAATGGACGACCCGGTGATGGACCCCCAAACCCGTGCTTTCGACCGGCATATCATCCGTCCCGAGGAACGCAAAGAAATCAGGGAAGTAATTATCCCTTATTACAAGAATAAGAAGTTACTTTATGATTATTGTCTGGAAAAAGTGGACGAAATCAGCAAGGAAAAGGCCTATCCTTCCACTTCCTCCTGCCCCCATATCCCTGATATCGCCGATTGGCAGATGTTCGGAGATGTCGGCCACCAGATGGCCAATTATGAAAAAGTCCTTAAAATCGGCCTCAAGGGTATTAAAGCCGAGGTTGAGTATTATCTGGCTCAGGTCGACCAGCCGTACGACCATTACAGCGTGCAGGAAAAGAAAGATTTTTATAAAGCGGTATTGATTACCATCGACGCCGCCATGGGTTATGCCCAACGTTATGCCGACCTGGCGAAGCAAAAAGCAGCCGGCGAAACCGATCCCAAACGGAAGAAGGAACTGGAGCGCATCGCGGAAGTCTGCGCGCAAGTGCCGGTCAATCCTGCCCGCGACTGGTGGGAAGCCGTGCAGTCCGTCTGGATGATGCATGTGCTGATTACCTGCGAACTTTCGGCCAGCGTGCACTGCTTCGGCCGTTTCGACCAGTACATGTATCCTTATTACAAAAAATCCGTGCACGACGATAAAACCATGACCCACGACGAAGCTTTGGAATTGCTGGAATGCTTCTGGATTCACACCAATTGCACCGGCCTCCGGAGCTGGGATTCTGTGAAAATCCTGACCGGGATGGGGCTGGGCAACAACTTGACCATCGGCGGGCAGACCCGCGAAGGTAAAGACGCCTGCAACGACGTTACCACCCTCTGCCTGGAATGCGACGAAGAACTGGGCATACTGCTGCCTGAAACCGGTATGCGCATCTGGTCCGGCACGCCGGATAAATACCTCAGAAAAGCGGTTGAGCTTGTAAGATTAGGCCGCGGCAAACCGAAATTTTTCGGCGATAAGAAAGGCGTTCAATTGCTGGCCAAGGGCTATCCCGAATTGACTATCGAAGACTGGCGCGAATATTCGTTATTGGGCTGCACCGAGACCAACCTGCCGCATATCACCATGGGCAACCTGTTCGAAGGCGTTAACGTTGTCGCCAAAATCATGGAACTGGTAATCTCCAACGGCAAATGCACCATCTGCGGCAAACAGATCGGGCCGGTCACCGGCGACCCGCGCACCTTTGAATCCATGGACGGCGTCCGAAAGGCTTTCCGCGACCAGGTTTTCTACTGGATGAAGCACCTGGCGCAAGGGCAGAAAATCCCGAAAGAAATGCAGTCCGCATTCTATCCCGCACCTTTCAGTTCGTCTTTATCCGAAGGGCCGATGCAGAAAGGAATCGATATCACTCAAGGCGGGTCGTGGTTCACCACTTACGGCGCGTTCCTGGCCGGCCTGGCAGATACCGCCGATTCTCTGGGCGTCATCGACCGGTTGATTTACCGCGAAAAGAAGGTTACCTGGGATGAATTAACTCAGGCCCTCAAGGATAATTGGAAGGGCCATGATAACCTGCGCCAACTCTGCATCAACGGGGTAACCAAGTATGGCAACGACGATGATTATGCCGACGAATGGGCGGCGTTCGTGATGGACACCTGGTATGACACCATCGATTGGATTAATACCCAGAAAGAACTGCTGCCGAAATGGGGCGGACGCTGGGTCGGCGCCATGACCACCGGTTCGAATACGGTGGCTTACGGCCTCAATGTCGGCAGCCTGCCCAACGGCCACATTTATCCCAATCCGCTGGCGGATACGATGTCCCCGGTCCAGGGCATGGACAAAAACGGCCCCACGGCGGTCATTAAATCCGCCGCGAAATTACCCATCCATCGGTTTGCGCTGGGCGGCCCGTTGAATCTGCGGTTGAGCCCGCAGCTGGTCGCCACCGAACGGGATGTGAATAATTTAATGGCATTCCTCAGGGCTATTGAGGATGAAGGCATTTATCATATCCAATTTAACATAATATCAAGCGAATCTTTGCGCAAAGCGATGAAAGAACCGGAAAACTACCGCGATTTAATGGTCCGGGTGGCCAGCTTCACGGTTTATTTCGTAGACCTCACCGCCGAGCAGCAGATGGATATCATCAACCGCACCGAACAGCAGGGCTGGTAACTGCCAACTATTAAAAGGGGAGGGTACGCTTATGAACGCCAATGCTCTTATTGACAACTTTATCGCGAAATTTGGTGATTGGCGGGGCGATACGATTGCCAACATCAGGCGGGTTATCCGCGAAGCTGACCCTGATATCGTCGAGGAAGTGAAATGGCGGGGCGCTGCCGTCTGGTCTCACGATGGTATAATCTGTGTTGCCAATGCCTTCAAAGACAAAGTAAAGCTGATTTTTTATCAGGGGGCCGGTCTCCCTGATCCCGATAATCTCTTCAATAACGGGCTCGAAGGTAAACAATGGCGGACCATTGATTTTCATCAGGGCGATATCATCAACGAGGCCGCTCTGAAAACCCTTATCCGGGCCGCTGTCGATAACAATCGTGCTAAAGTAAAAACCGTCGCGAAACCACCCGCTGCCCGGAGCAGCAAACCAAAGAAACCGGCAAAATAGCCCTCCATGATATTTCAAAAAGTACTCATCATTTGGATAAATATCCTTATGTCTGTCAGCCGATATTCTTCTTCCCGCTGATTCGCCGCGTCCCCCTGGACCGCATTATCAGCTTTATTATGCCTTGAAATAACAACTTTCCCTGCACACTTGGTATCCCCCTCACTACTCTGCTATTATATTGATAAATTACTTTTGCGGAGGTAGAAAAATGGCTAGCGGATATATGGGGAAAATCCTGTTTGTGGATCTTTCCACGGGAGAAATCAAAGAAGAACCCACCGATGAAAAAATGGCCAAAGAATACCTGGGCTGCTACGGCATCGGCGCCC
>Ga0247845_1000191_pt1 | contig 13071 bp, 12 predicted proteins | sample PFST25metaG_2_FD_186008 | JGI IMG/M metagenome (GOLD analysis project Ga0247845, IMG submission 186008) | Peat soil microbial communities from Stordalen Mire, Sweden - P.F.S.T-25 | ecosystem: Environmental > Terrestrial > Soil > Wetlands > Peat | place: Sweden: Norrbotten County, Stordalen Mire...
AACAAAGAAGCCGCTTGGGACTCAGGTGAGCCGTGCGTGTGGACCTTGACGAATACCCATTCGGGCCGACCGGCGACGTGAATATTCTGGTCCACCCAACGCCGCACGCGCGCCGGGGTGGCGGGATCGTGGGCGGAGAGCGATGCGTTCTCAATGCGCAGGGGTATGCGTGCGGCGCGGGCATGGAGAGTCAGCGGGCCCTCGATGATCAGGATTCGGTCTTCGCGCATGTGCCCCACGCGCGCAGGCTCGCCCTGCTGATAGGCGCGGGCGCGGCGCAAGTCGCCCACCGGCCAGTAGATGCGATTGACGATGTTGGGCTGGGTTTCATCGGGTGCGGAGGGGAAGGTGAAGTCGGCATAGCAGCCGGTCTCGAAGAGCAGCACGATCTCGTCGTCGACTCCGCACCAGCGCCGGTCACGCCGTCCATTGGCCAGGGCCCAATTGCCATGGATGAAGGCGTAGCGGGGACGGCCATCCGGATCCCGGGCCAGATGCCCGTGCTCGGTGAACAGGCGCAGTGACCGCTCCATCTGTGCGCGCAACGTGTCTCGCGTGTCACCATCGTGGTGCAAGTGCAGCTCGACCTCGCCCAGACCCGCGCCAGCCAGCTTGGCCAGGGGATCGAGGAAATCAGGCCGGTACTGCTCGCCCGGGAAGAAAAACGTATGCTGTGGAGGCATCCCATCGGCGTCGCGGTAGTTGCGCGCCAGCAATGGGTAGCCATCAGCCCAGGTCTGCATGCGCGCGCGGCCCTGGGCGGCGTCCGCGCCGTTCCAGAGGGGCTCATGGTGGTCGCAAAATGCGAAAAGCAGGTGGCGCCGATCCTGGAAACGGCCGGCCAATGCGCGGCTGATCCGATCTGCGGCCCAGCCGCGAATCCATGTATGCAGGTTTCTCTCCCAGGTCAGATCCAGGGCCATTTGGCAGCAAGGATAGCAAACCGCGGCGTATCGGCATATAGGCGTGCGTTCACCTCGATCAGCAGAACCCCAAGCCGGCGCAGCGGGTCGATCTGCCGCAGCCACTGGCGGGGGCTTCCTGCCCCCCTCTTTTCGGGGGAGCCCTCCCAATCGGCCCCGGGTGGAACCCTGACATTGGAGGCTTGTCGCTACACAGCGTTGCGACCCCGAAAACTTGAGCGTACCCTGGATGTGGTGGTAACAGGAGATTCAGCAGGATCATGATGTTCTCCAGAGACGTACTCGCCATCGACGCAGAGAGCGTTGCGACGGAGATTTCCGAAACGATTAGGGAACAGGTGCTGGGTGCACTCAAGCGTCGTGGCGTTGTTGTGGGGTTGTCCGGCGGTGTCGACAGTTCCGTAGTCGCGGCCTTGGTGACCCGCGCGCTTGGCAAAGAGCGGGTGCTCGGACTCTTCATGCCAGAACGTGACAGCTCGGACGAAGCCCTGCGCCTCGGGACGCTTCTTTCCAAGCACCTGGGCATTGCTACCGTCTTGGAGAACATCGGCCCGGCCCTGAAGGCCCTGGGGTGCTACGACAGACAGACCGAAGCCATTCGCAAAGTTGTGCCCGGCTACGGTGAGGGGTGGAAGTGCAAGCTCACGTTGCCGTCCATCATCGACAGCAACCGGCTGAATGTCTTCCAGCTCACCACTGAGGCTCCCGACGGTGCGACAACAACGTCGCGCCTGCCCCACGACGCCTATCTTCAGCTCGTTGCAGCCACTAACTATAAGCAGCGCGTGCGAAAGATGACCGAATACTACCATGCCGATCGGCTCCACTACGCAGTCGCCGGCACACCCAATCGTCTTGAGTACGATCAAGGATTCTTCGTCAAGCAAGGGGATGGTGCGGCTGATTTCAAGCCGATCGCACACCTATACAAGACTCAGGTCTACGCCCTTGCTTTGCATCTCGGCGTCCCTACTGAAATTCGCAGTCGGCCGCCCTCGACCGACACTTTCTCCTTGCCGCAAACGCAGGAAGAATTCTACTTTTCTCTGCCCTACGACCGCATGGATCTGTGCCTCTACGCGTACAACCATGGCATCGCGAGTGCGGAGGTCGCGCAAGCGCTTGCATTGCGGGTCGAGCAGGTGGATCGCGTGTTCAAAGACATCGTCCAAAAGCGCCGCGCCACCACCTACTTGCACGCGCGCCCCTTGCTAGTTCGACCGGTCCCCGAAGTCTAGGCGGCCAGCATGTGTGGAGTTGCGGGAATTCTCTCACTTCGAGGCGCGCCGCCCAACTGCGAACAGCTTGCCGCTATGGCCGCCTCGCTTTCCCACCGGGGCCCCGATGAATTCGGCGTGTATCGAGACGCGAGCGTGGGCCTGGCGCACGCTCGCCTTTCGATCATAGACATCTCCGCCGGCAAGCAACCACTCTGCAACGAGGATGCAAGCCTGTGGGTCGTGTTCAACGGCGAAATCTTCAACTACGTTGAGCTGCGCGAAGAGCTGCTTGCGCTCGGTCACGTGTTTCGCACGCAAAGCGATACCGAGGTCATCGTTCACGCCTTCGAAACATGGGGCGAAGACGCGTTCAATCGCTTTAACGGCCAGTTCGCGATTGCCCTGTGGCAGAGCGAAAGCAGGACCCTAACCCTGGTCCGCGACCGGGTCGGAGTGCGGCCGCTGTTTCTGCTGGAGCACGAGGGTCGCGTGTATTTCGCCAGCGAGGTGAAGGCAATCTTCGCGGCCGATGCCAGCTTGCCTCGCGCGCTCGATCCAGTGGGCATCGACGAAACCTTCACGTTCTGGTCCAGCGTCGCACCTCGTTCGGTGTTCAGCGGCGTAGTTGAGTTGCCGCCGGGCTGCGTTCGGGTCTACTCATCTGGTGGCATGAAAGAACACCTCTTCTGGGAGCCCAGCTATCCCGTGGGCGAGCGGGGCGGCTTTTCCGGCTCGATCGAAGAGGCGGAAACCGCACTCCTGGAAGCCCTGCAGCGGGCCACCAACCTTCGCATGTTGCGGGCTGATGTTCCAGTGGGCAGCTACCTTTCTGGTGGGCTCGACAGCTCTCTGGTGGCAGCCCTCGGCCTGCGTGCCAAGGGCGAACGCTTTCGCACCTTTTCCTTGCGCTTCGAGGACACCGAGTACGACGAGACTAGTTTTCAGCGGCAAATGCAGAGCTTTCTCGGCAGCGACCACGCCGAAATAGTCGTGTCGCAGCGAGAAATCGCCGAAGTATTTCCCCAGGTGATTGAGCACACCGAGCGCCCGATCCTGCGAACCGGTCCCGCCCCGATGTTCTTGCTGTCGCGTCTGGTTCGGTCGGCGGGTATCAAGGTCGTGCTCACCGGGGAGGGGGCGGACGAGATGTTCGCGGGCTACGACATTTTTCGCGAGGCCAAGATCCGTCGCTTCTGGGCACGCGACCCAACTTCCCGGACCAGGCCGCGGCTGCTCGAGCGGCTGTATCCGTACCTGGCTCGCTCCCCGGTCGCCCAGCAAGCCATGGCACGCAAGTTCTTCGGACGCGGCCTTGCAGGGGCGCACCTGCCCGGATTCTCGCACCAGCCGCGTTGGCAGAGCGCGGCCGCACTGAAGCGACTATTCTCTGAGCGTCAACAGCAGCTCACCCACGGTATCTCGGTCGTCGACGAGTTGCTGGGCCGGTTGCCTCACGCCTTTTCCAGCTGGTCTCCTCTCGCGCAAGATCAATACCTGGAGGTGCGCACGCTGCTGCCCGGATATATATTGTCCTCGCAGGGGGATCGCATGCTGATGGCGAACTCGGTGGAAGGTCGCTTTCCGTTCTTGGACGCAGAGGTCATGCGCTTGGCCCAGTCGTTGCCCGATTCGTACAAACTGAAGGCGCTCGACGAAAAGCACATCGTAAAGCGGGTCAGCCGAGGGCTGGTGCCAGAGGCGATTCTCGCGCGCAAGAAGCAGCCCTATCGCGCCCCGGACGCGGCCTGCTTTGTGGCGGCCGATGCGCCCCAGTGGGTCCGCGACGTGACCTCAGCGGAGAGTCTGACCGCCGCCGGGGTGTTCAACCCCAAAGCGGTCGGACAGCTGCTGGACAAGTGTCGAAGTCGGGATGGTTTGCAGTTCTCCAACGCTGACAACATGGCGGTGGTCGGTGTGCTCTCCACTCAGCTCCTTTATCGGCAGTTCATCCAAAATCAACGGCCGACTCGATCCATCCCCGAACTTACGACGCTGGTAGACCGCTTGCATTGAGAGACGGATGGACAACCCCGTTTTTCTGCTTCACGATTACCTGACCGATTCCGCACGGCGACTGCCGGAGAAGATCGCCCTGGTCTGCCAACGGCAACGGCTTTCCTACGCCGAGATCGACGCGCGTTCAAATGCGCTCGCTCACGCGCTCGTACGCCGCGGTGTCGGGCGCGGCGACCGGGTGGCGGTGTTCGCCGACAACACAATCGAAACCGTCGTGTCATTCTGGGCCGTCCTCAAGGCGAACGCGGTGGTTACCATTGTCAACCCGCAGACCAAGGTCGACAAGCTCGCCTATCTCTTAAACGACTGTCGAGCGGTCGCTTTGATCAGCGATGGCCACTTGGCCGCCGTCTTGGCTGAGGCGGCGGCCCGATCGACCCACCTTAGGACCGTGGTCATTTTCGGAGCCAACGACGAAAGCCGAACCGGCCGTCTGCCAGGCGCTGTCGGCTGGGACCATGCCCTGCAAGCGGAGTCGCCGGCGAAACCACCGATCCGACGCAGTATCGACATCGATCTCGCGGCGATCGTGTACACCTCCGGCAGCACAGGGGATCCCAAGGGCGTCATGCTCACCCATCGCAACATGCTCATGGCCGCCACATCAATCACTGCCTATCTGGAGAACGTCGAAGACGATGTGATTCTGAACGCGCTGCCGCTGTCATTCGACTACGGCCTTTATCAGATGATCATGGCGTTCCGCATGGGCGCCCGGCTGGTGCTTGAACGGGGTTTCACCTATCCCGCACAAGTTCTAAGACTCATCGTCGACGAGGGCGTCACCGGCTTTCCCGGAGTTCCCACCATGTTTGCCACCCTGGCCCAGATGAAGACCCTGGGAGAGTTCGACTTCTCCAGAATTCGCTACGTGACCAACACCGCCGCCTCACTTCCCGTCAAGCACATCACGATGCTGGGCGAGCTATTCCCCCGTGCTGCCATCTACTCGATGTACGGCTTGACCGAGTGCAAACGTTGCACCTATCTGCCGCCAGAGTATCTCAAGGACAAACCGACCAGCGTGGGCGTCGCGATTCCGAACACCGAGCTTTGGATCGTGGGTGAAGACGACCAAAGACTGGGCCCCAATCAAGTCGGTCAACTGGTGATCCGAGGGGCGACCGTCATGAAAGGCTACTGGGAAAAGCCCGAGGCCACGGCCAAGAAACTGCGTCCGGGCCCGCTGCCGGGCGAGTTCGTGCTCTACACCGGCGACTACGCCCGCTTGGACGAAGATGGCTTCTTGTACTTCGTGGGCAGAATGGATGACATCATCAAGTCCCGCGGCGAGAAGGTGGCACCCAAAGAGGTGGAGAACGTCTTGACCAACATCAAGGGCGTGAAGGAGGCGGCGGTGATAGGCGTGCCAGACGAGATTCTCGGCCAGGCCGTGAAGGCCTTTGTGGTTCTCGAAGAGGGCGTCGTTCTGTCGGACAAGGACATCGTCCGTGAGTGCCAGCGCTGCCTAGAGAATCTCATGGTTCCGAAGCATGTGGTGTTCGTGGACGATCTTCCGAAGACCACGACCGGAAAGATAAAGAAGACGGAACTCGCATGATGATGATCGAGTCCACAACCGCGCTGGCCAGTGACGAACCGGGCCGGCCCCGCGCCGTTACCGGCAGAAAGAGATCGCACGGATGATTCCTGCAGAGCAGATTAGACAGTTCATCACGACCAATTTCTACCTGCCTGACCCTATCAAACTATCCGACGACGCGTCGTTTCTCGATTCGGGCATCATCGACTCGACCGGAGTCCTGGAGGTTGTGCGTTTTCTGGAAGAAAGCTTCGGAATTGTCGTTGGCGACAGCGAAATGCTGCCCGAGAATCTGGATTCCGTGCAGAATCTTGTGGCATTCATTGGGCGGAAGCGCTCGGAGTCCGTCCCATGAACGTCTGGCCTGGGGAGACCGACCACACCCCAAGCGATCGAGGGAGCGACAGCATGGAGGGCCAACCCCAGGCCCTTCCCAGGTGGGGCTCATTTGCCGGCGATTTGGATAAATACTACAAGATCGATTTGGGCGATACGCGACCAGGACCATGGAAGAAGGTCCATTTCTGGGCCAACAGCTTTGGACTGCACTGCGTGGCGGCATACCGTTTCGGCCAATTCGCTTCTCGCCTCCACCACAGAAGTGTGCTGCTGGGATTCATTCCAAAAGTACTTCACACCGGCATCGACTACTTCGTTCGCATGGTCCATCACGTTGAAATACGCGCCGACACGATTGGGCCTGGCTTCTACATTGGGCATGTGGGCTCGATCTACATTGGGGGCACGACCATCGGCCGTAACTTCAGCGTGACTCACAATGTGACGGTTGGCCTGGGACATTCCCAGGGAAGGAAGGGTCATCCCACCATCGGCGACAACGTCTGGATCGGAACTGGGTCGACCGTGGCGGGAGCCATCAGCGTCGGGAACAACGTGACGATCGCCCCGGGCACGCCTCTGTCTCGCAGTGTTCCCGATGGATGCCTGGTCGGGGGAAACCCTGGACGCGTGCTGGCGCAGAACTACGACAACCTCAAGCTCTTCCCATAGAGACCGGCAATGAGTTTTCGCATCGCCTATTTGATAGGCGGTCAGGGTACAGAGGGGTTGACCGGAAACCCCCTCGCGGGTCGACGACCTCGCGGCACGCTGCTATTTCGTGAAGTGACCGCCCTTGTCGAGCACATCAGTCGACCAGGCCGGCCCGCCGAACCGCCCAGTTGACGAACGGGATCAGAGCCTTGGCCACCTTCTCGTTGCCCGCCCGCGCGGGGTGGCTGTCGTACCCATCGTCGGTCGGGTAGCGGAGGAGGTTCGAGGCGCCGTCCCCTGTCAGCAAGTCGAAGAGATCGAAGGCCACGACGTTCTTGAGAGGGTAGTCCTTGAGCCAACCGTTGGCCGCGACCGCCCATTCGTTGAACTCCCGCGCCAGGACGCCCTGCCTTGTCAAGACCGCGGCATTTGCGGGTTTCCCCAGGGCGCTCTTGGCCAGCGCCTTCCAGAGGGGTTCCGCTGGGACCCGCGGCGCCAGGGGTGGCGCCGTCAGGTACACGAACAACGTCTTCGGGTACTTCTGGAACTCGGGCAGAAGCGCGTTCAACGCCGCGCGCGCATTCCAGACCGTCAACTCGGGCCCTTCGGGGTTTCCCGGCGCAATGCCCTCGCCTACGAACCGGTTGTTGGGATAGCAGGACTTAAAGATCACCACGTCATTCTTCCTGCCGTCCCTGTAGAAGGCATCGTTCCGGTCGCAGGTAAGAACGCGATCCATTTTTCCGCGAAACTTCGCGGGCCAATCGAAGAGATCGGTGCGCTCGCCCACCTCGCTCCCGTAGGAGGCCTCGTGGACCTCGTAGCCCTGGGCCTCCAGCAGCGCGCGGGCGTTGCCTCCCTCGGGGTGCGAGGTCCAGACGCACTTGGCCACGGCCGTTTCGGCCCCTGGGCTGGCGAAGAGCGCCCCGCCCACCGAGCGGTGGATGAACAAGAGCCGCAGCGCGCGGCCTGGTCTTGTGTCGGGAATAGAACTGAGGTCCATCTTCTTCGCCTGTGTCTTCGAACCGACGCTTTGCGCTGTGTTTCCGCCGACGCGAATCTGCGCAACGGCGGCGAGAACGATCAGAAGCGCGGCTGCTAATCCTAGCCTTTTCATGTGGGTCTAGCGAGAGATGAGATGAGCTAGGGCTCCCAGAGGCACCTGGCCATGGCCGTTTCAGCATCCGGACTGGCGGAGGGCACTCCGCCGGCCGAGTGATGGATGAACAAGAGCGGCAGCGTGCGGCCGAGTCTTGTCTCTGGAGCAAAGCTAAGATCCATTTTGCTTGTCCGTTTCTTCTTGATTTGCGCGATGGGGCAACAATTGATCAGGGCGGTAGCAGAGCCACATCCATGAGTTGCGGAAGAGTGCCCAACTCAAGGTTCTTCTGACGAGCCACTTCGAGAAAATCCCTCAATTCCCGGTGGCAGGTGACATTGTCATCATGCATGAGCACTATGTCCCCCGGTACGACTTCATCAGGAGCCTGACCCGCGCTGAGCTTGCCTTGATCGCGGAGGGAGTCCCGGGAATCATGGGACCACATGGCGGTCGAGTAGCCGTGCCACATGGTCCACAGAAGGACCTTCGGGGTGATTGCCCCGTAGGGCGGCCGAAAGAATCTGGTGTGGACGCCAAGCCGACTCAGAATCTCGTCGGTTCGCACGATTTGGCCCGGAAGGTCCTCGATCGAATGGTCGTAGCCATGGTTGCCGATATGATGCCCCTCGCGAACGATGCGGTCGAAAATCTCACCGTGCCGCTCGATCTCGGCGCCCAGAACGAAGAACGTCGCGTGCAGGGCGTGTTCTCCGAGTATGTCCAGGACTGGGGGCGTGTGTTCGGGGTGTGGTCCGTCGTCGAAGGTTAAAGCGACGCGTTTTTCTCGTGTGTCAACTCGCCAGCAAAGCCTACTCATGGCAGGCGAACGCGAACACAGTTTGACAATGGCTGGTTTCAACAGCTGTCTCATGCGTTCCCGCAAGCCCATCAGTTTCCTTCCTTTCGTTGATTGTGTGGCACCAGATCGTGATGGCGTGTCCGCATTTGCGCGACGTCGGTGGTACACGACTCGTACTTCAGGCAGTCGCCCCCCCAGTCGGCGTGGGTTTTCGCGTCCTGCGTCCCATGGTCCTTCGACCCCGGCCGCCTGGCGCAGGACCGGCTACCAACTCGATCTCGCACAGCCATTCCGGCCGGCAGATGTCCGCCACCACGATTGCGGTGGGGACGGATGCGGGCAGGCCCGCGGCCTGCGCAGCCCTGCGGAACTCCGATAGCGAAGACGCCCGCCTGAGGTAGGTGGTCACACTCACGGCGTCCGCCAAGCCAAGCCCGGCCTGCTCCAGCACCCCGGCTGCGTTGGCGAGCATGCAGCGCAACTGCCCCTTGGCATCGCCAGGCGCGACGATGCGACCCTGCAGATCGATACTGGCCGTTCCGGACACAAATGCGAGTCTCTGCCCAGCCTGGCGCAACAACGTCCCGCGGGCGAAAAACGAGCCATAGGCGCGTGCTTCACCCATTGGCGCGGGGTTCATCGCATCGATGTCGGCTTCGCCGCCGGGGCCCACAGCATAGAGGTCCATGGCCAAGGGACTGTTGGAATCGGCTAGGCCGGCCTCTATCCCCGTGCTGGCGGGGAAGCGGACGATCCCGGTGGTTTGAAAGAATCGCCGGCGGCCCTCGTTGAATGCCGCGTAGTCGCGTTCGATGTCCCGCAGGTAGATCCAGGTCCGCACCACATCGTGGATAGACAGGCCGCGATCCGTGAGCCCGTGCGACGCGAAAGCGAACATCTCGTATGCCAGATCCGCCAACGTGCTCTGTCTGCTGGTGCTCAAGCGCGGCACCACAGAGAGCATGCGCAGGTGGCGGGCGCCGGAGCGCAACACCGTGGTGCAGACCGGACCGGGCAGGGATCCCTTCCACACAATACTGCAGCGGTCGGAGCGAGGCCGCGAAGCGTGAATCTGCACCTCGCAGAAGCGGCGGCGCACGGCCGGCGGTTGGATCAGAAAAGACAGCGGCAACCGTACCGCGTCCGGTTCGTTCCAGGCCGCCGCCAAGGCCTGGCGCACGCACCAGGAGGGCTGCGCCCGCAGGTAGACCCAGCCAGCCACCACATCCGCCGGAACGACCCCCAAGGCATTCAGGCCTTCCAAGGCGTTTGCCGCCATGGACTGGAACTGGGCTCGGTCATCCTTGGCTGCCGGCGCAGGAGCAGCGTGGACGAAGAGATCGCTGGCGTCTGCCCCGTCGAGCTGGGCAATCTGGAACGGCGCCTCGGAGCGCCCAGTACGCGAGCCGGCCATTGCTCGGGGAGTTTAGCAGCCTAGGGCGCCGAACGGTTAATCTGTATGCCGAGAGTCTTTGTGATTGTCTCGATCTGCACTGGACAGGCGGGGCCAAACCGGGGTCCTTTTTTTCCGCCGAGAACTTCCGTCACTTCGCCGAGCTTGTGGACGCCTGGGCCGCCAGCGATCCCGGCCTATTCGGCTACTTCGGCGGCAGCTCGTTGACCGAGAAATCGCATGGTCAGTGCAACATGGCGTTCTTCGAGAGCCGCTACGGAGTGGAGGGCCTGTATCTGCTCGACGAGCCCGAAAGCGCACTCTCGCCCCGGCGACAACTGGAGCTGCGTGACCTCCTCGGCCGGGTAGCCAGCCGCGGCCTCGCCCAGTTCATCATGGCCACCCACTCGCCCATTCTGCTGTCCTTGCCCGGGGCCCGCATCCTCAGCTTCGATGGGGGTTCCGTACGGCCGGTCGCCTTCGAGGACCCGGACCATCTCCGCCTCTACCGCGATTTCTTCGCCGCCCTTCGCTGAAGTCACTCGGTCGGTGATTCCACAAGCGATCGGGCGAGTTCGGCTTCATTCCCCTGGGGAAACCGTTGCAGATAGGTCCGTGCAACCTTCCGGGCCCGTTCCCGATCCACGCGTGCAAGCAGGGTCAGCTTTCGGCCGAGCGCCTCAGAGGCGTAGGGTCCCCCACCCGCCTCCGCAAGGTAGGTGTCATACCAGGTCAGGGCCACATCCGATGAAGCGGGCCCGCCTTCAGAAAGGCGGCCCAGGAAGAAGGCGGCATCCTTCGCGCGATCACTCCCGGCGAACCGCGCTCGCAGGGCCAGCAAGGCCTGGCGCGCCGTCTCGTACTTCCTGGTGTAGCGGGCCGCGTCCCCCAGGGTGATGAGATCCAGGGCCGAGCCGCGAGCCAAAATGACATCCAGACCCCGTCGTTCTGCGTCCTGCACAATCGCGGAAAAATCCCCCTTGGCGATCAGGTCTGACCAGGGGACCGGATGGCTCACCTCATCGTGCATCGCCAGCCGGCCCGGGCCGCCATGCACGGCGTGCTTCGCTGCGCTCCGGCTGGATTGCGGGCTTTCCCCTGCCGTCGGGCGGGCCACTGTCCCTGAAACCTCCGCTGGCTGCGATTCCCGACTGACCTGGACAGGACCGGCGCTGGGCGCTTCGCGCGGCGGGCTTGCGAACAGTTCCACCGACTCACCTCCACGCAGGGTCAAGACGCCAGCTTCGCGCGGCCCCCGCACCTCGACCACGCCACTCTTCATGTGCAGATCCAGCCGGCCTCTCGCAGCCTCGAAGCCAAGACGGAAGGCCGTGCCCTTCACCCGAACCGAAAATGGACCGGCCTCGAAGCGCCAGGAAGAGTGCTCACGGGGCTTGACCATCACGTCGATGGACCCATCGGTGAGAGCTACCTGGGCGCCGTGCCCATCGGTCCCCAGCACCTTGATCCTGGCCGAGGCATCGAGTCCCAGGCGCGACTCGTCGGAGAAAAATACGCGCGCGCCCGAGGCCGCGGTGATGCTTTCCGCCGCCTCCACCGTCGCTCCCTCCACCATGTAGTGCAGGGGTTTGTTCGACAGAGAAAACGGCAGCCGATAGGCCGCAATGCCGAGCACGAGAGCGATCGTCCCTGCCAGGGCGCCCTTGAGCCACGGAAACCGGGCTCGCAGGGGAATCGCCGGCTCCAGGTACCGTTCTCGCGCAAGTCGGCTCTCCAGCCGCTGCCAGCCCTGCTCGAGTTGATTCTCGCTCACTCGCTCCAAGCCCTGCTTGGTCAGGCAAGCGACGTCCTCGATGGTCAAGGGATATCCCGAATTCGTCATTGCTCACCCCCGAAGAAACGGGACGGTATTGGGGTCCCAGCTCCGGCCTGTGCTCGGCGTTCCTCCCTAGAAACCAGTTCCTGGATGGAAGTCACGGCCTTGGACAGGTGTCGTTTCACTGTGGCCACCGAGATGCCGAGGCCCGAGGAGATCTCTTGCAGGTCCATGCCATCCACATATCGGAGGATGAACACGGCCCTGTACTTGTCGCGCATCCCGTCGAGGGTCCGTTCCACGCACAACAGGGTTTCGCGCACCTCGAAGTCTGCCGGCGGTGAGGTTGAGGGCGCCGAGAGCGCCGGCCTTTGCTCGATTATCCGGCGGCGCCACGTGAACCGCCGGACTTCCTCACTCACCACGCGAACCGCCACGGAATATACAAAGCTGCGGATCGCCGAGGCCTTTTCAAGCGCGTGCAACCTACGGAAGACCCGGAGGAAAATCTCTTGGGTCAGATCCTCGTGATCATGGCGCGGGCCGAGTGCTCGGCGCAGAAGCCTGTACACCATGGGTGCGAACCGAAACCAAATCTCGCGCTGGGCCCAGACCTGGCCCGCCAGCGCCGCTCCTGCCAAAATGGCGTCATCGACACCGGCGCCCACGCGCTTTTCTCGTCCGAAGGCGGCCGTGACCCGTTCTTTGGCGGAGAACAACGTGCATTCGGAATCGCTGTCGTCAATACCGCGGGTGGCCACTATCCCTGCAGTACGAGGGCGTCGGGTCTGGGGCCAGACGTTGAACCGATTTCCTACAGCCAAAGGAACCTTCTTTCACATCGCAGTGGCGCGATCGCTCTCCGGCAGCTCACGGATCTCTGTCATGCAATGCCGCCGATCACCAGCGCATCCTATGCAATTGTGTGAGCCATTAGTCCCTGGCCCTTCGCTGCACTGTCACCTGGGGGATATCAAATTCGGCAGAAACGCGCAGAATTTGCGCCAAACCTCCCAAGTGCAGCGCGCGTTCAAATGTGCTTCCACAGTCAGGGGAGGCCTCTTTCACATCCCTAAGCGATTGCGTGAGCCATTAGTCTTTGGCCCTTCACTGCGGGATTGAGGGATTGAATGAAAAATTGGAGGATTGGAGGAATTGAGGAATCGCGGGATTGAGGAGTCAACAAGGCATTAACGAGTCGTTAACAAGGCGATTCGCGAAAATGCGCAGAATTTGCGCCAAGGAGGATACGATGCGAACCAGGACTCGGAAGGCGACACAGGTTTTCGTGCGAGGGTGCCTGGC